>Ga0335078_10016896_pt1 | contig 10839 bp, 7 predicted proteins | sample Lox_Sample_32_FD_206711 | JGI IMG/M metagenome (GOLD analysis project Ga0335078, IMG submission 206711) | Soil microbial communities from Loxahatchee National Wildlife Refuge, Florida, United States - Lox_Sample_3.2 | ecosystem: Environmental > Terrestrial > Soil > Wetlands | place: USA: Florida... | reverse complement strand
GGCGAGGATCTCCGCGAGTTGATCCTCCGTGACGGCGCCGTGGATCCAGCACGGGCGGTGGGAATCTTGACCCAGGTGGGGTTCGCACTCGATGCCGCGCACGCCAAGGGCCTCGTGCACCGGGATATCAAGCCCGGGAACATGCTGCTCACGATCAGGGACGGCGAGGAACGCGCCTACCTGACCGACTTCGGACTGGCCAAGCGCAGCAGCACTCTGGCTGAGCTCACGGTCACCGGGAGCATCGTGGGCACCGCCGACTACATGGCCCCCGAACAGGTGAGCGGCGATCCCTCAGACGCCCGCACCGACATCTACGCGCTCGGGTGCGTGTTCTTCCAGATGCTGACCGGGAAGGTCCCATACGAGCGTGAAACGACGCTGGCCACCATGTTCGCGCACGTGAACGATCCGCCGCCCGCGCTCGAGCCCCCACTCGTCGAGGAGTATCCCGAGTTCACGCCCGTGGTCCAGCAGGCGATGGCCAAGAAGCCCGACGACCGCTACATGTCGGCGGGCGATCTCGCGCGCGACGCTGCCGCGGCGCTGCGCGGGGTGCGCTACAAGGGGGCGCCATCGATGGTGGCGACCGGCGACGCCAGACCGTCTCCGGATCCGGCGGCCGGATCCCCGGCGGAGGTCGCGCCTGCGCCCGCGGCGGCAGCGTCGAGTGGGAGCAGGCCGACGGGCGTCTCACCGGGGACGAGCGTTGACGAGCCACAGACCGCGGCTACCCCGCCCCCGGGCGGAGGAGCTCCCGGTGAGCGCCAGACTGCCGGTCGCCTGCGACGCTACTGGTGGGCGATCGCGGGGCTCGCGGCCCTCGTGGCAGCGGCGGTGGTCGCCGTGGTCCTGTTGACGTCGGGCGGCGGGGCAAGCGGCACCGGACAGGTGTTCCAAGCGATCCTCCGCCCCGTTCCGCACAACCACGTCACCGGCACCGGGACCGCAGCGGTCACCCTGCACGGCGACCAGGCAACGGTCACTTTGGACACGAGCGGGCTGCTGAACGGCGCGTCTCACCCGATTCACATTCACGCGTTCGGAGAGGGCATCTGTCCGCCGGCCTCGGCCGCCCGGTTGTACGACGGTCATCTCGCGATCAGCACCACGGACGGCCTGAAGTACTACGGACCTATGGCCGCCGCGCTCACCCTGAGTGGCGACACCACCATGAACAGCATGCTCGCCTTCAGCAGGTACCCGACGACCGGGAACATCCACTACCAGCGCACCATCACCCTCACGACCGCCGCCGCCAACGCGATTCGCAACGGCAACGCGGTCGTCGTGGTGCACGGCATCGACTACGACAACAGCGGCCACTACGACATGGTCCTCAACCGGAGCGAGCTCAACAACGCCGTGTCGCAAGATGCCACCGCTCCCGCGCTGTGCGGAACCCTTCTCAATCCGGCGAACGTCGGCGAGAGCGGCTGAGAGCACCGTCAGGGGCTCAGGTACTTCTTGCACGGCCCATTCTGTGCCCGCCGGAAGGCCGGCGACTGGGGAATCGGGCTGTCCACCGGGAACTGGATGTCGCCGTTCGCGTTGGGATCCGGGAAGTTCGGGACGCCGTTCGTGCGCATGCAGCTCGCGAGAAGGAGCTCCTGGTGTCGCACACGTGCCGGTACTGACGGCGAGTGTCCGGTCTCGGGTAGGTAGCGCCTGCACTCGTTCATCGCGCTCTGGACGGCCGGCGACCGCAAGTTGACACCGCTGCGCGTGTAGCCGCCCGGACCGGGGTCCGGAAAGCTGGGGACTCCGTGCGTGCGCATGCAGCGGGAGAACCCGACGGCCGAGGTGCTCATGGCGTTGGTCGAGGTCCCGCTCGGGCCGCCAGCCGACCCGCATCCGGCGATCGCCACGCCGCCGATCACGGCGATAGCGACCGAGAGCGAGCGTACGCGAGATGTGCGAATCGGGGTCATGGCGCCACGTTTACGCGGACCTCCGTGACAAGCGCGTAACCCTGTTATGTCGCTGTTATATGGGTTGCGCCATGCTCACGGGCATGACGATCAGCCGGCTGTGGGGCTGGCTGCGCCACCCCCAGACCACGGTCCGCTGGCGGCTCACGCTGCTCTACGGCGGCATGTTCCTGGTCTGCGGTACGGCGCTGCTCGCGGTGACCTACACCCTCGTCTCGCACGGGATCACCGGAGGCGTTGGCATCGAACAGCCTCCCGGGCCGGGAGGCGGGAACGGCGGGCACGACGCGCCGGTGCCCGGGGGCGGCGGGCCTACGTTGCCACCTCCCAACTTGAAGATGCCGAGGACGCCTCCGGCGGTCCTCCGCGTGATGGAGTCGTCCGCCGGGCAGGAGTTCTTGCGGCTCGTGGAGACCCAACAGAAGGTGGAGGAGCTGCACCAGCTCGAGATCGAGTCCGCGATCGCGCTGGGCATCATGGCGATCGTGTCGGGGCTGCTCGGCTGGGTGGTCGCCGGCCGTGTGCTGCGGCCTCTGCGGACGATCACCGCCACCACGCAACAGATCTCGGAGGACAACCTCCACCGTCGGCTCGACCTGGCCGGCCCGCGAGACGAGCTGAGGACACTGGCCGAGACCATCGACAACCTACTTGCGCGTCTGGAAGCCGCGTTCGAGTCTCAACGGCGGTTCGTCGCCAACGCTTCGCATGAGCTGCGCACCCCATTGGCCACGATGCGCGCCGCATTGGACGTGGTGAGCGCCAAGCCGTACTTGTCCGCGTCGCAGGTGAGGGCGCTGGATGCGAGCCTCCGTGAGGACCTCGACCAAGCCGATCGCCTGCTGGAGAGCTTCCTGGTGCTGGCGCGGGCGCAGCGCGGAGTGCTGGGCGAGGAGACGGCGGTGTCCCTGGCGCAGGTCGCAGGCGATGCACTCGCCAGCCGTCACGAGGCGATCGCTTCCAAGCAGATCGAGGTTCACAGCGCCCTGGCGCCCGCTTCCGTGGAGGGCTCGGAGACGCTGCTGGAGCGGATGGTCGACAACCTGCTCGACAACGCGGTGCGCCACAACCAGCCATGCGGTCTCATCAGCGTGACATGCGAGACCGATCGCGAGACGGCACGACTGGTGGTCGAGAGTGACGGTTCGGTCCTGGACGGGGACGCCGTCGGGCAGCTTGCAGAGCCGTTCAGGCGCCTGGCGGCGCAGCGCACCGGCTCGGAGAACGGGCACGGTCTCGGGCTCTCGATCGTCGCCGCCGTCGCCACCGCTCACGGTGGCGAACTCCGGCTGTACGCCCGCGAGCGAGGCGGGCTGGGGGCCGAGGTCATCCTGCCGGCGGCTCCCGCCGCGCAATCCGCGACCGCATCGGCGTGAGAGTTCTCGTTGTCGAGGACGCGCCTCGCCTGGCGAACTGGATCGCCGAGGGGCTCCGGGACCAGGCCATCGCCGTCGACGTCGCCTATGACGGGAACGAGGCCGCCCGGAGGCTGCATCTGAACGCCTATGACGTCGTGGTCCTCGACCGCGACCTGCCGGGAATCCACGGCGACACCCTCTGTCAGATGATCACCGAGTCCGACGACCCGGCGATGATCCTGATGCTGACCGCCGCCGCCGCGCCCGACGAGCGGGTGCACGGGCTGGCCCTTGGCGCCGACGATTACCTGCCCAAGCCGTTCCATTTCCCCGAATTCGTGCTACGCGTCCGTGCGCTCGCCCGACGCAAGTCGACACGGCACGGCCGAACGCTGCAAGCAGCCGGAATCGAACTGGACCCCACGACTGGATGTGTCACTCGAAACCGACGCACGATCACACTGACAGCCAAGGAGTGCGCGGTGCTCGAAGCCCTGCTCAGAGCCAGTCCCTCCGGCCTCAGCGCCGAGAGGCTGCTCGAGCAGGCATGGGATGAGAACGCCGACCCGTTCACGAACACGGTCCGGGTCACGATCGGCAGGCTCCGCCGGAAACTCGGAGAGCCGCAGGTCATCCAAACGGTGCCCGGCATCGGGTACCGGATCGCAGGCACCGCGCACGCATCGGGCGCGTAGGTGTGGCCCAATAGCCGATAGTCACATCCCGTCCCGGTCGCGTGTGATCGAAGTTGGCGCCCCGGCGCTTGCTTGCGGCCTCGCGCCATGCGCGCTTCGCTAGGGTGCCGACACGTTCATCACCCGCGTGCCCCAGTTGCTGATGCCATCGGGGGTCTGGCTCGACTTCGGTGGGATGTACTCGGTCGCCAGCCAGATCGACTTTCCGCTTGCGTCCATCACGGCCCACGAGTAGTCGCCCCACCGAGTCGCCGTCGGGTCGTAATTCGTGGTCCCGCGCGCGGCGATCTGTACCGGCCCGAATGCGGCACTCCCCGGCGTCAGCGTCGTGTACGCGGCACTTGGGAACGTGTCACTGCCGGAAAGCGTCCCGACCATCGCCGCCCCTCCGTCCGGTGCCAGCTGCAGGGCCGGGTAGATGAAGTACCGGCCCTTGACGGCCACGTAGCCTTGCTTGAGGACCTTCGAGGCGCTGTCGAGCTTGCCGCCTGTCAGGTGCGGGCGGACGTTGAACCACGCCGCTCCCGCGCGCTCGGAGGGGTCGCCCGGGATCGTGAGCGCCGTGGTGAGCTCGCCCCAGATGCTCCCATTGATGAACTGCGTTTGTTGCATCCGGTCGTCGCCGGAATCCAGCAGGCTGGTCGCGCCCTTCTGCTGAGCCCCTGGCGGAACGCCGTAGGTCTCCGAGTTCAGCACGACGCTCGACAGCGTCGGCTTCCCGCCGCTGGCGACCGCGCTGGTGTTGGTCATCGCCCACAGCGCGAGCCGCTGGTCGAACGTCCCGTTCGGATCCAGCGAACCGAGGAAGTATTCGGCGGACGGATTGCCCGTGGTCAGCGCGGGCTGGGGCGCCACAGGGGTGGTGCCGCCAACGCTGAGGTGAGGAAAGCGCACGAAGTGCACGGTCGGGTTAAGTGCAACCAGGTCCTTCTTAGAGAATGCGTAGATCTCCCCGCCGTTGAACTCGGGGCCGTTGATTGAGAACTCGTCATCTGTCACGTAGAGGTTCTGCGCATCGATCCCGATCCTCGGCTGATCGCCGAAGCACGGGCAACCGTTATCGCCCAGGTCAGTCGTGTCGATCTGATAGACGATCCACGGGTTGGTGGGATCGCCGGGCTGACCGTTGACAACCGGTCCATTGGGGCTGTTGACAGCGATGTCGAGGTGTGACGTGTCGCCAGACGCACCGAAGTCACCGCCGCTGATGAACAGGATCGTCGCGAACCACGTGTTCGTCGTGGGATCGTAGTAGCAGCGTGGATCGCTCGTGAACTGGGTCAGGCCTTCGCCGAACGGACCGTTGACGTTGAACGGCCCACTAACGACCGCGCCGTTCGACTTGTAGATCGTGTACGCGGAGTTGACCATGTCCACGGCGAATCCGTTTCCGACGCAAAGGCCCTGATCGGGTGGCTCGAATTCCTGGTTGAAGTTCGTCACCGCGCTGTCGCCGCTGGACGTGCCGTTGAAGTTCGCAACCAACGGCGACGCTGCAGTCGACAGCTCGGATGCGGCGGCCAGTGGCGCCGTCGTCGCGGGCACGGCCGCCAATGCCTGGTGGGGCAAACGGCGCGCGCCGTGGCGACCGCGAGCCGAGCTCTGCGCCAGAGACGTGCCCTGGCCGGCAGCGGGCGCCGCAGTGCCGAGAATCCCGGTCGCGTTGACGTTCACGGTGCCATCCGCGCCGGCGGCTGGCCCGGGAAGCGCGGCAAGTGCCGCCGCGGCCGCCAAAACAGTGAGACAACACAGCTTTCTCAACGCCGACTCCTCTCGCCCGAACACCCCATCCGCCGGAGCCTCCAGCCAGCCGCTCGGCCGAACCTACCACTGCACAGGAGCCAGGACAACGGTGTCGCCGGCAGGATTCGAAACCCCCGGCACCGGACCAAGCTCTCGCTGGTCGTCCATCTGCACGAAAGCCGAAGAACGATCCGCACGAAGTCCGGTTGCCAAGCCGTCGACACCGGTGGACCCTCTTGTTGAGCAAAGGGCGAGTTGCATGGCGTCTCCGCATCCCACCTGCACTCTCGTAATGGCGAACCTGACGGCCGCGACGCCGCGGCTGCTCGAGGAGATACGCCGTCGTGCCCTGGCCGGGTCAACGGAGTTCCTGCTGATCATTCCGGCCATCCCGGAGCACGCGCACCCTGACTGGACTCCTGAGATCGCGCTGAGACTCCTCAAGCGGGCGGCTCCCAGGGCGGAGGTCCAGAACCTTGATCCCGGCGCCGATGCGATGGCTACGCTCGAGCACGCCATCAAAGCGCACGAGGTCGACGAAATCATCGTGTCGACGGTGCCCGCGCATCTTGCCGATTGGCTCAGGCGAGACCTGCCGCACCGCGTCATGAGGCTCGGGCTGCCCGTAACCGTGATCCCGCCTGAGCTGAACCGCGCTGATACCGATCGTTTCCGGGAGCACCTGGAGGGGTTGGGTGTCATCGCTGTCTCCGCTTCGCCAGTGAACTGAACTGATCTGGGCCGGCTCACCAAGCTCGGTGCCCCTTCTCTGCTATGCGTCGTGTCCGCAAACGTCGCGCCAGTCCACCTCAAGGTTCGGCGGCTTCGGCCGAGGTCCGTACAAACCCGTGCAGCGGCGACGGCTTGTCACCGCATGAGCGATACCAGGCCCTCGCTCATCATCCGGGTCGGCGACCTGACCCCGGGGCGGTTATGGGGCACTGCGCCGAGGCCAACCGTGAGCACCCGACACGTATGCGCACGCAAGCCCACCTAGGGCCGGTGCGTATCACCGGGTGCACCTCGCGACTCCTTACCACCACACAGGCGAGCTAAGACCGACGGCGCCCACAACCGGCCGTCGTCCACGCTCGCGGACCGGCACAAAGGAGCACACCATGTCAACCCTAGAAGCCACGCGCGAAACCCAGAGCGGCGGGACCCGCTTCCGCACCCGGCTGCTCGCGTTGGGCGCGCTCATCGCGGCCGCAGCGGCAGCCCTGATCCTCGTGCTCAGCGGCGCCGACCACGCGGCCAAGACGCACCCGGCGATCGGCACCCAAGCGCGGCCCTACGTGCCGAGCAGCGCGGTCCAGCCGGCCGCTCCCGCCGGGTATTTCCGCGACCCGACCACCCACCAACTCATTCGGGTCAGCACCCCGGGGGCCGCCGCCCAGCCGCCGTCATCGAGCCGGTCTCAGAACGGCGCCACGCTCGGCGCGAAACCAGGGTTGTCGGGGCTGACCCGCCGCCAGGTCACGGAGCTCGATCAGTTGCAGAGCGCCGCTGGGCAACTGGGGCTGCATCCCGGGGTGTTTGGGGCCGCGTCACAACGTTGAGCCGCTCCCACCGCGAGTGGGTCAGGTGGCGCCGGCGGTAAGTGGGCACTGGCGCCAGCCGAGGGAAACGGCGTTGAACCGGTGGCGGGGGGCCGGCCCCTCCCGCCACCGAGCTTTTCGACCCACACATCCCGCTTGGTCAACTGCGCCAGCAAACCGCCAGGAGGGGACGCCGGCGACCGTGCGATCCGGACAGCGGCACGGCCTGACTCGGTTGAACCTATCGGGGTGCTTCTGGACCTGGTTCGAGAACATCAACATCAACCTGCTCGGCTTCGTGATCGTCGGGATGTTCGTCCTCACCTGGGCGATCGCGCTGACGGTATGGCGGTTCGGACGAATCGAAGAACGCTGGAGCGCGCGTGTGCAGCCGCATCCCGCCGAATCGGAGAACTGAGCGCGACCAACAGATGGACCGGTTCACAGCGACCGCTTCGCGAGTCGATCCTGGATGTCCTTCTTGATCTTCTGGCGCAGCTCGCGTTCGAGTTCCACCGAATCGTTGTAGGCCTTCTCGGTGTAAAACTGACGGCCGGCCTTCCACTTGGACCAAGGGCGAGACCCTTTCGAAGAGTTCAACGCCTTCTCCATCACCCTCAGGTTGTCTTCCCGGCTGAGCACAGCCCTCCAATCCTCAGGCGACAAACGCTCGAAACCGTCCATCAGGGCGATCTCTTCGACCGGGACGATGTGGTCGATGCTCAGCTCCTTGACGGCGCGGCCCGAGTACTCATCGACGACCGTGATCGACTTGGTCGCGGGATCGACAACGGTCGCCCGCTTTACGACCGCGTTGCCGGCTCGGTCCGAATAGGAGTACGCCCGGGCTCGGTCGTACGGCGACAGCTCCAGCTCGTCGAGCCGCTTCAGCAGCTTGCTCTTGTCCTCAGCGGCTTGCTGTGCCTCGCGCGCGAGAGCGGCCTTCTCCCGACTGATCTCGGCACGCTCGACATCGGTCAGCGAACCGCGCGAACGCTGCCCGACCTCCTCGATCTCTTGGTAGATGTTCGCCAGACGGTCTCGCTTGTCGTCGAGCTGGCCTTGCAGCTCCAGCTTGTGCGCCTCGAGCCGTTTCGCCGCCTGTGCCCGCGCCTCGGTCTGGGACGGAGCCTCGTGCGAGGCCGTCGCGCCAGCTTCGTGCCCGGCGGCCTTGGGTGCGGGCTCGGTGCGCGTAACCGTCTGGCGGGCGGCTCGTTCCTCGCTCGCCAGCGCTCTCTCCGCGCGAGCTTCGATGTCACCTCCTTCCTCGAGTGCCCTGCGCGCGAACTCGGGATCCCAGCGGCACGGAGAGGTGCATCCGAAGATCCATTGCTTCGCCCGCGCGCTCAGGTTCTTGATGCGGTCCGCATAGCCGGCGAGCGGCGCCAGGCGCTCCGCAATGGCGTCCGTCACCTGATCGGCGAGTTGGCCGGGCAGTTTCAGCGCGGCCTTCATCGTGGTGGCCGTCCAGACGATCGGCCGCGCCAGGGTCTCGACGACCCCGGCCACCTTGCCCACGCGCTTGGCCCGTATCGCCTCGAGTGCCCTGGTCGCCAGCTTTCCAGCGGTTCCGGTGAAGGCCTTCGCGTAGGTCCCGAAGTCTCCGGCCTTCTGCGCCAGCTTCAGGACCTTGACAATGCTGGCCCACTTGCCCGCGATCTGCTCGATCGCCCCCTCGCCGAGGGTGAGGATGGTGATCAGCACCGTCGTCATCACCCAGCCGAGCACGTTTCCCTGGAACTTGCCTCGATCCCAGAGGTCCCTCGCGTTCCACTTCTCCGAGAAGTCGCTGGCGATCTGGGCTCGGTTGGCCCACAGCAGCTTGAGCTGCGCCACCCAGCCCGTCAGCATCGCCCAGATCTTCCCGAACTGGCCTGTGACCAGGTTGTAGATCGTCTCGGCGACGGCCTTGATCGTCTCCCACGCGCCCTTGACGAGATCCGTGACCGCGTCGTAGGCCCCCTCGAGCAGGCCGACGAGAAAGCCGGCGGCATATTTCACCGCGTCGAGGACCCCGGAGTAGGTGATCGGGGCCATGGTGAGCGGGGCCACGCCAACCGCTCCGGGGCCCGCCGGATGGCCGCTCTTCACCTGGGCGAAGCGCTGGAACGCCTGGGTGTCGGCATGCAGCCGCTGCGCCTCGACGATGTCACGCTGCAGGGCCGTCGGCACCTCCGCGAGCGCTTCGGGGCGGCTGATGTACTCGACGGGCACGATTATCTGGCGCGGCGCCGTCAGCGGCGCCGAGCGGTCGATCCCGTTCAGCCGCGCCAGAACGGCCGCTAGTCCGCGGTCGCCGGACATGTGCTGCGCCACCTGCTCGACCGTGCGGCCCGCATCGGCCAGATAGGCGAACACGCCCTCGTTCAGCTTCGTCCACCGCGCCTGGGACGGCGCCGCGGCACTCTCGCGCTTGTCCGTGCCCGGGGTCGCCGGCGGCTTGGCGGCGGCCCGCTCGGCCAGGATCTGCAGCAGGGGGAGGCGAAAGCGGTGATCGAGGGCGCCGAAGCGGTCGTGCAGAAGCTTCTGCTTGTCGTTCGCCGGATGGGTCAGCGCGTCGTGGAGCATGCCGGCGTCGGTCGAATCCAGCAGCGAAAACGCTGCCATCAGGAGGCGCAGGCGCTGGCCCGCATTCTCCGTCGTGCGAGGCATGCCCAGGACGTCGGCCACCGCCGCCAGCGCCGCCTGACTGGTGTCGGTGGCACGCGGCAGATACGCCTTGATCACCGCGATCGCCGCGGCTGGCTCCATCGCCTTGACCACCGGCGCGGCGCCCTGGTCTGGGCCCCCCGGCTGGCGCGACACACTGGGCGCCGCCCCCGATTGCTGGACCACGTGGGCCAGTTCGTGGGCCAGCAGTCGCCGGCCCGGCTCGCTCGCCGGCCGGTAGCGACCACTGGCGAACACGATGTCACTCCCGACCGTATAGGCCTGGGCGTTGATCTCGCTGGCCGACTCCGCGGCATGAGCGTCGGTGTGCAACCGCACCCGGGACAGATCCACGCCCATCCGCGGCTCGAAGAAGTCCAGGCTCGCCGCGTCCAGCGGCCGACCCGGCGCGCTCACCGCGTCGTGCACGGCAGCGGGCGCCGCAGCACCCGCGGCGGCCTGGGGGCCCGCGGGCGTCGGCTGAACGACCCCAGCCACCGCCTCGCCCTCCTTGCCGCAGGTGGCGCATTCCCGGCTCACCATCTGGTCCGCGACCCGTTCCGCCTCACGCTCTAACGGGTCGTCGACGCGCCCGACCATCAGCTTTGCCTGCACCGGGAGAACCCGCCCACCTGTCGCGCGGCGCGATTCGGAGCCCCTACGCTCAGGGCCCCGCCCGGAGACCGGCACCTGGGAGGGGCGGGCGCTCCTGGTGCGCGGGGTGTAGCCCTGGGCTTGGGTCAGCGTCGCCGCGCGGACAATCGGCGCCTGCGCGGGTCGGACGGGAACCAACGCCGCCCGCCCTCCCCACACCCGCGGCCCCGACGGCTCTGAGCGACGCGCCGGCGCGAGCCCTGAACCTTCTGAGTCCACGGTCGTCGCCGTCGGCGGCGCTGGACCAGCGACTGCGTGCATCGCACGGAAC
>Ga0335078_10016895_pt1 | contig 10839 bp, 7 predicted proteins | sample Lox_Sample_32_FD_206711 | JGI IMG/M metagenome (GOLD analysis project Ga0335078, IMG submission 206711) | Soil microbial communities from Loxahatchee National Wildlife Refuge, Florida, United States - Lox_Sample_3.2 | ecosystem: Environmental > Terrestrial > Soil > Wetlands | place: USA: Florida... | reverse complement strand
GTGGACCGAAGCCCGACACGACGGTAGGCGTAGAGGACCGTGAGACCGACCCGCTCGACCGCCTTGCGATGCGCTTCGAGCTGCGCGTTCGCCCGGCCGCTGGCCGCGGAGAAGCGGATCACGGGTTCGGCCGAGGCTTTCACCTCGAGCGGAAACGCGAACTCACGGCGGAGTGCCACCAGGTCAAACCCGAGCGAGCCCGCGGCCCGGATGATGAGGAACGGTTGGTCGATCAGCCGTTCGAACTCGGTGCGACCGGTCGGGGGTAGCGCGCGTGAATACGAGCGCACTGCATCGGGCTGGCCCTCCAGCAGTGCCCGCAACTCCCGTTCGTAGGCGGAAGAGCCGTGGCCGACCACGGGGGGGATTCTGTCGGTGGCATAATATAAGTCGGTCGGGGGACTCGCGGGGGAAGTGGCCGCCTCCGCAAGCCTCGAAATCCTTGCCTCGGACCTTCCCGTGGCCCGCGTATTGGCGGGGCTCGTGGCCGATTCGGACCGCCGCCGGACGATCCGGGGCCTCGCGGCGCAACCCGCGCGCTTCCGGTTCACCGAGCTCCGAACGAAGCTGCTGCGCGAGCGCGTCTTCGAAGACCCGTCGCGACTGCTCACTCGGCTGAAACGGCGAGGACTCCTGCTCGAATTGCCCGAGGGAAAGGGCGAGAAGGTCTACCAGATCCCGTACCCTGAGGAGCTTCGCCAGCTCCTGCTCGACGAGGTCGTACGGTCCGAGGCGATCGAGACTTCGGCGCTCGGACCGGTACCGGATGAGCGCGCCGAGATCCGCGCGATGGACGGGGAGTTCCTCGATCGATTGCGCGAGGTCCTGAGAGATCGGCTCGACGCCACCGTCGAATTCGGGAAGACCTTCAACGTCCACCTGCTCGCCGGCTATCTCAAGGGGTTGTTTGGCGAGGAACTCTACTTCGACTCGCTGATCTCGCTCCTCCAGCAGTATGCGCTTGCGGACGCCCCGCTGCTCGCGCCCACGGGCCGACCCACTGGAGCGACGGGATTCCATCTCGCGCTGTTCGGGCCGCCGGGGACCGGCAAGACATTCTCGATTGACGACCTCATCCGCGGGAACCCTCGCAGCGGAGTTCCCGCTCATGGATTACCGGGCCGGAACCGGTACTGCGGCGGAATCACCCCGGTCCAATTCCTTCGGGTGGGAGCCGCCTACACGGGTCGGACGTTCAACTTCATCGTTCCCGAGTTCAACGACTGGTTCAAGTACCGTGGGATGGTCGAGCCGCTCAAGCTGGTCATGGAACAGCGCGAAGTGAAGTGGGAGACGACGTTTGGGACGGTCGGCCCGTACACTTTCCGCTCCTTCTTCTCCGTCAACTACAACGTTCGAACCGCCGGCGCCCAAGACTACTGGACAACCATTGCCGACCCGAACTTCGCTGCCCTCGAGGACCGCATGCTGCTCCGGTTCCACCCAATGACCCGGGCGCGATTCCGGGCCGTCGAGGCGAGCTCCGAACGACTCGAGCTCGGCGAAATCGACTTTGCCTTGGCCGAGAAGATCCGGGACCACCTCACGCTAGTCTACGCCATAGAGACGGGGCACCCGCTCGTCGCGACGAAGTTCCGTTCTCGGGCGGTTCGACTCGAACGGGGCCTCTACACGAAGCTCCGCGAGGTTTCTGAGCGGGCCCTCAAGACCACCGATTATCCGAAGTTCTCACCGCGGCTCAAGTCGCGCGCCGTTCGGCTCGCGGCCGCCGCGTCGCTCTTGACCTACTTTGCGACTCCCACGCAAGAATCCATAAAGATCGGTCCTGAGGAATCCGAATTCGCCCGTCGGTTCTACGAGGAGGAGATCCGTGCCCGAGAAGGACGTCACGGAAGCGCCGCGGTCTAAGCGCAACCGGCAGGTCCGATTCCGCCGACCCGCCGCGGAGATCGTTCAGCGGGCGGCACGCCGGGTCGTGAGAGGCGGAAAGGCCTCCTTCGCCTCGCAGGCCGAATTCCGCGAGGCACTGCTCAAAGTCCTTCGCCGGGATGAGCCGCTCGCGGTGATCGGGGGAGCCCGCTTGCGTCGCCTACTGATCGACGTGCCGGGGGTCCGGATGTCGGTCCGCTTCACAGAGCGTTCCACTTCTCGACCCCTGACGTCTTGCCCGGTCTGTGGCTCTCCTCTCGCCCCGATCCACAATCGGACCCTCACGGGAGATACTGTGGTCCTCGGACAACGCTGTACGCGATGCGATTACTGGACTCACGCTGCTCGAAGGGTACCTGTAAGATACCTCTTTTCCGAAGCAGGGATTGACGGCCGACCACGACGTATGGAAGAAGCCCGTTCGGTATCCCGACGGCCCCCCTAGGGCGGCACGTAAGGTGAAACCGGTCCTGACGGTGGCCGGGCTCCTCTTCGCAGCCCAACCGCATAAAGCACGGCGGCAGCTACCACGGCTCCGACAATCAGTCCGAGGAAGAGGCCGGAACCGAACCCCGAGCCGGGGGAATTCAGCCCGGCGGAAGCGGTGGAGTTGGCGACCACGGAGACCGAGATGTTAGTTGTGACGCTCGCCCCGACGGCATCACTGAGAGTTGCCGTGACGGTGAACGAGCCCGGTCTGGCATAACTGTGGTTGACCCCTGGACCAACCGCGTACGAACCATCGTCGAACGACCAAGTTACTAGGTAAGGTCGAGTTCCTCCCGAGGCGCTAGCGTTGAAATCCACCTCAGTCCCCGGAGATACGGGTTGGGAATCTGCACCGCCCGTTTGAGAGAAGGTGGCAGTTAGGGCGGGGTGCACATCGATCTGCACGGAAGTTGTGGCCGTGAGCCCGAGCGCGTCTGTCGAGGACAGTGAAATCGAGAAGTTACCGGCCCTGGTCCACGCGTGCGATGTGTTCTCACCTGACCACGTTGTCCCGTCCCCGAAAGCCCATACTTCTCTTTCCGGGTCGACTCCCCCGGCAACCACTCCCTCGAACTCTATGGGTACGTTGACATCCGTGGCGTTCCCGGGTGCGTACGTAATCGCGGCGCTTGGCTTCGCAACTACTACTACTACAGCCGACGAACTGTTCGTCGCCCCGGTCGCGTCCCTGACTTCGGCAGTGACTTCAAAGATTCCAGCTCGGCCGAAAGTGTGACTGGCATTCGGCCCCGACACAAAAGTCCCGTCCGAGAATGACCATGTATAGTCGTATGGCGGCGACCCATTCGACGCGCTTGCGGTTCCGCTTAGCGCGACCCCTACGTCAATGTATGGTAGCGTCTCTGGAGACAGAAGTGCTCTGATTCCGAGGGACGTGGAGACGGTCAATAGAGTAGATTGGTTCGAGTAGTAGCCGAACGAGTCTGAGACGTTGGCAGTGATTCTGAAGGTTCCCGCCGAGGTCGGGGTGCAATTGAATTCGAAGCTATCCGACTCAGCGCAGCCCGGAGGCAATCCGGAATAGGACACCCTACTTGGACCGCCGCCTCCCTGGCTTCTTACAATGATTGTTGTCGGGAATCCTAGGTCAACTGTAGACGGGCTCGCGGAGAACGAGGTTACTTCTGGGGGGCTCGCGAGAACGCTTATTGTCCCTGAGCCTCCGTTGGCCACCCAGATCATTCCCGAGCCAAATGTAGAGTTTTCAAGGGATGCGACAAGCCCCAAGGAGCCGGGTACCTCCCCGACGGGGATGTCTGCAACAGAGCCCTCGCTTGACCCGATTGAAGCCCCCTCAACAACGCTAACGACTCCTTGTTCTCCGGGGAGCAGGCCAGAAGTCGAGACGTAGATGTCCTCACGGGTGGGATCATAAACCTCCCCAAGAACATGGTGGGAGCCACCCAGCAGAATGGGAGCGGCGTTCACAACAAAGGATGACCCATTGATGAGAGAGATTTCGTCACCAGCGGCGTATAGTTCTCCGTCCGCTGGGTCAAAAGCGATGGATGTAACGTTCGATCCTACGTTAATCGCTGATACAAGGCTGTGGCCGTTTGTTGAGTTCAAAACCGCAACCTTGCTCGCGGAAACCAGCACGAATATCGCGTGATCAGTCGGGCCGACAGCAATTCCCACGCTACACCCCGTGTAAGTCAAAATTCCCGTCGAAAAGGCCAGACGATTCGTCGTGAGGTTGACAGCGGATACGCCCGAGACACTGTTCATCAGCCAAAGGAGCCCGTCGGACGTGTCGAGGGCGAGCTGACTGCTTTCTTGCGTCAACCCGGATACAGTACTGATCAGGTCGCCTGTCGATGCGTTGAACACATCCAAACCAGCGGTGGTCCCTATGTAGAGTTCGTTCGTCGCATAATCAACGACGCCGGAAACCGGATTCCCTGTAGTAGGAATCACTGGGCCGGCTTCATTCAGCTTGGTCGTATCCAAATCGTAGACAAGGGATTCGTTCTCGGACAATCCAAAGACCCGACTCTGGGCCGAAGAGCCGGCGACCGAGACAATCTCAGGTGCAGTGTCCGTTGTTGCGGATTGCACACGATTGGATGTCAAATTCAACGAATCGAGGACTCTCGGTTCGGAAGCCCAACAGAGCATTTCTCCGGACGCGGGGTTCGTGATTAGTTGAGTCACCCCCTGACCTACTGGAACGTTAGAATTGATCATCTTGCCCATCGTTGAATCGACCAGGACGACATTGGTTCCGCTCGCGTTTCCAAGGATGAAGGTCGACCCGTTTTCGGAGACCTGCGCGGCTGTCACACCCACGCCGACGTTGGTACTGGTAATCACCGCTTGAGAGGCGGCGGAAATGAGCGTTGCATAACCACTGGACGGGATGGTTGCCACGATGTTCCCGGTGGCAGGCGAATACGCGATTCCCTTCGCCGGGCCCCAATAGAGCGGAATCGCCTCTTGAGGGACTTCCGGGTCGGTAGCTATCATCCATGAAACAGTACTACTTCCGCCGTTCGCGACAAAGATGAGTCCGTTCTGCGGATCATCGGCCAGCGCAAGAGGATCCGCACCGACCGCGATGCTTCCGTAGAGGACTCGGTCGTCCAGAGCGCTAATTACGGTAAGGTTCGATGAGCCCGCGTTTGCCACGAATAAGTCGTTTGATTCTGGATCGAGAGCGATTGCCGTAGGATCCGTTCCCACAGGGATAGGCTGACCCACGGGGGTCCCTGTGCGCGGATTTACGGCGAGGACGGTGTCGGTGTACGGCTGAGTGGCGTAGAGAACCCCATTCCCGGGATCATAGGCGAATGCGGACGTGTTCGAAAGATTTGTCACAAGCTGGTCAAATTGACCTCTTGAAATGTTGAACACCGCGGCGGGGGAGGTTGAGGGGGCGGGGATGCCGGCAACCGGCACACTTCGTTGAGGAAACCAGATTGAATCGGTCGACGGGACGTAGGCGGGTGTGCCGACTTCCCACGCGGAGACGCTCGAGACGAAGCTGCCGGGCAGAGATGTATTGTAGCCAGGGAAAACGGTTCGAATCACGGAACCCGGAGTCGCAATTATCCCCGACGAAGGTTCAAGTTGGGCATCCCGGGTCTCGCTCGGCTGCGGAGGGCCGTGATTTGTCACGCCGGTACCGAAGACCGTCCTTACTGCTCGTTCCGATGAGGTGTGAATCGCTGGCTGCAGCAATCCTATACTGCTCGCCAGGAGCACTATGACAAGCATGACGGCCGGAATCGTCCGCCAGCGTGGGCCCCCGCGACGACCCTCCCACATGGGCATGGCGGCCCGAATCAGAAGGTCCGATATTAAACGGAGAAGGCCCGGTTCACTCCATCGTTCGGATGACCTTGCCGGCGTGGGCGTCGATGATGACCCGCACTTCCTTCCCCTTGTGGTCGAAGCGGAACAGCCAGATCGGAGTGTGAAGAAGCTCCCCCTCCGAGACCTGTACCTGAGAGTTGAGATTGGAAACGACCGAGTGCTTCTTGTGGACGATCTCCGACTGGAGCTGCTTCATGAACGCCGCGGCGGCGTTCCGGGCGGCGTCCTCGGCGAGATCGCCGTTCAGGACCGGGATGTTGTTCGGGATCGACTTCTTGTCGAAGAACGTCCGGTCGGTCAGCGAGAACTGGTAGTCCTTCGGCTGGTACATGCCGAGCGACCGCACGGCGACGACCGGGTACTCGTACTGGCCGGAGATCGTCTCAGCACGGTTCGGGTTCACGACCGACCCCCCCATGATGGGGATCACCGTGGTCCCGCCGCGGCCGCCCGTCAGGGCGTTCCCGAGAAGGGCGCCGGCGGCCATCGTTCCGACGGTCGCTCCGATGCTCGTGGCGACCGCCTCGTACTGGTAGGTGGTCGTCGCGCTCGTCGGCATGACCCAGAACGGGACGTACGTTAGCTTCTCCTCGAGCGACTTTGACTCGGCGAAGAAGTGGCGGTGGAGGAATCCCTGGTCGAGGTAGCCTTCGACGACCTTGAGGGCGGCGTTGCGGTCCGGGACCGCGAGCGTGAGCATCGTGTGCTTCGAGATCTGCTTCCATCCCTGCCCGCCGAGCGTGACCGAACCGCCGCAGTAGTCGCAGGTGATGACCATCTCGCCGAACGTCGGCTTGATCGGAGCACCGCACGTCGGGCATTTGAGCTCCTGAACACCGGCCGCCGCGAACGCCGTGGTCGAGGAGCTGGTCGACGCGGGCGGCGGCGGGGGCGGTGTGCCGGCGGATTGAACCGGAGTTCCGCACTTCATGCAGAACTGCGCCCCGTCGGGGAGCTGCGTCCCGCATTTCATGCAGAAAGCCACGTTCGAAACCCCCTACCGATACCTCGTTCCGATCGGCCACTCCGCGACGACTACAGCGCGGCTCCGCAGTTCTGACAGAACTTTCCGGTGCCCGCGTCCTTGCCGCACTTCGGGCAGGTTCGGGGCGCGGGCGGAGCGAGCGACGCTCCGCAGTTCGAGCAGAATTTCGTACCCGCCGCGTTCGGAGTGCCGCACTTCGGACACGGGGGACCCTGGGCCACCGGAGCGGGCGCGCCCATCGGGTTGCCGCAGTTCGGACAGAACCGGGTACCGGCGGGGACGAGGGTCGAGCACTTCGGGCACGGCGTACTCGGACCGGAACCCGGCCCGTACGCTCCCTGCATCTGGCCCGCCATGCCATAGCCCATTCCGAGGCCCGCACCGAGACCGACCCCGGCGCCTACCATTGTACCGGCGCCGCCCGAGGGGTTCGCGGCTGCAGTGGTCAATGCCTGGCCCGCCTGGTACTGCATGTAGTTCACGCCCAGGACCCCCATGGTCGAGCGCGTGTTGACCGCCTTCTGGACCTCGTCCGGGAGGTTGACGGAGAGTCCCTGCAGCTGTTTCACCTCGACCCCGAGGGGGCCGAAATGCTGCGGGGCGAAGCCGAGCACCGCCTGCTCGATCGTGTCGAGCTGGGTCGCAAGGTCGGTGACCCTCATGCCCTGGTCCTTGAGCTTCCCGAGAGTGTTGTAGACCAGGAGGAGCATCTGGTCGCGGAGCCGGGCCTCTACATCCCCGGTCGTGGCCGCACCGAACGTCCCGACGAATTGCGTGACGAAGTTGTCCGGCGAGCCGACATCCCAACGATAGGAGCCGTAGACCCGCAGCTGCACGAGTCCGAAATCCGGGTCGCGGAAGACGTACGGTTCGACGCTCCCGAACTTGCCGTCGAAGATGCGGCGCTGCAGGTAGTAGACCTCCGCCTCCTGCTGGACCCCCGAGAGCGCCTTCACGAGCCCTCCCACGATGGGGGCGTTGATGCTGGTCAGGGCGTAGCGGTCGGGCTTATCGAGGTAGGCGAGAGCCTTCCCGTCGCGGAAGAAGACCGCGGTCTCGTCCTCGCGGACGACCACGTTGTCGTTCAGTCGGATGTTGCGCGGAACGCGCCACATCACGTTGTTGCCCTTGTAGACGTCTTCCCAGTTGATGGTGGTCGAGCCGAAGAGGCTCCCGCCTTTTGCCGGAATCGGGTTGTTCGTGACCATGGTTCGGTTCTCTCCTCAGTTCTCCGTCACTGGATTCGGATCCCTTCGATGACCTGCATGCGCGCTTTGAACGCCTGGTCGAGCTGACTGATCTGCCCGCGCGCGGTGGTGATCAACGACTGCACGCCCGCGGTGTTGGAGGCCATCGCGAGGGAGGCGAGCGGGGAGATCGTCTGGTTGAGCTGGTCCGCCGCTTGCACGAACCCGTAGTCGTATTCGTAAAGCCGGTCGAGCTGCTGCGGATTCACACGGACCGCGGGGGATATTCCGGTGTATCCCTGCTCCGCGTGACGGATGCGGCCCTCGAGACCCATAAGGTCGGCGATCATCGGGTTGAGGGCGGTGAGCGACGCGAACTGGTTGGCGCTGGCGAGCGCCTGGCGGGCGTTCTCGCAGCTTGTGCGCCCGTTCTTGAGCTTGTCCGACACCTGGAGCCGAAGGAAGCTGTCCGCCTCGCGAATGTCCTCTCCCTGCCGGTACCCCCGGAACCCGGGGATGAGGAGCTGGAGGCGCTTGAGCGCGCCGCGGCTGCCGTCGACCGACTGGCGGATGTCGACGGGGGGAGCGCCGGGAGGCGCCTGAGTTCCGGTCGAACTTCCGGATTCGGTGTAGAGGGACGAGCCGCAGGAGTTGCAGAAACGCGAGCCGGGGGTGGCGGGGGTCCCGCACTTCGGGCAGACCGTGGGAGCGGCACCAGAAGCGGGCGGAGGAGGGGGCGGGGGAGGCGGGGGCGGAGGAGGATTCGCCGCGGCCATCTTACGGGCTCCGCGGGGGGTTCGAGGGAGGGGAGCTCGGCGGCGGAGCCACGACTGGTACGCTCGGGGACTTCGCAGCGCCGTAGGCGAAAGCGGACGGGGGCGTTTCCTGCCGCCAGGCGGCGCGCGAGACCTGCTGGTTCTGCGTGGCGCGCACCGCGCGCACGCGCCAGGCGATCAGCGCCACCGAGACGATGAGAACGACCAGAAGGACGGTGAACGCTTCGAGCTGGGCGACGGTGTTGATGACGTTACTCCCGAGGTAGTACTGCCCGAGCCCGATCGTGAGGAAGAGGACGGCGAACCCCATGCCGAAGAATCCCCAGGCGAGCGAGCGTTGGTAGCTCGGCTCCTGCGATAGCGCCTCCGCCAGATAGCAGCCGAGCGCGAAGATCAGGGCGACGATCCCGATCAGCAGGAGCGCGACGAAATGTTGGTTCGCCGTGAAGCTGTAGTAGATCAGCAGGAAGACCACCACGGCCAAGACGAGGAAGAGCGCCGTGAGGAGCATCCCGCTCCACTTGGTTCGAACCGGTTGCATGGCCGACGGGGTGGTCGTCATTGCTAGGTCCGTTGACGAAACGCCGGGGGGCACTATAAGAGTTCAGGTCCGCCGCCGGTTTCAGAGACGTGGCTCGTCGTCGGTCTTCTCCCGCCGCGGCCGGGCCGGGGCCGCCGGGGTCGCGGGGTCGGGCGGGGGAGGCTCGGCGCTCGCCTTCGGGGCCGGCTTGGCGGCGGGCGGAGCGGCGGCGCTCGGGGCGGCGGGCGGCTTGGCGGCGGGCTTCGCCGTCGGAGCCGCGGGCGCGCGAGGATGGTCCGGCGCGGGCTTGGCCGCTTTGGCCGGGGGTTCGGGACGGCTGGGGGCCGCCGCCTTGGCCGGGTGGGATTCGTGATGCACCGGTTCCGCCTTCGGGGCGGCGGTCTTCCGCTGGAACACCCCACGTATTCCGGTTCCACCTCGGGCTACGGTACGGCCGGTCGGGGCGTGGACGGTCACCCCGTCGAGCGGTCGCGTGGAGATCGTGCTGACCGACTGCCCACACTTCGGACAGCTCGGGAACTGGCCGATGCAATGCTGGCAGAGCGGTGCGCCGCAGCTGTGCGTGACCGAGGCGAGGCCCCCGCACCCCACGCACCGAGCGGTCGTCGCGCCGTGTGCGGAGCTCGCGGCAGCGGTCGACGTCACCGGTGCGTCGGGGGCGTTCGCGGTCCAATCGGCGGACGGAGCGGGAATGACGACAGTATCGACGCCGGCTTGCATCTCGGAAGCGCCGGCCGGCGGGGTCATCGCCTCGGACGACGGCGCCTCGAACTCACCCTCCTCGCGAGCCCGGAACTCGGGAGAATAGGCCCCGAGGTCGAGCGCCGGGAGCGGCGCGTGCACGGCGGAGCCGGCCTGTTCGACCACCTTGATCAGACGGGCCTTGTAGATGCCGACCCGCAAATTGCGGACCAGCTGGAAGAGCGTCCGCTGCTCGGGGGGGAGCACGAGCGCCTTGCGCGCGAGGTCTTCGACGTCCGGCGTGAGCTTCAAGTTCTCGGGGCGCAGGTCGGCCTCGAGGACCGCGCGCAGGTAGCCGAACAGCCGCTCGATCTGGGTCAGCGAATAGGCGGACGGGGAGAGCACCGCCACGTCGGCGAGCGTGAACCCGCGGCGCTCGATGCCCGGCGGCCGGTGGTCGATCGCCGAAGTGATCAGGTGGTAGGACGCGTTCTCCAGGTCCCGGATCTCGTTCGCATCGAGCCGGTCCAGGTCGACCTTGACGTTCTTGCCGATCGCGGCGAGGGTCGGTTCGAGGAACTCGTACGGCACGTGGAGCGTGACGAAGAGGTCGTTCTTGGTCACCGACCGGTTGAGCCGTGCTTCGAGGATCAGGGCATCCCGGGCGTGGCGTTGGATCTCGGAGTCCCGCGTCTTTTGCAGGGCGAGCTTCTTCCCGTCCTTTGCGGGCGCGTAGTCCGAGTCCAGCGCGAGGGAGCGGTCGAAGCTCGTCTGGGCATCGGCCGGGCGGCCGATCGCGAGCAGTGCGAGGCCGCGGCTCGTCCACGCCTGCTTGTTCGCGGGGTCCGCGTCGGTCGCCCGTTCGTAGAACGCGAGCGCCTCGTTCGGGTGCTCCATCCGCTCCGCGACGAAGCCGGCCCGCTGAAGGATCTCCACGCCGGCCGGCTCGAGCGC
>Ga0335078_10016894_pt1 | contig 10840 bp, 9 predicted proteins | sample Lox_Sample_32_FD_206711 | JGI IMG/M metagenome (GOLD analysis project Ga0335078, IMG submission 206711) | Soil microbial communities from Loxahatchee National Wildlife Refuge, Florida, United States - Lox_Sample_3.2 | ecosystem: Environmental > Terrestrial > Soil > Wetlands | place: USA: Florida... | reverse complement strand
AGGCGGATGGCAATTACCTGGTGGTCTTCGCCCTGCCGACTGTTTTTCACCAGGACGAGCGTTACTACGCCAAGGGAGAGGGTGGGTTATGGAAACGGGCCATCTACGCCGCTTCCCGCATTCTCATCACGCCCAATTACCACGGCCACAACAGCTTCAATGCTTCCGAGGTCTTGGGCCGCGGCATGGCCCAAGCGATCTCGGCGGCCTATTACCCCAGCCAGGCCCGCACGGCGGGCGCGTTGGCACTCAAGTACGGATTCGCGCTGGAGCGCGATGCCCTGACCAATGTCTTTCGCGAGTTCTGGCCGGACATCGCGACGCACGTACTGCACCGCCATCCGTGATCCGGGTGTAACACGAATTACGATTCGAGCGTAGCGTTGAGGGTGATTTTCGTATTGAAGAGTTTGGAAACGGGGCAGCCGGCCTTGGCGTTGCCTGTGGCCGTATCGAAGGCCGCCTGACTGGCGTTCGGAACCTTGGCCTTCAGTTCGAGGTGGCTTTCAGTGATGGCGAAGCCGCTTTCGGTTTTCTCCAGCGAGACGGTGGCGGTGACGTCGAGGCGCTCCGCAGTCAGGCCGGCGGCGCCCAGTTGCCCCGAAAGCGCCATGGCGAAGCAGCCCGCGTGCGCGGCGGCCAGTAGTTCCTCCGGATTGGTTCCAACGCCGTTTTCAAAGCGCGTCGCGAACGAGTATTGCGTATTGGAAAGCACGCCGCTCGCGGTGGATACGGCCCCCTTGCCTTGCTTGAGATCGCCTTGCCACACGGCCGATGCGTTACGTTTCATGAATCCTCCTGGGATCAGCTTAATGGATGCTTCGAGCACCCAGGGGGATACCGGAAAGTAGACCGAAGTCAGGAGTCGGGAGTCAGAATAACGCCAGCAGCGGTCTCCGGCCTTCTGACTTCTGCCTTCTGACTGCTGTCTTCTGCGTTTATCAGCAACCAGGCCGTTTCCCAGTCCGTGGGCTTGCCGAAGTGGAAGCCTTGTGCATACTCGCAACCGAGGGCCTTCAGTTGGGCCAGTTGTGGCGCCGTTTCCACGCCTTCGGCAATGACGTCCATGCCCAGGTTGTGGGCCAGCGCTACAATCGTGCGGATGATCTCCAGACTATCCGCGTCCAGGCCGATCCGGCTGACAAAGGTGCGATCGATCTTGAGGGTCTGGACCGGCAAGTGTTGCAACTGGCTCAGCGAGGAGTAGCCCGTGCCAAAATCATCGATATCCAGGCCGATGTGCAGGTCTCGCAGGCGCGCCAACAGCAAGGAGACGTTGTCGGAGTTCCGCATCATGGTGCTTTCGGTGATTTCGAAGCTCAGTCCGAATCCGCGGCGGCCCGGCCAACTGCGGCGCACGATGCGCTCGATTTCGTCGATGGCGGGCAAATCCGCCAATTGCGCGGGGGAGAAATTCAGGTGCAGAGTCAGGGCGCCTCCGGCGGGTAACAGCGCGGACCCCTGCGCAGTCTCCAGCCCACACTGTGTGTCCCGGCAGGCTTGCTCGAGTACCCAATGTCCCAACGGAACGATCAGCCCGGTCTCCTCGGCGACGGGGATGAATTCCAAAGGCGGTATCAGGCCGCGTACTGGATGTTGCCAACGCACCAGGGCTTCAAATCCTGCAATCGCGCCGGTACGGAGGTTCACAATCGGCTGGTAATGCAACCGCAGTTCTTCGCGCTCCAAAGCCCGGCGCAAGTCGGTTTCCACCTGCAGACGGGCGATGGCGCGGCGGCGCATGTTCGCGTCGAAGATCTCGAAGCGGGCGCGCCCCGCCGTTTTGGCGCAGTGCAGGGCCGTATCGGCGTCGCGCATTAAGTCCTCCGCGCGTTCGTAGCCGTTGGCGCCGCCGGCGATCCCAATGCTGGCAGTCACGAAAACCTCGTGCCCTTGCAGCACGAAGGGCGCGCGGATGGCCGCGCCGATGCGCTCGGCTACCGGCACGGCATCGCCGGCTCGCCGGATCTGATCCAGCAGCACGGCGAACTCATCGCCGGCCAGGCGCGCGATCCCGCAGTCGTCCTGCAGGCGCGCCACCGTGTCCGCGGCGCGCAGGCCGTCCCGCAGCCGCCGGGCCAGGGCCTTGAGCAATTGGTCCCCGGCCAGGTGCCCCAGACTGTCGTTGACATTCTTGAAGCGGTCGACATCCAACAGCAGGACCGCGAACTCGCCGGCCGGACGCCGTCTGGAGATTTCGACGCGGTGCTCCAGCCGGTCCATGAAAAGCAGCCGGTTGGGCAGGCCGGTGAGCGGGTCGGCAACCTTCGCCGCGGTAATGTCGGTCTGCGAGCCGGCGATGCGGATGGCCTTGCCGCTGGCACTCCACACCGCCAATCCGCGGCTCAGCATCCAGCGATAAGTGCCGTCCTTGCAGTGCACGCGGTGTTCGCATTCCAGTTGCGGGATCTCCCGCCTGCAATGCGCCGCCACGGCCGCCTGCAGGCGTGGAAAGTCGTCCGGATGCACGCGGCACAGCCATTCGTCGGGACGGTGGCCGATTTCGGCGTCCTGGTAACCCAGCATCTCCTTCCACCGGGGTGAGAGATAGATCTCACCCTTCTCCAGGTCCCAGTCCCACAAGCCGTCGTTGGCGCCCCGCGTCGCGCGGGCGTAGCGCTCCTCGCTCTCGCGCAAGGCTGTGGATAGCGCCTTCTGCGAAAGCAGTGTCCGAATGCGCGCCAGCGCGACCGGCATGTCCACGGGCTTAGTGATGTAGTCGTTAGCGCCCGCTTGCAGAGCTTCGACAATACTGGCGCTCTGACCTTCCGCGGTCACCATGATTACTGGAAGCTGGGGGGGCGAATACCGCCGGCGAATCTCCCGCAGCACTTCGATGCCGCTCATACCCGGCATGCGGACATCCAGCAGGACGAGGTCCGGCGTTTGGTTCCGGATGGAGGCCAGCGCCTGGATCCCGTCTTCGGCGAGCGTTACCTCGAATCCCTGGCGCTTGAAGCGGCGGGAAAGCATGTCCCGGTTGCTTTCTTCGTCGTCCACAATCAGCAACGCCATTTAGGGGTTCCGGCGGGAAGCCTGGGCGCGCCCCCAAGCTTCCCGTCAATAGATCGGCAGTTCCGCGCAGCAACTACACACCGGGGGAAGACTTGCGGCACCGGGGGAGTGGAGTACCTTCCGGGGAAGGCCAAACTAGACGCTGGATTCCAGAAGTGGCACAAATTCCTCCAGATCGCCCAGCGAGAACCTTCCGTCGACGAACCGCTGGCGAACCCTTTGCGTCGCTTCGAACAGAGCTTGCCCGTGGCGAAGCTTGGCGGAGATATAGGGACTCGACGCTTCCCCTCCGTGGACTAGCGCGTGAATCGGAATCAAGCTTTCCGCGGAAGCTCCGTCCATGCACTCGAGCAGGGTGAACCAGGCAATGCACTGTTCCGCTTCGATCCAACCCATGACGCTGCTTTTTCGCCACAATTCCTGCAGGGCTCCCACCTGGGAAAAGAACGCGGATATGCTGTGCCGGACCGCTTGATGACGAACGATGGGGTGCGCATAAAACTCGCGATCATAGACGCCCAGCGAGCGCTTGCGCGGATCGAACGCTCCGAACAGCATCACCAGAGAGAAGCCGATGCGGAAGAAATCCGCCGCCCAATCGTCGCTCGAATCCAGCCGCCCGTTTCTCTCTATATCCAGATAGCAGAGGCCCGCCAGTTGCGGACCGGCGAAGTAGTCCGCCTCAAGTTCCAGGCCCTTCCGGACCAGACGCTTCACCTCGGCAAGCGGATCTGGGGACGTAACCGCGAGGACTTCTTTGGCGAAAGCGACATGCCCCAGGGCTAGGTGGCCGAGTTCGTGAGCGTAAACGAGCACCAGCGCCTGATTCACGAGAATCGAGACGTTGAAGTCGGTTTTCTCCGCGTGCTCGTTGCCGGCATCGAACTCAACCAACTGGGGCCAAAACTCCCGATCCGTTTTGTATTCCCCGAAGATGCTTCGAACCCGGTCCGGCACAATCAATGCGTCGGGGTCGTAATCATCCGCTGGTGAAGTCGCAAACTGCAGGATGGTTTTGGGATTGATCCCTTTCCTCTCCCTATCCCTATACGCCCAGAGACGGCGGCCCACCGCGTACATGCGGACGAAAAGGCCAATTGGAAGAGTGATGACATATCTGCCAGGCGCGCACGGATGAAGCCGTGCGCCGATACCCGTGGACTGACAGAATCGAACCACGATCTGGTCTGCACCCAAGCTGGGCGCGAGATCCTCGGCCATCCGGTTGAAGGCATCTTCGAGCGATCGCGCCTCCGATACCGGGAAGCTGGCCGGAATCTCGGACCAGTCAACCGGGCCCCCGGCGGTTGCCAGAACCAGGTCGATTTCGTGCTCCTGGCTCATTTCCAGTCGGGACAGATTTTAGAAACACCCAGGCTGAGGATACGCGACGCCAGCGCTCCCGCGGGGACGCCGAGGTGGGGCGTGAAGATGAGATCGAATATCAGACAAAATAACGCGTTGCGGTCTTGAGCCTCTCGCCCCAGTAGTGACCGCAACTCCGCGTTTCCACAGAGCTTCGGCCGCAATTGTTGCACATAGGCGTCAAACCACCGTGCGCCGGCCTGCCGTGTCTCGTCATCGGACGCCCCTTTAGCCCCCAGGCTGCCGGCTATTAACTGACGACCCAGCGCCAGCAATAAGTCATCGTCGCGCATGCCGAGATATCTAAAATCCGCTTCCGCAGGCTGCATCGCTTGCCCTCCCCTTACGGCAAGTATACTGCAAGCCGGGTGCCGGCCCGGAGGTTTTGCAGGGCATGCGGAAGCCGGCCTCCGGCTGACGCTTGGGGGCACGCGAGCCCGAACACCGCCGCACATGATTCTACAATCTACTACCGCGAGCTGATGTACTACTGGTGGCTAAATCGCTGATCAACCCGGTGCGCGGGCGCGTGGTAGGCTGGGGCACACTGGAGCGGCGCGCGACGGTCGTGGGAATCTGAGGGAGATTCGGGCTATCCGTCGTAGACTTGATCTGGCGCAACCGCCGTGTGCACATGACTCTACGAGCGCCAAGAATGACTTTCCTATCTAACGCCCTGTCTCTGGCGATCCATCGAAGCCTTGCCAAAGCGGATTATGACGGGGCGGTGAGGCGCAGCAATACCGTGCTGTACTGGGTCCCGAACTCAGCGCATTTCACATTTTTGCGCGGCACGGTTCTTCTGTTTGCCGGACGTCTGGATGAGGCCGAGGTCGAGATACGGGCAAGCCTCGCCAAGGGTTCTGGCCTGGCTCAGTCGGCGCGGCTCGTCAACCTCGGTTACATCCAGATGGACAAGGGACAGTTCCACGAGGCGATCGCCACTTTCCAGCGGGCGGCCGCGATCTTCGATGCCTCAGGAACGTCCTGGGAGGGCGGACCGAGGAGGCGCACGACGATGTCGCCAAGGCGCTGGATCAGGTGGATATCCGGTTCGTACCCGGGTTCGCCGGAACGAAATGGCTTCGGAACCGCGTTGCTTGAAATGGGCCGGAAGAAGGAAGCACTGGAACATTTTCGCGGCGCGGCGGAGGCCGATCCGCGAGGGGCTTATGGAAAGCGCTGCGCGAAGGCCGCCGCGGAAATGACCTAATCGGCCGTGACCTGCGCCTTCCGGCGGGCAATCTCGTCGAAGTAGGCTCGCTTCATGCGCTCGGCCCTGTCGAGCGGTTGAAGACCTTCCGCTCGACCACGCTGTAAGCGCGTGTGGCAAAGTCTCCGGGAACCATCACCCAGTATCAGGCCGCGCGGCGTGGAAGGCGGCTTGGCGTCCTCCAGCCAGGCGGGGGGGTGGGCCGTCATCGGGATCGGAGCCGGGTGCGCCCGCGAGATCCCGGTTCTCGGACTGCTTAAACTTAAAGACCGCCAAGGGGCGGTGGTAGGCTTCCCCTTCCTGTTCCGGCGGGTGCTGCAGGCGCCGGCGCGCGATCTCCTGGCCGTAGATCCCCTGCGCCACGGGGGCGAGGTCGGAGCGGTCAATGTCGAAGAGTTCCTCGCCCGAAAGCGATTCATAGTGGCGGCGCAAGTCTTCGGAATCGATCCGCATTCGGTCACCTCGCCCACAAGCTCGCACTTTGAGGAGCTGTAGGCGTGGCATCTGCCGGCGGACCTGGGGCCGGTATCTCCGGCGGCTTGCAAACGCCGATGGACACCGAAAATGCCGAAATGCCGCGCCACCCGCTGCCTGCGCGCCGCTCGATTCGGTACGATTTGCTGGCGGCATCCACGCGCAGGCGCCAGTCCGAATCCGCGGCCCCGCTGGCCCGCTTGATCTGGATGGGCTGCGGGTTGGTCTGGCGCAGCATCCAGGTCTCGCCCGCATTGGGAGTTTCATACAATTCGTAGCGGCCGGATTCGCCCGTCCGCCCGCGATCGATCACCAGGCCACCGCTCGTCGGCGAACCGAACCAGAATTGCAAGATAGAGCCGAACTGCGGATCCGCGAAGATAGGGCGCGCCTGCCACGTCTTGCCGCCATCGGTAGTGGCCAACAGGAACGGATCGCGCGGCAGCGGATGCTGCACTTCGCCGCCGACCCAGCCGCGTTCGAAATCGACGAATTGGATGCGGTCGAGACCCGTCAGGCGGAGGCGCTCGTACGGCTCGCGCCAGGTCTTGCCGTCGTCCTCGCTGGCCAGGAGCACAGAGGCGAGCGTAGTCGTAGACGAGTGGATGTTACCCGCTGCGAAGATCCGGTTCCCTACGGCCTCTACGGACGCAAGCTCCAGAAATACGAGGCAGGGATCGTCTATGGTACAGCTCAAACCGGCCAATCGGATGTCTTCCTCTGCGCAATGGTAATCCACGGTCATGGGCCTGCCGGTATTCCGCAGGGGCGGATTTTCCGCGGGTTGTCCCACCTGCGCCGCCGCGACGCCGGCGGCCCATAGGAAACCCGCTCCGCATGCGATCAAGAGCCTCATGCCCCCCGATTGTATCTCTATATCAAATGTGCGAAAAACCACAATCCGGATATGATTGCCCTGTAACCCTGCCTGGAGAACCGTCGTCTTGTCGGCAAATCCCCGTTACGATAAGCGGGCGCTCTCACCCCTTTCACCCAAACGCGCCCGCTTTTTTCTTGCTGGCAGGTGCGGCCGTAGCCGGCCCTACCGCGCGCCTTCGATCAGCTTGCGAATCGACGGTTCCACGCTCAGCAGAAGTTCCGCCTTAGGCTTCGCGGCGCGGTCCAGCAGCGCCCGCGTCTCCGCCATCCAAGCCGCGTCGTGCGTCTTGTCGAGCACCTGCAAACCGGCCTCCGCGATGGCCGACAGATCCTTGGAGATGTCCGCGTCTTCCGCCAGCAGCGCGGAATTCGATATGTCCGGCGCCAGGCGCGCGTGGTTATCGCGCCACAAAGTCAGGTACTCGCGAATCCGCGCCAGATCCTCGGGCCCCCGCCGGTCCACCAGCGCGGCAAACCGGCGCACGGTTTCGCTGTCGGGGCGCGCCGCATCGATCAGCCGGTTCAACGGCGTGAACACGTCGTACGAACGTGCGTCCTCGCGCGCATAGTCTTTCACCGGCTCGACCACCGCGGCCAGCGTGCGCACGGGCGCCACCGAACCGCCTCCGGCCAGCCGCGCCAGCATCTGCTCGTAGGCGGAGGCGTGCCTCAGTCCCAGCCATTCCAGATCGCGGCTGACCGCGCTCAGCCTGCGGTACATGTCCGCCACATCCGTCACACTTTGCGGCGACCAGAAGCGCTCCGCGATGGCCGCCATGCGCGGCCAGACGCGCGTGTCCAGCAACTCCGGCGTCACGAATTCCGACCACATGCAAGCTTCGCCGCCCAGCACGCGCTGCTTCTCCTCCGCGCTCAAATCCGCCGCGCCGTCGCCCAGCGGATCGACGGCGTAGTGATGCGCAGCCGAATAACCCAGGTCCAGGTAATATCCGTTCGACAAGATGCCGCTGACGCCCTGCCGCGCCGCATCCGCCAGCGCCTTGGGCCCGCGCCACGATTGCACCAGGATACTGCGCGGCATGTCCTTACTGAGGATCTCATCCCAGCCGATCATCTTCTTTCCGTGTTTCTCGACGATCGACTGCACGCGCCGCGTGAAGTACGCCTGCAGCTCTTGGTTGCTCTTGATCCCGTGCGCGCGCATGAAATCCTGGATGCGCGGGTTCGCATCCCACTGCTTGCCGTTCACTTCGTCGCCGCCGATGTGGAAGTACTCGTCCGGAAATAGCGCCGCCATCTCGCCAATGAACGCGTCCAGAAATTGGTAAGTTTCCTCGCGCGTGGGGTCCATGGCCGGATCGAAGATGCCCCACTGGCGCTCGATCTGGTAAGGCCCGGGCGCACTGGCCAGTACCGGGTAACCTACGAACCAGGCGGTGGCGTGGCCAGGCATGTCGAATTCCGGAATCACGCGAATGCCCCGCTCGCGCGCGTAGGCGATCGCCTCGCGCACCTGGTCCTGCGTGTAGTATTCGCCATCCGAACCCATTTCCTGCAGCTTCGGAAAACGTTTGCTTTCGATGCGGAAGCCCTGGTTCTCCGAGAGGTGCCAATGGAACACGTTCAGCTTCACGGCGGCCATGCCGTCCAGGGTGCGCTTCACGTCCGCCAGCGGGATCCAGTGCCGCGCCACATCCAGCATCAGGCCGCGCCAGGGGAAGCGGGGATGGTCCTCGATGGTCGCCGCGGGCGCGCCGAAGCCGCCGGCGTCCAGATCGACCAGTTGCAGGAAGGTCTCCATGCCGCGCAATACGCCCAACGGATTAGGAGCGTCAAGGCGGGCGCCCACCGGTGTGACCGTAAGCCGGTAGGATTCGTCCTCTTGCGCGGATTGTACGGGCGCGCTCGCATGATCGCAATAGACCACCAGCGGCGCGGCGGGCGCGTGCACGCCAATGGTGGGCGCCATGGGAATGCCGGTCTTCTGCGCCACGTGCTCCACAAGCCGCGCGGCGGCGGCTTCCAGGCGTGGTTCACGGTACCCGTTCAACTGCACGAAGGCGAAGTTCCGGTCGATACGCATGCGTCCCGCGCCCGGCTGGATCTTCGCCGGCACGGGCATCAGGTCGTGGGCAAATAGCGCAAGTGGGGCCATCAGGAGAATCGAAGCTTTCAGCATCATTACCAGACTAGCTGTTTTGCACTTATACTGTGGGCATCATGAAAATCCTACGGCGATCCGCAATCTTCGGCGTCCTTCTGGCGTTGTGCCCATTGTTCCCGCAGGGGCTCAAGGCAGCGCCGCCCGCCAACTTCTATTTGCACGATGGCGACCGCGTGGTGTTCTACGGCGACAGCATCACCGACCAGCGCTTGTATACCACCTTCGTTGAGACATATGTAATCACCCGCTTCCCGCAACTGAAGGTGAGCTTCGTACACTCCGGCGTGGGCGGCGACCGCGTGACCGGCGGCGGGGCCGGCCCCATCGACGTGCGCCTGCCGCGCGATGTGGTGGCCTACAAGCCGGCCGTCATGACCATCATGCTGGGCATGAACGACGGCAGCTACCGCGCCTACGATCAGAAGATCTTCGATACGTTTGCCTCCGGCTACCGCCACATCGTCCAGACCGTGAAAGACGCGCTGCCCGGCATTCGCATCACCGTCATCCAACCCTCGCCGTTCGACGATGTGACCCGTCCGCCTACTTTCGAAGGTGGCTACAACAAGGTGATGGTGCGCTATGGCGAGTTCGTCAAAGAACTGGCCCGCGAAGAGAACCTCACGGTGGCCGACTTGAACGGGCCGGTGGTGGCGGCGCTGGAGAAGGCCAGCAAGCTGGACGCCGAAATGGCCAAAAAACTGGTGCCCGACCGCGTGCATCCCGCGCCGGCCGGCCACCTGCTGATGGCCGAAGCGCTGCTGAAGGCATGGCAGGCGCCGGCCATCGTCACATCCGTCGAGATCGATGCGGCCGCGCCGGCCGTCACCAGCGCGACGAACACGCAAGTGACCGATCTGGCCGCAAGCGACCGCGTCACCTGGACGCAGGTGGATGAAGCCCTTCCCATGCCGGTCGACACGAAGGATGATGTGGTGGCGCTGGCGCTGCGCGCTTCCGATTTCGTGGAAGCCATGGACCAGCAGCCGCTCAAAGTCACGGGCCTCACCGCCGCCCGCTACACGCTGAAGATCGATGAAGAAGTGTTGGGCGCGTTTACCAGGGAAGAACTCGCCAAGGGCGTGAACCTGGCCCCGCTCGCGACCCCCATGGCCAAGCAGGCTGCCGCGGTGCACGATCTCACGCTGAAGCACAATACGGTGCACTTCGCGCGCTGGCGGATGGCGGGAGTGAACCTCGACAGCCTGGCTCTGCCGCCCGCGCATTTGCAGGCAGCCGCGGATGCGCTCGACACTCTGGAAGCGGATATCGTGGCCGAGCAGCGCTCCGCCGCGCAGCCCAAGAGCCATCGCTACGAGCTGATGCCGCAATGACGCGCCGCCGATTTCTCTTGTCCAGCGGCGCGGCTGCCGCCCTGGCTTCCCCCATCGCCGCGCAACAACATAAAACGAAGAACCTGATCCTGGTCACTGCCGACGGCCTGCGCTGGCAGGACCTGTTCACCGGCATCGACCCGCTCCTGATGAAGCAGAAAGACGCGGGCATGACCGAAGCCGGCGCGCCGGAGTTGCGCGACCTCTTGTGGAAGCCGCAGCCGGAGGATCGGCGCATGGCGCTGCTGCCGTATTTCTGGGGCACGCTGGCGCCATCCGGCGTGGTGCTCGGCAACCTGACCAAGGGCAGCTCCGTGCAGGTGACCAACCGCTACCGGGTGTCGTATCCCGGCTATTCCGAGATCCTGACCGGGCGCGCGCAGGATGACGCAATCCGCGGCAACGATCCTCTGCAGAATCCTACGCCAACCTTCT
>Ga0335078_10016893_pt1 | contig 10840 bp, 9 predicted proteins | sample Lox_Sample_32_FD_206711 | JGI IMG/M metagenome (GOLD analysis project Ga0335078, IMG submission 206711) | Soil microbial communities from Loxahatchee National Wildlife Refuge, Florida, United States - Lox_Sample_3.2 | ecosystem: Environmental > Terrestrial > Soil > Wetlands | place: USA: Florida... | reverse complement strand
TACCGATGTGTGCGATTTGCGTGAAGAACACGTACAACACCAGGAACAGCAGCAGAGGCCTGACCAACTGCCACAGATAGCCCAGCGCCGAGCCATAGAAACGGATCTTCCACTGCATCACCGCGATATTGAAGGTGAGGTGCCAGAAGCGCCGCCAGTCGCCCGTAAGAGCACCCGGTCCACGAATTGGTCGCCCCAGCGACTCGTATGCGGGGACCCCCACACTCATGCTCGTGTGCGCTGCCCGATGTGGGCATTGACGCGGCTGACGGTGGAGCGAACTGGGAGGTCGACCAAGCCGCCAAGCGTTATGGGCGCCGTCACCACGAACGAGACGCCGCCTTCGAAGCGGTCGATCATGTCGAGGCCCGAGCCCCGGTGAGCGAGCTGGAACACGGGCGCGTAGCGTCCCGGCGCGAGGACATTGTCGAACGTGAACGCGATATCCACCTCCTCGCCGGCTTCGAAGTCGCCGGTGCGCTCGTTGTCCATCCAGGTAGTGGCGATGACAACCGCCTGGTGCACTTCGTTGTAGATATACAGGCTGGCGGAGGGATCGGTGACGTCTATCATGAACAAGACGCGCGCTTTGAGCGTCACCCGCTGGTGCTGGGGAACGTTCGAGAGCCGCTCTCCGATCTCGTTCTCCAGCCAAACGTTGACGATCCGCGCCTGGCCATCGCCGACGCGTTCCTCCGCCCCCTCTCCCATCGACTGAGGATCGCGACCGAAATTGAGCTCGAGATAACGGTCCGCCACCTCGTGAGGGTCACCCAGGTACACCGGATTGCCGCGTTCGAGCAGTAGCGCTCGGTGACAGAACCGCTGCAGCGCGCCCATGTCGTGGGTGACGAACACGATCGTCCGGCCGCTGTCGCGCAGATCGTTGAACACGTCGAAGCATTTCTGCTGAAACGCCGCGTCGCCGACGGCGAGCACCTCGTCGACCATCAGGATGTCCGCGTCGACCTGGATCGCCACCGAGAACGCCAGGCGCACCTGCATTCCCGAGGAATAGTTCTTGAGCTTGAGGTCCTTGAACTCCTGAAGCTCGGCGAATTCGATCACGCTCTCGTAGCGTTTGCGGGCCTCTCGCGGCGAGAGGCCAAGCATGATGCCGTTCATCACGACGTTGTCTCGGGCGGCCATGTCCATGTTGAACCCCACACCGAGCTCGATCAGGGTCGACAGCCGTCCTCGGCGCCAGATCTGCCCTTCCGCCCCGTAGATCCCGGCCAGGCACTTGAGCAGCGTGCTCTTGCCGCTCCCGTTGCGGCCCGCAATCCCGAAGAATTCTCCACTCTCGACGGCGAACGAGACGTTCTTCAGCGCCTGGAATGCCTGATAGCGCGTGCGGCGACGTGGATGCAGCGCACGCTCCTTTAGCGTGTGCCTACGCTCTTCGGGCACCCGGAACGTCTTGCTGACGTCGCGTGCGACGATGACCGGAGTCTCCTCCCGAGGAGGGCCAGAAGCGGTTGCCATGACGAGGAGGGTACCCGTCGGCACCAACGGCAGCGTCGCCCGCTTGCGGACTGGAAAGCTGCGATCGATCACCCTCCTCGGCGTTCGAGCGACAGCGTTCGAACCACCGGTCGGGGCAGTGCGGAGGCGCGCGAGCCGAGGAGCGCTCCCGCGGTCCGGAGCAGGTGATGGGCCAGCGAGCGAGCGATCAGTGCGGGCAAGGGCGAACCTCCGTCGTGGGCCCGGGCCCACCTCAGATCCGCGCCCACCTTTCCCCAGAGGTTGAGGGCGTTCCGCCGGATGTCCGCTGGCTCGACGACGCCGTAGACGTCACGCACCGCCCTCGCCTCGTCGAAACTTCGCCGCAGCCAGCCGATCATGGAATAGTCGTGCGAGTGGATCACCGGAGCATCCGGCAAGTAGACCTTGGCGTAGCCTGCGCGCAGCATGTCCAGAGCGAGCGCGCGGTCCTCGGCGTACGGGATCGGCCGAAACTGGACGGCCTCCCACGCCGCCCGGGCGATACAGCCGTTGGCGTCGGTGAAGTAGCCGCGTATGCCGTCGAGCACGGTCGCGGGAATCGCGCGTTCGCAAGCGGCAAGGCGGTCGATCCGGGGGGCGCCGTCGGGCGCAAACGAACGGAACCACTCGGTCAACTCACGGGCGACCATCGGCGTGGCGTCATCCCGGGGCCGGTACGGACCGTAGACCAGGGCGACGTCCGGCGCCAGGGCAAAACCGTCCAGCAGCCGGCTCAGCCAGTGATGATCCGCGGGCACCGCATCCTGGGTCAGGAAGGCGATGTACTCCCCTTGCGCCCGGCGGATTAACAGGTTGCGCGTGTCGCCGTGCGAGAACTGCTCCACGGGGATCTCGACCACCTCCGCGCCGTATGCACGGGAGAGTCCCACCGAGCCATCGCGCGATCCCGAGTCGCAAACGATCAACTCCATCGATGCCGGGGGATCCAGCACCTGTCCGCGAATTGCCGCCAACGTCTGTTCGAGGGCGCCGCCGCCGTTGAAAACCGGGATCGCGACGCTGACCAACCGCGTCAGCTGTTACCCCTGGTCCTCGAACTTTCGCGAACGCAGCACCCCGGACCGGTGCATGACCAGCCGCGCGCCCGCCCACAGCGTCTTGAGGCCGTAGACAGTGCCGGCACGGAATCGCACCGAGGACGCGTCCGCGAAGTACCTGCACGTCGCCGGGACCTCCATGATCCGCAGGTCGAAGTGCGCGGCCTGCATTACCAGTTCCGAATCGAAGGCGAAGTCGAGCGAATTGCGCAGGAACGGAATGGTCAGCAAGAGCTTGCGTGAATACGCGCGGTAGCCCGTATGCGCTTCGGTCAGGTTTGTCCCCAGGACCTTGTTCTCGGCAATCGTGAGCCCCCGGTTAGCGACGTACTTCCAGCGCGGCATGCCGTTTCGTATCGCCATTCCCGGCTCGGCGAAGCGGGAGCCGAGCACCAGATCGGCGCGGTCGGTCAGGATCGGCTCCACGATCGTCGGGATCAGGCTCGGGTCGTATTGCCCATCCGGGTGGAGCATCACGACAGCGTCAGCGCCTCGCTGCAGCGCCTCCAGGTAGCAAGTCTTCTGGTTGGCTCCGTAGCCCGCGTTGTGTGGATGCCACACCATATGCAGTGGCAGCTTGCGGGCCAGGTCGACGGTGTCGTCCGTGGAGTGGTCGTCGACGAGGATGATCTCGTCGACCCAGTCGCGGGGGATGTTCGCCACCGTCTGATGCAGGGTCAACGCCGCGTTGCGCGCGGGCATCACGACGATGACCTTCCCCGGAGGGCGCGCGTCCGGTCGCGGGACGGCCGCCGAAGCGCTATCGGTGGGAATTGTCACGACGTCAGTCACGTCGCGCCTCAACATAGACCGTACCGCCGCGTCTGGTCGCGATCTCCACGGCGGCGGCTGCAGCAGCGACCGGGGCGAGGATCGTCCCCGCGACAAGGGTTGCCCCTCGCGCCCACGCGGCATCCTGCCGCCGCCGCGCCTCGGGCCGGCGAATTGCGTCGTATAGATCGGGATGCCCGGGCAGCGTCCCAACCAACCCGTGCAGCCACCCGAACATGACCTGCCCGCCGCGCCAGTAGCTCACGCGCTCCACGTGCAGGGACAGGCCTTCGAGGCGCTCGATCAGCACCTGCGCGGGAACGTGCACGAGATGGCGCGGGAGGTCGAGCGCAAGCCATCGGTCACCGAATACTCGTGCCTGGAGGCTGTCGGCGTTCGGTACCGCGATGACCAAGACGCCGCCGGGGGCGAGCTTGGACGCCGCGAGGTCGACTTCCTCCCCGGCGTCGGGAAGGTGCTCGAGCGAGTGCCAGAAGACGATCGACGCCCAGTCGCCGTCGAGTTCTCGCATTGGGGTGGCGCAAACGCCTGGGCGAGTCGGCTCTCGCTCCAGCCCCAGCGCCTGTCGGCCGCGCGCGGCCAGAGCGTCGAGCAGGCTTCCGTCGCCGGCGCCTACGTCGAGCACACGTCCGCGCGGGGCAATCGCATCCACACGCCGCGCCAGCCGACCCCTCGTCCGGCGCAGAATGACGTCGCCGACCCCCGAGAAGCGGCCCGAAGACGGCCGGTACCAGCTCCCGTACGCCGCGTCCAGTTCGGCCTCGGTCGGCCACGGATCGGTGTTTGCGACCCCGCAGCTGCCACATCGGACCCGTCCGGTCAGGCCGTGCGTGTCCCCACCGATGGGCCGGCCACACCAGGCGCAGGGCCGGGATTCCGTTTGCCCGGCGATCCGGGCTGGAACAGAGACGGACACGGCAGTCGAGGGCAATCAAGTCAGGGAGCCGGCCGGCCCCGGCAGCTACCGCGTTCCCGCGCGGCAGTGCCAGCTGGCGCCCGCGCAATATACCCTAGGCCGCGTGCCGGGTGGTACGGCGAAACGCTCGAGGCTCGCGGTGGCGGGGTTACCCGCGGTCGGCCTGGCCCTACTTCTCGCGGCCTGGGTTGTCGCCACACAACCGTGGCAGGCGCCGGACGAAGCTTCGCACTATCAGCGTGCCATGAGCATCGCCAACGGCCGCATTCTGGGCCCGAAGCTCGACTACACCACGGCCCCCGGCACGCCAACCCAGTTGCGGTTCATCGACCATGACACCCGCGGGGTCATGATGCCCGCGCGCCTGTCGCCGCCAAATGTCCTCTGCATGAACGGCAAGCCAGACGTCACCGGCAGCTGTATGGAGGAGGATCCGAACGGGAACTTTCCACCGCTGGTGTATTTCCTGCCCGCGGCGGCACTCGGCGTCTCGCACGATGCATCAACGGCCATTTGGCTGGCCCGAGTGGTCACGGCCATCACCTGCGTTGCCTTTCTACTCATCGCGCTCGCCTTGATGTGGGACGGGACCGGGTGGTCGGTTCTCGGCTTGCTTGCCGCCACCACCCCGATGGTGCTGTTTACCTCTTCGATCATGAATTCCAGCGGTCCGCAGATCGCGAGCTGCATCGCCTTCAGCGCCGCGATCCTGCGCATCACCCGGTCTCCGGAACGGACGTCTCCCTGGGTCTGGACGGCGTTCATCGTGGCCGGCGTGGTCGCGATCCTCGGAGGTCCGATTGGTCTCGAGTTCGCAGTCGTAAACCTGGCCCTGTTCGGCGTCCTCCTCGGCCGGCGGGGCATCCGCGAGCTGCGGATCAGCGCCCGGCTCCCGTCTCACTTCGCCGCCTCGATCCTGCTCGCGGCCGGAGTGCTGGCGCTGGTCTACTCACGCATCGCTGGCTTCGCCCCCACCATCGGAATCTCACCCTTCCTCGGCAGTCTGCATCAGGGGATCCAGCAACTCCCGGGGGTGCTCCGTGACGCCGTGGGCGATTTCGGATCCTTGACCGTGCTGCTGCCGCCGGGCGCCGACTGGGTCTGGTGGTTGCTTGTGGTGGCGCTGGTGATAGCCGCGCTCCGGTTGGGGGACCTACGGGATCGATTGCTGATGGTGGCGGTCGTAGTCGTCGCCCTCGCATTCCCGGTCCTGTTCTATGCCTGGGTGGATCGGTTCACCGGGTTCGGGCTTCAGGGCCGGGAGGTGCTTCCGGCGCTGCTCCTCATACCTCTGGTGGCGGGGGAGCTCGTTTGCCGGCGCATACCGCCGTACGCACACCGCCAGTCAGCGCAGCTGGCGCTGGGCGGCGCCTTGGCGTTGACATCTGTCTTTCAGGCCTACGCCTGGTGGTACAACGGACGGAAGGTGTCCACGGCGTCCGGCTTCTACCTGCACGCCACCTGGACCCCGCCGCTGGGCTGGCTGCCGTGGGCCGTGATCGTGGGTGTCGGGACGAGCGCGCTCCTGGGCTTCGCGCTGTCCGAGGGAGCTGGAGCCGTGCGGTTCCGGCGTTCACTGGTCGTCGACCGCGTCTAGGGGATTCTTCACAGCATGGCGTAGGTCGATGTGTGCAGCCGATGGAAAAAACCACGTCGCCCCGTGCCGAATCGAAGATCTCCGCCACTGCCCCGGAAACCCGCACATCGGCGACCACCAGCGTGCAGCCACCCAGAACCGCGCGCTTCGATATTCGACCGCTTTCCGGTCGAAAGGATATCGATCACGGTGACGCGATCGCCTCGGGCGACCAGCCGTCCACGACACGCGGTCCGACGAATCCGGCGCCATGCCTAGGCTCAGGCTAGTTCCCAGCCCCGAAAGTGTGGCGGGCCCGCACCGCAAAGGCGGTACGGGCCCGACCGAAGGACGACCCTGGTAGGGCTGGGGGCCGTCCGAAGACCCGCGAGAAAGGGGGCGATGCTCGCGGGCCCGTATGACCTCCGTGTCAATGCCTAGCATAGCGCCGCCAGGACAGACCAGGTCAAGCATCTTGGACATAAGTTGGACACGTCTTCGTGCCAATTGGCGCAACGGCGGGGGCGGATACATTCGCCTCGATGCGGCCGAAAACGCGCAACCTGCGAGCCCCGATCTCGTTTCCGCTCCCGACACGCCCACCGTCTTTCGTTTCCAGCCAACCGGCTAACAGCAAGCATATGCGCCAGGACACGCCCGTTCAGCCGCTGCCGGCTCCCATTCCGACTACGCCAACCGACCAGATTCTGGGCGTGCCAATTGGTCTGATCGACTACGAGCGGACGCTCGACTGGATCGACGCGATGGCGGCCGAGCGCGAGCAGGGTTATGTCTGCGTCTGCAACGTCCACACCGTGATGGCCTCACACGAAGACCCCGAGCTCCGGTCGGCGCTGACCGGCTCCTCGCTCAACGTTCCCGATGGACAGCCGCTCGTGTGGGCCCTGAACGCGCTTGGTCACTCGCTTTCTGACCGCGTGTACGGCCCTGAGCTGATGGCCCGGGCCTGCGCCCGGGCCGCGGCAAGCGGCCGGCGTTTCTACCTGTACGGAGGCCGCGACCAGGGAGCGCTCGTACAGCTGGCGCTCAACCTCCGTCAGCGTTATCCCGGAATCCGGATCGTCGGCGGCTACTCGCCCCCACACCGCCCCTTGACCGGGGAAGAGCAGGCCGCGGTCGTCGCCGAGATCAACGATGCCGAGCCCGACGTCGTGTGGGTGGGAATCGGCGTTCCCAAGCAGGAGAAGTGGATGGCGAACCTCCGGCCCCTCCTCGACGCGCCCGTGCTGATAGGCGTCGGCGCGGCTTTCGACTTTCATTCCGGACTGGTGCCCCAGGCCCCGCCCTGGCTGCAACGCGCCGGACTCGAATGGGCGTACCGGCTCGCCCACGAGCCGCGCCGGCTGTGGCGCCGGTATCTGCGGTACAACCCACGTTTCGTGGGCGCGTTCGCGCGCCAGCTCGCCGAGCGCCGCAGCACCGGCGAGAAGTCCTGAAACCATCACCGGTGAGGCTGCCCGGCCGCGACCTCAAGGAGCTGCTCGGCGATGCCGTGCCGCAGGATCATGCTCGTCAGACGCTCGCCGACCGTTACATCGACCGAGAGATCGGACGCCGTGACGGCCAGCCGTGGCGCGTGCTCGACCTGGGCTGCGGCGCCGGCGACTCGATCGACGTGTTTCGCGCTCGCGATCCAGATGTCGGGTGGGTGGGCATCGACGTTCCAGGCTCGCCCGAGGCGCAATTCCGGACGCGAACCGACGCGCGGTTCGAGACCTTCGACGGCGTCTCGATGCCGTTCGCCGACGGGTCCTTCGAGCTCGTGTACTGCAAGCAGGTACTCGAGCACGTACGCCATCCCGAACCGCTTCTCGCCGAGGTGCGCCGGGTGCTCGTCCCGGGCGGGTGGTTCGCCGGCTCGACGTCCCAGCTCGAGACGTATCACTCGCTGAGCATGTGGAACTACACGCCGGTGGGGATGGTCGCGCTCCTCGAGCAAGCTGGATTGCGGGCGGTCGAGCTGCGGCCGGGCATCGATGGATTCACGCTGATCGCGTGGCGTCTGGCGGGCTTTCATCACTGCTTTCACAGGTGGTGGGGGCGAGAATCGCCGTTCAACCGCGCGTTGAACGCGTGCGGACGGGCGCTTCGGACGGACGCCCGCACGCTCAACACGACGAAACTGCTCTTCTGCGGACAGTTCGCGTTCCTCGCCCAGCGGGACGCTGCATCGACATGATCGGCTCCGAGCACGCGCGGGCCGCGCCGCACGACCCGGACAACCTGCTCGACCGGCTGAGTCGGCCGTCGACGCTGGAGGTCCACTACGGGCACGTCATGGAGCGGGAGCAGCGGCTGCTCGCCGGCCGCCTCGGAATCGCCGGCGGAGACGTGCTGTCTGTCGGCGCAGGTTGGCACCCGGGTCGCCACCTGTTCCCGGCGCCGGCATTCCGGCTGGTCGCCGTCGACTCAAACCCGGAGCGGGTGGCGGGGATCGTGAAGACCGGCCGAGCCGACGAGGCACACGTCGGATACGCCGGCAGGCTCGGGATGCCGCCCGCCTCGTTCGACGTGGTCCTCTACCGGCTGGTGTTGCACCACATCGCCTACCAGGGCCCACTCGCGCCGTGCTTCGCCGAGGGAGCCCGGCTACTGCGTCCAGGGGGAGCTCTTATCGCGGTCGAGCCGGGGCTGTGGCATCCAGTCGGACTTGGCCTGGCGCTCGCCAACCGCGCAGGGGCCGCCACCGCGATCCATGGGACCCCGGACGACATCCCGCTCTCCCCCCAACGGCTGTTGTCAGAAGCACGTGCCGCCGGACTCGCTCCCGAGTTGTTTGCGGTCACTTACACGTGGCGGCGACTAACGCCACAGTTGCAGCGCGTGCTGGCGCCGCTGGATGCACTCGGCTCGAGGCCGCGGGCCGCGCTCCTCGGTCACACCCTGATGCTGGTCGCTCACAAGCGGAGATAGCGCCGCTGCGGACATGGTCCACCCGCGGTGGAAAGGGTTCTCTCAGGTCCGGGACGGCACTCCTTCTCGCCGTTCCGCAAGGCGACGCCACACGCGAGCCGACACGCACGCCTGGCCGCGCTGCGCGGCGGACTTGCCCGGCACTCGAGCGTCGACCGCGAACGCCACGGCAGTCAGCGCCGCCAGCGCACGGGCGTATCTGGCACCGTAGATGAGGCGGCATGCGGCGTCGGTTCCGTCCGCGATCCGAAGCTGAAGATCCTCCTCGCCGAAGGTCACACGGGCACTCGCGCTCGTATCGTGGACGAACGTGGCGCTCGAGCAGACTCCGATCCGCCAGCCCGCGCGGTGCATCCGCCAGCACCATTCCAGGTCTTCGCCGTACATGAACAGCTCTTCCCGCAGTGGACCGACCTCGCTAACGGCGGCCGGCCGGACGATCATCGCCGTGCCTGGCACCCACCCCACGTTCAGCTGGTCGCCTCTGGTCAGGTAGCTGCCACCGAATATGCGCCGCCGCACGCCGGGAGGCAGCAGGCGGTGCAGGCGCGAGAGTCTGAGCAGCGTGCGACCGACCGACGGCAGCGCGCGGCCCGGCTCCTCCCAGCGCCCGTCGACGTCGACGATGTCCGGGCTGGCGACCGCCAGCCCGGGATGGGCGTCCATCCAGGCGACGAGTGCTCGCAGCCCGCCGGCGGGTGCGCGCACGTCGGGGTTGAGCAGCAGCCAGTAGCGCCCCCGGGCGCGAGCGACGGCCGCGTTGACGCCGGCCGCGAACCCGCGGTTCCCGTCCAACTCGACGACATGCGCGGCTGGGAGCTCGGCGTGCAGGATCGAGACGCTGTCGTCGGGCGACGCGTTGTTGACCGCGATCAGCTCTGCGAAGCCGCTGTCGAGCTCGGGGCGGATCGACTGCACGCAGTCAGGGAGGGGATCGCCCGAGTTGTAGAGCACGATCGCGATCGACAGCTCCGGGCGCGTCATCGTCGCAAGGTCGCGCGAAAGCCGCAGTGAGGGTCAGGAATGAGGAGGTATTGAGGGGCGAGCAGGTTGATCTCGAACGCCATCGAACTGCCCTGCAAGTCCGAAACCGCGGTGTCCACGCACCGTTCTAGGTAGCGACGCCTCCGGTAGTCCACAACCTGTACCGCAACCAGTGCGCAATCCGACATCCCAGCCGACGATATCCGAGGGTTTGCTGGTGTTTGGCCGCGCCGGCAATGGTTAGGACTCCGTGATGCCGCCCCGCCCCTCATCGCCCATCCGTCCGGTGCGTTGCTACTCTCGCGGCGTGTCGACTCTCGCCACGGCGCCTGCGCGCGCCACGCCCGAGCCGGCCGGAGCGGCGTCCAGGAGCGGCGCTCGCCGCGTGAGTTTGATCGCCGATGTGCTCCTCGGGGTCGCTCTCGTCACCGGCTTGGGGATAGTCGTGTTCGCCGCCACCGGCGGCACCGAACTGGCCCCGAACACCTGGGTCGAGATCGCGCTGATCGCGGTCGGGGCCGCCTGCGCACTGTCGGTGATCCTGCTCGGCGCCCGCGGACGCGCCTGGGGCACGGTGACCGTGGCCCTGTTCGGGGCGCTGGCGGCGCTGACCTACGCCTCGATCGCCTGGTCGGTCCAGCCGGCCGACTCCTGGGTGGAGGCGAACCGCACGCTCTCCTACCTGGCGGCGTTCGGCGCCGCGGTGGCGCTGGCCCGGCTCGCGCCGGCGCGCTGGCGGGCGCTCGTATGGGCCATTGGAATCTTGGCCGTCGTGACGTGCGGATACGCACTGCTCGCGAAGGTGTTCCCGGCATCGCTCAACGCCGGCGACCCGTACGGGCGACTGCGCGTGCCGTTCTCGTACTGGAACGCGACCGGGCTGATGGCCGCGCTCGGCCTCCCGGGGTGCCTGTGGGCCGGGGCGCGCCCGGACGCGAGGCGCTGGATCAGGGCACTCACCGTGCCCCCGATCGCGGTGCTGATCACGGTGGTGATGCTGTCCTACTCGCGCGGCGCACTGATCGCGGCCGCCGTCGGACTCGGATGCTGGTTCGTGCTCGTGCCGTTCCGGCTCCGGGCGACGCTGCTGCTGGC
>Ga0335078_10016892_pt1 | contig 10841 bp, 8 predicted proteins | sample Lox_Sample_32_FD_206711 | JGI IMG/M metagenome (GOLD analysis project Ga0335078, IMG submission 206711) | Soil microbial communities from Loxahatchee National Wildlife Refuge, Florida, United States - Lox_Sample_3.2 | ecosystem: Environmental > Terrestrial > Soil > Wetlands | place: USA: Florida... | reverse complement strand
CGGCGAAGCGACGGTGCCGACCCGCTACGGCGAATTTCGCATGATTGCCTATCAATCGCAGATCGACGGGCAGGCGCATGTCGCGCTGGTGAAGGGCGAGGTTGAGAAAAACGGCGACCTGCCCACCCTGGTGCGCATGCACTCTCACTGCCTGGTGGGAGACGTATTCGGCGCCACATCGTGCGAATGTCACAACATGCTAGACCAGTCGATGCGCATCATCGCCCAAGCGGGCCGCGGCGCAATCATTTATTTGCACCAGACTTCCAGAGGCTTTTCCGTCGAGCAGCTGGGCGGAAAAGCAACCTTGCAATTTCATCGCGACATCCGCTTGGCAACGCTCCCCGATTCGCAGCGGAAAACGCAACGCGAGATCGGCATTGGGGCGCAGATCTTGAGCGATCTCAAGCTCAAGCACTTGCGCCTGCTCACTAACCGCCCGCGCAAGGTGGCCTCTCTCGAAGGCTTCGGGCTGGAAATTGTGGAGCAGGTGCCGGTACCGGTGGCCGCAGCTGCGTGCCAGGACTAAGAAGCAAGTTTCAAAGTTTCAAGGTTTCAAAGTTGCGCAGCTGCGGGCAGTGTCAGCAGGATGAAAGGACATTGCGCGGTGAGAACCATTCAACATCAGGACAACGAAGAAACCTTGAAACTTTGAAACCTTGAAATCTTTCTTCAGTACCCCTTACGCTTATCGACCACGCCGATGAGCGGCTGGCCGGCAAAGTAGCGGCGCAAATTCTCCGAGTACAGTTCGTACTGCCGCTCCCAGAGCAGATCGTCGAAGCCGGCAACGTGCGGCGAGATAAGAATCTCCGGCACGTCCCACAATGGCGAATCAGGCGGGAGTGGCTCTTTTTCCGCCACATCGAGTCCAGCGCCGGAGAGGTGTCCTTCGCGTATCACTCGCACCAGGGCCGCCGAGTCGAGCTGGATGCCGCGCCCCACATTAAACAGGCAAGCGCCGCGTTTCATCTTGCGCAGCCGTTCTTCAGTGAACAAGCCCGTGGTCTTGTCAGTTACCGGCGCCGCCATCACCACAAAGTCGGCCAGCGGGAGCGCTTCGTCGAGTTCCTCGAATCCAAATACCCGCTCGGCGGGCTCGCTTGGCTGCTGCGGATGTTCGCGCACGGCGATGACTCGCATGCCCGCTGCATGAGCCATCCGCGCCAGCGGACGTCCGATGGCGCCAAACCCAATCACCAGCAGCGTCGAGCTGCGCATTTCGTGCGGGTGAGGCACTTCATTCCACAACCGCTCCTGCGCCCACACGTGCTGGTGTTGAAAGTCGCGCACCCGGTGCAGTTGCCTGCCGACAGCCCAGATCAACCCCATGGCGTGTTCGGCCACCGCTGGGCCATGCACGTCGCGGGCGTTGGTGACTATGACGTCGCTTTCCACCACCTCCGGTAACAGCAGCGCATGCACGCCGGCCGCGGTCGAATGAATCCACTTCAAGCGGCGGGCCGCGTTGAACTGCTCCGCCCGCATGGAAAAAGCAATCATCAGATCAGCGTCCACAATCTCGCTCTTGAGGCCATCGTAGCCTGCAAGCTGCACTACCTGGAGCTGAGGAAAATCGTGCCGAATACGTTCGGCAAAACCTTTGGGCGGTATCCAAAGGTAGAAGTGGTGATGGATGGCAATAACAAGTTTCATGGGCATGACTTTCATCTGCTACGACAAGAGTGGCTCGAACGCCGAACTACTCACGCATCGGCTCCGGCAAAAATTTTCACTGCCCGGCACCGCATGGCCTACATGTTTTTCTTGATCCGCAGATCGCGCCCTGTCATTTCCTTCGGCTGGGCGACGCCCAGTGCGCTGAGCACGGTCGGCGATATATCCTGCAACGCGCCATCGGGCCGCAACGTGAACCGGTCCGCATCTTCGGCGATGTAGATGAACGGCACCGGATTGGTGGTGTGGGCCGTATGCGGCCCGCCGGTCTCCGGGTCGATCATCTGCTCGGCATTACCATGATCGGCCGTGACCAGCACCGTCGCGCCACATCGCTTGGCGGCCTCATAGATCTGCCCGAGGCAGAGGCTGACGGTCTCAACCGCGCGGATGGTCGGCAGAATCTTGCCGCTGTGGCCAACCATGTCGGCATTGGCAAAGTTCGCGATCACCACGTCGAACGTCTTATCTTCGATCGCCTTGACCACGGCTTCGGCGACGCCTTTGGCGCTCATCTCCGGCTGCAAATCGTAGGTGGCAACTTTCGGCGATTGGATCAGTACGCGATCTTCGCCGGGAAACGGCTTCTCCACGCCGCCATTGAAGAAAAATGTGACATGCGCATATTTCTCGGTTTCGGCAACCCGCAGATTGCGCATGCCGAGATTCGCCATGACATTGGCCAAAATGTTCGTCAGCCGCTCCGGCGGCACCACCAGCGGCAACCTGAATTTGGCGTCGTATTCGGTCATGCAAATGTACTGCAAGCCTTTGGGCACTTCGCCGCGCGGGATCACCGTGTCCAGCGCGGCGGCATCGGGAAGATCGCGCCCGCCCTCAGCCGTCAGGCCGCTCTCCCGAGCCAGGCAGCGCGTAATTTGCCGGGCGCGGTCGGCGCGAAAATTAAAGTTGATCACGACATCTTCATCGCGAATCGTACCGACTGGCTCGCCGCGCGCGCCCACGCACGCAAAAGGAATGACGAACTCGTCGCCGGCGCCCCGATCGTAAGACTCTTTCATCCCGCGCACCGGGTCGGCATACGTCAGTTCGGACTTGCCGTGCACCATGGCATCGAACGCCTTCTTTTGGCGGTCCCACTTGCGGTCGCGATCCATGGCGTAATAGCGGCCATTGATGCTGGCAATCTGGCCGACGCCATACTCGCGCATCTTCTGCTGCAACTGCTCGACGTAGCCTGCTCCGGATTCCGGCAGCGTGTCGCGGCCGTCCATAAAGCAGTGGACGAAGGCGCGCTCCACGCCGTTTTGTTTGACCATCTTCAACAGCGCGTAGAGATGATTTTGATGTGAGTGCACACCCCCGTCAGAGAGCAGCCCGCAGAAGTGCAGCCGCCGATCGTTGGTCCGGGCACGCTTCATCGCATCGAGCAACAGCGGATGGTGAAAAAACTCAGCGGTTTCGATCATCAGATCAATGCGGGTGATATCCATGTAGACGACGCGGCCCGCGCCGATATTCAGGTGCCCGACTTCGCTGTTGCCCATCTGTCCGTCGGGCAGTCCTACGAAACGCCCGCTGGTGTGAAGCAGCGTGTTCGGATATTGGGCGAGCAGCTTGTCATAATCCGGCTTGCGCGCCAGTGAAATTGCGTTCGCGTCCGACGGCGGAGCATGACCCCAGCCATCGAGAATGATGAGCACTAGCGGTTTAGGACGTGCCATGCGATATCCACGGAACAAAGGTTTCTTGCGCGCAATCCGTCCTAGGCTCCCGCCGTTTCCATCAGCTCGCCGTTGTAATTCAACGCCGCCAGGCCGAGGAAGTTGGCTGCCGCTCCGAGCTGCTCCTCGATGCGCAGCAACTGGTTGTACTTGGCGATGCGGTCGGTGCGCGAAGCCGAGCCGGTCTTGATCTGGCCGACGCCGGTGGCGACAGCAAAGTCCGCGATAAACGAGTCCTCGGTTTCGCCGGAGCGGTGCGAGATCACCGACGTGTAGCCGTTGCGCCGCGCCATCTCAATCGCCTCCAGCGTCTCGGTGACGGTGCCGATCTGGTTCAACTTGATCAGGATGGAGTTGGCGACGCCGCTATCGATGCCACGCGCCAGCAGCGCTGTGTTGGTCACAAAGTTGTCGTCGCCGACCAGTTGAATTTTGTCGCCCAGCTCGTCGGTAAGAATTTTCCAGCCATCCCAGTCGTCCTCGGCCAGCCCGTCTTCGATGGAAACGATCGGATACTGCCGCACCCAGTCCGCGAGAAACTTCACCAGCTGCTCGGAGCTCTTTACCGACTTGTCGCCTTTTTTAAAAACATATTTACCGTCGCTAAAAAACTCGCTCGCCGCCGGGTCCAGGGCAATCGCAATCTGGTCGCCCGGTTTGTAGCCGGCCTGCTGGATGGCTTCCAGAATCACCTCGATGGCTTCGGCGTTCGATTTCAGCGAGGGCGCAAAACCGCCCTCGTCGCCGACTGCGGTGTTGTAGCCTTTTTTCTTTAGCACCGACTTGAGGGTGTGAAACGTTTCGGCGCCCCAGCGCAGCGCCTCGGCAAATGACGGCGCTCCGACCGGCATCACCATGAACTCCTGAAAATCGACGTTGCTGTCGGCGTGCGCGCCGCCATTGATGATGTTCATCATCGGGCACGGCAAAATATTTGCCGAAACGCCGCCCAGATAACGGTAGAGCGGCATGTCATAGTGGTCGGCGACGGCCCGCGCCGAGGCCATGCTCACGGCAAGAATCGCATTGGCGCCAAGTGTTCCCTTGTTTTCCGTGCCATCCAATTCAATCATCTTGGCGTCGATCTCAGCCTGGCGCGAAGCGTCCATATCCATCAGCGCCGGAGCGATTACCTCGTTGACGTTGTGCACGGCCTTGAGCACGCCCTTGCCCTGGAAACGCGACTTGTCTCCGTCGCGCAGCTCAACCGCTTCGTGCTCGCCGGTGGAAGCACCGCTGGGAACGATGGCGCGGCCCTTCGCTCCGCTCGCCAGCGTTACCTCGGCTTCCACCGTCGGATTTCCACGCGAATCCAAAACTTCGCGGGCATGGATCAGTTCGATTTCTGTCATAACAGTTCCCTTCTGTAGATCGGCGCCTCGGCGCTCGTGCAGCTTCGATTCAAAGTGCAGATCAGGCTCCAACTCAAAACCTTGATTATAGACGCCAAGCGCACCCACGTCCGATATCGAGTCTCCTGGCTGGCTTGCGCTAGCGATAAATACAGCTTTGAATTACTATCCATGCAGTTTCGCCGCAGGCTTGCGATCCGTACCGGAGCCGGCCAGAGTCCGAAACTGCTCTAGCAGGCTGCTGAAAAACAAGTTCGGGCAGGACCAGTTCACTGCCTGTTGTGTAGGGTTCTCTTGAGTTCCACATTCCCTGGCGCCTCGCTCGGTGCTTCGGCGCGTTTTTCGGCAGCCTGCTGACCCTGTGTATCGGATTTCCCCGTGTAGGCTTGAAGGTTGCGCGCTTGGAATGCGAGTTTCCAGCATCGTGAATCAAGAGCATTTGCTCCAGATTGATGTAAATTTTACCGTAGAAGGCATCTCCACGGAAATTTCTCTAAACTAATCAATCAGTAGCCGCATCGGGAGTGTTGCCAAGATATAAGGGGATTCCATGAAAGCTATCCTGTTCGTCGACGACCACGAGGTGTTGGCGCGATTGAGTTGTGAAATTCTGGAAATGCAGGGCTACAGGGCGGTCTCTGCTTATAGCGCCGCCGATGCGCTGGAAAAGTTCGGCCAGGAAAAGTTCGACATTCTGGTCACCGATTTTCGCATGGAAGGCATGAATGGTTTGGAGCTGGCCAAGCAGGTGCACCAGAAAGATCCCAGCGTTCCCGTCATCATCATCACCGGTTATGGACCGGTCGACGGTGGCAAGGATGTGAACGTCTGCCTGCAAAAGGAACAGCTCTTTCCGGCGTTGCTCGAAAAAATCAAGCGGTACCTGGGCGAGAGCGAGGCCGCCGAAACCGTGCAGACGGCCTAGCCTGCATACCATCAGAAATCATCCGAGAGCGCGCGGCGATCACCTTCGCCGCACAAGGTGCCCTGCGACTGCCACCTTGCGGCCGAGGGAGGCCCGTCTCATGCGCCCATAGATTACGCCTTTCATCAAACTAGTCTAAACTTGGCGAGTGAAGCGCCTCATCGTAAACGCCGATGATTTCGGCCTGACTCGCGGCGTCAATCGCGCCATCATCGAGTGTCGCCAGCACGGCATTATGACCTCGACGACGCTGATGGCCACCAGCGGTGAATTTCAGCACGCGGTCGATTCGCTCAAGGCTTTGCCTGTCAGCGACACGCCCAGCGTCGGCTGCCATGTCGTGCTGGCCGATGGCAGGCCGCTGCTGCCCGCCTCGCAGGTGCCGTCGCTAGTGGTGCCCGAGACAGGCTGTTTTGTCCGCTCAATCCAACAACTGGCCAAACAGGCGCTTAGCCATCGGCTCCAGGCCGAAGAGATCGAGGCCGAGGCCACAGCGCAATTCCGAAAAATACAGGCTGCCGGCATCAGCATTTCGCATTTTGATGCGCACAAGCATGCACATATCTTTCCTTCCATCCTCAAGCCGCTGTTGAAGGCTGCCGCAGCCTGCGGCATTCCGGCATTGCGCAATCCCTTCGAGCCGGTTTTTTCCATGCCCATTCCGAGCCTGCTGCGCATTCCCGTCCGTTATGCGGAAGTCCTGGCCCTGCGCAGCTTCCGCGCCAACTTTTACTCCATGGTTGCCGCGTCCGGCCTGCGCACCACCGATGGAAGCCTGGGGCTGGTGGCAACCGGCTCGCTCAATACTTCCAGCATTTCCGCCCTGCTTGACCGCTTACAAGACGGCGTCTGGGAGCTGGTTTGTCACCCCGGTTATAACGATGCCCAGCTTGCCGCGACGGACACTCGTCTGCGTGCGTCGCGCGAAACCGAGATGCAAGCGCTCACTGCCGACAGCACGCGCCGGGCGGTCGAACGCAATGGCATCCAGTTGATTTCGTATCGGCAATTAACCGCCGACGCTCATCCAGGCGCCGCCGAGAGATTTGAATCGCCTGGAGGCTGTCGCTCCTCTAATACCGCAAGCGGGGGCGACCGAGGCACACCGATCTAAAGAGGACGCTGGAAGATGCATTCCAATGATGAAAATTCGCTGCGCATAGGAATCACCTGTTACCCAACCTACGGTGGAAGCGGGGTTGTGGCCACCGAGTTAGGCATCGAGCTGGCCGAGCGAGGGCACCAGGTTCACTTCATTACCTACTCGCAGCCGATCCGGCTTACCGAGCCGCACCCCAACATTCACTATCACGAAGTCGAGGTCTCGCGTTATCCGCTGTTTGAATACCCGCCCTACGATCTCGCGCTGGCCACGCGCATGGCCGAGGTGGCGGAGATTTACGATCTTGACTTGCTGCACGTGCATTACGCCATTCCGCATTCCGTCAGCGCCATGCTGGCGCGGCAGATGCTGGCCTGCGGCAGCGGCCGCAAGCGCCGCCACCTGCCCTACGTAACCACTCTCCATGGAACAGACATCACCTTGGTCGGCATGGACAGCTCCTATCTGCCGATCACGCGCTTCTCCATCGAGCAAAGTAACGGCGTCACCGCCATCTCCGATTACCTGAAACAACAGACGCTCGATGAGTTCAGCATTCAGAATCACATCGAGGTCATCCCCAACTTCGTCAATTGCGATCTCTACCGCCGCGATGCGAATTCTGTCCTGCGCCGCAGCGAGTACGCCAAGCCGGACGAGCGGGTGCTGGTTCACCTCTCCAATTTCAGGCCGGTGAAGCGCGTTACCGACGTGATCGAGGTCTTCGACCGCGTGCTGAAAGAGCTTCCGGCAAAGTTGCTGATGATCGGCGATGGGCCCGATCGCTCACAGGCGGAGTGGCTGGCCATGAAAAAAGGCATCCACGATCACGTTCTGTTTCTCGGCAAGCAGAATCGCGTGAACGAAAAGCTCGCGGTTGCCGATGTGCTGCTGCTTCCAAGCGATCTGGAGTCGTTTGGCTTGGCCGCCCTAGAGGGCATGGCGTGTGAAGTGGTTCCCATCTCCACCAGTGCGGGCGGTGTTCCGGAGCTCATTGACGATGGCGTCACCGGCTACATGGTCGAGGTTGGCGATGTCGATGCCATGGCGCGCCACGCCATCGAGGTCCTCTCCGATGACGCCAAGCTGCGGCAGATGGGAAAGCGCGCCCGCGCCGAGGCGCAGAAGCGATTCTGCAGCACCATGATTATTCCGCACTACGAGCGCTTCTACCGCGATGTGCTGGAACGAATGTCGTAAAGCGATGGGGAGAATTCATCAGGGTTCGGCATGGGCAGCGTCAAACGGACCAAAGTTCCGTGGCCGTGTTGGCTGCTGACCTCAAGCCGGGCCGCATCGCCGTACAGAACATGCAGGCGTTCGCGGACGTTTGCCATGCCAATGCCCGTGCCGGCGCGCCATCCGCCCTCCATGCCGACGCCGTCGTCTTCCACTTCAATGACCAGCAGACGGCCGGCTATGCGCGAGCGCAGGTAGATGGTGCCGCCCTCCACCTTCGGCGAAAGTCCATGCTTGATCGAATTCTCGACCAGCGGCTGGAGAATGACGCTGGGAATGGCGATCTCCAGGCTCTCGCGTTCAATTTCCTTCACGATCCGCAGCTTGTCATGTCCGAAACGGACGACTTCAATATCCAGGTAATCGTCCACGAAATCGAGTTCGTCCTTGAGCTGCACAAAAGCATCGCTTTTGCGCAGCAGGCGACGCAGGATATTGGAAAGCTTGACGATCACCTCCCGCGCCTTGTCCGGATTGAAGCGCACCAGCGAAGAAACGGTATTCAAAGTATTGAACAGAAAGTGCGGGTTGATCTGGCTTTGCAGCGCTTCCATGCGCGCCTGCAGCAGCAGACGTTCCTGCTCCTCTAATTTCATCTCGATGCGCACGTTGTTCAAAACCTTTAGCGCAATTGCCACGCACATGATCGTCGTCAGGTAAATCAGAACGGTGACCAGCCAGTTCGGGGTTTCCAGCACGAACAGATGCCTTCCGAAGACCCCTTTAAGCTCGTAGCGTGCGAAGGTGAGCGCCAGGATCATGACAAAGAACGACGTCTGCCAATCGATCAGCGACTTGCGAATGGTGCGCCGAATCCAGCGGTAAAGGCTCAGGTCGAAAAACGGCGAAAACGACCAGATCGCTTCTTTATCCTGGGCAAGATTGCGCAGATATCCGGCCACCAGCCCGGCCCCGACGTTTACCGGCAGGTTTCCCCACTCGCCCAGAAACAGCGACGGAACCGAAACCAGCAGACCTCCGGCAGTGCCGCCGAAGCGCCCGGTGATGATCCCCATCAGCATCGAGCCCTCGAAAGCCAGGTCGGCAGCCATGAAATTCTTTACCTTGGCTCGCACCACCACCCCCAAAGCAAATGGAATGCCGATCAGCAACACCATCTCGAGGGTTTCGGAAAGGCTCCGCTCCTCGCGAAACAACAGCAGGCGGAATCGCCGGCCGCGCGCCAGCACACTGCTGACCGCGGCCGATACGCCCAGCTTAATCAGCAGCGTGATGAGGATGAGTCCCTGGTCCAATCGTCGGCTCCGTCAGCTTACTTTAGCGGGGTTGCTTGCGCCGTGCCCGGACGCGGGGGTGTCTGTCTTTGCTTCGCCCGCACGCCTTGAACTCTGCGCGAGTATAGCGGCTTTTGCGCGCTCAATGGCGCCTGCAAGCTGCTCCCGGCCCGGAACGCCGCCCTGGGCAAGCTCGCGCGAGCCTCCGCCGCGGCTGCCGAGCTGCGCCATCTCCTGCTTCATCAACCCACCCATGTCGAACGGGCCGCCCCGCCACTGGGCGAATACCAAAGCTGGCTGCCCCGCCTCGCAGCCAAGCAAAGCCACGGCCTGCGGCTCCGCCACCAGCTTCTGCGCCAGCAGCTTGGCAAAGTTGATGTCCCGTCCGCTCAATACGCGTGCTATCAGTTTCACGCCAGCCACGGGCTCAGTTGCAGCCAGCCAACTCGCGGCGGTCAGTTCCGCCAGTTCCTCCAGCAATTTGTGCTCGCGTTTAGCCCCGCTTTTGATTTCTTCCAATGATTTCCTGATCTGCTCCGGGACGCTCCATAGCTGAGCCGAATACAACCCGGCGGCTTCGCCCAGGACTTCGTAGTCCTTGCGGGCTAAGCTCACGGCTCGCTCGCCGCAAACGAATTCGACTCTCATTCCCTGCTTTACCTTTTCCACCTTGCGCAGCAGAATCACCCCGACTTGGCCCGTGCTGCGAACATGCGTGCCGCCGCACGCACAGCGGTCGAAATCAGCAATCGCGATAATCCGCAGCCGCTCGCGGTCGCTCGGCGGAAGCTTGCGCAGCTCCATCTGGCGCGCTTGCTCCGGAGTGACAAGCTGAGTTTTGACCGGCCGGTCTTCAAAGATGATCTGGTTAGCCCGCTGCTCGGCGCGGCGAACCTGCTCGGGCGACAGGTTCCGGGCCTCAAGGTCGATGGTGCAGCTCTCTTCGCCCATGTGGAACGATACGGTCGGCAGCTCGAACAACTCCACGAAGGCCGCCGAAAGTACATGCTGCCCGGAGTGTTGCTGCAAGTGGTCGCGCCGCCGCTCGACGTCGATAAAGCCTCGCACGCGCACCGCTCTGCCGGCCATCTCAACCCGCGTAATTGCCTGCTCGACGGGTTCTGCGGTTGCGCCTGCTAAGACCTGCTCCAACTCTGCTGCAGGCTCGATCACATGCAATATTTCGCCACTCGTTTCGTCCTCCACCACTTCCGCAACGCGGAGTTTAGGGCGTAATGGCGGAGGATTGTCGAGATCTTCCAATTCCACCCAGCCGGTGTCGAAGGTCTGGCCGCCGCTGGTCGGATAAAAAGCGGTGCGATCGAAGACGAGTGCTGTGCGGCCATCCGGCAAACGGCGGACGGCAAGCAAGGCAGCGACAAAGTCGTGCAGAAACGAATTCTCGTAGTAAAGGCGTTCTGTCATGGCGTTCTGCTTTGGCATTAGCCAGACTATTGTCTCATTGCGGCAAGCTTGTGAGTTCGAGATTTGCGGCGGTGCCGCCTCACACCGGCTGGATTATCCCACCCAGGCTGCGCGCTTCGCCGACCGGGGCAACCGGCGCAGGGTTCCATCCCTTTGGCCGCAGCTCCGGGTGCTCCGCATAGAGCGGATCGAGAATTTCCT
>Ga0335078_10016891_pt1 | contig 10841 bp, 9 predicted proteins | sample Lox_Sample_32_FD_206711 | JGI IMG/M metagenome (GOLD analysis project Ga0335078, IMG submission 206711) | Soil microbial communities from Loxahatchee National Wildlife Refuge, Florida, United States - Lox_Sample_3.2 | ecosystem: Environmental > Terrestrial > Soil > Wetlands | place: USA: Florida... | reverse complement strand
AGGCGAATCCCTGATGCGACGACGCCTTATCCTGCCCTGTCTCTTGATCCCCGTTGGATTGATTGCCGTTCTGCACGTTCAGCCGGATCGGGGACAGTCACCCAACGCCAGGCCCGATTACTCAGGGGTGTTCAACAAGCAGGATGTGATGATCCCGATGCGCGACGGCGTCAAGCTGCACACCGAGATCTATGTGCCCAAGCATGCTGAGGGCCAGCTGCCGTTTATTTTCGAGCGAACGCCCTACGGCCTGCACGACGACGAGAAGGGCTTCACCACAAAATTCGCTATCTATCAGGAGATGGTCCCCGAAGGTTTCATTTTCGTCTTTCAGGATATCCGGGGCCGCTATGGTTCCGAGGGCACCTTCGTGATGTTCCGCGACCCGCGCGACAAAAGCGACCCCCACGCCATCGACGAGGGCACTGACACCAACGACACGGTCGATTGGCTGCTCAAGAACGTACCCAATAACAACGGGAAGGTGGGGATTCTCGGCATTTCCTACGGCGGCTGGCTGACGACCATGGCGCTGCTGGACCCGAACCCCGCTATCAAAGCCGCTTCGGAGCAGGCGTCGCCCGCCGACCAATTCCTTGGGGACGATTTCCATCACAACGGCGCCTTCCGGCTGAGCTACGGCTTCGAGTATTCAACCGAAATGGAGACGGGCAAGGAGAACTATTCCTTCCAATTCGATCGCTTCGATACCTACGACTGGTACTTGAATGAACTGGGACCAATCAGCACCGGCAATACAGAATATCTGCACGGAAGGGTGCCGACCTGGGACAACTTCATCGATCATCCGAACTACGACGAGTTCTGGCAGAAGCAGGCCTTCGCGCCGTATCTGAAATCCCTCAAGCTGACGGTGCCCAATCTGAACGTCACCGGCTGGTGGGATCAGGAGGACTTCTACGGGCCGAACAAGATTTACGATCTCCTGGAGAAGAACGACAGCGATCACATGAACTACTTGGTGGCGGGCCCGTGGAATCACGGCGGCTGGGCTCACGGCGAGGGCAACCATCTCGGCAAGATCGATTTCAGCAGCGACACCAGCAAGTATTTTCGCCAGCATGTGCAGCTGCCCTGGTTTGAGTATTGGCTGAAGGGCAAGGGCGAACTTCCGCTCCGCGAAGCGCTGACTTTTGAGACGGGATCCAACCAGTGGATCAAGTACGATGAGTGGCCCCCGAAGCAGGGCGTCGCAAACCAGAAGCTCTACCTGCAGAGCGGTAGTGGGCTTTCCTTCGATCCGCCCACTGACACGGGCTCGCAAGCCTACGATAGTTACCTGTCGGATCCCGCGCACCCGGTACCGTACCGCCATCGGCCGATCAGCCGCACCTACGGCGTCGTGCCCGGTTGGGGCACGTGGCTGGTTGAAGATCAGCGATTTGTCTACCTCCGGCCCGACGTCGCCGCCTGGGAGACACCCGTGCTCGATCACGACGTCAGCGTCACCGGCGATATCGTCGCCCACCTGTTCGCCTCCACCACAGGCTCCGACGCCGATTGGATCGTCAAGCTGATCGACGTTTACCCGCAAGATTACCCGAGCGATCCTGCTATGGGCGGCTACCAGATGATGGTAGCGGACGAGGTGTTTCGCGCGCGCTTCCGCAACAGCTTCGAGCACCCCGAAGCCGTAGTCCCCGGAAAAGTGACCGCCTACACCATCGATCTTCACACCAACGACCACACCTTCCTGAAGGGGCACCAGATAATGGTGCAAGTGCAGAGTACGTGGTTCCCGGTCATCGATCGAAACCCGCAGAAGTTCGTCCCCAACATCTACAAAGCCAGCGCGTCGGACTACCAGTCGGCTACCCAGCGCGTGTACCATTCCAAAGAGTTTCCGTCTTACATCGACCTGCCGGTGAAGACGGAGTAGGAGCGGAGGCCGCTTCGCGCTGAGGAGAGTTGATGGCTCTTGCACGAGAGAAGTTCCGAAGCCTCCGGATAGGGTTGGTGGCTGCTTGTGCGGCCTTAGCGGCGGCGGCGGTTTTTCCCGGCCGCGGGGCCTTGCTGGGAAGGCAGCTTGACTCCGCCAACGTTGCGCCGCGAAGCGACTATCGGGATGTGGCCCAGGCTCTGACGCCTCTCATCCAGCACGAGCTGAAAGAAAAAGGAATTCCCTCGATTGCCATGGCGCTGGTCGATGACCGGCAGATCGTCTGGGCGCAGGGCTTCGGACTCGCCGATCCCGCGTCCAAGCTGGAGGCAACCGCCGCCACGGTCTATCGCGTTGGCTCGGTATCCAAGCTCTTCACCGATATCGGCGTGATGCAACTCGTCGAGCAAGGGAAGCTGAATCTCGACGCGCCCGTCACCGATTACCTTCCCGGCTTTCACCCTCACAACCCTTTTGGCAAGCCCATCACGCTGCGCGAGCTCATGTCGCACCGCTCGGGGCTTGTGCGCGAGCCGCCCGTGGGTCACTACTTTGATTCGCACCCGCCCGGGCTGGCCGAGGTCGTCCGCAGTCTTAACCAGACGACGCTGATCTATCCACCGGGCACTCACACCAAGTACTCCAATGCTGGAATTACGGTGGTAGGCTACGTCCTTCAGCAGCTGGCTGGCCGGCCCTTTGCGGCTTACCTCAAGTCAACGGTACTTGAGCCCATGGGCCTTCACTCCAGCGGGTTCGAGCCGACGCCGGATCTCACTCGCGATCTGGCCAAGGCCAGCATCTGGACTTACGACGGCCGCCTCTTCCCTGCGCCCACCTTTCAGATTGGTATCTTCCCCGCCGGTAGTCTGTACACCACGGTGAAGGACCTCGCCAAGTTCGAAAGCGTCCTCTTCGCCGGTGGCCGCGCTCCGAACGCCCGGGTTTTGACGCAGTCCACGTTAAATGAAATGTGGACACCACAGTTTGCCGGTGCCGGGCAGCCGGCGGCCTTCGGCCTTGGGTTCGCGCTCGGCAAACTGGACGGGCATCGGCGGATCGGGCACGACGGCGCCATCTACGGATTTGAGACCTCTCTCGATGCGCTGCCGGACGACAAGCTCGGCGCCGTCGCCGTGGCCACTCTGGACAGCTCTAACGCCGTCACGGATCACATCGTAACTGAAGCGCTTCGTCTCATGCTGGCCGTCCGCGAACACAAGCCGCTGCCGGAAATCGATCTGACCACTGCCGTGGACCCCAGCCTGGCGCGCCGGGTGGCGGGGCGTTATGGGACTGGTTCTAACGCCGTCGATCTCAAGGAGCACGAGGGCCGCTTATTCATGCTACCCCTGCGTGGCGGTTTTCAGGTGGAGTTGCGCGCCCTCGGCAATCGCTTGGTTGTCGACGACCGGCTCGCCTACGGAACTCCGGTTACGGTGCTCGATCACGCCATCCAAGTTGGTTCAACGAAACTCGATGCCGTTAACGTGCCGCGCCCCCCTGCACCCCAGCCCGATTGGAAGGATCTGATGGGTGAATACGGCTGGGATTATGACACCCTGTGCATCCTGGAAAAGGATGGCCACCTCACCGCGCTGATTGAATGGTATGAATATGCGCCTCTCGACCAGGTGTCAAGGAACGTCTTTCAGTTTCCCGATTACGGTCTTCATGACCACGAAAGCGCCACCTTCGAACGCGACACCCACGGCGCCGTTACGGGAGTCCAAATCGGTTGGGTCGAATTCAGGCGGCGCGCCGCAGGGAACATCGCGGGCGGGGTATTCCACGTTCGGCCACTGAAGCCCGTGGCTGAATTGCGGCGTGAAGCGCTGGCCGCTCAACCTCCGAAGGAAACGGGTGACTTCCTCCACCCCAACCTCGTCGAACTAGTCAAGCTCGATCCCACCATCAAGCTGGATATTCGTTACGCCAGCACGCGCAATTTCCTGAGCACACCGATGTACCGCCAGGCGCGCGCCTTCATGCAGCGGCCGGCGGCTGAAGCCCTTGTGCGTGCCAGCCAGAAGCTCCATCAAGTTGGTTACGGCCTTCTCATCCACGACGCCTACCGTCCCTGGTACGTGACCAAGATGTTCTGGGACTCCGTCCCGGACGCGGACCATATCTTTGTGGCCGATCCGTCGCAAGGGTCCCGTCACAATCGCGGGTGCGCCGTCGACCTTAGCGTCTACGACCTCAAGACGGGCGCGGAAGTGCCCATGGTGAGCGGCTATGACGAGATGACGGAACGCGCTTATCCCTTCTACCCGGGCGGGAGTTCACTCGAACGCTGGGACCGGCGCTTGCTCCGGAATGCCATGGAGGACGAAGGTTTCACGGTGTACGAGGACGAATGGTGGCATTTCGATTACAAGGACTGGCGCAAGTACCCGATCCTGAATGTGCCCTTCGAGCAGATTCATTAGGCTGATCGCGACGGGGCAGACTCGATCAACGCGGGGTATCCGAGCCTTCGGCGCCAAGACTCTGCAGGAAAACGTCGCGCATCATTTCTTTTTCCCGTTCGTCCTCGTTGGCTTTCATTTGCTGAAAGTGCTGGCGCGCCTGCGCCGCCTCCGTCTTCTGGCCCATTTTATCGGACACGGAGGCCAGGTGATACCAACCCTCAGAAAGGCTGGGTGCGAGACGGACAGCCGTCCGGAAATCGGCGGCAGCCCCCGTGAGGTCGTTCTGCGCCTCGCGTGCCTTGCCTGAGGCCACGTAGCAGAGGGCGCAGGCGGGCATGCTCTTCTCCGCCGCGGCAAGATCGCTCAGGATTCGCATGTACTCACCGCTGTGCTGCTTAAGCAGGATAGCCGCGTCCAGATAATGAAGGTAGGGATTAGGATCCGGCAGCGCGAGCCCGTTGAGGGCAACACGGCGGGCCTCGTCCAGGTTGCCGTCAAAGTACAGCGTAAAGCCGAGCAGGAGCCGCGCCGATGAGAAGTCCGGGTCGCCGGCGAGAAGCCGGCGCGACGAATCCGCTGACTGGCTGGTGCGGCCCCCGAGAAACTGGGCGAGCGCCAAGCCCAGCAGCAGGTAAGGCGAGCGCGGGTTCAATTGGGAACCCTTCTCGAACACGCGCTCCGACTTCGCATAGTTGTGTGCTCGCAGGTAAAGCAGGCCGAGATCCAGCGCGTAATTCTCCTCGGCTGGCCGTTGTGCGAAGGCAGCCCACAAGTCCCGCTCGGCCTGGGCGCCTTTGCCAAGCGCGGCTTCAATTTTTCCGCGCAGGTAGAGCCGGGCCGCCGAGTCTTCTCCGGAAGCGTGTGGAGCTCGATCGATGGCTTCGAACGCCGGCTGCAGACGTCCCTCGGCCAGTTCGGCCAGCGCCAGGTTGTAGTGGCCCTCGAACAGAGCCGGGCGATCGCGCACCACCCGTGCGAAAGTTCGCGAAGCCTCGGAATACAGCCCCTTCTGCGCGAACGCAATTCCGACTCGCAGAAGCAGGTTGGAATCGAGTTGCGGTCGGGCGAGCAACGCCTCGAGACCGGCCGCGGCCTGTTGGTCTGCCCCCTCTGCGAGCGACGAGTCGATCTGGCGCTCGATCGACTCGACCGAATTCGGCTCCTGCGCCCGGGAAAGGTCCGCGCCGGGGAAGATCAACAAGGCGATTGTCAGGATCCCTATGACCACGAACCGACGCAGCGGCGACCCTCGTGGTCGCCCCGGGTCGGGCACCGGGCCCACCCCTGCGTCGCCAATGCGCAAACCTTCAGTCCGCATTCACAGCATTATGGCATGATGACATTCGGACGCCAGTTTGGTGTCCCGCTGAGTTTTTGACAACCCCCTCACCCCCGGCCCCTCTCCCCAAGGGGGCGAGGGGAGTTCATTTCATGGAACTGAATCTTCAAATTCGCTCTCCCCTCGCCCCCTTGGGGAAAGGGGCCGGGGGTGAGAGGGTTGTTAAAAAGTTACGCGCGACAAGACGGCAGCCATGCACCAAGTCTTGACCTTACTCCTGGCTCTCATCGCGGGTCAGAGCCCGCCGTCGCCTCGAAGCGTGATCCCCGATCGGCCCGATGTGCAGGCCCACGTGGGTAAGGGCTACGAGTTTGAAAAGGACGAGCTCTTCTCCAAGGCTGCGGGGGAGTTCGAAGCCGCTTTGACGCTGGCACCGGGCTTTTCTCGCGTGCGCTATCAACTCGGCGTCTGCTACTTTGCCCTGGGACGCGATGATGATGCCCGGCGCGAGTTTGTGCGTCTGCGCTCCGAGACTCAGGATGATCCCAGCGTCGCCTACATGATCGCCCGCCTTGACCTCGTCGCGCATCATCTCGACGCCGCTATCCGCGGATTCGAGAGTATTGTGGCGAAGCCGCCTTTTCCCGACACCGCCTACTACCTGGGCGCGGCCTATCTGGAAAGCGGCCGCCTCGCGGATGCCGGGAAATGGCTGAATAGGGCCCAGGCGCTGACTCCTCGTGACTTTCGCGTTCCCGACCACCTGGCTCGCGTCTATCAGCGTGAAGGGCGCACCGGGCAGGCGGAGAAGGAGTACGCGCGCTCGGCGCAATTGCGCCAGAACTATAACCAGGCTGCGGCGGAAGGCTTGGAGTGCAGCCAGGCTCTCGAGAAGGGCCCGGAAAACAATGCGCTCGACCCCTGTGCCAAGCTCTTTCAGCCCGATGACCCCGACCGGTTGACCCTGCTGGGCATGATTTACGGCCAACACCGCGAATTCGAAAAGGCCGCTCGGCCCCTCGAACGGGCCGCAACTCTCGATCCCGACTCTTACGAGATCGAGCACAACCTGGGACTGACATACTTCCGCTTACGCCAATATGACAACGCTCGCGGACCCCTCGAGCGCGCCGTGGCGCTGCGGCCGGACTTTTTCGACTCCAACGCACTCCTGGGGGCAACGCTGTTCATGTTGCGCCGGGATTCCGGGGCCTACCGGGTGCTCGATCACGCTCACCGGCTCAATCCGGACGACGCCGATACGGCCGACCTGCTCTTCAAGGCTGCCTCGGTGCTGGGGACCCAAAGCTACGAGGCCAAGGAATACGGCATGGCGCTTACTTACTTGCGGGTAGCGAGAGACCTTAGACCCGCCGATCCACTGGTCCACGCGCGGCTGGCGGAAGTCTACCTCCGCACCGGAGACGCCCAGCAGGCGCGGGCCGAACGAGAAGTGTCCCAGCGGCTGGCGGCGCGGCACTAGAGTTGTCTGATGGGGCCAGGATCTGAACAAATGTGACAGATTCTTCTGACTTGAAATATTTGAGACCTGGAATTTGCGATCTCAAATCCGGGAGTGACCTCGCCGGTTTGAGAGTTCGCCAGGACAATCGTGAAATGCAGGCGTGTTCCGGCGGCGTGACGATCCCGCGCTACACTCCGGCATGAGTCTTGAAGAAGGAGCGCCTCGGCCAGTGGATTACATCGTTGAGCCTCTGCGTCAACGCCACTGGGAGCAGGTGCGGGAGATTTACCTGGAAGGGATTGCGACGCGGAACGCCACCTTTGAGACCGAAGCTCCCGGCTGGCCGAAATGGGACGCTGCTCACTTGCCCTTCGCACGGCTGGTAGCCTGCGCCGGCAACGAGGTCTTCGGATGGGCGGCGCTGAGCGCGGTTTCCAGCCGTGACTGCTACCACGGAGTGGCCGAGGCCAGCGTCTACGTCCGCGCCCGGCGAGCCCGCCAAGGCATCGGCCAAGCCCTGCTGCGTTCGCTGGTCGACGCCTCGGAGCAGAGTGGTGTCTGGACGCTGCAAGCGGCCATCTTTCCCGAAAACGTCGCTAGCCTCGCGCTGGTGAAGAAATGCGGCTTTCGCGAAGTCGGCCGGCGGGAGCGGCTGGCGCAGTTGGATGGCGTCTGGCGCGACGTGATCCTGCTGGAGCGGCGAAGTTAGATGCAGGCTTATTGATTTGGGCGCTCGAGCGGCTTGCTTATTCCACCTCCACGCGATAGCTGATCGTCAAACGATTGCCCGGCATGCTGAAAGTTCGCAGCCGACGAAACCGAGAAAAGGGCAACTATATTGTTGCCTTTGTGATGCAGCACCGGTAAGGAGCACCACACGGATGTTCTTTTCAAGACGCTGGCGAGGCCGCAGGACCGGAGGGAACCGTTTGAAGAATCGGGGCTTGGGAAGAAGCTAAGTTGTTCTTTGCAAGATCCTGCGTCTCAGGCCCCAGTAGCCAAACCTCGGCAGCAGAATGCTTTAGGTCCAAAGCCAAGTTGTTCTTTACAAGATTCGGGAGTCGGCGCCGCCGGTCTCGTCGACGCTGAGCTTGCCGGTTGAGCTCCACTGACCCAGTGTGGCTCTCCCGGTACTGGCGGGGATAATCAGGATGGCGGGCCCGCGATTTCTCTCGGCTGTGCCGGCAGACTTGGTGGTACTCGGGATCAGTTTCAATCTTGCGGCGGTGGTACTCCCGCCGACGGTGCCGCCGACAGTCTGGTTGTCCACAAGCGATCTGGTGCGGATGAAAAGGGGAAGGCTGAAACAGTTGCTGGCAATAGCGGCAGGTGCGGTTGCTCATCGGGCACTCCGGATCGAGATGGCCCTCAAGTGTGAGCGACCTCTAGCAGCCGTTAACTCAGACCCCAGTCAGTACAGCGCCAGCATGGTCTGCCAGTCATTAACTGGAGAGCCCAGTGCTACACTAACCCCATGGGTGGCAGAACTATCCGGACGGCCAGTCTGCCCAGATCGTGATGCAGTCCGAGGACCTGCAGATCTCCGTCCATCGGATCGCTGTCCGCTACGTGTTCCGAAACAGGACTCGGGACTCAGAATTGCCGATTGCCGATTGTCGACTGCCGATTGAACAAGCGTCTGGTGCCAGTCGAGAATCGACAGCCTAACATCCGCAATTGGCGCCTAACCGGCAATCGAAAATCGGCCACCCTCCGAGTCGCGATTTTACCTGCATGCCCTTGCCGAATCGCTGTGGAACGGCATGAACGTTTTCAGTCCCCGCGTGGCCGAGCTGCGCCAGCTTCTGGAGGCTACATTAGTATGGCAACTGGGCCGATTGCGTCGTCAATGGCTGAAGCTGCTGGACGTCGAGTACGCCTTCGACGCCGTCGACTTTTTCCAGCGCACGCACGGCCCGGATCGGCTCGATATCGCCTGGGGCGACGACGAAACTACGCCTCCCTGGCGTATGGGCAAGCGGCGGCCGGCCGAGAGACCGCACTCCGAAGCCGAAGGGCGCAAAGTCCACGCCGGCGAGCTTCAGCGCACAAATGTCCAAACTCCAGGTAGGGGCAATTCATGAATTGCCCCTACGACCAACACCTGATACCTGACCCTGACCCTACTTCTCCGGCTCAAAGATCTGCGCACCGCTCAACTTCACCAGCGTTCTCCCAGTCACGGTCGCTACCCGCACCGCCCAGTCGGGGCGATCCCGGCGGGTCTCGAGTTGAGCCATGCTCAGCTCCGGCCGCCACAGCAGGAATTTTTCCCGAATGCCGAAGCGGCTTACTGCCCACTCGTATAAGGCCACCTTCACTTTGTGCGTAGCGCGCAGCCCCGGCACCAGGGCGTGCCCCACTGCGCCGAACCAGTTGCGCAACGCGTGCCCAGCAGGCTCTTCTCGTCGCGATGGTTGACTTCGATCTGCCAGCGGTCCAGATCGGCCTGCAGCAAGAAGGCGGCCTCCGAGGCTAGATCAGTGGTCAGCAGGTAGGCGGGCTGGCGATAGTTGAGACGGGCCTGAGGGGAGAGGCGGTAAGAGAGAGGCGCGACCACGATGAGGCGCAAGAGACGGAGCCCGGCGCCGCGCCTCCAGAGCACTCCGGGCACCTCTATGGCGTATCTCCCGGCGCAGGCCCCCGTAGAAGACCTTGGCCAACTGCCAAGGACGAGCTTCGTCTTGACGCACCTGCTCGGGGGTGAAGATCTCGGCGGCATAACGGCGGCGGGAACCGGGAGGGGCGGGCAAACACAGGCGAGCGTCTTTGCGAGCACGGGCCAAGAGTTCGACGCGTTCCAGGGCGGCTTTGAAGAAGGTGCGGTTGCAGAAGCTGCCATCCACGATGAGCAGCAGGAGGCGAGCAGCGGCGCCCAGAGCATCGAGTTGGGTGCGTAGTTCGCGGACCCAGGCGAGCGACTGGGTGGAGAGATTTTTCAGCTTCTGCAGCCGGCGGTATTCCTTTTGGGCTTCGGCACTGGCGCGACGGCTCGGCTTGTCGACGGTAGGGGCCTCGTGAAAGCGGACGGGCAAGGCGCGCGCCGAGAAATCGCCCTCTTGATGAGGCCGGCCCCAAGGGTCGGCCCTAGGTACCGTAGAGTGCTCAGGCAGGACGCCGGAAGCGGTCGAGTAGCTGGAAGAGAATCACTGCCAGCGCCGAGTTGAGAAGAACGACGCTGGCGAGGTCGAGCGGCTGCAGCATCAGTGCAGATTGGACCAGGATGTGCCGAAGCCCGGTGAGAGTCACGCTGTGGAAGAGCACGAGCGTGGCCGTCAGCGCCAGTCTGCCCGAGAACTCTTCAAGATCAAATTGCACGCTGGCCCATGCTCCGAAATACCCCACCAGAGCCTTGGCGATACCAAAAATTCCCAGATAACCGTGACTAAGCGCATCCTCCGCCAGACCGATCACGGTGCCGAAGAGCGTTCCGAATACCTTGCTGCGGCGCATTGCCGAGAAATAGATCACCACCAGCAGCGGCAGATCGACCATGCGCGCGAGGGGCAAAATTACGGGAAGGAACGTCTGCAGGACGACCGCCAGAAAGGCTGTCGACCAAAGCGTAAGCCAGTGAACACGGTGAACATTGATGGGGCGCTCGGCTGCCGCGGGCATTTGAATTCAAGTCAGGAGTCAAGGGTAAGAAGTAAGAAGCCAGAAGTCAGGATTCAGAAGGCAAAAATCAGAAGAGCGCGTGAGGTCTAGGACCTCAAACCGACTGTCGTCCCCTATGGATTTCAGATCGCAAATTCCAGATTTCAAACCGGCAAAATCCCCTGC
>Ga0335078_10016890_pt1 | contig 10841 bp, 7 predicted proteins | sample Lox_Sample_32_FD_206711 | JGI IMG/M metagenome (GOLD analysis project Ga0335078, IMG submission 206711) | Soil microbial communities from Loxahatchee National Wildlife Refuge, Florida, United States - Lox_Sample_3.2 | ecosystem: Environmental > Terrestrial > Soil > Wetlands | place: USA: Florida... | reverse complement strand
CCGATACTGAATCGCTTCGCTCAAATGCTTCGGCTCGATCCGCTCGCTCCCATCCAGATCCGCAATCGTCCGCGCCACTTTCAAAATCCGGTCATGCGCTCGCGCCGATAACCCCAGCCGCGTAATCGCATTCTCCAGCAACTTCTCGCCGTCCGCCGAAATTGCGCAGTGTTTCCGAAGCGTCTTCGGCTGCATCTGCGCATTCGAGTAGGTGCCTTTCTCCGCCGCGAATCGCTCCGTCTGCTTCTGCCGGGCCGCAATCACCCGCTCGCGCACCGCCGCCGAATCTTCCGTCGACGCCGGCGCCCGCAGCTCCTTGTACTTCACCGCCGGCACTTCAATATGAATATCAATCCGATCCAGCAGCGGCCCCGAAATTTTCGACACATACCGCTGAATCATCGGCGGCGTGCAATGACACTCCCGCTGCGGGTCCCCAAAATATCCGCACGGACACGGATTCATCGCCGCCGCCAACATGAATCGCGACGGAAACGTCACCGATACCGCCGCCCGTGCAATCGTCACCGACCCGTCCTCCAGCGGCTGCCGCATCACTTCCAGCACGTTCCTCTGAAACTCCGGCAACTCATCCAAAAACAAGACGCCATTGTGCCCCAGCGACACTTCGCCCGGCCGCGGCACCGCTCCCCCGCCAATCAACCCCGCATCGCTGATCGTGTGGTGCGGCGAACGATATGGCCGCGTTCCCACCAGCCCGCGCGCATCTTCCAACACGCCCGCTACGCTGTGAATCCGCGTCGTCTCAATCGCTTCGTCCAGCGACATCGGCGGCAAAATCGTCGGAATCCGCTTCGCCAGCATCGTCTTCCCCGCGCCCGGCGGCCCGATAAACAAAATGTTGTGCCCGCCCGCGCACGCCACTTCCAGCGCTCGCTTCGCCGCTTGCTGCCCATGCACGTCGCGCAAATCCACCGCGTACTGCGCCGCTTCGCTCAACATCTGCCGCGCGTCCACCACCGTCGGCGTAAACGACTCCGGCGCGTTCACCAGGTCCACCGCTTGCGGCAGCGACTTCAGCCCGAACACGCTCACGCCATCCACTACCGCCGCTTCCTTCGCGTTCGCTTCCGGCACCGCCAGCGACTTTACGCCAAATTCCCGCGCCGCCAGCGCCGCCGACAACGCCCCGCGCACCGGTCGCACGCTCCCGTCCAGCGACAGCTCCCCCAAAAACATGCACTCATCGAGCTGCTTCCCAAAAAAATGCCCCATGCAGCCCACCAGCCCCAGCGCCATCGGCAAATCAAACGCCGATCCTTCCTTACGCACATCCGCCGGCGCCAGATTGATCGTCACGCCCTGCCCATGCGGAAACTCAAACCCGCAATTTCGCAGCGCCGACTTGATCCGCTCCCGGCTCTCCTTCACCGCATTGTCCGGCAGCCCCACCACATTAAAGTCCTTCATGTACGCCGAGCCCACGTCGACCTCCACGTCGACGAGATACGCGTCAATCCCATACACCGATGCGCTTTGCGTCTTAAACAGCATCCCCGCCAATCCTTGCCCTCTTCTTCGCCCGCCGCCCGCTATCCTGTAGGGGCATCCCTCCGAGGATGCCCGCTTCGGCACAGCACGTGGCCCTCTTTGTAGTGGCGCAACTCGTTGCGCCGCCGTGTAGGCGCACGATTCCTTGGCCTGAGCCTCGAAGCCATCGTGCCCGCGGTGTAAGCACCACCGCAGCCCTGACACCTAGGCACAAATCCGCGCCCAGCATAAACTAAACATATAATATAGACCAGTGATTATCTAAAAGATATGAGAGAACGATCGCACGAAGTGTTTTTCCCGCCTACAATGGCAACCGCACCACCCGCTCATACCACTCCGCTGCATCCGACGCCGCCCAAATCATCAACAACATCTCGATCGCCGCACTCATCGCCATACTCTGCGGCACGATGAAAACTCCCGGACTGACCACGCCGTAACCCGTTCCGCGCTCCATCCCGCTCGCCAGAAAGCGCGCAAACTCCGCCGGCATCGTCCTGAAATCATGCGACACCAGCACTCGCCCATCTCTCGCTGCCAGCGCCAGCACCTCCTGGTGGCTCAGCCCACGCAGGCGAGCTTCCGCCGCGCTCCGGACGTCCACCGCCGGCTCTTTCCTTCTTAGTCCTGCAACGATGTGTTCGTTGAAATCGTCGTCAGCCTGAAAACGAACCTTCACGGCTGCGATTCGAGCTTGCTTCGGCGGATTTCCTCAAGCCGGTCGTACAGGTTCGGGTCCCTCTGCCGCGCTTCCGCCATCTGCCGCGCGAATTCCACTTCCCCGGCCTTCAAATACCCATCAATCTCTTTCTGATTCGCCAGGTAATACGTCAGCGCCCCATACACCTCTTCCAGCTTCAACGCCGGAAACGACTGCTGGATCCCCTCCGCCGACTCCCCCCGCAAAAACGCATACACCACCGAGTCCAGCGACACCCGCGTCCCCGCCACGTAATACCCGTCGCCCCGCCGCTCTACATATTCTTTGCTCATAGCTCGCTTCCTTCGCAAATTCTAGCACGCCCCAACGTCAAGAAACCCAGCGCCTCCGCGTCTCCGCGCGAGAAATAATCCGTCGCTTCCCTTCTCCCGTACTCGCCAATCACACATCCCAGCGCCGGAGGCGCGCCACACTTTAGCCCAGCGCGTCAGCGCTGGGTCCACTGCCCCATACCAACCCGAGCGCCGTAGGTGCGCCACTCCTCTTTCTCGTGCCTTGCCCGCTCAGAACGATGACGCCGCCGCAGCATCACAATTTACGCCTGTCATCCCGCTAGTCCTGTTTACCCTGAGCTGCGAGGGGCGCCTCGTGCGGGAATGGCGGTGCGGGATCTGCTTTTTCCTGGTTCTTTCCTATTTCTCTCCGCGGGACCCGCTTTTTTCCGAACCCTCCGTCCGCGAATCCTCAGCGCGGAGGCGCGCCACAACTTAGCCCAGCGCGTAAGCGCTGGGGCACATCACCGCACACCACCCCGAGCACCGTAGGTGCGCCACACCCTTCCCTTCGCCGCCTCACGCACCTTCAACGCATTTGGGGGTCGGAAGCTTCCTTGGCCCGAGAGACGAGGGCAGCTCCGACAAAAACCTATCAGGAAAATGGGCTTCAGCCCCTGAGGAACTGCTCGGCTCTCGCCCCATACTCCCTTCCAGCCTCAACCCCAGAAACGACCGCCGCTATCCCCTCCGCCGACTCCCCCCGCAAAAACCCATACACCACCGAGTCCAGCGACACCCGCGTCCCCGCCACATAACACCCGCCGCCCCGCTTCCCTACATATCCTTGCTAATAATATTATTTATAAGTGTATTCTACCACGCCCCTCGCGCACCGGGTCGCTTTGTCATCCGGCTTGCCCTGTTTATTCTGAGTTGCTAAAAGACCGAATCGAAAAGCTCTGCGCCCCCGCGTCTCTGCGCGAGAAAGATTCCCCACTTCCGCATCGCCTCCGCCGACTCTCCCCGCAAAAAACCCATACACCACCGAGCCCACCCGCACCCGCCCCGCCACGTAATACCCGCCGCCCCGCTTCTCCACATATTCCTTGCTCATAGCGCCATCCCTACGCAAATTCTACCGCGCTGCTCGCGCGTGCACTCCTCGGGGAACAGGGATGTATAATCACGGCAAAGGAAACGTCGATAGAGCAAGCGAGCGACCTTGACGGCGGGGGGGGCGTGTGACATCGAGTGAAGAATGCTTCGAATCCTTCAGAGCCATAGTCGGCGACCAATCGCAATTCCGGCTTGAGGCGCAAACGGAAGCCGACACACGAGCTCGGCTTATCAGTAGAATCCTCCGAGAGGCTTTGGGGTGGCCAGACAGCAATACATCGCGTGAGGAACACGCGAATCCTGGCTTCATGGACTACGTACTTTCGCTACAGCGGCGCGTGATTGTGATCGAAGCCAAGAAATCCGGAGACACCTTTGAACTTCCAAATGATTGTCCCACTGCCCCAACACTAACGCTAAACGGCATCCTACGCACCGTCAAAAATCTCCAGATCTACATAAACCAAGTCCAGAAATACTGCTTCGATAACGGAATTGAGTTTGCATGTGTGACCAACGGATTGCAGTGGGTGATCTTCAGGGCAGTCAGAACCGACGGCATACACTTGAGCAAAGGCCGAGTCATCGTATTCAAGTCCCTTCAAGACATAGAAGAACGCTTTGTGCAGTTCTGGAATCTCTTGGCGAAGCAAAATGTTGAGGACAATTCTCTGGTCCGAGCGTTTCAACTTGCCGATGTGCCGGCGTTCCAATACAAGCGAGTTACAGACGAACTACATCACTACTCTGAGCGCGTCACCCGAAACGCCCTTAGCGCGGACCTCGAACCTCTGATAGCGGAGTATATGGGAGAGATAGCGGACGATAAATCTCGAGAAAAGCTCAGAGAACTCTTTGTCAGAAGCAGGGCGCTCAAAGAAGTCCTCAAAGCGGTCGAGCACCGTATAAGCATGTCGCTGTCAAGCACGCTCAAAACCTCGGGGCGGGTGTTTGACTCGCAGAAGCAGGAATATCTGCGATCATCGGTCAAGGGAAAGATCGCGTCTCATCTTGCCCTGCCGCCGCGCGGGGAAGTGCTATTACTTCTGGGTCGCGTTGGCTCCGGAAAGACAACCTTCGTAAATCATTTCCTTAGGATAGACCTGAAAGAAGTCTTTGAGAGCCATTTCGTGGTCAGCCTTGACTTCAGATTACTCGAAAAAGGACAGGACATCAGGAAATTTTTCTACGACACGTTGAGACGGAAGCTGTCCGGCGACGATAAATTTACATCGCTCACGTCGAAGCATCTGCGCAAGATCTACGCGAGCGAAATTAAAGAACTCTCCAGAGGGCCACTTGCGACCCTCGCAAGACAAAACACAAAGCGCTTCGAAGAGAAGATCTCAGAATTCCTATTAGAAAAGTACAACGACATCGAGAGCTATTACGTCCGCGCTCTGCGTTATCTGGCAGACAGACTGAGTCTGCGCTGCATTCTCGTACTCGACAACGTAGACCAACTCGACTCGGCGTTACAGCAAGAGATCTTCACTTTCGCACATTCGGTTGCCGGTAACACCCACGCCCTCGCCATCTTGACGATGTGGGAAGAAACCTACCTCCGTTCAAAAACAGGCGGGGCTCTTGCGGCCTACCAAACATTGGCGTACAGCATTCCGCCAACCAGCGTGGTCGATATCATTGACCGTCGTCTGGCATACACGCTCCATAACCTCCAAGATGGAAAGATCGGTATGCAGCTGATCCCCGACCGGTCGCTCGTCGTAGACGTCAGAGATTTTCTCGGCCTCGTCCGACGGTCATTACTACATAACAAGCGAAAGACCCGATTCTTCCTGGAATCAATAGCGATGGGCAATCTGCGTCGCGCTATGGACGTTTTCTCGTCATTTCTCACCTCGGGCCACACGGACGCCGGAAAAATGCTTTCCGTCTACAGGAATGACGACCGCTACGACATTTCGCTCCACGAGTTCATAAAATCAATTGCTCTCGGCGACCGGAGATTTTACCAGTCGAACCTCAGCTCAGTGCTGAACCTCTACTCGATCTCGGACGAATCGCGTCCCTCACACTTTACCAAGCTGAGGCTCCTCGAATACCTTTACTTCCATCGCACCAGAACCTCATTCGCGTACGGACTGGGGTTCGTCCCGACCGAAACGATACGAAAGGAGTTCAAGAGAATCGGCACAAGTGACACAGATATTTCGGAATCGCTCAGGGCATTGAGTGCCCAGGCCCTCGTTGAAAACGACATCTACGACTTTCACGAAATCTCAGCGGCGTACCGCGTTACGCACGCGGGCAGATACTATATGCGTTATCTATCGGGTCGGTTCTCTTATATCGACCTGGTCTTGCAGGACACACCCATATCTGACAGCTCCACGTTTCAACTACTTAAGAAACTGGCGACGAGCAAGGATATGGACGACCGTTTCAACCGCGTCACGGCATTTGCCACCTACTTGAATGCGGAGGAAGAGAGAGAGTACCCGGTAATTACATCAATGAGTGAATCCCTCCCGCTCCGAAAGCGTCTGATGCCGGAAAAGCTTAGCGAGTTGGAAGACGACAAGCGATGGATCGTAGAGGGCATAGACCGACGCAGACGCTTTCACGTAGAACCGACACCCTACGAGGACAGAAACTAACACTGACACCACACAAGCCCACCCATTCCCATTTTGGGAATCGTCCGCAACTCCCTCAAAACACTCTTCTTATCATTTAGTACTTGACAAAATCTATTCCTATGCTATAATCTCCCTCGTTCTCTCTTCAAATCTTCACGGGCAGGGGGAGAACGCTAGTTTAGGCACCTGTCACGCGGAGAGAGGTGTCTTGGTGTATCCACAACCTCCCGCGCCCCCCATTTTTTCTCCGCGTCCTCTGCGCCTCTGCGTTTCACTTTCCTTCCGCCTTTTCCTTCGACTTTCGACGGTGGGCCCAACGCCTCGCCCCAAGCCGTTCCTTCCGCTTTTTCCTCGCACTATTCACTATTCACCATTCACTAGCCACCCTCTTCCACTCACTAACCGCTTTCATTTCATACTCTTGCGCACTCTTTCCTCACTCTCAAAACCGTATCCCTCGTCTTTTCTTCACCTTCCAAACTCTTGCACCAAAACACCCGGGGTGGGTACCCCAATCTCTCAACTCAGAAAGGACTCCCGGCCCAACCGGGACCGCCACACCATGAAATCCAAGTCTCCAGCCTTCACCACTCGCTGTTCCTATCGCACCGCCGCCGGCCGCCAGTGCCGTTCTCTCTCCCAGGACCCGCGCTCCGCGCTCTGCCCGCAGCACCTGCATAGGCAAAATGAGTTCGCCGATCTCACCGAACCTCTGCTCCTCCAGTGGCAAGGCTTTCAGACCGCTCAGGGTGTCAACTACACCCTCAGCAATCTCTACAAGCTCCTCGCCGCCGGCCACATCTCTGCCCGCCGCGCTGCCGTCCTCGCCTACATCAGCAATCTTCTCCTCCGCACTCTCCCCGCCATCGATCACGACCGCCACGCCGGCATCCAGGTCCCCGAAGCCTTCCGCGAACGTCCCATCACTATCACGCATGTTGAAGAGGAAGAAACTCGCGACGACGAATCGGACGCCGAAATAGAGTCCGAGGAAACAACTGAAGAAGAACTCGTCCCGCCCCACGCGGCAACCGAAACTTATAGCTCCGGGTCACCAGACGACCCCAACGCCGACTCTCAACCCGGCGCCGAGCCCCAACTTGCGCTCGCGGAAAAACTCGCATGACAACGCCACAGGAGCGGCCTAAGATGTCTCCCAGCCCGGTTGCCGGACCCAACTCCGGAGCAGGTCTGGAGCGCACCGCAATGCCGCAACTCTGCTCATCCCTAAGGGTTTATTGGGTCATGAAATCTTTACGCTGGCTTGCGGAAACTGCGCGGCGCTTCCGGCGCATCTCATTACCAATGAGAACGCCCTTGCCGCCCTGCACCTATTTTCTTGCGCTGGCCCTGCTGGTGCTTCCCGCCGCCGCCCTTGCGCACCATGGACCGCCTGGGGCGCCCAGCGGAGCTCCGGCCGGCCCCGCCGCCGATTCGCCCGCCTTCAACACCGTCCCGGAACTGCGCGCCGGTTTCGATCTGCTCTACGAACAGAAATTCACCGCGGCGCGCGACGCGTTCTCGCAGTGGGAATCCGCCCATCCGGATCAGCCCTTTGGCGAAACCGCCATCGCCGCCAGTTATCTCTTCGAGGAGCTGTATCGCCAGAACGTGCTGACCAGCGAATTTTTCCTGGACGAAAAGCGCTTCCTGCGCGGCATCGACGGCCAGCCCGATGCCGAGACGATGAAGCAATTCCGCGCAGCGGTGGCTCGCGCCCGGCAACTCTCCAGCAGCCGCCAGAAAAACGATCCGAACGATGGCGAAGCGCTCTTTGCGCTGACGCTCACCGCCGGCATGGAGTCGGACGCATCCACCATCCTCGAGAAAAAGCATCTCGACGGCCTGAAGCACATGAAAGAAGCCAACAAATACGGCAAACAACTGCTCGCGGAATATCCCGACACCGACGATGCCTACGTCGCGCTGGGCATCGCCAACTACGTGATCGGATCGCTAAACGGCGGCGAGCGCTTTGCCTTGTGGTTTGGCGGAATTCACGGCGACAAAAAGTTGGGTATGGAGCAAGTCACCAAGACCACCGAAAACGGCCGCTACCTGCAGCCCTTCGCCAAAATCACGCTGGCGCTGGCGGCCCGCCGCGAAAAGCAGCCAACCCTGGCCACCAAGCTGTTGTTCGAGTTGAAGGAGCAGTATCCGCACAGCGCCCTCTTCGCTGCGGAATACGCCAAGGCCGCCGCCCATAACGGCGATTAACGCGGAACGCGCAGGAGACGCGGGCGCCTGCCGGGCAATTTCAAACGAAAAAGGCGCTCGCCGAAACGATCCAAGCGCCCACGCCCCGCGGGCCGCAACAACCAGCGAGAAGCCACGAGCGGAAAGGAGTGCGGAGAGAAGACACGCCCTACAAACTTAGCGGACGGTCATTCTACTTTTCGTGGGGAGCGACGCCGTACAAAGCCAGCACATCTTTCAGCGTAACGATGCCTTCGAGTTTGTGGATGTTGCCGCGATTCACCACCGGCAGCGAGTTGACCTGCGCGCTGCCCATCCGTTCCAGCGCCGTACTCAGCGAATGGTCGGTATGCAAATGCGGAAAGTCGCCGTGATTCTGGTCGAGCAGCTCCTTGAGCAACGTAGACGGCAGGGATACGGGCGGCTTTTCACCGGCGCTGGAAGCCTCGGATCCCGCGGAACCTTCCGCGCGCCCGTCCTTTTGCGCGGCGTCCTGCGCAGCGGCGTTCGTTGCGCCTTCGCTCTCCAGCGCGGCGACGCGCTTTTCCGCTTCCGCAGCGGAGGCCACGATGGCCGCTTGCTGCAATTTGCCGAACGTGAGCAAGCCGACGACGCCGCTGGCGTTCACGACCGGCCAGGCGGTGGTTTCGCTCTGGCGCACCGTTTCCAGCGCTTCTTCGACCGTCATACTTTCGGCCAGCACTTCGGTGGCGGGACGCATCGCTAGAATCACTTGCCGCTGGCCGTCGGCTTCGCGCGTCTCCAGTGTCGGCAAGTGGATGCCGTCTTGCAGCGCGAGCGCCTCGTAGATGGATTTTTCCTGCAGGCGCGATGAAATGAAAAAGCTGATGAGGTTGGAGATCATCAGCGGCACGATGACGGCATAGTCGCGGGTGACTTCGAAAATCATCACCACGCTGGTCATCGGCGCGCGAATGATGCCGGCGAACGCGGTGCCCATGCCGACCAGCGCATATGCGCCGGGCGTGGCGGCATACGCGGGGAACAGGTTATGCGCAAAGCTGCCGACCGCGCCGCCCAACATCGCGCCGAGAAACAGACTGGGACCGAAAATGCCGCCGGCGTTTCCGGAGGCATAGGCGGTGGTAACGGCAAAAAGTTTGAGGACCAGCAGCAGCAACATCAGCTTAAGGGCCATGCCGCCGTTCAGGACGGCGCCCACATGGTCGTAGCCGACACCGAGCACCTGTGGTACGAACCAGCCCATGAGGCCGACGAGGAGCCCGCCAACGACCGGCTGGAACGGCAGCGTTTTTCGCGGGAAGCGGAGAAACCGCTCGCGCATGCCGAGCAACAATTTGGTGAAGGCGACGGAGACAAAACCGCCGGCTACGCCGAGCACCGCGTAAATCAGAAACTCCCAGGGGTTGACCAGTTGGTATTGCGGAACTTTGAAAAGCGGATCGTTGCCGAGCAGCAAGCGCAACACGCCCCAGGAGGTGGCGGAAGCGAGCACGACGGAGCCGAGGACGGGTGCGTGCAGATCGCCGACGATTTCTTCGAGGGCGAAGAGAACGGCGGCGAGCGGCGTGTTGAAGGCCGCGGCGATCGCCGCAGCGGAGGCCACGGGAATGAGCGCTTTGACTTTTTCCGGACGCAGGCGCAGGGCGCGGCCGAGGACCGAGGCGATGCCGCCGCCGACTTGCACGGTGGGGCCTTCGCGGCCGAGCGGAATGCCGCTGGCGAGTGTGGCGGAAGTGCAGAAAAATTTGCCGAACGCGGTGGCGGCGGTGATTTTTCCTTCGCGCGCGTACAGCGCGGCTTTCGTTTGGGGAACGCCGCTGCCGCGCGCATCGGGAAAATAGCGGTACAGCAGATAGCCCATCACGAGCGAGCCGAGAATGGGAATGAGGACGCGATGCCAGGTGGGGCTGCCGACGGGATAAAGGCGCGAGCCAAAGTGTTCCGTGAGCACGATAAAGGTAACCGCCATCAGGCCGACGAGCGCGCCGATGAGCAGCGTGAGGACCAGAAAGACCTGTTCTTCGCGCTCACTGAGGAGCGCGGCCCACTGGCGTGCGGGCAACTTCCACCAGGCGATGCGTGGGACGGGAGCGGATTTGGCGAGTTCGGACATGGCTTCGGTGACTGGCTACCTGCGAAAGTGCAGCGGCATTCGTCAGGCGCGGGTCTCTACGATGGTATCGCTGTCTGTTTCCGTTGCCATGTGGCGTCCGGGCAAGAAAAATTTCCAGTTAAGGGGCTGCTCGCGGCGGCGCTCTTCTTCGAAGTGGCGGGTGCGGGCCTTGAGCAAGTCGTCGAGCGCAACGAGGGCGAGAAATTTTCCGCTGGAGCGCTCGACCACGGGAAGACGCGTGACGCCGGTCTCGGCCATGCGATAGACGACTTCGCGAAGAATCTCGTCGGCATGAGTGGCGACAGTCGCGGAACGCACGAATTCCGAGAGCGGGCGATCGAGAACGGATTGGCGGTCCGCGGCTTTGGCCAGGCGTT
>Ga0335078_10016889_pt1 | contig 10841 bp, 10 predicted proteins | sample Lox_Sample_32_FD_206711 | JGI IMG/M metagenome (GOLD analysis project Ga0335078, IMG submission 206711) | Soil microbial communities from Loxahatchee National Wildlife Refuge, Florida, United States - Lox_Sample_3.2 | ecosystem: Environmental > Terrestrial > Soil > Wetlands | place: USA... | reverse complement strand
CTGGGCGGGGTGGCGGCGGTGCTCGGCGTGGCCAGCGTGGTTTGCTGCGCCTGCTGCCTCTCGGGCAGCATGATCCAGGACCTCAAGGCCGGGTACCTGCTGGGTGGCACCCCGTGGAAGATGGAGGTGGTGGAGATACTCAGCGTCACCGCTGTTTCCTTCTTCCTGCTCTGGCCGATTATCAAGCTTCACCAGGCGTACTCAGCCTCCGGCGGCATCGGCGGACGTGAATTGCCTGCGCCCCAGGCGGGTCTGATGGCCGAACTTGCTCAAGGCATCGTCGGCGGCCAGATGCCGTGGGGCCTGCTCCTCATGGGCTGCCTCCTCGGCGTCGCGCTCATCATGATCAACGCGCCGTCACCCATGCTGATCGCGGTCGGGATGTACCTGCCGCTGGAGACGACCTCGGCGATCTTCGTCGGCGGCAGCATGAAGTGGGCGGCGGACCGCGTGGCAGCGCGCCGGCGGTTGACCGGTCCGGACAAGGCAAGTTCCGAGGAGAAGGGCACGCTGCTCGCCTCGGGCTTCATCGCCGGGGAGGCCATTGCGGGCATCCTGCTGGCCGCGCTCTTCCCCAAAGGCGGCTCGCTCACGCACGTCTTCACCGGCCGCGACGAACTGCCGTTTCTGGCCACCTGGGGCGGTTGGGCTGCGTTGGCGGCTTTCGGCATTCTGGCTTATTCCTTGATCCAGATCCCGATGCGGCGGAAGCCCCCAAGCGGCTCGTGAGACGGCAAATCAGACCGTTCGAATGGCCACGCCAAAGTTTTTCACCGCGCTTTCGTTGACTTTCTTCGTCCCTTGTTGTAACTTCTGAGGCGGCATTTGCCTTGCCACAAGCGACCTATGACTGCTGACGCCAACGCCGTCGAAGCAACGCTCGATAGCACGCTGGAGAACGTGGAAGTCGCGGACGAGATCGCGATGCGCATGTGCGCCCTCGCCGGACTCGAAGAGGAGGAGCAGCACAAGGTCGAAATGGCCGTCCACGAATCGATGATCAACGCAGTTCGCCACGGCAACAAAAGCGATGCCAGCAAGAAGGTCTGGCTGCGTTTCGAGATTCGCGACGACCGGCTGGAGATTCACATCCGGGACGAAGGTACTGGGTTTGACGTGAGCCAGATTCCCGACCCTCTGGCGCCGGAGAATTTGCTGAAAGTTTCGGGGCGAGGCATTTTCCTGATTCGGACTTTCATGGATGAATTCCGGATCGAGAACCCAGCGGGATTGGGTACCGAAGTCATTCTGATCAAACGCTTGAATTCGAACCAACTAGGTTCACGAAGGAGGACATAGACCGTGAGCATGAAAGCTACAGCACGGGAAGTTGACGGAGTTACGGTCGTCGATATCAGCGGCCGGATCACTTTGGGGGAGACATGTAGCCAGTTGCGCCAGATGATCAGGGATTATCTGGCCAAGGGCCACAAGAACCTGCTGCTGAATCTCGCCGACGTCACCTACATCGATAGCTCGGGGATCGGCGAACTGGTGAGCGCTTTTACCGCCGTCTCCAACCAGGGGGGCAACATGAAGCTGCTGAACCTCACCAAAAAGGTTCACGACCTCCTGCAGATTACCAAGCTTCTGACCGTTTTCGACGTGCACACCGACGAGGCCACGGCGATTGCCAGCTTCGCCAAGGGCGCGAGCGCCTAAGTGCGGGACCCAGAATTGACGATTGCCGATCGACGATTGCCGATTGAAACAGCTTTTCCGCGACTCAATTCTCAGCACGAAATCCAGTTCTTGGTGCCAGGCTGGTGGTCGAAAGCTGACGGCTCTTCCAATCGACAATCGTCAATTCTTCACTGGGTCAGGCTCGAAATCTGCACGTGCTGGTGGTCGAGCAGGTCGCCGGTGGCGTGGTCCACCGCCGCCACGGCTACCTGGTATCCGACTTCCGCCTGCACCAGGCCCGACTCGGCAGTGGCGAGATCGGTCTGCGCCTGCAGCACGAATTGGGCCGGCTCGCTGCCCAGCTCGTACTTGCGCTGCTCGGCGTCCAGGTTTTTCTGGGCGAGGTCGCGCGAGATCTTGGCCGCCTCCAGGGACAATTTGGCTTGCTCGAGTTGGTGCACCGCGGACACGACGTCCAAGCCGATGCTTTGGTTCTGCCGGCGGAGCTGGTAGAGGTCGTTTCTCTTCTGCACCGATGCCTGGCCCAGTCTCGCTTCCGCACTGCGATTGCGCAGCGGCAGGTTCAGCGACAGGGTGAAGCCGTAGCTGGGGTAGTTGAAACCCCAGAGCTGGCCGAGAGCGTTGCCGAAACCTCCGGGGAGCAGGACCGGGGGCGTCGTCGAGGTGAGTTCGTTCCCGCCGATGCCGTTCGAGGCGTAAAGACCCGTCAACTCCAGGTCTGGCAGCAGCGAGTTGTGCACCAGACGGAGGCTGGTGTCGTCGTTCTGGAGTTGCCGCTCCAACGCGCGAAGCTCGGGGCGATGCTGTAGGGCCCGGTCGAGAGCGGTCTTGGCGTCGACGGTCAAAAGCTCGCCCTTGGGATCAGGATCCTCCGCCAGGTCGAGATCGAGAACGCTGATGAAGGGATCGAGGTCAGCACCCACCAGAGGCCGAAACGCGTCCTCGGCCTGCTTCAGCGCGTACTCCTGCTGGATCACCTGCACGCGGCGTTGCGCCGTCTGTGATTCCGACTGATAAATATTGAGCGGCGGCAGGGCGCCCAGTTCGAGCGCGCGCTTGTCGTGCTCGTAGCTTTTCTGCGCCTGGTCAAGTGAGCTCTGCGCCACTCGCAGGCTTTCGCGCGCCAGCACCACCTGCCAATATTGGAAAATCACGTTCTCCAGCGTGGTGCTGACCTGGGCTTCAAAATTGTCGCGCGACTGCGCCAGGCTGCGTTGGGCGATCACGATGGGCGCGCGGTTGGGAAAGAGTCCCCGATTGCGAAGCAGCGGTTGCGTGAATTGAAGATTGAGCCCGGCGCTGAGGTAAGGGTTAATGAAGAAAAAACTGCTGTTGGTGTCGCCCTTGCTGCCATTGAACCCTATGTTGAGGTTGGTGCCGGTCTGGAAAGTCTGGGTATAGGTCGACGTACTTTGCTGGGAGAGGCTCGAGACCGTGGGCGCGCCTTGCAACTGGCTGGTGGCCGGCGAGAGGCTGCGGTTCGAGCTGTAGTTCGTCAGAAACTGCGGATCGAAGGGCGCATAGGCACCGAGCACCCCGTATTTGGCATTCTCGACCTGTAACTGGTTCACGCGCACGTCCGTGTTGTTCAACAGCGCCAGGCGGACGGCGTCGTGCAGCGTCAGGCGGAGCTTGCCATCGACGACGTAGTCGTGCAGACCCTCCGGACCCTGGACCCGCGCCGGCGGAGGCGCCGGATGAGTCAACTGGTGGAAGTAGTCCGGCGTGGGAAAGGTCTGCGCTGAAACAGTGACGAGTGACAAGTGACAAGTGACGAGCAGAAAAGCAGTGCCCAATGACAAGTGACGAGTGACGAGCTTAAGAAGAGTGGCGAGTGGCGAGTGGCTGGTGACCAGTGGAAGATGAAGAATGAATCCGTGACGCGTGACCATACTGTTTCCCCTCGATGCAGTCGGTGTCTCAGCAGCTTCGTATCTATCGCGAGAAGCTGCGAACGGATCGCCCTTCTCTATTCGCCATTACTGCCCGTGCTTGCTCGCCAAGTTTCCACAAGCTGGGCAATATTCATAAAATAGCGACCGTGCGTGTGTCGCACTGCCTCTTCGCTCGGCGCTTCCAACAGCACCACCTCGTGTCGAATGCCTTCGCGGTTAAGGCGCAATTCCAGGTCGAGTCGAGTATCCTTTGCGGTCTGTCGCAATGAATCATCAAATCTAACGAATTGCACGAGCGTACCGCTCGGACGATCATATTCGATTAGAAAAAGCATCTCACTCCCCTTTCACCGCATCGGGAACAGGTGCAATCAGAATGCTGTAATCAGATGCTCGAGAATCTTGCCAAGATTCCGCTTGATCTGACCCACCGCTTCAGCTATTTCCACCGTGGTTGGGACCAACTCTATGGTCTCGATGCCCTCAACCAGCTTGGATATCACCGATAGCGAATTCCGAACCTGGAGTCGCCGCCTCCGTATTTGATGGCTGGATCAAGTGCGTCTGCCAACTTTTCCGATAGCTGGGCCCAAAGGTGCTGAAGCTCGGTCCGAACCTGAATCTCGATGGGCTTATCTCGCATAGTTGCAATTATATGAATGGCCCGATAGCCGTGGCTAGGCTCTTTTTCGCCTATCGGTTACTCCTGCCTTCAGCAGAATCTTTCTGAGTTGCTCGACCACTTGATCTTGTGCGAGGACATCTTGCACAATCAAACGGCAGCCGGCGATATCCTGTATTTGACTGAGCCTGATGGATTCGCGCTTTAAGCTTTTCGATTATGGAAGCTGTGGACTTCGCGGATCTGCCTGTTGGCTCCAACTGTGTCGCATCTCGAATAGTTGCTACTACTTCTTGGTAGGCTTCGGCAAAAGATCCGCGGTAGGCATCCAGCCGTCGAAGATCATCGTCTGAAATCTCGCCCCTTCTGAGGAGATCGCCCAGGCGGTCGCTTTGAGTTTTAGAGAGTGAAGCCACGCAGTAAGCTGGCTCCTCCTCGCTACAAACGTCAAGCCGGAAGGCCCGGCGTAACGCGTATTGGTGAACGTCTCCACCGCTGTTAATTCTCCCGACGATCGGACTCACCGGAATACTCATCCTATTTCTCGCCACTCGCCACGTCTTCGTTGCTCGTCACTTGTCACTCGTCACTTGTCACTGCTTTACTCATACCGCAGCGCCTCCACCGGATCGAGCCGTGCCGCCTTCCGGGCGGGATAGATCCCGAACACCAGGCCCACCGAAACCGAGACCAGGAAAGCCAGCAGGATCGAGTTGACGGTGACGATGGTGGACCATCCGGCCAGCCAGGCGATGAGGCGGGACAGCCCGAAGCCGAAGGCGATGCCAATCAGCCCGCCCACGAACGAAATCAGGATCGCTTCCATCAGGAACTGGCGGATGATGTCGCGCTGCCGCGCCCCGATAGCCCGCCGCACGCCGATTTCGTGCGTGCGCTCCAGGATGCTGGCCAGCATGATGTTCATGATCCCGATGCCGCCCACCAGCAGCGAGATGGAGGCGATGGCCACCATCACCATACTGAAGATACTCTCGGTGCGCTTCTGCTCGGCCAGCAGTTCCGCCGGCACGATCACGCTGAAGTCGCCGCCGTTATGGTGCGAGGCGTTGAGGATGCCGCGGACCAAGTCGGCCACCGCGACGCTGTCGGCGCCGTCGACCAGCTTCAGATACACGCCGTCGATTTCGTCCTTCCGGCCGCTGTTGACGTCAGCCAGGCGGTAGATGGCCGAGTAGAGTGGAACGTAAATCAGGTTGTTCATGTCCTGGGCGGGAAGCCCGGGAAGATTGGTCTCGGCGGTGAGTTGCGGTCCCACCACGCCGATCACATGGAACCACTGGTCGCCCGCCTTGACGTACTGCCCCACCGCGTCGCGAGGCCCGAAGAGATTGGCCTTCGCCCCTTCGCCCAGGACGCAGACCGACGCCGCGTGCTCAGTCTCGTCATCGCTGAAAAAGCGGCCGGCGACAATGTGCAAACTGCCGATCTCGCGGTAGGCTGGGCTGACGCCGTAGATCATGGGGATGTCCTGGCCCGGCTTGGGGATCATCTTGGGGGGGCTGAAACGCTTGCGGGCGGTGGATTCCTCGATGCCGCTCACGTTGGTGCGGATCACGCGCAGGTCCTGGAAAGTGAGGCCGGGCGAGATGCGCCGGATTTTCTGGTACGACTGATCGTCGGTGGCCTCCTTGGCTTCCACGATGAGGTTGTGCACGCCCAGTTGCTCGATGTAAGCCATCACCTGCTTCTGCGCGCCGGCGCCGATGGAAAGCATGGAGACCACGGCCGCCACACCGAAGATCATGCCCAGCATGGTGAGCAGGGAGCGCAGCTTGCGCTGGCGCAGGTTCTCAAAGCCCTGGAGCAGGTCGGGGAAGAACTGAGTCCAGCGTCGGGGCGGGGCCAGACGGGGAAGACGAGGAAGCGCGGCCGCGTTGTTGCCGGACAAGGTCAACGGCCACCTCCGCCGAGCGCGGCGCCGAGAGGTCCGGCCGTTTTGGCCACGCCCTTGCTCTGCGCCTCCGGATTCAGCAGCGCCACCTCGGTGCCCACGGCGACGCCCTCCACCACCGTCCTGGCCTCGGCGCGAGACTTGATCTTGACTTCCTGCGTGCGAAACGCGCTGCCGCTCTTCACGTAGACCACCGGCTTGCCGTTCTTCTCGAAAACCGCCTGCGTGGGGACGTAAAGCACGTCGTGAAGAGAATTGGCGGCAATGGTGACGTGAGCCGTGTACCCGGGGCGAAGCTCGGGACCGGGTTTCTCGATGCCAAAGGTGACTCCGAACTTGCTCATGGTGCTTCCGCTCTCCCAGAAGCTGCCGCGCGACGCGAGCCCGGCGATGGTCTTGACCGTGCCGGCGAAGGTCCGGCCCGGCAACGCGTCGATCTGGACTTCGGCCGCCTGGCCTTGGCTGAGGTTGGCCCGATCGCCTTCATCCACCTTGGCCTGGATCTCCATGTCGTTCGGGTCCACTGTCTGCGCGATCATCTGTCCCGGATAGGCCTGGTCGCCCTCCCGGAATTCAGGCAAGACCATGCCGGTGAAGAAGAAGCCGCCGGCCGCCCGCTCATTCAGTTTCACTTGCACCAAGCCATCGATGGGGGAGACCACCCGCAGGCTCCCGATGTTGCGCTCCGCTTCCTGCATGGACAGCGTCGCCTTCTGGCGCTTCTCCTGGTTTACGGCCAGCGTCGCCTGGCTCGAGACCGCGTGCGACTTCATGTCCGATTCGAACTGCGCCAGGGCGCGCTTGGCCTCATCCAGGGCCAGCACGTTCTTCTTGGCGTCGATGGCGCTCACCAGTTCGTTCTTGCTGACTTCGAATTCGGCGCGCTTGACGTCGAACTGGTCCTTCAGCAACGTCACCTGGTCCTGCGCTGCCTGGACGGCCGCGTCGGCCCTGGCTTTGGTGATCTCCTGCTCCGCCTGGGCCAGGTCCGACTTGGCCTGCTCCAGGTTGTATTCCTGCTCGCTCGGGTCGAATTCCACCACCAGGTCGCCCTTCTTCACCGGCGTCCCGGTCTTGAGCAGGTGGACGATGGTGAGCGACCCGCCGCTGACGGGTGGCGCGGTCAGCATGGCGGTGTGCCCGGCCTGGAGCGCGCCGGTGGTGCGCACATCGAGGGACACGTCGCCGCGCTCGACGCGCGCGGTCGGGACCACCTGCTCCGTCTTGCCGCGAAACTCCTGCAACTTGCCGCGTGCCGCGGTTCCCAGCACTACCAGGAGCGCCAAGCCCGCCAATGGCCAGATGAGTTTTTTCAGCTTCATGTTGTCTTCCGTTTGCCCTCGGCGCCGAACGGGCGAGGGAGTGTAGCCCACGGCAACTGAAAGCCCGCGAAGCGGGCGCCGTCATTTAGCCCACGGCGACAGCCGTGGGTAAACGGCCAGGGAAAAAACCCTTCAGCCCCGGTAGGGGCGCCATCAGGGATTTCATCAGACAAATACATAACGAGGGTTGTACTCAACTCCCTGTTTCTTCAGAAAAGCCACCACTTCTTCTTGAAAGCTGGTTTTGCGATGATGCTCTTCCTGATTCTCGATGTAGCGTTTAACTTGCTCAACGTGTGATTTGCTAACGCTGAACGCTGCGTAACCGGTCTGCCAGGCGAAATGGCGCTGGTTCGACCACCGCTCCTTCACCCAGCCTGAGGAATGGGATTTCACCTTTTCCATGAGGGCGGCAATCGAGAGCGTCCGCGGCTGAACAAATAGCATGTGGACATGGTCACGCGGGCCATTCACGAGCAACGACTGACCTCCCAATTCATTGATCGTGCCCCCCAAGTAGCAAAAGGCTTCGTCCCGGATTTCCGGTGTGAGCCAGGGTTGGCGGTCCTTTGTGCTAAAAAGCGCGTGAATCAAAATGTTGGTGTAGGTGTGAGCCATGCGAAACCTCTTTCGAATCGAGCCGGACGCCGCCCCTGCGGGGCTTCCTTGGGAGGATTAAACTCATCTATACGTCTCTTTCCCACGGCTTCGCCATGGGCTAAATGACTACGCCCGCTACGCGGGCTGGAACATCGGTGTCCTTTTCACGCGCCTTTTGCGCCCTCGGCTACTCTCTTTCGCCCCTTCGGGGCTAAGGCATTTTATTACACCTTCCCTAGACGAGCAGATCAACCGAGACATGAAAGAAGTCCGCCAGTTTCTCCACCTCAACCTTGCTCAAGGGGCGCTTGCCCCTGAGGATATCGCTTACTCGGCTCTTCGATCCCAAGATTTGTTGGAGGTCGTGAGGCTCCAGCCCGCGCTGTTCCATAAGGAAGGCCACCATCTGATGGGGTTCCGAAGGAAGCAGTGAGTAATGCTTCCGGTCGTATCCCTCGATCAGAATCGACATCATCTCAAGTAGTGAAGTCTCTTCCGGCGTGAGGTTCTTCTCGCCCCGCTCCATCAGCCGGCCTACCTCAGCGACAAGACGGTCGTACTCCCGCTCCTCCTTGATCGCGTGGGGCAGCACTTTGGCCAAAAGCTTTCGATAAGCGGCCGGATTCAAAGTTTGAGTGGTCATGACTTCTTCCACTTCCCTTCCACGTACTCCTCGTGATTGAGGATGTGTCGAATGAAGAGCGTCTGGCTGTGAAAATTCACCTCCGCGATGAGGCGGAACTTGTTCCCACCGATGTTGAATATCACAAAAGGCTTCGCCCAGTCGGCGCTCCCAAACACTTGCCGCACGTCCGTGAAATTGTCCCATTTCGCGCGACTGACAACTCGATACCAATTGTCGAGTGCAGCGGCGGCCTCGGGCCGTGCCCCTTTATATTCCCTTATCGCCTTATAGCTGATGACGTGCACTGCCCTCCCGGCGCACGTGTTCCGGTAACGAAAATCTGAAGGTTCGTCTCTGCAAAAAGCGTCCTCTGCGAACCCCCGAATCCCGAGTCCGGAATGCTAATGCCCGGCCCCTGCTGTCGGGTCCTTCAACGCCACCTTCTCACCTGGCGTCAGCCCCTTGGCCACGACCAACTGGCCCTCGCTCTTGCGTGCCACCTCGATGGCGCGTTCTTCGAACTTCGATCCTTTCAAAACGTAGGCCACCGTCTGTCCGCCCTTTTGAAACGCGGCTTCGGCGGGGATGAGGATGGCATCCGGCAGGTGGTCCACCGCCGCACGCACCGTGGCGCTCATTCCCGGGCGCAGCCGGGGATCGATTTGCGGGAGCTTCACCCGCAGGTCGAAGTTGCGGGGAAAGGGCCAGCCGGCCTGGAAATCGATTTTGGCCAAGGCGCTGATCTCGGCCAGATTTCCCTGGAATTCCTTGTCCGGCACCGCATCCACCCGCACCGTCACCGGCAAGCCTACCTGGAGGCGTCCCCGGTCCACTTCGTCCACTCTCGCGTCGGCTTCGAGAGTGGAGAGGTCGGGCAATTCCGCAATACCCGCGCCGGGCCACGCCTGGTCGCCCTGTTTGAAGTCCGGACCATTGTCGAAGGGGCCGCTGGCGCGCCAGTTGGGCAGCATGGTGACCAAGCCGGCGATCGGCGCCTTGACCACCAGGAGCGTAATCTGCTTCTCCGCCAGTTGCATGTCGTACAGAGCCTTATCTCTGGTTTGCTCCTTCCCTTTCAGATCGGCTGCCGCATCCGCCTGGTCGGACTTGAGCTTCTGCTCCGCCTGCTTCAACTTCTGCTCGGTGTCGGCGAGAGCCAGTTGGTCCTCTTCGCCCTCGATCTTGGAAAGAATCTCCTGCTTGCTGGCATCCAGCTTCGCCCTCTCCACGTCGTACCGGGCCTTCATCAGGTCCGTTTTATCCTGCTCTTCGGTGAGGCGAGCCTGGGCGCGGGTCTGCTCGATCTGGCCTTCGGCCTGTTTCAGATCCGATTGCTTCTGGCGCGCCGTCTGCTGGAGCTTGGTGGCATCGAATTCCACCACCACGTCGCCCGGCTTTACCTGGGAGCCGTTCTTCACCAGCTTGAGGATTTGGAGGTCGGAGCCGGCCTGCAGCGGAGCCGTCACGGTGACGGACTTAAGCGCCAGAAGCTGGCCGCGAAGCTCGAGGTAGTCAGTAAACAGACCCCGCTTGACCTCGACGGTGGGGATCTGGGGCGTGGCGTGGGAGAGGCGGACTGCTCCCAGGCTGACCGCGCCGATCACGACTACCAGAAAGGCAACCAGCGCCCACTTGCGCCAGCCTCGGAAGATTGGGGATCGACGGGTCATAGTTCTCAGTTTTCAGTTATCAGTTCTCAGAAGACGTGGAAAAATACCCTAGCCCCGAAGGGGCGACAGAGAGTAGCCCAGGGCGCCAGCCCTGGGATCCGATGCCCCCAAAAGCAAAACCAAAACTAAATCTGCCGGCTTTCTCCCAGGGCTGTCGCCCTGGGCTACTCTCTGTCGCCCCTCCGGGGCTAAGGGCATTTTTTCACAGGTTCTCAGTTTTCAGTCTCCCCAGTCCATGGTCTCGGTTTGCTGAAACTGATGACTGAAACTGATAACTAACTTATTTTTCAATTACATGGTGGCTTTCTATGGAACAAGCACTTTTTTTTCAATAACATGGCGGCTTTTGGGTTCGGTCCTGAAAACCGAAACCAAGATCTGCTTTGTTTTCAATACTAATTGGGTTCGGTCCTTTCGTTTGGCAAAAGCTTTCAGCTCTCAGAGGCCGGGAAAAAATCGGTGGGAGCGGGAAGCGGATGGCCCGAAGGGTCCAGGGTCCAGGCTTCCCGGCCGCCCTCGCTCGTCCCTGAGCCTCACTTTCCCCGACCGTG
>Ga0335078_10016888_pt1 | contig 10842 bp, 14 predicted proteins | sample Lox_Sample_32_FD_206711 | JGI IMG/M metagenome (GOLD analysis project Ga0335078, IMG submission 206711) | Soil microbial communities from Loxahatchee National Wildlife Refuge, Florida, United States - Lox_Sample_3.2 | ecosystem: Environmental > Terrestrial > Soil > Wetlands | place: USA... | reverse complement strand
AGGAGCATTGATGAAAGTGAAATTATCCAACGTATAAACCGCAGAGGAGGGCTCAGGGCGCCCACCGCTGCGCTACACGCGACACGCTTTCATGGACTACTTCTCATTCTCCTTCAGGCCCAGCGGGCGCGCGCAAGCTCGTCTGGGAAGGAGCGTTGTTGACATGGACATCCACATCAAGGTACCAGGGAACAAATAAAGCACCCCAGCGCGCCGGCCGGAAGGACCATTTCCGGACAATCCCATTGGCCGCCTCAAACCAATCAATATTGCCCTTTAGCAACGACGAGTCAACCAATTTGCCTTCTCCGTCGATCAGCAAGCGCAAACGCACCAGCGGATCGTTGGAAGCGAGTTTCTCCGGCCCCGTTAGGACTTCTGGAGGTTTGACTTGACGGCTGAAATCGGCCTCAGCATTCCGAGGAATAGACGCGGGATCCGCGTAATGCAGCGCGAATCTAATCTCCACCACGGTTAAGAATGGCGTGCGCCGGCCGTTTGCCACCAAGGGGCGATAACGCCATTGCGGGACCACACTCAACAACCGCATCGGCGAAGGCGGATTGAAGACGACTGAGGGAACTATCACTCACCTGGACCGAGGTGCGAAAACTGTTACCGTCAAGACAGCAGACGGAACCGAGCAGGCCTTCCACCTGACGGACCATGCCGCGGACGATGCAGGCAAAGACGTTTCAGAAGGTGCGGAAAAGTCCGGCAAGGTAACCGTTTACTACACCGAGCAAGCGGGTCACAAGGTCGCGCATTTTTTCAGCAAGTCGTTTTAGCCGTAAAGCCACAGACCGGTCAGGCAACCCTCGGGCCCAGGGACAGCCCACTACCCCTCGCATGGGACCGGACGTACCTGATTTCCCCTCCCAAACTGGCTTCCAGGCGGTATGGTCCGATCCTTTCTCTTGCCTTAAGGTTGAGATGAGGCCCCGTCCCAACCGGTCTGAATGCGAATCGGGTTCAGCCGGCAAAACGAATGAGGCTTCCTGAAGGAGGGACCGGAGAAATGAACGGAGAACCGGAGGCGCCACTTGACGTGTGTAACTATAAGTGACAGACTCAACATTGGCAACCTCAAAGTAAATGTTATGCATCTAATAAATGCGAGACTAGAAATGTCAGGTCTCAGAACAAGAGTCCGCGAGGTTAACGGACGAGGAGGAGAAAACAATTATGCGGATGAACTTTGTATGTAAAGGCGCACTGGCCGTGGCAACGCTTTGTGTCGCCCCGGCGGCGCTGCCGGCATCTGCCACGGCGAATCAGCCCGGAACAGTCACGCTGAAGTCAGAGAAGGGGGCCTTCGCAAGCAATGCGTCCAACCTGTTGCAGCAAGTCCAGAACGATGCGCAACGGGTCAGGAACAGTGCCGATCAGCTGGAAGCGCGCCTGCGCCAGCCATTCTTGAACGACTGGGAGTCCGATGCCTCCCTGCTGGAAAGAGCGCGTGGACGAGTTAACGCAATGGACGACCTGCTTTTTCAACTGCGCATGAACCACTCCAAAGCTCTGCCGTGGCAGCAGCAGGCCATCAAGCGCATTGCGCCAAGCGTAGTGAATCTGACCGATACGACAGAGGATGCTGTGGTCACGCTAAAAAACAACCAGGCACATATCTATGCCACGAACCTTGGCGGCCTGGCAGACCACATGTACGACGAAGCGAACCGGATTGACCAGGCGATCGGAAACCTTGAGCGAAGCACAAATGCAGGCCGTCGAGGGTAAGCGATCGTTCCCTCCTCGGTGTTCGTAATCTCGGGCAACCGCCAATTTGGGTCGTCACAGCGCCGCACTTTCGCGGACAGAGTTCTTCTCTTCGTTCCGAGCGTTCAGGTAAAAGAGCACCGGCACCGCCAGGCGCGAAAGAAACGTCGATGCTACCTCACCGGCCATCAGCGAAATCGCGAGCCCCTGAAAGATGGGATCAAAAAGGATGACGAAGGCGCCGGCCACCACCGCTGCCGCCGTCAACAACATGGGCCGGAAGCGGACGGCGCAGCTCGATGAAGTCCACCAGGATGATGGAATTTCGCACGATGATTCCTGCACCAGCGATGAAGCCGATGATTGTTGTCGCCGTCAGGAACGCGCCCATCATGGCGTGCGCAGGGATGATTCCAATTAGTGTGAGCGGGATCGGCGCCATGATCACCAGCGGTATGCGGAAGGATTGGAACCATGCGACCACGATGACGTAAATTAATAGGAGAACGACGGCGGAGGCGAAGCCCAGGTCGCGGAAGACTTCGTAAGTGATCTGCCACTCACCGTCCCACTTCATGCTGACCCGATCGGTGAGGAAGGGCAGGTGCGCGGCGTAGCGCTCAATGGAGTATCCGCCCGGGCCGTGAATCTTATCCAGCGACTTCGAGAGGCTGATGATCGCATAGGCGGGGCTCTCCTCACGTCCCGCCACGTCGCCCGAGACGTACACGACGCGCTTAAGATTCTTGTGGTAAATCGAAGTCTCGAGGACACCGGTCTCAACACGGGTCAATTCGCTGATCGGTACGCGCGCTCCCGAGGCTGATGCCACACGAATTGCGCCGAGTCCGGCGAGGCTGCTGCGGTCGGCCCGAGGGACTTCCAGCACGATATCGACGTCTTCTTTCTCTTTCGGCTGATGCGCCAGGCCGACGGTCGCGCGGCTCACTGCCAGGCGTAGGGTTTGCGTAATCTGGTCGGCGGCTACTCCCGCCAGCGCCGCTTTTTCTTTATCCACCACCAGACGATATTGCGGCTCAGGGGCTTCCACGGTCCAATCGACGTCCACCACGCCGGGAGTCTTCTTGATCCCCTCGGAGAAGTCCACCCGCGGCATTCGCGCCGCTCGAGCCTCGGCAATTCCCTCATGTACGGCCTGCGCATAGGCAACCGCGGCTTGCACCGTGGGGTTCTTCTCGAGTGCCATGCGGACAGCCTCCGGGAGGGTCAGTTTCTGTGGCGTTGGTGCAAGTGTTTGGGCGCTAGCCAGCAGGGAAGAGCAAATGATTGCCGCGAACGTTCGGGTCAAATTCGCCCGCGCCGAGCAATCGCAACCAGATTTCTTGGACTGGCGAGTTCAAGTGCATTTCCCTTACCTCAAAGGGATCAAATGCAATCGACTGGAAGAGGTAACAGAACAATTTTGGCCGCCATGAAAGACGGGACCTGCCAATCCGCCTTTGGGGAAAATGTGGTGGAGCGGCGGAAAACCGAGAAGGACGACGCGGCATTGAAATCATTGGGGTTAGAGTGAAAATGGGTGAGGTCGTAACACCGAATCGCGTTTCTACGGGGGAAGTGCGATACTACAGATTAAACACGATTCCAGGCCGCTGCGTTGGATGGAACCACTGGTGAATACTCAGATCGAACAAGCACTCAAGAGTTTGCAATCCGGGAATCGCCACGATGCCGAGCGTGCGCTCGAAACTCTGCAAGGGGTTGTTTACGGATTCGGGATGAAGGTTTGTGGGAGCCACGAAGATGCTCAAGATACATCCCAGGAAACACTGATGCGCCTGGCGCGACAGCTCGGAGAGTTTCCTGACGCGCGGGCTTTGTCCGTATGGCTTTACAAGGTGGCCAAAACCCAGTGCTTGATGAGCCGCCGGAAAAGTAAGTTCGCGCCTGCACAAATGCTTTCCCTGGATGCCTTGATGCCTAAGGATTCTGTCCTCTCGCCTGCAGGCGCAAAAGTATGGCAGATCACGCCGGAAGAGATTGTCCTGAACCAGGAATTGCGCGGAAGGCTGGAAGACGCCGTCTTAGCTCTTCCGAAGCATTTCCACCTGGTGTTAATCCTTCGCGATATGGAACAACTCGATACTCGCGAAGTGGCGGAGGTGATGGGCATATCCGAGGAGACCACGAAGATGCGACTTCACCGGGCGCGGGTGTTTGTTCGCAATGCCCTGGCTGATTATGCCCGGCAGCTAAGAGAGAGGAAGAGGAAAAGCCATGCCTGACCGGCGTTGCAAACTCATGTTCGCCATGCTCTCAGACTGCCTGAACGCCGAGCTTCCAGTGAAGAATTGCCGTGAGCTGGAGCGCCACCTGAAAGGCTGCGAACCCTGCATCGCCTACCTCGAAAGCCTGAGAGACACAGTGGAAGCGTGCCGCCGATATCAGGTGCGCAGCAAGATTCCTCCTCCCTCTAAGAAAGTGCGGGAAGCTTTGTTGTCGGCTCTTCGCTGAGAATTCCTTGCACTTGTGTAATCGCGAGCTATTCGGGACCAGCAAAGATATCTAGCTTTCGCCGGCTGTGGCAACTAATTTGAGACGTCGGCCGCGGCAGATCAGCAGATGAACCGGTGGATCACCGGTGCGGACCGAAGCAATGCCGCAGCTTTCGCTCTGATCGAGCACAAGGAGCACACAAACATGAAGCCAAAGAACACGATCTGCCTCTGGTTCGACAGAGGCGCGCATGAGGCGGCGCAGTTCTACGCCGCCACCTTTCCGAATAGTAAAGTAACCGCTGTTCACGAGGCTCCCGGTGACTATCCGGGCGGCAAGAAGGGCGATGTGCTGACGGTTGAGTTCACCGTTCTGGGCATTCCCTGTCTCGGTCTCAACGGCGGCCCGGCGTTCAGGCACAGCGAGGCCTTTTCCTTCCAGATCGCGACGGACAATCAGGAAGAGACGGACCGTTACTGGAACGCGATCGTCGGCAATGGCGGCGCCGAAAGCCAATGCGGTTGGTGCAAGGACCGCTGGGGCCTCTCATGGCAGATCACTCCGCGCACCCTGACCGATGCGCTTGCCGCTGGTGGCAGCGAGGCAAGGCGCGCATTCGAGGCGATGATGACGATGAAAAAGATCGACATCGCGGCCATCGAGGCAGCTCGGCGAGGCTGACCTGAATACGTCGAAAGGTCGGCGAGCTCGGGGGGAATGAATCCACTAACTCCAAAAGAGAGGGCGCGGGTTGCCGGACAAGACCCGGCATTGAATTTATCCCACGTCGACGATATCGCTCGGGAGATGAGGAACTTTCTCGCGACGGTTATTGCCTGGCTCAAGGTCGATTGTTCATTGTTCAGGCTTGGACGAAGCTCGGAAGCGCCTAAGGAAAGGGCAGTGTGATCGCACCAACCGATACGAAGTCACGAGCCGGCTTAAGCGATTACCTGGCCGCGGAGCGGACCCTGTTGGCCTGGATTCGTACCGGCTTAGCGCTCATGGGTTTCGGGTTTGTGGTGGCTCGCTTCGGGCTTTTCCTGCAACAAATCCAGTCCATACAACATTCATCGGCAGCGCAGTCATACGGACTGTCGCTCTGGTTCGGCACTGCGCTGATCGCGGCAGGAGTGGCCGTGAATGTTTTTGCCGGGTGGCACCACGTCCGTTTGGTAAGGCAACTGGAGCAGGGTGACACGGCACAGTCTCACCCGTCGATGGTGGCAGTAGCGATTGCGTTCTTTCTGGCGCTTGTCGGACTTGTTATGGTGATCTACCTGATTTCGGTCCGAAGTTCGACGGGCTCCAAATCTCAAACTGTGAAGGAGGTCTGGATGACGCCCAACAGCGAAAACGGAATCGTGAGCGTTCCGAGCCACCAGTCGGTGGATCAAATCCTGGAGAAGCTTCAGGCGATGTTGCGGGCGAAAGGTGTGGCCGTGTTCGCAGTGATCGATCACAGCGGCGAAGCGGCGAAGGCGGGAATGAAGATGCCGCCTACGAAGTTGCTGGTCTTTGGAAACCCCAAGGCGGGAACCCCCTTGATGCTTGCGGCTCCAAGTGTCGCCATTGACCTTCCTCTCAAGATCCTGGTCTGGGAAGACACTCAGGACAGAGTCTGGATTTCCTATAACACTCCCGAATACCTGCAACAACGGCACGGCGTGCCACCGGAGCTAATACAAAACATTGCCGTGGTGGAGACGCTGGCTGCAAAAGCCGCGGAGTAGCTGACTTTGCGGCGCGAATCGTACTCACCCCAAGCCTCAGGACTGCGGCTGCGAAAAACAGAACGCTGACCTACGCGAGATTGAGATCCGCGTGGCGCCTGTGTTTCATGAGCCGTTACGCTGGCGCCGGGCCGCCTCTTTATCAGCCGCTCATAAACAGTTTTTTGCCTGATTCACCTCAAAAATAGGGGGCCCGCTCCTCAAGTTCGGTTATTGACGCTGGATTTGGGCAGGCCGATAATCAGCCACGGCACCACACAAAGGGCTGGCCAATTCTCAATTCTTTTTTTTGCGTCGCGCGTCGCGTCTCGGGTCAAGTCTAGTCACACAGCGGTGGTGTCCCGGTTTGGGCATGGCGCCGACCTTTAGAGCCTGCCCTGGGCGCAGCGACGGGCCGGCAAACGCCTGCTTGGAGGCTAGCGCTACGATCAACCTGGGGCAGTATCCACATACCGATCGTCATCAAGGGAGGAGTTGCCGAATATGGGCGTCCGGGGCAAAGGCGTTTTTCTATCCACGCTGGCCGTTCTGTTGTCTGCTGGCGCAGTGATCGCACAGGAGACTACGGGGAGCATTCGAGGCGCTATCCTGGACCCCAGCGGGGCCAGGGTCCCGGCTGCCCAGGTCACGGCAACTCAGGCGGAGACCGGGTTCACACGCGGCGTGGAGAGTGATGAGTCGGGAGATTTCCTGCTGGTGTCGCTGCCCGTCGGACACTATTGGCTGGAAGTTGCTGCGCCAGGCTTTAGCAAGTATGTTCAGGGCGGCATCAGTTTGAGCGTCAACCAGGTGGCGCCGCTCACCGTGCACCTTCAGGTGGGCTTGCCGCAGCAGACCGTGGAGGTGACCGAGGACGCGTCGCTGCTGGCCACGACCAACGACCTGGGAGAAACGGTGCACGACCAGGAAATTGTCGACTTACCGCTCAACGGGCGCAATTTCTCGCAGCTCGGACTCTTGTTGCCCGGCACCGCGCCCCTCACGCAGGGTTTACAGTTGGCCGGCGGCTCCATGCGCAACGGCCAGTCCTATGCCGTGAACGGCATGCGGCCGGAATCCAACGAGTTCCTGGTGGACGGCGACGAGAACTACAACACCATCAACGGCGGCTTCATTCTCAGGCCTCCGCCCGACGCCATTGCGGAGTTCCGTATTTTGACCAACACGGCTTCCGCCGAGTTCGGCCACAATGCCGGCTCCAGCACCAATATCGTGATGCGTTCAGGATCGAATCACATTCACGGTGACCTCTACGACTTTCTCCGAAACGACGCCGTGGACGCGCGCAACTTCTTTTCAACCAGCGTTGACCCGCTGAAGCAAAACCAGTTTGGCGGCACACTGGGCGCTCCGATCCGCCGCGATAAGACCTTCCTGTTCGTTTTCTATGAGGGATTTCGGAACCGGCAGGGGGAAACGCAACTAACAACGGTGCCCACCGCTGCCGAGCGGCAGGGGGACTTCTCCGCTGAGTGCGGCAGCTATTCACCTCAGGGATTCTGCACCGATCCCGCTGGGACGCAGTTGGTCAACGTGTTCGCTTCGCCGCCCCAGCCGCTTCCCTTCAACCAGCTTCCGCCGGGCGCGATCAATTCCGTTTCACAGAGCTTGCTGGCATTCTACCCGCTGCCGAATGAGCCCAACTACGGTCCCAATGCGTTTGGCGCCACCGAGGAACTGCACAACACCTACGATCAATTCGGCCTGCGCGTTGACCACTATCTCTCCTCGCGCGACACCATTTCCTTCCACTACCTCTTCAACAACGGCTCGCAACTGGACCCGCTTTCCATCGCCGGTGCGAATGTGCCGGGCTTTCCCGTCGGCGAGGATTTCCGTGCTCAGAACGCCGCCGTCGAGGAAACCCACTCCTTCTCACCAAACGTCGTGGACGTGCTGAGGTTCTCCTTTTTGCGCAACAAATTCCTGTTTGGCGAAGCGACCAACCACACACCAATTTCCACGCTTGGATTCCAATACACGCCCACGCTGGCAAGCCAACTGGGGCCGCCGTTCGTCGAAGTAGGCGGCTATGCTTCGGTTGGCAATCCCATCACCGGGCCGGCGAACGATTATCAGAACACCTACTCGCTTACCGAATCGCTTGCATGGATTCACGGCAGGCACGAACTCAAGTTCGGCGGCGAGTTTCAGCGCGACCAGCTCAATACCCTATTGGGGATTGCCTCGAACGGCTTTTTTGTGTTTGCGCCGGTCCCCATCATCGGCGATGCCTTTGCGGACTTCCTGATCGGGCAACCGGTGGTTTTCCTGCAAGGCGGCGGTGAGCTTCCGCGGGGGCTGCGGGCCAGCAATTTTAATCTTTATGCCCAGGACAGTTGGAAAGCTACTTCGCGCCTCACGCTGAACCTGGGGCTGCGCTACGAACTGCCGCAGCCTTACCGCGAAATCCGCAACCAGGACGCGCTGTTTGTACCCAACGCTCGGTCGCGCATCGTTCCGAGCGCGCCTCCCGGCCTGCTGTATCCCGGCGATCCGGGGGTGGGCGCCGGCCTGATCCCTCGTGAATACCGTGCTTTTGCTCCGCGCCTCGGCTTCGCGTGGGACCCCGCGGGAAACGGGCAATGGGCGGTGCGAGCCGCCTATGGCATCTTCTATGACCCGTATTACAACGGTGAGGGAGGACCCTTGCAGTCCCCAGAAAGCGCTCCGCCCTGGTTCAAGACAATTGAGGAGTCGTTTCCTTCGAGCTTCGCCGCACCACTTCCGGCCGGGTCCGATCCCTTCGCTCCCAATTTTGCCGGGGGACCTCAAGCGTTGACCCTCCTCACTCTCGACCCACAGTTGCGACTGCCGTACGCGCAAGACTGGAATTTTACGGTGGAGCATTCCTTTGGCCAGGGATGGCTGTTGGACGTGGGTTACGTCGGAACAAAGGGCACCAAGCTGCCGCGCTTCGTCGAGAGCAACCCCGCGGTTCTCTGCTCGACCCTGCCGGCCAGCGAGCAGGCTTCCTGCATCAGCGGGGAACAACAAGATGTGAACGTTTATCGTCCTTACTCCGGCTGTACGCCGGCGAGTCCCGGGGCTTGTAATTACGGGTCAATCGGACTGATTTCCGGCGTCACCAACTCGAATTACAATGCGCTTCAGACCACTCTGCGCAAACGCCTGGGCTACGGCTTAGCGTTCCTCCTTTCCTATACCTACTCCAAGACGCTCGACGACGTCTCGAGCTTCAATATCTCCGGATCCGCACCCACACTGGTGGCCGGTGAAAACGACCTGGCGCAGAACCCCTGGGACCTCGAGGCGGATTATGGGCGCTCGCTCTTCGATGCACGGCAGCGCCTGGTATTCAGCTATCAATGGCAACTGCCGTTCTGGAAACAAGCGCACGCCTGGTACCAGAGCGCACTCGGCAACTGGGATTTGAACGGAATCGTTTCAGCTTCTACCGGAACTCCCTTCACGGTTTATGACTCAAGCGATCCGTCTCTCCAAGGGCAATCTCCCGAGATCTCGGGCTTTGTCGGCGACCGGCCGAATCTGGTGGGCAATCCGAACGATGGGCCAAGGACGGCAAGCGAGTGGTTCAACACCAAGGCCTTCCAGCCGAACACTCAACTCGGAACTTTCGGCAATGCCGGGCGAAATATCGTGCAGGCCGCCGGCGTCTCCGAATGGGACTTCGGAGTTTCGAAGAACTTTCGACTGGCGGAATCCGCCACCTTGCAATTTCGCGGAGAGTTTTTCAATATTCTGAACCGGGTTAATTTCGGTGTGCCGAACGACGATATCAGTTCGCCCACCTTTGGCCAGGTTGAGACGGCCGCTCCACCCCGCCAAATACAATTCGCACTGAAGCTGCTGTTTTGAGGAGACAACCTCGTGAAGCAATTGTCGGCGGGATTCTTGAGAATCTCGAACTCGTCGATAACCTGAAGCGTGATTTCGACTCACCGAGCGGCACTCCCACACTAAGCGCGTCAGCCTGACGGCAGATTACCTGGACGGCAGTGAGGTTCAGGCTCGAAAAGCGCCGAAGATCCGGCGGCGAGGTCTCCGCCCCAGAACAGTTCGTGCCCAACGAAAAGACATTCGAGGCTGCTGCGCAGCGGTTCGAGCTCGATTTTCGGCTATTGAATGCTTTCCCCGAGAAATTGCAAGACTCCAACTTGACACTGGGCCTCGCAATGACGTTGAATGAGTGTCGGGGTCGCGAAAAAGTTTCAGCTAAAGACACAATCAACCGAGGCGGCGAATGATATCGAGCGCTTATGTTGCGACTGAATCGCAACTAGGAAGGTCGGCAGGCCGAGAGGCAATTACTCGCCCCTCCCTGATGAATGAACTTGTTGCACGAGGAGTTCGCATCACGGGGCAGAGGCGCGTGCTGGTCGGAATCATCCAGGACGCTGCGCGGCACCTCGACGCCGCTCAACTCCTGGAACTCGCTCAGAAGCAGGACCCGGAAATCGACCGCGCGACTGTCTATAGAACTATTGCTCTGCTGAAAAAACTGGGTTTGATCGATGAACTTGACCTGATGCATCTGGAGGGAGAGAAACACTACTACGAGGCGAAGACCAGTCGGGACCACTGCCATATCGCCTGCCTCAAGTGCGGAGCGGTTATGGAGTATACAAGTTCGTCGTTCGAAAAGCTGAAGGCGGAAATCGCCAGAGAATCCGGCTTCGAGATCCGCGTCGCCCGTTTGGAGCTGGGCGGTCTCTGCAGGCGATGCAGGAAGTCGGCGTGATGCTTTTTTTTATGTTTCTAGATGCGACAGAGTCGCATCTCTGGAGCTTCTACATTTTCATCGGCCTTGCTGGCGGCATGTCCGTTTGCGGCCACGTGGAAGCAGAGAGCTTGCACCGGCGTGAGAAGATGTGCAAAAAATCGACGCTTGTCATCCTGAGCCCGTTCGCTGTCACCCTGAGCGCAGCGAAGGGTCTGCAGTTTGCCCGCT
>Ga0335078_10016887_pt1 | contig 10842 bp, 10 predicted proteins | sample Lox_Sample_32_FD_206711 | JGI IMG/M metagenome (GOLD analysis project Ga0335078, IMG submission 206711) | Soil microbial communities from Loxahatchee National Wildlife Refuge, Florida, United States - Lox_Sample_3.2 | ecosystem: Environmental > Terrestrial > Soil > Wetlands | place: USA... | reverse complement strand
GGTGGGTCAGGGAAAAAGATCGGGATCAAATATGAAGGAGAATCCCACGATGTTGTTGATAATAAAGGACCGATTTTTCTATCCCACGATGTTATAGATAACACAGGCACTTATCGCCGTCATCCCGCGATGTTGATGATGGGCAGGGGTTTATGCAACGTCAAGTGCCAATATGACGCGCCATTCTGTAGATTCCGGACGGCGACGGACGGCTTGCGAGAACGGGCGAACAAACGGGAGTCCGCCAGGTTGGGGCCTGTCTTGCGCCTCGCGGCCCGAAGCTGGCCTCTGAGGGACATGGACGAAAAAAAAGATTACTTACCCAAAGCCAAGAGGTTCTTTCGAATCAATAGATAGCTCAGTTTTGGGTTCGTGCCAAAGCCAAGAAGTCATTTACAATCAGGCGCTTGTAAAATTTACACAAAGCCACCGTTAAGTCGCGCACGGACATCGGAGGCTCCTTCGTGGAGTTGGCACAGCCAAGTAGACGACCCGAGCGGGCTGTCGCGGCGCCGCATATGCGACTAGGGGCGGGAATCTCCCAATTTGAGGACTGGCCGAGCGGGTGACTTTTTAAGCTGGACTTTCGACGACTTGATTGCTGCCGACAGACGCAGCGCTACAAATGGAGACGAAGGTCAGATCTCAACTAAGGCGAGGATCACGGTTGCACCAAGCCGTTACGCACGGCATAACTGACGAGGTCCGGGATCGACCGAAGGTGGAGTTTACGCATGACGCGGGCGCGATGGGTCTCGGCGGTCTTAACGCTGATGTCGAGCGCAGCCGCGATTTGTGGGTTGGTCCTGCCTTCCGCCAGGAGTTGCAGCACTTCGCGCTCGCGGGAAGTAAGCGCGTCCGTCGGACCCTGGTGGATCCGAGCCTGGCGGTAGTTCTCCAGGACCATTTGGGCCACACGGGCCGTGAAAAAAGGCCGGCCCTGCTGCACCGACTCGACCGCCGTCACCAGGTCGCGGGCCGCATCCGACTTCAACAAGTAACCCTGGGCGCCCGCCGCCAGGGCAGCTTCGGCCAGTTGCGGCGAGTCATGCTGAGTGAGAATCACGATCTGGAGTCCGGGCACAAGCGTGCGTAGCCTGCGGGTGACTTCGACTCCGTTGAGTTCCGGCATGCTGATGTCGAGGATGAGCACGTCGGGTTTGAGTCGTTCGGCTTTTTCCACGGCCTCGCGCCCCATGAGGGCCTCGCCCACAACCGCCCAGCCCGGGTGGGCTTCCAGGATTTGCTTGAGACCGCGCCGCAATACCTCGTGATCGTCGGCCACAAGGAACCGAAGAGTACTACCCACCTGTGCCCCCTTCGCGAAAAGAGCGGTGCTGTGCTAGTTGAACGGAATTCAAGGCGTAGGGAATTATAGTGACCTCCGGCGCTCTTGACCATCTACTTTGACGTTACGATCGCTCAGCTCGGGTGCACCGTCGTGCACGCGAAGCGGGGGATCGATGGCCCAGGTTCATGGAAAGACGTATCGAGCACCGGATCCCCGCCTTCGCGGGAATGCCCGGGTTCTTGGAGTTTGGACCACTTTGGCCTCTGTAGCGGCGCTCTATGTGCGCCGAGCTGTAAGTCCGGGCAATCTTCGGCGCTCACAGAGCGCCGCTACAGCAGACTTCTTCACTGCCGCGTCTCGCTGGTAATAGCTCCGTTCGCGATTCCGCGTGATATAGTGCAGGAATGGCGCCGTTGCGCCTGCAAATGACATGAGTGATCGACGTGAAGTACGCCGGGGTGTGATTCTGCTCGCCCACGGCGCGCCGGACCGGCTTGAGGACATTCCCGCTTTCCTGCTCAACGTCCGCAGCGGCAGGCCGCTGCCGCCGGCGGCGGTTGAGGAGATCACGGAGCACTATCGCCTGATTGGCCTACGGGACGGGGCGGAGCCCGGTGAAGCTTCACCGCTGACCCGGCTCACGCTGCGGCAGGCGGCGGCGCTTCAAGAGCATCTGGGGCTGCCCGTGTTCGTAGGCATGCGAAATTGGCGTCCCTATATTGCCGACGCCATTCAACAAGCCACGGAGCAAGGGCTCGAGCAGGTGACGGCGGTCTGCCTGGCGCCCCAGAATTCGCGCACCAGTGTGGGCCTGTATCGACAGCGCCTTGAAGAGGCGCGCCAGAAAGCGGCGCCGAGGCTTGCCGTCGATTTCGTCGAGAGCTGGCATGACCATCCCGGCTTCATTGGCGCGCTCTGCGAGCGGCTAAACGACGCGCTGGAACAAATCGAGAGCGTTGCGGACGTCGAATCCACTGGCCCCGTGCCCGTGATTTTCACCGCGCACAGCGTTCCCGAGCGCACCATTCGCGAGGGTGACCCGTACGCGGATCAAGTGCGCCGGACAGCAAGCCTAGTCGCCGAATCCGTTGAAAGGCGCATCGAAGCGTGGAGCCTCGCCTTTCAGAGCCAGGGGATGACGCCTGAACCCTGGATTGGGCCGACGGTGGAATCCGAAATCGATCGCCGGGCTGCCGCCGGGCACCGTCGTATTCTGGTGGCTCCCGTCGGCTTTGTGTGCGATCACGTCGAGGTTCTCTACGACATCGACATTGTGCTTCGTGAGCACGCGCGAACGCGAGGCGTCACGCTTTTCCGGACCGAGTCGCTCAACGATAGCCCGCTGTTTATCGAGGCTCTGGCCGACCTGGTCAATCGGCAGTTGCAGATTGGAGACAAGACCTCGCAAGATGAGCAGGAGTTTTCGGTGCCGGTAGCGAGCGACTAAGCGGTGGTGTTCGCAATCACTGTGACGTATGTGGCCCCTCACCCCCGGCCCCTCTCCCCCAAGGGGGCGAAGGGCCGGGGGTGAGGGAACCACCTGATTCGGCTACGATGCGTCGCGGTAATTTCGAGAGACGGCACAGAATCAAAATGGAGAGCACCAGCGTCCAGCAAACGGCTACCCACGGTGAAGAGCAGATCTCTGCCTTGGGCGCACGAACGGAGACGGCGCCGGACAAACCCGTCGTGCCAACGCCCGAAGCTCATGCCGATATCCTGCGGCCGATTCCCTCGCCCACCGTGCGGCTGGGCGTGGGACTGTGTGTAATCCTCTCGATCTTCGTGGTCTTTGTGATCTACGCTACCCGCCAGGTGAGTTGGCTGGAGGATTTTCAGACGAACGTGGTGCAGCGCAACCGCAAGGCGTCGCTGCAATTGCTGCGTCTGCAGAATGACGCCTACCTGCTCGCGCTTTCCCTTCGGGAGATGGACGGGGCTGAGGCTGCCTACCCCGTTCGCGAATGGCAACCCGAGTTCGGCCGCCTGCGTCGCGACATGGAAGACGCTCTGCGCCGCGTAGGCGAATTCTCGGCGGCGAGCCCGTTTGCGGATGAAAAGCGCGCCGAGTTGCGCACCAATCTGGACCGCCTGGGCGTCGCCGCCGGCCAGGTGTTCACGTCGGCGCAGCAGGGCAATGAAGGTGCCGCCCGAAAATCGGCGCGCGACCAGCTGGAACCTCAGCTGAACCAGATCACGGCCACTGTGGATGAACTCCTCCGGCTGAACGATCAAGCGCAGGACGAAGCCGCGGAGCGCATCAGCGAGGTTTACAGCGGGGTAAAGAGGGACATTCTGGCGCTGACGGTGGTGCTGTTGCTGCTGGCGCTCGGCACCGGACTCTACACCTTCCGAGCCAACCGCAAGACGTTTCACCAGCTGCAGCGGCTTGCCGGCCAGCTTCGGCTGCAGTCGCAGCAACTCCGCAAGCTTTCCTGGAAATTGATCGAGGTGCAAGAGGCCACGCTGCGGCAGGTCTCACGCGACTTGCACGACGAGTTCGGCCAGATTCTAACGGGCGTAGGGCTGATGCTGCGGCGCGCCGGCCAGAAGGGGACCACATCCACCACCGACCCGGCCCTGCTCAGCGAACTGCAAGCGGTCAAGCAAGTGGTGGAGGAGACGCTGCAGAAGGTGCGCGATCAGTCGCAAATGTTCCGCCCCGCCGTGTTGGATGACTTCGGCCTGCGGCAGACCCTCGAGTGGCTGACCCGGCAGTTTGAGAAGCAGTCGGGCCTCCCCATCCACTTCCACTCGAACGCCCTCGACAGCGCGCTGGCGCCCGAGGACGCCATCCACATTTACCGTGTCGTGCAGGAGGCCCTCAACAATGCCGCCAAGCACTCGAAGGCGCGGCAGGTTTGGGTGACGGTGGAGGAACGCGACGGCGAGTTGCGGCTGGAGATTAAGGACGACGGCACAGGCTTTGACGTGGCGGCCGCGCAAGGCGAGGGCCTCGGCCTGATGGGAATGAAAGAGCGGGCCGAGCATCTGCAAGGCACATTGAGCTTGCGATCTGCGCCGCGACAAGGTACGCTGATTCGCGTCCGCGTGCCGCTGCGGCACAAGCCCTTGCCGCAGGCCGCGGGGAGTATACTGTAAAGCTATGCCGCCCACTGCCCCCGCAAAACCCGTTCGCGTTTTTCTCGCCGAGGACCACTCTCTGGTGCGCCAGGGGTTCCGCCGCATGTTGGAGGACGATCCGCGCCTGACCGTGGTGGGCGAAGCCGGCACCGGACTGGCCGCGGTGCAGCAGTGCGCCAAGCTCCGGCCGGACGTGGTGGTGATGGACATCTCCATGCCGGAGATGGGAGGCTTGGAGGCCACCGCCGAGATCCTCAAGGAAAATCCCGAGGTCCGGGTGGTGATTCTCAGCATGCACTCCGACCCGGCGTACGTGAAGAAGGCCTTCGAGACCGGCGCCAAGGGCTACATCCTGAAGGACGCGATCGAAGTGGACCTGGCGCGCGCCGTCATCGATGTAGCCCAGGGCGGAGCCTACATGAGCGCGGCCATTTCCAATCTGATGATTGAGAATCTCAAGACCGGCAGCCTGCAGTCGGCGGGCGGCGACGCCTTTGACACCCTGAGCCTGCGCGAAAAGGAAGTGCTGCAACTGATCGCCGAGGGCAAGTCCAACAAGGAAATCGCCGGCCTGCTTGGCATCAGCCCCAACACGGTGGCCGTCCACCGCGCCCACGTGATGGAGCGTCTGGGCATCCACCGCACTGCCGAGCTCGTCCTCTATGCGGTGCATAAAGGCCTGGTTCAGCCCAAGTAGTCCGCCCCCCTCAAGAAATAGCCCGAAACCGCCGATGAAACACGCAGAGGGCCTGGGCCGGCTGGCAGGTCGGCCGTTGTTCTCGCAGCCGCTCGGCCTGTTCGGCTCAGCCGCAGGTCCTACAATCGGGAGGGCACGTTCGGGGGGACGCGTCCTCCCTTGAATCCCTGCAGCGCGTCAAGCTAATCTCTTTCATCGCGACTCGGAACGTAATACGGCGTTGACCCGCCGAGTGCGCACCCAGTTATGAGATCAGTAACTCTGCTTGATGGCTGTGTCGACCCCGAGAACCTTCGCCAGCGTCCGCCGGAGGGGCTCAAGACCACCTTCAACCTGGATGCGACGGCCGCTTTCGAGTTGACCGGCGTGGCGAATCACGTAATCAGTATCCTTGAGCTGGTGACCGGTAAGCACCGCGATCACGTCCGCACCAGCCTCAATCCGCCCGGCAGCGCGCAATTTGCGAAGGCCGGCTACAGTGGCAGCTGAGGCCGGCTCGGCACCGATCCCATCTTCTGCCAAAGCGCACTTGGCTGCGAAGATCTCCTCGTCCGTCACAGATTCGCAAAGACCTTGCGTCTCTTCAAGAACCCGACGCGCCTTTCTCCAATTGGCCGGGTTTCCGATTCGTATTGCTGTAGCCTCCGTCTCCGGTTGACGGACTGGTCTCAGTTGGCTCTCGCCCGCGGTTACCAGTTTGTAAAAGGCGTTCGCCCCCGCGGATTGCACTACGAGGATGCGCGGCACCCTCTCGATCAATCCGATCGCGCGCAGTTCCCGCAGGCCCTTCCCCATGGCTGAGGTGTTGCCCAGATTGCCGCCCGGCACCACGACGTAATCGGGAACGGCCCAATCGCGCTGTTCCAGGATTTCAGGAACAAGGGTCTTCTGACCTTCGATGCGAAACGGATTCACGGAGTTCACGAGGTAGAGGCCCAGTTCGGGACTGACCTGGCGCACCAGGCTGAACGCCTGGTCGAAGCTCTCCCCGAGTTCGACAACGAAGGCGCCGAAGTCGAGCGCTTGGGCAAGTTTCGCCGAAGAAATGCGCCCCGCAGGAACGAAGACGAGTGCTTTCAAGCCAGCGCGCGCCGCGTAGGCGGCCATCGACGACGAGGTGTTGCCCGTGGAGGCGCAGGCCACCACTCGAACTCCCAGCGCGACGGCGCGAGTGATGGCCGCCGTCATCCCGAGGTCTTTGAAAGATCCGGTCGGGTTGTTACCCTGGTGCTTGACGCTGAGGCGGAGATTCCCGGCCCAGCGGCCGGCGCGAGGCGCCTCGAGCAGCGGCGTTCGTCCTTCAGCGAGTGAGACGACGGTCGCTGGGTTCGCGCCCGGTTCAAGAAAATTGACAAGCTCACGGAAGCGCCAGACGCCACTGCGGTCCAGCGGATGATTGCTACATCGGCGCTCTTGCCAGAGACGGCGCAACACTGTGGGGTTGAGGCCGGCGAAGTCATACCGCACCTCGAGCAGGCCGCCGCAACGTGCGCAACTGTAGGCAGTCGAGTTCGAATCGAGCGCAGCATGGCAGCCGTCCTCGGCACATTGGAGCAACATAAGAACGGTGGACCGGTAATGAGTGGTCAGTGTTCGTTAGTGTTAAGTCTTCACAGCTCAAACTCTTCGTGGATCGCCGTCACCGCTTCTTTCACCTGCCCGGCGTTTACGGCGAGCGAGATGCTCAACTCCGACGATCCCTGGGCGATAGCGATGATGTTGATGTCGCGCCGGCCCAACGCGCCGAAGGCGCGACCCGAAATGCCCGGTGTTCCTTTCATGTTCTCGCCGACCAGCACTACGATCGCCACCTGCGGAACGACCTCAGGTGGAGCGATGTAATCGTGCAGGATCTCGAGCTCGAAAGCCTTCTCCAGCGCGGAGCGCACATGTAAGAGGTCGGCATCATGGACGGCGAAGCAAAGCACGTTGTCCGCGGACGACTGCGTCACCATCAGGGTGGGAATGTCGTCGCGGCTGAGCGACTGAAAAACACGCGCGGCCAACTCGGCAAAACTCAGCCGGTCCCGGCCGCTCACCGTGATCAAGTCCGCTTTGCTTACGGTGGTGAGCGCTTTCACGCCTGGTCGCGCGCCGGCAGGGGCCGCGCCAATGCGCGTTCCAGGACAGGAGGGATTAAATGTGTTCTTGATCCAAACCGGAATCTGCCTCTTCAGCACGGGCTGAATGGTCTTCGGATGAAGTACCTTGGCTCCGAAGAACGCGAGTTCGGCAGCCTCGCGGTAGGAAATCTCGGGAACGATGTGAGCGGCCGGCACCAGGCGGGGATCGGCGGTCATCACGCCGTCCACGTCCGTCCAGATCCAGACTTCGTCGGATTCGAGCGCAGCGCCAATCAGGGTGGCGCTGTAATCGGAGCCACCGCGCCCGAGCGTGGTGCAAACGCCTTCGCGGGTGGCGCCGCGAAAGCCAGTCACCACCGGAATCAAACCTCGCCGCCGCAGGGGAGCCAACCGGTCGCGCGTCCTGACGGCGGTCTCGTCAAAGTGGGGAGAGGCGTTGCCGAAATGGTCGTCGGTAACGATCAACTCCGTGGCATCGACCGCTTCCGCCGCACAGCCCTTGGATCTGAGCGCGGCCGCAACCAACAGGGCCGACATCTTCTCACCGAGACTGGAGAGGGCGTCCATACCGCGCGGGGTGATCTCGCGAACCAGGGAGAACCCCGAGCACAGGTTTTCAAAATTGCCGATTTCTTCGGCGAGACGCGGCAGCACCTGAGCTTGTTCGCCGGCGTAAAGCAGGGTGTCCGCCACCTCGCGGTGGCGGCGGGCTAGTTCCTGGCGCGCCCCTTTCCAGTCTTCACGATCACCGCGGCTGGCTTCGGTGGCGGCGCGGATAAGCATGTCGGTCACGCCGCCCATGGCCGACACCACCACCACCACTTCGGCCCCCGCAGCCTCGTCCGCCACCAAAGCCGCCACGCGCCCGACGCACTCGGCGTTACCCACGGAGGTCCCGCCAAATTTCATGGTCCGCAGTGGTCTGGCGCTACGCATCGGCGATTATTGTTCGCTCGCAGGTTCGGGGGGAGCTGCGGGATCGCGCTTGGGCGGATGCGTGGAGGCACGCACAGCCTCGATGAAAACCTTGGCGGGAAGCGAGAGGTACCGGTCGCGGCGATAGATCAGACCAAGCTCCCGGACCAGTTTCAGCCCGTCGAGAGGCACCAGCTTGAGCAGCCCCGCTGCCACCTCAGCCTGGGCATAACTGCGGCTGAGAAACGAGAGCCCGAGGCCGGCTCCCACGAACTTCTTGATGGTCTCCACGCTGGCGAGTTCCATCGAGATCTGGATCTCGTTGCGCTTGTCGCGCAGCATGCGGTCCAGTACCACACGCGTGCGGCCGGTCTTCGGCAGAATCAGCGGATACTGCACCACCTCATCCAGGGTGACGCTGCGGTGCTTCGCCAAAGCGTGCCCCGCGGGCATCACCACGTGCATCTCATCGCGATGCACGGGCAGCACCTCAAGATTGGGCGCCGTCTGCGGCAAGGTGACGATCCCCAGTTCCACCGCGCCCTCCTGGACCTTTTGCACGATCTTGTGGCTGAAATTGCGATAAATGCTGATCTGCACCAGCGGATAGAGATGCCGGAACCGGGCGAACGTCTTGGGCAGCACGTAGAGACACGTCGCCTCGTTGGCGCCCAGGTGCAACTTGCCGCGCGCGGTCTGATTGAGCTCCGCAATCGCCTGCAGTGCGTCGCGGTGCAGGTCGATGATCTTCTGCGCGTAGCGCTGCAGGATCTCGCCGGCCGGGGTGAGCTGAACGCGCTTGCCGCTGCGATTGAAGAGCCGCTCACCGCACTCTTGTTCGAGCAGCCGGATCTGGGCGCTGATGGCGGGCTGAGTCCGATAAATCTTCTCGGCCGCTCGAGAGAAACTCTGCAGCCGGGCAACCTCCAGGAAACTGGCGAGCTGATCGTAATCCATAATATGTTGGGCGGATGAACCGTTAACTATTCTAGCATACGCTGGAACCGGCGATGTCGCGCTTCTCAAAGCGCGGAATTCGGCTCCGCCGCACCAAAGCATCGCGGCACGATTGTAGAAACCGCTGGCAGGCGCGGCGGGCGCAAGCCACGCCGTTTCCTCGGGAACACGATTCAATCTCGCGCCGGATCAGCCGCGCTGAACAGCGGCTGTGGGCGCACTCCCGCTGTGCGCGCGGCCAAGCTCCCGGGTACTCGCGCCAGACGAGTGTTGAAGGCGCTCGCTTGCTCGTTGAAGCGCGCCTGTTCGGTAGTAATTCTGTCGTCCAGCCCCGAGATGGACTTCTTGAGCTGCCGATAGCTCGCGTCCAGACTGAGGGAGGCATTGCGGTCGCCGACTGCAAACAGGTTGCGCAGAGCTTGCGTAAGATCGTTAGCCGCTCGCGCTTTTTCCGGCGGCTGAACGGCCTTCTGTTCAGCGGCGCGTGCGGCCGTGACCGTCTCCAAGAGACGGGAGCCGTCCTGCAGGTAACTGCGGCACGTGCCCAGCAGCTTCGGCAGCTCGTCGCGCCGCTGCTTCAGGAGCTGGTCGAGATTCAGCAAGGCCTTTCCCAGCTCGTTACGTTGCCGGATCAGGTCATTGCGCGCGCTCAGCAAAACGAGGAAAATCGAGGCGACCGCGAGAATGCCCAGCAGAACGATGAGAATGGTGAGCCCCAAGATTTGCTCCTGTCGCAAGCCTGACCGGCCGGCCGCGCCCGTCGAAAGGTCGTCTCTATTGTAGCGAGTCCAGCCTGTCTTGTCCCGCACGCGAGCGGCGCAGGCGTCATTTGAGAACCGCGGGCTCCAAACACTGGATTCCCGCCTGAACGGGAATGACGGCAGAAGAGAGTTTCTGCCCTGAGTGCGCACGGACGAGGCGCCACCGGAGCGAATCGCGCTTGTAACGTCCGGGCCACATCGCATATAAGTCTAAGTTTGTGATGAGGCCTTAAGGAGGTCTTTGCACAGCTACAGAAAAGGAGATTGCCAATGCGCAGGAGTCTTACTACACCAGATCACCGTTCCCGCTGTTCGTATCGTCATGGGGCGGCTCCTATATTCGTAAGTGCCGCTGCACTCATGGTGTTCGTTCTTTTCGGCGTCAACACGCTTTCGAACGCCGGTCAAAAATACGTCGAGCATGACCGCAGCCACCCGCTTCCGCCGGTGATTACAGCCGGTGAATGCAGCACGCAGGACCATGCGGGTGCGCCGCCCTCGGATGCCATCGTCCTATTCAACGGCAAGGACCTTTCGAATTGGGAGAGCGTCGAGGGCGCCGGTCCGGCGAAATGGGAAGTCGGCGACGGCTACTTTCAAACGGTGCCGAAGACCGGTGACATTCAAACGAAAGAGAAGTTCGGCGACATGCAACTCCACGTCGAATGGGCCACGCCGAATCCGCCGCACGGCGAAGACCAGGACCGCGGCAACAGCGGCGTTTTCCTACAAGGTCTCTACGAGGTGCAGGTGCTCGACTCGTATCACAGCGTGACCTACGCCGACGGACAAGCCGCGGCCATTTACGGGCAATATCCGCCGCTGGTCAATGCCTGCCGCGCGCCGGGCCAATGGCAAACCTACGACATCATCTTCCACGGCCCGCGCTTCAGCGAGGAAGGGACGCTGCTTCGCCGCGCCCATGTCACGGTGATTCAGAACGGTGTCCTGGTGCAAGACAACGTGGCCATCATGGGACCGACGGGACATCACATCCGGCCGCAGTACACGCCTACGCCGGAGAAGTTGCCGCTCAGATTGCAGGACCACAAT
>Ga0335078_10016886_pt1 | contig 10842 bp, 11 predicted proteins | sample Lox_Sample_32_FD_206711 | JGI IMG/M metagenome (GOLD analysis project Ga0335078, IMG submission 206711) | Soil microbial communities from Loxahatchee National Wildlife Refuge, Florida, United States - Lox_Sample_3.2 | ecosystem: Environmental > Terrestrial > Soil > Wetlands | place: USA... | reverse complement strand
GTCAAGGAAGGCGTCAACCTCTTCCTCGTCGTAGCCTGGCCTGAGCCTGGTCGTACTGAACTGCTTGTTCCGCACATCCGCGGGCGTCAGCGGCATCTCGTCTCCTCGGCGCACTTGGACCGTGTTCCTCACGACGGTACCGGAATCAAAGGCGCGGCACGACCACTTCGAGCAGGATCAGGACCACGATAAACAGGACCATGAAGCTGAGGTCCAGAGCCACCATACCGAGCCGTAGGGTCGGTATGAAGCGGCGCAGGAACTTCAGGGGAGGGTCCGTAATCGTGAAGATACCCTCGGCGATCACCAGGACTATACCGGTCGGATGCCAGTCGCGGGCGAAAACCTGCACCCAGCTGAAGATCATCCTGCCGATCAGGACCACAAGGTAGATCGTCAGCACATAGGTGAGGACTGCCTGCAAATACTGCACGAATCCACCCTAGCTCCTGCCACCGGATGCCCGGTGCGGTTACCGATCGGCGTCACGTCATCACTGCTTGCTGGCTAGCTCTGATTGAAGAAGCCGCGCTCTGCTATACGAGCCTTGTCCTCCGCCGTCACCTCGACGTTCGCGGGGGACAGCAGGAAGACCTTGTTGGTCACACGCTCGATGCTCCCGCGCAGGCCGAAGATCAGGCCCGCCGCGAAGTCGACGAGACGTTTTGCGTCGCTGTCGACCATCTCGGTCAGGTTCATGATCACCGGAGTGCCCTCGCGGAAGTGTTCCCCAATAGTACGCGCTTCGTTGTAGGTGCGAGGATGCAGTGTCGTAATACGTGCCAGATCGGTCGCCTGGGACACGTGCTCGGTGCGCCAGTCGGCCGCCTGGTAGCCGGCGTAGCTCCCGCCCGTCTCCCCGTCCCGACCCGATCCGCGGGTGTCGGCTTCATCGGCCTCATCGGCGCGGTCCGCCTGGTCGTCGTAGTCCGCGTACTCACCACCGTAGGAGTCGTACTTGTCCTGGTAGCGGGCGTCGTCCTCTACGAGGCCGAGGTAGACCGCCATCTTCCGCATGGCACTGGCCATCCTTCAGTCCTCCCAGCCTGTAACCAATTCGCCGGCCGTTTCGGCCTCACGCGTGGGACATTACCGGACACCTGGCCCGCGATCGCCGAGCAACGCCGTACCGATTCGCAGGTGTGTCGCGCCGGCCTCGATGGCGGCCTCCAGGTCCCCGCTCATGCCGGCCGAGATCACCGTGGCGGCCGGCCGGACCGCGCGTACGGCCGCGGCGCTGACCAGCAGCCGCGCGAACGCGTCGGCGGGTGCCATGGTGAGCGGGGCGATGGCCATCACCCCGCCGAGGACCAGTCCCTCCTCGGCGGCCAGCGCCTCGGCCAGGGCCGGGACCTCGCCCGCCACCGCGCCGCCGCGGGCCGGGTCGCCATCCAGGCTCACCTCGACCAGGCACTCGATCACCCGTCCGGCCCCGCGCGCGGCCCGGCCCAGCGCCCGGATCAGCCGCGGCCGGTCCACCGAGTGCACGACGCTGGCGTACCGCGCCACGCTGGCGGCCTTGTTGGTCTGCAGTTGCCCGATGAAGTGCCAGGTGAGGTCCAGGTCAGCACATTGGGCGGCCTTCGGCGCGGCCTCGGCGTCGCGGTTCTCCCCGATGTCGTGAAGGCCGAGCTCGCTCAGCAGCCGCACGTCAGAGGCAGGCCTGGTCTTGGTCACCGCGATCAGGGTCAGCTCGCTGGCGTCCCTCCCGGCCGCCTCGCACGCCTTGGCGATGCGACGCCGGACTTCCGCCAGCCGCAGGGCGAGTTCTGCCCGCCGGCCAGGCTCCGGGCCAGGTTCTGTCACTTGAGGAAGTCAGGGACATCCAGGTCGTCATCTTCCTCGAAGACGACGGGCCGACGGCGCGTGGTGGCGACGTCGAAGGTCTTCGCGGCTCCCTCGGCGTACGCGGGCCGGTAGGAATCGGCGGCATCGGAGGTCGCGGCGTACCGCTCCGGCCTCTCGGAGTACTCGGGGCGTTCCGGGATCCCCGGGCGGGCCGGTTCCGGGCGGGCCGGTTCCGGGCGGGCCGGTTCCGGACGGGGCGGTTCCGGACGGGGCGGTTCCGGCGCGGGCATCTCGTGGGCCGCGCTGACCGGGGCTGGAGCCGGAGCCGGGTCGCGGGTGGCAGCGGGGCTGGCCGCAGCGGGGAGGGCACTGTCGTCCGGGACTGGCGCGCCGAGCAGGGAGGCGGGGGCGGGCACCGGGGCCGACGCGAAGCCGGCATCGGACGCCAGCTCGCTGGCGGGCATGACGGGAACCTGGGCCGGCGGGGCCGGGGAAGCGGGCCGGGCCGCAGGAGCCGGGTCAGCGGTCCCGGTGAAACCGCCCGTGCCCGTGCCGCTGCTGCCGTTGCTGCTGAAAGGGGGGGCACCGGAATCGGCGCCGCTGGCACTGTTGCCGCCGGCACTCCGGCCGCTCCGGTTCTCGTCCAGGCCGGCCGCGATGACCGTCACCCGGACCTCGTCGCCGAGGGCGTCGTCGATGACCGCGCCGAAGATGATGTTGGCGTCGACCGCGGCCGAGTTGGAGACGAGCTGGGCGGCCTCGTTGATCTCGAACAGGCCGAGGTCCGAGCCACCCTGGATGGAAAGGAGCACCCCGTGCGCGCCGTCGATGCTCGCCTCGAGCAGCGGGCTGGAGATGGCCATCTCGGCCGCCGCGACCGCGCGGTCGTCGCCGCGCGAGGAGCCGGTACCCATCAGCGCCGAGCCCGCGCCGGACATGACCGACTTCACGTCGGCGAAGTCGAGGTTGATCAGGCCGGGCGTGGTGATCAGGTCGGTGATGCCCTGCACACCGGAGAGCAGCACCTGGTCCGCGGCCTTGAACGCGTCCAGGACGCTCACGTGCCGGTCCGAGATGGAGAGCAGCCGGTCGTTCGGGATGACGATCAGCGTGTCCACCTCGCTGCGCAGCTTCTCGATCCCGGCCTCGGCCTGCACCACGCGGCGCTTGCCCTCGAAGCCGAACGGCCTGGTCACCACGCCGATGGTGAGCGCGCCGAGGGACCGTGCCACGTTCGCGACCACCGGGGCGCCGCCGGTGCCGGTGCCGCCGCCCTCGCCGGCCGTGACGAAGACCATGTCGGCGCCCTTGAGCACCTCCTCGATCTCCTCGCGGTGATCTTCGGCGGCCTTGCAGCCGACCTCAGGGTTGGCGCCCGCGCCCAGCCCCCGGGTGAGCTCGCGGCCGACATCGAGCTTGACGTCGGCGTCGCTCATGAGCAGCGCCTGCGCATCGGTATTAATAGCGATGAACTCGACGCCCTTGAGCCCCTCTTCGATCATGCGATTGACGGCGTTGACGCCGCCACCGCCGATTCCGACGACCTTGATAACCGCCAGATAGTTCTGCGGTGCTGCCACGAGGAGGGTACCTTTCCGCTCGTTTTACCTCTGCCATCCCGGCAGGCGGATGGCGTTTTTCGATACGCCTGAATTCACCGCCAGGGCATGTTCCCTCACCATCAGGTTTCACCTTCAGGTTAAGATTTAGAGTTTTTACCGTCCGAACGATTGATACGGACAGTAGGGTCGGACGGCACCCGGGTCAACTAACCACGCGGGAGCCGGTCAGCGTGTCGCGGATCGGCGGGTCCCGGGCACCGGGCCCTCACCTGGCCGCCACGGACCCCGGCGCGCTCACGTCGTAGTAGTGCAGGTGGGCCCGCATGAGGACGGTGAGTTCCCGCGCCTTGGCCACGGCCCGGTCGGTGCCGCCCCAGAGCACCGTTATCCCGCCGGCCAGCCGCAGCGTCACCTGATCCGGGCCCGGCGCGGTCATCCACGCCAGCGAATGCCGCAGCCCGGCGGGCAGTTCACCGAAGACGGCGGCGGCCGCGGCCAGGTCGGGATCGCCGCGCAGCGAGGCGACGGGGGCCGTGGTGCGGTAGAGCGGCAGGTCCGCGGGACGGCTGGCGGCCTGCAGCACCACCACGCCGTCCGCGTCCACCAGGTCGTATCCTCCGTCCGGCGCCGCCAGGGCCAGCGCCGGGGTCCGCTCCCGCACCACGATGACCACCCGGTCCGGCCAGGACCGGGTGACCTGCGCGCCGCGCACCTGCCGGATGGTGTCGATCCGCGCCGCGATCCGGGCGGGGTTCACGCGGATCAGCGGCATGCCGGGCTCGACGCCGGCCACGGCGAAGATCTCGGACCTGGGCACCAGGTGCGTGCCTGTGACGACGACGGAACGGACGACGAGCAGCCGCGAGCCGAACAAGACCCAGGCCGCGGCCCCCACGACGCCCGCCGCCGCCAGGGCGAGGAACACCGCACGCCAGGTGCGCCTGGGACGACGCCGGCTGACCGCCCTGACACCAGGAGGCGCACTGTCACCAGCGGCTTCATCACGGGAGGTTCGCAGGTCCTCGCCGTCCCGGATGATGCCGCTGGGCTCGGTCACTCCTGTGACCCCCGGGGGGGCTCGGGGGGGTCGTCCCCCGCGGAATCAGCAGAGCCCCGGAGGGTCTCGACCAGCTGCGGTCCTAGCGCGGTGATATCCCCGGCCCCCATGGTCAGCACCAGGTCGCCGGGCTCGGCGAGCGCGTCGATCACCGCGGCGACCCGGGCCGGGTCCGGCACGAACCTGGCCTGCCCGCCGGGGACGGCGTCCACGATGAGCTGTCCGGTGACGCCGGGTTCCGGATCCTCCCTGGCGGCGTACACGTCGAGCACGATGGCCTCGTCGGCCAGCCCGAGCGCGGCGCCGAACTCGTCCGCGAAGATCCTCGTCCGGCTGAACAGGTGCGGCTGGAAGATCGCGATGACCCGGCCCTTCCCGGCGCCGTCGGTGATGTCCCTGGCCGCCCGCAGGTCGGCGGCGAGCTCGGTCGGGTGGTGCGCGTAGCTGTCGAGGACCCGCACCCCGCGCGCCTCGCCCTTGAGCTCCATCCGGCGGCGCGCGCCCCGGTAGCCGGCGATGGCCGCCGCCACCCGCGGCGGCGCGAAGCCGAGTTCGACGGCGGCGGCGAAGGCGGCTGCGGCGTTCAGCGCGTTGTGGCGACCCGGCACGTCCACCGTCATCTGCGAGAAGATTTCACCGAACGGGCCACGGTCAGCGGACACCGTGAAGCTGATCGCCATCCCGCGGGACGCGACGTCGGTGAGCCGGTAGTCGGCGTGCGGTGACTCGCCGTACCGGCGGACGCGCGCGGGATCGAGGCGCGCCGCGACGGCCTCGGCGCCCGGGTCGTCCGCGCAGGTCAGCACCATGCCCGTGACCCGCTGGCCGAAAGTGGTGAACGCCCCCTCGATGTCCGCCAGGCTGGCGTAGTTGTCCAGGTGGTCGGCCTCGACGTTGGTGATGATCGCGAAGTCGGGCGACAGCAGGAGGAACGACCCGTCGCTCTCGTCCGCCTCGGCGACGAAGTCCAGGCCGGCCCCGTCCTCCGCGCCAAGGCCGGTCTCGGTGAGGATCCCGCCGATGACGTAGCCGGGGTCGGCGCCGCACTCGCGGAGCACCGTGGTGATCATGGAGGTGGTGGTGGTCTTGCCGTGCGTCCCCGCGACGGCGATCACCCGCCGGCCGGCCATGACCGAGGCCAGCGCCGCCGCCCGGTGCAGCACCCGCATCCCGCGCCGGGTCGCCTCGGTCAGCTCCGGGTTGTCCGCGCGGATGGCGCTCGAGACCACCAGGGTGTCGCCGGGGCCGAGGCGGCCGAGGTGGCCCGCCGCGTGCCCGATGACCACGTCGGCGCCCAGCGCCTGCAGTTCGTCGAGCAGCGCCGAGCTCCTGGCGTCGCTGCCGGACACCGGGATGCCCCTGGCCAGCATGATCCGCGCGATGCCCGACATGCCCGCCCCGCCGATGCCGGTGAAGTGCACCCGGCCGAGCCGGGCGGCGGGCACCGGCTCAGACGGCGTGATAAGGCTCTTGAGCATCGGGGATGCCACCGGCGCCCTTCCCGTTCACGATCTCGATGACCGCCTCGGCCAGCCAGCGGTCCGCGTCACCGCGCCCCAGCGACGCGGCCGCCTCTGACATGTCCGCCACCTGGTCGATGTTGACCAGCACGGGCAGCAGGGTGTCGCGGATCCACTCGGGGCTGATATCCGCGTCGGCCACCAGCATGCCGCCGCCCCGCTGCACGATGGGCAGCGCATTCAGCCGCTGCTCGCCGTTGCCGATGGGGAGCGGCACGTAGGCGGCCGGCAGGCCGACGGCGGTGAGCTCGGCGCAGGTCATCGCGCCCGCCCGGCACAGCGCGAAGTCCGCCGCCGCGTAGGCGAGATCCATCCGGTCGATGTAGGTCGTGGCCACGTAGGGCACCCCGGCCGACGTGACCGGGGCCTCGTGGCCGTTGCGCGGGCCGATGATGTGCAGCACCTGGACGCCGGCGTCGCGGAGCCACCCGGCGGCTCCGAACACCGCGGCGTTCAGCGAGCGCGCCCCCTGCGAGCCGCCGGTCACCAGCAGCACGGGCAGGTCGGGACGGAGGCCGAAGTGCGCGCGCGCCTTGTCGCCGAGCCCCAGCCGGTCGAGCTCGGCGATCTCCCGCCGGATGGGGATGCCGAGGTACTTGCCGTTCCTGAGCTGGGTGTCCGGATGGCCGGTGAAGACGTGCGTGGTGAACCGGGCACCGAGCCGGTTCGCCAGTCCCGGCTTGGGGTTCGCCTCGTGCACCACGATCGGGATCTTGCGGCGCCGGGCCGCGAGATAGGCCGGCGTGGCGACGTACCCGCCGAACCCCACGAGCACCTCGGCCCTGGTCCGGTCCAGCGCCGCGGCAGCCGCGTTGACCGCGCCGGCCAGCCGGCCGGGCACCGTGAGCAGCTTGGGCGTCACGGATCTGGGCATCGGCACGGCCGGGATGAGCTCGAGCGGATACCCGCGCAGCGGTATCAGCCGGGTCTCCAGGCCGCGTTCCGTGCCCAGGCAGGTCACCTCGGCGCCGGAGTCAATCCGACGCAACGCGTCGGCCAGCGCCAGCGCTGGTTCGATGTGACCGGCGGACCCGCCGCCGGCGAGCAATACCCTCATGGCGGTTACTTTCGGCGTTTTGATGGACCGAGCCAGCTTAGAACGCGCAGCGGCCAGCCGGGGCCACGTGCGGCCAAAGCCTCGCGGGCACCGGGCTCCGTCCTGGCGAACGACATCAGCATGCCGAGCCCGATCAACGTCACCAGCAGGGATGACACCCCGGCCGAGACCAGCGGCAGCGGCACCCCGGTGATGGGCAAGACGCCGATCACCGCGCCGATGTTGATCGCCGCCTGGACGACGATCCACGCCGTGATCGCAGTCGCTCCCATCCGGGCGAACAGGTCGGGCACGCGCCGGGCGATCCGCAGCCCGGCGAAGGCCAGCCCGCCGTACAAGACGGTGACGCACAGGGTGCCGACGAGGCCGAGTTCCTCGCCGATGATGGCGAAGATGAAGTCAGTGGTCGATTCCGGCACCCAGCCCCACTTTCCCCCGCCGGCGCCGAGGCCCACGCCGAGCCAGCCGCCCGAGCCGACCGCGTACTTGCCCTGGATGCTCTGCATGTTGGCGCCGGTGGCGCTGCCCTGCGGCTGCAGGTAGCCGACCAGGCGCTCGAACCGGTACCTGGCCGAGACGATCATGAGGACCATGGCCAGGGCCATCAGGATCAGCAAGCCGGTGAAGATCCGCGCGGGGGTGCCGATAACCCAGAGCAGGGCGAGGAAAATGATCAGCAGGATAAAGGTGGTGCCCAGGTCGTCACCGGTCATCACGAGCAGGCACAGCACGCCGGTGCCCGGCATGAGCGGCACGAGCATGTGCCGCCAGTCGGCCAGCTGGCCCAGCTTCTCCTTGCGGGCCAGCAGATCGGCGCCCCATACCGCCAGGGCGAGCTTGGCCACCTCCGACGGCTGGACCTGCTGCCCGCCGATGTCGATCCAGCGCGCCGCGCCGTTCTGCGAGACGCCCACGCCGTGGATGAGCGTGAGGCTGAGCCCGACCACCGAGACCGCGAGCAGCGGGTAGGCGAAGGCACGGAACAGCCGCGGCGACGAGCGCGCCGCCACCCACATCAGCGGCAGGCCGACGGCGGCGCCCAGGAGCTGCTTCTTGAAGTCCGAGTACGGCGAGAGCCCCGCGGTCAGGTCGGCCACCGACCCGGTGGACTGCACCATGACCAGGCCGAGCCCGAGCAGCAGCGTGGTGATGCCCAGCACGAGGTAATAGGACGTGAGCGGCCGGTCGAGCAGTGCGCGCCACACGCCGATCCGACCCTTGATGTCCCGCACGCCGCCCAGGCCGGGTAGCCGCGGCAGCTCCTGGTCCGGCAGGTCAAGGTCAGCGAGATCCTGCATGGTCCAAGTGTGTTGGCCGGCCGGCGGCCAGACCGGGACATCCGGCGCGTGTCGCCCAGATTCCGGCCGCGTCCCGGCCGTGGTCAGCCGCGGGTACAGGTGAGGCCGCCGTTGACGGTGCGCCAGGTGGTGTTGCCCAGGACCAGCCAGCCGTGGCTGGCGTCGCTGAAGCTGAGCAGCGGCGTGACCTGCCCGCCAGGCGGGAAGACCAGCCGGGTGCCGGAATGCCGCCAGCTGCGCCCGTTGTCGGTGGTCCGGGAAAGCGACAGGACGGTCACGGCGGGACGGCCGGACGACTCCAGGCCCCAGACGAAGCCCGTGCTGAGCCCGGCGGCGGAGCAGCCCGCGATCAGCAGGCCGCACACCGCAACGGCCAGCGCGGGGATGTAAGGTGAGCGTCGGAGCATGGGCCGCCTCCGGAAGAGCTGCCCGCACGACACGCGGGCTCATCTTCGTAGACGGCGGTCGCGCAGATGAAGTTGCCCCGATTTTCTGGCATGATTGTGATCCAATGAGCAGGTCAGAATCTTCTCGCTTCCCGGTGACGGTTTCCCGGCTTCCCGTAACGCGCTGTGAGGTCTGCGGGCGCACCCTGGCCTACCGGCCCGGCCAGGCCAGCGCGGTGCTGACCCAGCACTACAGCCGGATGCACCCGGAAGCCCTCACCAACGCGCCGGACAACCCGCGCTAATCGGGGCTACCGCCGGGTAAACCCGCCCGGGTACGCTCCCATTGTGGCGTCTACCGGACGACCGCTGGCCGTCGCGACGGTGGTCGCCTGGGTGCTCACCGCCAGCATCGGCGTCTACATGCTGCGCACCTGGGTGACCCGCGGCGGCCTGCGCCGGCAGCGCGCCACCGGGGTCGGCGTGCCGCCCGCGGTGGTGTTCGGCCATGCCAGCGCGGCCCTCACCGGGCTGGTGATCTGGATCGGTTTCCTCGGCACGCACTGGGATCTTCTGGCCTGGGCGGGCGTCGCGCTGATCACCTCGGCCATCGCCCTGGGCGTCTGTACGGTCACCCTGTGGACCCCGTACCCGGTCGCCGTCCCGGTGCCGGCTGATCCCCCTCGGACGGGGAGCGCGGGGGATGGCATCGCCCCGGGAGCGGGGGGGTCGCCCCACGGGGAAGACAGCGAAGGCACCTTTACCGACGAGATGATCGCCGCCCTGCTCGCCGATCCGTTCCCGGCCTCGCGCCGGCCCCGGCTCAAGCTGGTCCCGCTCATCCCGGTGGTGCACGGCTTCGGCGCCCTGATCACGTTCATGTTCGCCGTGCTGGCCGCGATCAGCGCACGGTTAAGAGTGCACGCTTAGGTATTTTTTGTTCCCAATGGCGGCGTCGAGGCCGGTACGGGGCTGTGGCAGTCTGGGATCATGGCAGAAACGCTGACGATGATGGCCGTACACGCGCATCCCGACGACGAAGCGTCGAGCACCGGCGGCGTGCTGGCGGCCTACTCCGCCCAGGGCATCCGGACCGTGGTCGTGACGTGCACCAACGGCGAGTTCGGGGACGCGCCCGGCGGGGTCAAGCCCGGGCAGAACGGGCACGACGAGCGGGAGGTAGCCCGCCAGCGCCTGGCCGAGCTGCGCGAATCCTGCGCGATCCTGGGCGTGACCAACCTGGAAATGCTCGGATACCACGACTCCGGCATGCCGGAATGGGACTACAAGGACCGGCCGGAGGCGTTCTGCAACATCCCCGAGGCGGACGTGGCGGCGCGGATCTCCGGCCTGATCGACCGGTACCGGCCGCAGGTCCTGATCACCTACGACGACCAGGGGCCTTACCAGCATCCCGACCACGTGCACGCGAGCCGCTGCGCGCAGGCCGCGTTCGCGAACAGCGAACGCGTGGCCAAGCTCTACCTCAGCGCGATGCGCGGCAGCGACTGGCGGAAGATCTGGGAGGCGCTGCGCGAACTCGGCGCCGAGGTGCCCGACTTCGAGAACGTGGACCCGGAACGACAGCGGCGGGGCCTGGACTCCGAGCAGCGGATCACCACCACCGTCGACATCCGGCCGGTGCTCTCCCGCAAACGCGAGGCCTTGTTCGCGCACGGCAGCCAGATCGGCGGCGAATCGTGGTTCAGCAAGATCCCGCAGGACATCGCCGAGGCCACCTTCGGCCGCGAGAGTTTCATCCGGGTCAGCGACAGCACCGGCGCTCCGCTGCCCGAGGACGACCTGTTCGCCGGCCTGCGGGGGACGACGTGACCGCCGGGTCCTACGCCGACGCGGCGGGCCTGGTCGAGCGGTCCGCCGCCGCCTACGCGGCGGCCGTGCCGGTCACGCCGGAGGATGACGGGTTCTTCGGGCCCGCCAGCGTGACCTGGCGGGTAAGCGCTGACCTGTCCGCGCCGGTGGCGGGGCTGCGCTCGCTGCTGCTGCAGGCACTGCACCCGCTGGCGATGGCCGGCGTGGACCAGCACAGCGACTGGCGGACCGATCCGGTCGGCAGGCTCGCGGCCACCTCCGCCTACGAGGTCACGGTCACGTTCGGGGACCGGGCCAGCGCCAGGCGGGTCGCGGACCGGGTGCGGGCCATCCACGAGCAC
>Ga0335078_10016885_pt1 | contig 10842 bp, 10 predicted proteins | sample Lox_Sample_32_FD_206711 | JGI IMG/M metagenome (GOLD analysis project Ga0335078, IMG submission 206711) | Soil microbial communities from Loxahatchee National Wildlife Refuge, Florida, United States - Lox_Sample_3.2 | ecosystem: Environmental > Terrestrial > Soil > Wetlands | place: USA... | reverse complement strand
CGGAGGAGGCCGACGTCTGAGCGGATCGCGTAGCGGAGTGCAAGTGTCATCTGCGCAGTTCCAGGACGGTCTTACCGATGCGGATCGGCACGCCGACCGGTACCGGGGTCGGCTGGGTTACCTTCTGACGGTCGAGGTACGTGCCGTTGGTTGAGCCGAGATCCTCGACGATCCACTGACCATCCTGCGGAAACAGCCGGGCATGCCGGGTCGAAGCGTAGTCATCGTTGAGCACCAATGTGGCATCATTCGCGCGGCCGATGGTGATCTGCTGATCGGCCAGGCCGAGGCTCGTGCCGGCCAGCGTGCCCGCGGTCACGAGCAGCTGCTGCGGGGCGGAGCGCGGGCTGCGGTTGTTGCGCGGCGTGCGCGGCGGCTTGGCGGGCTGCGGCGGCCGGGCGCGCGGCGCCCGCTGCTTGCGGGCCCGCCGGCGCGACGTGGCCGCGCTGCCGAACAGGTCGGTGCGCACCACGCCCACCGCTGCGATCACGAAGAGCCACAGGACGGCGAGAAACGCGAGCCTGATGAGCGTGAGGGTGAGCGCGTTCATCGGATGCCTTTGCTGCCCTCTGCTGGTCGGTGGCCGGCGGAGCCGCCCGGCGCGGGCGGCAGCATCGGCCGGTGGTCGTGGTCCCGGCGTGATGGAGGTCGGATGGTCGTTCGTGGTCAGTAGATACCGTCCCGGCGGAATACGAGGGTCGTGCGGCCCAGCGTGACGCGCGTGCCATCGGTCAGGGCCACGCGCCGTACCGGCTGGCCGTTGACGAACGTGCCATTGGTGGAGCCGAGGTCGACGAGGACGACTTCCCCGTCCTCGACGCGCAGCTCGGCGTGGTGACGCGAGACGCCCGGATCGACCAGGCGCAGGTCGCAGTCGGTGCCCCGGCCCAGGATGGTCAGCGGGGCGCTCAGCTCGTACGTGCGCTGCGTGTTGCCGTCCGCGCCTGGCTCCGGCCCGGAGACCAGCAGCCGCGGGGTGCCGGCGAAGCCGCCCGCCGGATGCTGGAGATCGCTGGCCGGCCGGCGGATCTCGCCGTCCTCGACCGTGGTGCCGCGGATGACGCCGGACCGGATCCGGAACGTGCCCGTGGTGAGGTCGGGGACCCCCTCGAACCGCATCCGCACCGGGCCCACGAAGGAGTAGCCCTGCTCCCTCGCGTGCTCACGGGCGAGCGTCGCGAGCTCGATGCCGAGGCTGTCGGCGTAGACCTCGAGGCGCTCGTAGTCGGCCTCGGCCAGTTCCACGACGAAGTCGTTGGGGACCAGGGTCCGGCCCTGGGCCACGATGGCGGCGCGGTCATCCATCTCGCGCTGCACGGCACTGGCTATCTCGACTGGCTGCAGCTCTGATTTGAACGTCCGCGCGAAGGCACCCTCAACCATCCCCTCGAGCCTGTGCTCGAAGCGCTGCAGAACGCCCACCGGGTACCCCCTCTCCCTCCTCGTGCGTTGTTCGCATCCGATCGTATCGGCGCGGTGGCATTGCTCGCGGACGTGCTAACCTGACTCCCTGCCCAGGGCGGGTGGCGGAACGGCAGACGCGCACGGTTCAGGTCCGTGTGTCCGAGAGGACGTGAGGGTTCAAATCCCTCCTCGCCCACATCGTCGCTGTGTCCTGCTTCCCACCCCGGGGAGGTCGCTGGCCGAAGCTTAGGCGGCCGGCGGGTTTCTTGCCACCGGACGCCGGATCGTCCGGCCATGACCCGCGGACTTAGCCGGCGGACTCTGCCCGCACCGCGACCCCGGCAACGACCAGGGCGATCCCGGCGATCTCCGGCAGGCGCGGCAGCTGGTGCAGGACGACGACCCGATGACCGTCGCGCTGGCCGGCGGGTGCAGCGGCTCGAGCGCTCCGGCGTGATCGCGGGCTATCGCCCGGAGCTCGACCCGGCCGCGCTCGGTTTCCCGGTGTCGGCCTACGTGCGGATCCGGCCCGGTCCCGGTCAGCTGCACCGGATCGCCGAACTGGCCGCCAGCCTCCCCGAGGTCACCGAGTGCCACCGGATCACCGGGGAGGACTGCTTCATCATGCGCGTGTACGCGGCCGCCGTGGACCAGTTCGAGGTCGTGCTGGACAAGTTCCTGATGCACGGCCAGACCACCAGCTCGATCGCGCAGTCCACGCCGGTCCCGCTCGGCCCGCTGCCGCTGCCCGGCGCAGCGTCGCCGTAACCCCGCCGGCCAGGCAGAATCGACATCGTGCCAGAACTACCTGAGGTGCAGGCCCTCGCCGCGGACCTGCGTGACCGGGCCACGGGCCGGGTCATCGACCGGGCGGACGTCGCCGAGATCTCCGTGCTCAAGACCTACGACCCGCCGCTGACCGCGCTGCGGGGCCAGGTCATCCGCGAGACGGAGCGTTACGGAAAATTTCTCGGCCTCGTCACCGGGCCGGCCGACGGCTCCGGCGGCGGGCTGCACCTGATCATGCACCTGGCCCGGGCGGGCTGGCTGCGCTGGCGGGACAGCCTGCCCGAGCCGCCGCCGCGCCCGGGCAAGGGCCCGCTGGCGTTCCGGCTCCGGTTCGCCGACGGCGCCGGGTTCGACCTCACCGAGGCGGGCACGCGCAAGCGGCTCGCGGTGTACCTGGTCGCCGACCCGGCGGCGGTGACGGGCATCGCGTCGCTCGGGCCCGACCCGCTGGGCCGGGCGTTCACGCCGGACGTCCTGGCCGGCATCCTGGCCGGGCGCCGCACGCAGATCAAGGGCGTGCTCAGGGACCAGGGGGTGATCGCCGGCATCGGCAACGCGTACTCCGACGAGATCCTGCACGCGGCGAAGATGTCGCCGTTCCGGCTGGCCGCCAGCCTGAGCCCGGACGAGGTGACGCAGCTGCACGCGGTGATCGTCGGCACGCTGCGCGACGCCGTCGACCGCTCGGCCGGGCTGGCCGCGGGCGACCTGAAGGCCGAGAAGAAGGCCGGCCTGCGGGTGCACGGGCGGGCTGGCCAGCCGTGCCCGGTGTGCGGCGACACGGTGCGCGAGGTGTCGTTCGCCGACTCGGCGCTGCAGTACTGCCCGACCTGCCAGACCGGCGGCAAGCCGCTGGCCGACCGCCGGATGTCCCGCCTGCTCAAGTAGGCCCGGGCGGACGCGCCGGTCAGTTGAAGATCTGCCCGATCCTCGCCCAGCGGGCCAGGTCGCAGCCGCCCTCGGTGAAGGTGACGTCGACCGGATGGCCGAAATAGGTCCCCTTCACGATCGCCGTCTTCGTGCCGACCATGATCATCGGGCAGGCGATGCCCTTCGGCGCCGGGGCGAACGGGTCCTTGGCCTTGAGCAGCACGGCGCAGGCGGCGGCGGGGTCGGGGTGGGTGCCGCCCGCCGGGTCGCACCGCAGCGTCCAGTGCTTGGCCGGCGCGTTGGCCGAGCCGCTCACCTTGATGTCCAGGGACACCTTCGGCGCGGTGCTGGCCGGCGCCGCGGCGCCGCCAGGAGCGGCGGTGCTGCCGCACGCGGTGGCCGCCGCCGCGCAGACCGCCGCGATCAGGAAGTAGCGGGCGCCGCCACGCGCCCGGAGCATGTCTGGCCTCATGCCCCTTGGACGCGGGCCTGGCCCGGCCGGTTCCTCGCTTCTTGACGGGCCGGCCGCGGGCCCCGCCGTGGGCGGTCACGCCCGGCCGCCGGATCCGGGCCGCGCGACCGGACGTGACCGCAACCCGGCTCTTAGGGGGGAGAGAGCCGGGGGCTGGAACGGCTCGCCGGGCCCGGATGGCTGAGCCGTGCGTAGCTTAGTCCCGCGCGGCGCGGGCCGGGAGCGGGCGGCCGGCCATGGCGGGCTCCCGCGCCAGGATTTCACGCGACACTGCCCGGCTTGGGCATCTTTCGCCGTCGGCGTCGGGTTGGCGAACGGGGCCCTGAATCGGCAAGCTCACGTTTTCATTCACCATCTGCGGCCTGGCGGTGGGAACATGAGGCGTGGCCCTGAGGCTGACGGTGGGAAGCGGCCGCGACCGGGAGCGTATCGACGCAACCGCGCGCGCGGTCATCGAGTGCGCCGCGGACGCGATCGTCGCCTTCGGCACGGACCGGACCGTCATGCTGTGGAACCCTGCCGCCGAGCGCATGTTCGGCTGGAAGGCGTCCGAAGTCGTCGGCCTGGAGCTGGCGTTCATCCCGGAGGAGCTGAAGGCGGAGCACAACGCGGTGCTCGAGCACGTCGCCAGCGGCGGTCAGGTCTCTTTCGCCACCCGGCGGATCCGCAAGGATGGGGCCCTGCTCGACCTGCGCATCGACACCAGCGCCCTGATCAGCAGTACCGGCGAGAACCTGGGCTGGGTCAGCGTCTGCCACCAGACCGCCGGCGACGAGGCGGTCAAGCACTACATGGCCGAGCGCGCCCGGGTGGTGCGCCGTCTCGGCGACGTGGTCGCGGACATGAACGCGCAGCTGGAGCTGCCGGCCGTGCTGGACCGCATCGCGGCCAGTCTCCGCGAGCTGACCCGGGCCGACGCCGGCGGGTTCGTGCTCATCGATAAGGACCAGCTGCGCCTGGTCAGCATGGACGGGCTGCCCGGCCGGCTGCGCGGCCGCAGCGCGGACCTGACCACGAGCATGGTCGGCGAGCTGATGCGGTCCGGCAAGACCGTGATGATGGCCACCAGCGACTCGGGCCGATTCGATGACACGATCTGGTCCGCGCTGCCCGGGCTGCACACGGTCACGCTCAGCCTGTCGCACGTGGCCGGCCGCCCGTACGGAGCCCTGTACGCCCTGTACTCCCGGCGCAAGGTCGGCCACGTCGAGCTGGAGCTGCTCGAGCTGCTGGCCGGGCACGCCAGCGTGGCGCTGTCCAACGCGACCGCGTACGAGGAGGTCGTCCGGCAGCGGGCGCACGAGCGCGCGGTGATCGACGCCAGCGCGGACGGCATCGCGGTCCTGGACGCCGAGGGCCTGGTCCGGCAGTGGAACCCCGCGGCGCACCGGCTGACCGGCGTGCCCGCCGCGGAGGCCACCGGCAAGCCGCCGCCGTTCCCGCTGCCCGAGCCGGGCGCCAAGCTGACCCACAAGCTGGACAGCGGCCGCTGGCTGGACGTGCTCTGCACCGGGCTGCGCGGCCGTGATGAGCGGGTGCTCGACTTCCGCGACGTCACCGCGGCCAAGGAGCTCGAGGAGGCCAAGGACCTGTTCCTGGCCACCACCAGCCACGAGCTGCGCACCCCGATCACGGTGGTGCAGGGATTCGCCAGCACGCTGGCCAGCCGGTGGGACAAGCTGGACGACGCCGACCGGCGCAGCGCCGTGCAGACGATCGCCGACCGGGCGGGGGCCCTGGGCAAGCTGGTGGAGCAGCTGCTGCTCGGCTCCCGGGCCGGCGGGGACCAGCTGGCCGTGAGCAATGCCCCGTTCGACCTGGCCGCGGTGCTGCGCGGGGCGACGACCGCGTTCCGGCCGCTGTCGGATCAGCACACGCTCGCCATCGACGTCCCGGATCAGCTACCCGAGGCCTACGGCGACCCGACCGCGACCGACGTCATCCTCGGCCAGCTGCTGGAGAACGCGATCAAGTACTCGCCCGACGGCGGGACCGTGACCGTGCGGGCCAAGGGGGAGGACGGCCAGATCCAGGTCACGGTCGAGGACGAGGGAATCGGCATCCCGGCCGCCGACCGGGAGCGGGTCTTCGAGCGGTTCGTGCAGGGCGAGACCGGTGACCGGCGCCGGTTCGGCGGCATCGGCCTGGGCCTGTACATCGTGCGCCAGCTGGCCCGGGCCCAGGACGGCGAGGTCTCCGCCGAGGGCCGCGAGGGCGGCGGCACGATCATGCGGCTGCGGTTGCGCTGCGCCGACGCCCCGGGCGACCACCCCGGCGCCGCGGCGCCCGCCAGCGTGCCCGCGGGCGGGTAAGGCCCAGCGGCCGCGGCCGGCGTGACGGCGGGGCCTGGTTAGGTCTTGGCGGGCACGCGGGAATGGACCCGGGCACCGGTGACCGGGTCGCGCTCGACCGGCGCACCGCCCGAGGCCGCGATGTACTGGTCGATGATCCCGATAACGTCCTCGCCCTGGGTGACGATCTTGCCGCGCTCCATCCAGATCACCCGGTTGCAGGTCAGCTCGACCTCTTCCAGGTTGTGCGCGACCAGGAAGACCGTGCCGGCGTCCTTGCGCAGCTCCTCGATCCGGGCGTGGCTCTTGACCCGGAACTCCGCGTCCCCGGTGGCCAGCGCCTCGTCGACGAGCAGGATGTCCTGGCTCTTGGATGCCGCGATCGCGAACCGCAGCCGCGAGCCCATGCCGGACGAGTAGGTCTTCATCGGCAGGTCGACGAAGTCGCCGACCCCGGAGAAGTCCACGATGCTCGGGTACTTCTCCTTGGTCTCCTTCTTGGTCATGCCCATGGCCAGGCAGCCGAGCACGACGTTGCGCTCGCCGGTGAGGTCGTCGAGCAGCGCGGCGTTCACGCCGAGCAGCGCCGCCTCACCGTCGGTGTAGACGTTGCCCTGCTCGGGCGGGAGCAGGCCCGCGATCGCCCGCAGCAGGGTGGTCTTGCCCGAGCCGTTGCGGCCGATGACGCCCACGGCGTCGCCGCGGTAGGCCACGAACGAGACACCGCGGATCGCGTGCACCTCGCGGATCGAGCCCCGGGTCTTGCGGCCCATGATCCGCAGCAGCGCGGTCGCCGCGGTGCCCCGGTCGCCGCCGGCGCCGAAGACGCGGTAGACGACATGCAGGTCGTCTACGACCACCATCGGTTCAGCCGCGGCCATACTTCGCCTCCGCCCGCCAGAAGAAGTAGAACCCGACTACCAGCGCGAGCACTGCCCAGGCTATCCCGTAGTACCAGTAGTGAGCCGGGTCGGTCACGGCATGACAGTAGGCGCTGTACTCCTGGTACTTCTCCGGCGCGCCCACCTTGTGGCCCGCCGTGGCCCAGACCTTGCAGAGCTGGGCGTTATACGGCTTGGCGCCCGGCTGGCTCAGCCGCTGCGTCTGCAGCACGGCCTCGCGCACCAGCGTGATGTAGATCGCCACCGGGTTGATCTGCAGGATCGCGACGTACTCGCGCTTGATGGCGAGCGTGCTGATCTGGAACAGCACGCCGGACACGTACAGCCAGGTGCGCATGAGGAACGGCAGCAGCTGGCTGAAGTCGTTGACGGTTGACCCCAGCCGCGCGGTCGCGAGGCCGATGCCGACATTGAAGATCGTCTGCAGCAGCAGCGCCGGGATGGCCAGCAGCCAGTACCAGGTGATCGGCTCGCCGGTGAGCACCAGGATCACGGCCAGCACGACCATGGACAGCACCATCTGCTCTAGCTCGATCATCACGTACGCGAGCGGGAGCGCGGCCCGGGGGAAGCGCAGCGCCCGGATCAGCGGCAGGCTGTCGGTGATCACCGTGGACGTGGTGATGAAGGCTCGCTGCGTGAAGTTGAAGACGAAGACGCCGGTGACCAGGAAGCCCAGGTAGTTCGGGATGCCCCGGTTGATCTTCAGGAGCAGGCCGAAGACCAGGAAGTAGACCCCGGCGTTGAGCAGCGGGGTGAGCACCTGCCACAGCTGGCCGAGCCTGGCCTCGGTGTACATGGCGATGTTCCGCGCGGTCGCGAAGGCCATGATGAAATGCCGCCGCTGCCAGAGGTTCTGGACGTAGCGCCGGATCGCGGGCCGCTCGGCGCTCGGCCGCAGGCCGTGGCCGAGCGCGAACTCGGCCAGCGGCCCCTCAGGCAGTTCATCGGTCGCGAGCCCGGCGGCGACCGCGATGTCGTCGCCCGCCGCCAGCTGCCCCGGCGCGCTCAGGCGCCTGTCGTTGCTCACGACGCGCGACCTCCGGCGGGGCGTCGGGGGTGAACAGGGCCCGCGGGTGAGTTGTACGGGGCAACTATCACGTCGCGACTGTACCACCCGCGTGGTTGTGCGGTACAACTGTTGTTGTGGGCAACGCACCGGATGACGTCGAGCTCGGGCGGCTTCTCACCCAGCTGCTGCGCCTGGTGAACCCGGCGGCCGGGGACGGGCCCGCGCGCGATGGGCCGCCCGGGGACAGCGCCGCGCTGGGCGGCGCGGCCGCGGGCCGGCCCGGCCGTGCGGCCGGCGTCGGCGAGGGAGCCCAGAACGGGATCCCCCAGGTGTCCGGGTCCGAGGCGCGCGCCCTGATCGAGCTGGTCAAGGCGCGCGGCATCGCGCAGGGCGAGCTGGCCGGCGTGCTCGGCCTGGAGAAGAGCACGGTGAGCAGGCTGGCGGCCGGGCTGGAGCGGAAGGGCTGGGTCCGCCGCGGCCGGGACGAGGGCAACCAGCGCTACGTCCGGCTCTACCTCACCGCGGAGGGCGGCGCGGTGGCGTCGCGGCTGTGGGATGCCTGGCAGTCCCGGCAGGCGAGGATCCTGGCCGCCCTCACCGACGAGGAACGGGCCGGGCTGTCGTCCGGGCTGCGCGGCCTGGTCCGCGGGCTGGCCGCGGAGGGGCTGCTCGGCGGGGAGGATGCGCCCGGGCCCCGGGTCCCCCGCACCCCGGCCGCGGGCTGAGGCGAGGACCGCGGGGCCGGTCCCGCACCAGGGCCAGGACCGGGCCCCCGCCGGGCGGCGGCTGGCGGTGGTCAATCGCGCTCCTACCGGGCGGGGCGGTACACGAAGGCACCGTCCGCGCGGTAGTCGAGCCGGAACCCGGTTGCGGTCAGGTAGCGGGCGATCAGCGGATTGGGGGTCCAGACCAGCACCCAGCCGATGTCCATGTGCCGGGCGTCCCGCTCGGCCGCCGCCAGCTGGGCGCGGGTGACCTTCAGGGTCACGGGCGTGCCGGGGATGTAATTGGAGGCGCTCACCAGTTCCGTGTAGAACGGGTGCTTCTTGATCCCGCGGATGGTCGCGGCCGGCACCCAGGAGGTGTACGAGACGCCCCGCGGGTGCCCGTCGGCGGTGGCCAGGACCAGGGACTGAGCCGCGAACTGGCCCCCGTACAGCGGGACGCCCCCGCGCAGGCCGTAGGGCGCGTCGACGACGATCGAGTGCGAGTCGTCGGCGGCGATGGGGCGGTCAAGGGCCGGGAGCGTTGTCGGCATGACCCCCACCGTCGGGCCGGCTGACCAGCCCGCTTCGAACACCGCGAGCGCGGCCACCACGACGACCGCGGGCCAGGCGTGCCGCCAGAGCCAGTCCACCGCGGCGCCGGCCAGCAGGACCGCGGCGACGAGCCCGAGCAGGGCGAACCGGTCGGCCTCGCGCAGGTCGGACAGCCAGGGAATGCGCATGAACCAGGTGTAGGGCATGACCGGCGACACCCGCTCGCCGTTCCACCTGGTCAGGAACGGCACGTGCGGCGTGTGGCCGATCCACAGCACCGCGCCGAGGGCGAGCCAGGCGCAGCCCAGCCAGAACGCGGCCAGCAGCCAGGCGCTGCGCCGCCGCCAGGACGCGGCCAGGCCGCACAGCGCGAGCACGGTGAGCACCACGCCGAACATGGGCATGCCCTCGCCGATCCGCCCGTCACTGTTCGCGGCGGCGCTGGCCAGGGCGGTCAGCCCGTAGGACCCCACCCGCTGCGAGGGCGCGAACAGGTCGAACAGCCCCACGCCGTAGGTCTTGCCGGTGTGGGCCAGCACGTGCGCGCTGACCGAGGCTCCGCCGGTGGCGGCCTGGCCGATCATCGCGATCAGCTGCGGGCTGGCCACGATCACGGCGGCCGCCGCGCCGGCGCCCAGCGCCCGCAGCCGCGCCGCGGCCGGGCGGCGGATCAGCCACGGCAGCAGCGCCGCCGCGGCCAGCAGCACCGCCATCACCGCCGACTCCTGGTTGACCAGCACCGACGCGCCCAGCACCACGCCCAGCACCACGCCCTGGCGCAGCCCCGGGCGGCGCCGCAGCCGCACCGCCGCCTCCAGCGTCATCGGCAAGAACAGCGTGCCCAGCGCGATGTTCAGATGGAACCAGACCTGGTAATCCAGCATGGAGGAGAGGCCGAACAGCGCGCCGGCCGCGATCGCGCCCGGCTCGCGCAGCCACAGCCGGGCGGCCCGGTACATCACATAGCACAGCAGGCCCGGCAGCACGATCGTGAGCAGGCTGAACGAGGCGCTGGGGCCGAAGACCAGGGTGACCGGGGTCATCACCAGCCCGGCCAGCGGCATCGTGGTGTCGAAGCCGAGCTGGATGCCGACCGGCGCGGCCATGCTGCGGGTGAAGAACGGGTTGCCCAGGTGAGCGACCTGGTGCGCGATCCACCACAGGTCCCAGACATAGCCGGACGCGTCACGGGTCTCCGGGAGCAGGTGCCTGCTCAGGTACGTGGCCCGGGGCCAGGTCAGCGCGATCCCGGCGGCCAGGTACAGGGCGAGCAGGACCAGGTGCCGCACGACTGGCCGCGCGGCCGCCCGCCGCAGCCGCCCGCCGGGGACGTCCGCCCGGGGCGGCTCGGGACCGGTGCGCGCGTCGGCTGGCGGGCCGGCTCCCGGGGCGCCGGCCGACGCGGGGCCGGCGGCCGGATCTCGCGACTCCAGCGTGCCGGCCTCGCCCGGTCCGGCGGCATCGAGCCGGCCGGGCCTGCCGGGGCCTGCAGAGTTCATGGGCTCACCCGTTCAGCGTCTGCCCGGTCAGCGGCCGGGCAGGTCGGCGCCGTGATGACGGTCATGTCGTTATGGCTGGTCCCGGCGGCACGCGATCCGGGCAAGGCAGGGCCACCGGCACTGCGGAGTTGCCCATGATATCGGCTGAACGGGGGCAATGAGGCCGCCGTTCGCCGCTGCCTTCCGCCGGCCGCAGCGTTTGCCTTCCGCCGGCCGCAGCGTTTGCCTTCCGCCGGCCGCAGCCTTAGCCTTCCGCCGGCCGCAGCGCCCGCCTTCCGGCGGCCGCAGCCTTAGCCTTCCGCCGGCCGCGGCGCCCGCCTTCCGCCGGGCCGCGGCGCCCGCCT
>Ga0335078_10016883_pt1 | contig 10844 bp, 10 predicted proteins | sample Lox_Sample_32_FD_206711 | JGI IMG/M metagenome (GOLD analysis project Ga0335078, IMG submission 206711) | Soil microbial communities from Loxahatchee National Wildlife Refuge, Florida, United States - Lox_Sample_3.2 | ecosystem: Environmental > Terrestrial > Soil > Wetlands | place: USA... | reverse complement strand
AGGGCTTTCAGAAACCCACGCGTTTCCGACAGCGTGGTTGCACGCATTACTGCTTCCATAGGAATCTTAAACAGTCGATAAGCCATGCCTTGCTCCATTGCGGCCTTCTCACTCAAGCCGATTCGAGCAAACTCCGGGTCGGTGAACAGGCAGAATGGGATTTGTCTCCCGGCGGTGACTCTTTTTCCGCCGGTAATGCTGGCATAGACCACACGAAAGTCGTCCGCGCTAACATGAGTGAACTGGGGACTCCCTGCTGCTTCGCCGATCGCCCAAATTCCCGGCGCAGTGGTTTCTAGCCGCTCATTTACCTTGATGTATCCACGATCGGTGAGCTCGGCGCCGGCCAATTCCAATCCGATCCCTTGCGTATTTGGCGTTCGGCCGGCTGCCACCAGGATATGGCTGCCCTCCAGCGTTTCGTCCATCCCGCCTTTATTCTTGTCGACGACGATTCTGACTGACTCGCCAGATTTACCCGATACTTGCTTGATCTGAGTTTTGAGAACGACGTCGATGCCCTCCGCTTCTAAAAGGCTGTGGAGAGCTTCCGTCACATCCTCGTCCTCTCGATGGAGCAGCCGATCATTCCGATCAATCAACGTTACCTTGCTTCCGAAACGGCGGAATGCCTGGGCCAACTCCAGTCCGATGTAGCCGCCGCCGATGACGAGAAGGTGTTCTGGCAGTTCATCGAGTTCGAGTGCCTCGAGATGGGTAAGCGGTCGCGCATCCGCAAGGCCGGGAATTGCTTCGAGTGCGGCGCGCGTGCCCGTATTAACAATGATGTTGGTTGCCGAGAGTTGACGCGTTGTCCCATCGGGGAGTTTAACCTCCACGGTTTTAGGGCCGATGAAGCGTCCAGAGCCGAAGATGAATTCCACGCCGGTCTTTTTGTTGTTATCGAGATACACCCTGTTCCAACCGGAGACCATCCGGCGTTTCCGTTCGCGCACAACACGCATGTCAACGGTGAAGTCTTGTTTCGCGATGCCAAACTCTTCACTTCGGCGGAGGTAGGAGGCCACTTTCGCGCTGTGGATGATGTTCTTGCTTGGCAAGCAGGCAATGTTCGGACAGGAGCCGCCAACGTATTGACGCTCGATTACCGCGACCCGCTGTCCTTGACCGGCAAATGTCCAGGCTGCGAGTGTTCCTCCGGTTCCATTCCCGAGAATCACGAGGTCGTATTCTTCCCGATTCATTTTCTGTGCCGACTCGGTTGGAGAAACTATTTGTGTTTTGCTCACTATGGCTTCCTTGCTCAAAGCAGCGCCGCCGGAGCGGAAGTCCGTCCGTCAAGATCCGTGCCGAAATATGCACCGTTTTCGGGGATCATGGTACAGTTTGGCGCAATAGGGCGGCGCGCCTTGCCGAGCCCAAAGAAAAACCTCTGTAGCGGCCACCATCCCCAGCGTTGGCGCAACGAAGTAGATCCAAAGCGCGTGCCAGTAGCCTCCGTAGGCCACGGGACCAAATGTTCGCGCGGGGTTCATGCTCATTCCGGACAGGGGCGTCTCAAATGCGATATTCACGGCATAGAGCGAGCCCACAAAATAGGGTGTGTACAACGCTAATCTTCGGTGGTGAGTCGCGAGCAAAACCGTGATCATCAGGAGAAATGAGATCGTGAGTTCCGCCACGAACGCGACCCCTGCCCCCTATACGCCGGCCGTAGCTGCATAACGAACAGCGCCGTCCCCGGGGCGCCTCTTAGCAGTAACGTTGCCATCCCAACGCCGGTGATCGCACCCGCGAACTGTGCGACTACGTAAAACAACGCATCCCACCGGGCGACCTTTCCCATCCGGAAAAACGCAAACGTCATCGCGGGATTGAAATGCCCTCCCGACTGCTTGCCCCACGGACTCATGATGAGCACAATGACCGTCACACCGATGGCTATTCCCATCAGCGCCCGGCGGAGGATGCGGTTGACAAAAAAATGCCCAAGCGGTGAACCCGGGTGCTGCAAAAAGTCGCAAAGCAGCAGGTGAAAAACAGATACAGACTCATTTCTCCGGCTTCCATCAGATACTCAGGCCAATGCAGGCGCAGGCTGGCCAAAATGTCCAAGGTGTCCCATTCGTGCGTCGCCTTCCGAACACGCAACAAACCGGTATTGCTCGCCGCTTGATTCATCGATCCCTTGACGGCCTTTCGCAGCGCGCTGCGATCTCTTCGCAACGCCAATCTTAGGCAGAGAGGAATCTCTTGACTAGGGCAGCGGTATCGTCCGGGTTCTCTTCCGGGAAGAAATGGCCGCCCTTCATGGCTTGTCCCTCGACGTGCGGAGCCCATTGCCGCCAAATGCCCAACGGCCCTCCGTCTTTTGTGTAGAAAATGTCCAGCGGACCACCCGCGGCCCAGAGATGCAGCATGGGGCATTCGATTCGCCTGGATACTCCTTTGTCGGCACGGTCATGTTCGACATCGATTGACGCTGCGGCTCGATATTCCTCGCAGATTCCATGAACCCGGGCGGGATCGCGGTAGGTCGAAAGATACTCTTCGAGAATCTCCGGGCCGAAAGAACCACGCCCGAAGGGATTATCGAATACGGCTTTCGGAGCACCGAGCAGGTAGCTTTCCGGGAGCGGTTGCTCTTGCGCCAGCAAAATCCACGGCCAGTAGGTCCGAGCGAAGCGGGCATCTGCTCGGTTCCACCCTTCGAGAATCGGTATGACATCGAAAACCGCGAGGCGTTCTACCTTCTTCGGATAATCCAATGCGAGACGGTAGGAAACGCGCCCTCCGCGATCGTGGCCAATCAGCGCGAAGGTCGCAAAACCGAGTCGGTCCATTACGTCAACAAGTTCCTTTGCCATTGCGCGCTTTGAATAAGGAAAATGGTCATTCGTAGAATCGGGTATCCCGCTTTGTCCATAGGCTCGGAGGTCTGCACAGATGACGGTGTGACTCTCGGCGAGCTTGGGCGCCAGGTATCGCCACATCAAACTAGTGCGGGGAAATCCGTGCACCATCAGGATGGCTGGCCCCTTGCCATAGCGGCGCACGAATACGCTGTTTCCTGGAACCATCACCTCAGAAGTTTCGAAAGGGGTTTCACTGGCAGCGTTAGCATCCGGTCGTGAGGGGCTGTGCGGTCGCGCCAACGGTGCGAGAGATTCCTCCAACAAAAGAGCAAGAGATGTGCCGCTCATGGCACGGAGGAGCAGGCGACGCTCCATTGTTTCCTCCTCGAACGAGTCCTACCGTCCCAGCGAATCGTCTGCCCTCGACTCGCGCCGCTGATCATGGTCACGTTTGCTGAAGTTCACGAAGCGGGGCTCTCAGCCAATTTCCGCGGCGAGCCTGTCACCATAGCCGAGAGTCGATCGCGCCGCGTCTACGATCACGTTGACCACAACGTTCGGCTCTGAATACATAGGAGTGTGGTCCACGCGATGGGAATGTATCTTCGCGCGCATGCGTTCGGCCATGAAATGCTGCGTCTTCGGGTTAATCATGCGGTCCTCTTCAGCTACGAGATACCACGTCGGTTTTGATTTCCATAGGGGCGTAGGCACTGGCTCTTTAACGCACTGAATCGCAATGGGCCTTTGCAGGGCGGCGGCAATATTTGCCTGATCGGGAGAAGCTTTGTGGGCAAGCGCCCGCCCAAACGCACCCTCCGGCATCCACACAAGGTTATGGGAATCGGGAACCATCTTCGGCTGATCTGGATGCGGCTCGTCGCGATAAAAAACGTTCGCGACTGGCTCGCCTTCATCGGGTGCGAGAGCAGCAACGTAGACCAAAGACTTCACCCGCTCGTCCTCCCGCACAGCGGCGATCACCGCGCCCGAGTAGGCGTGCCCCACCAGGGCTACAGCGCCACTGCTCCGTTCCAGCACTCTGCTCACGGCGGCAGCGTCATCGCTTAAGGATGTCATCGGTATCGGAGCGCAGATGACGTGAAGCCCGTGCTGTTGCAAAGGCAAAATGACGTTGCTCCAACATGAGCCGTCAGCCCATGCCGCATGAACCAAGATGATCGTTGAATCCGGCGGCGATTCATTTTTCATCGGTCTCCTGCTCCAATCAAGATTTCTGGCCCAAACCACTCGCGGCTAGGAAGCTCTTCATCGCGGCGGCAATTTCTATGACATGTGTTTCGAGTGCGAAATGTCCGGTGTCGAGGAATTGAACCACCGCGCCGGGTATATCCTTGCGAAAAGCCTCTGCTCCTGCGGGAATAAAGAAGGGATCATTCTTACCCCAGATCGCGAGCAGAGGGGGTTTTGACTTGCGAAAATATTCCTGGAATTTCGGATAGAGCTTTACGTTCGAGGCGTAGTCCAGAAACAAATCGAGCTGAATCTCTTTGTTCCCTGGACGTTCAAGAAGAGCGGTGTCCAGTGTGTACGATTCCGGCGGAACACTCTCCGGATTGGCCACGCCGTGGACGTACTGCCAACGGGTTCCGCCGGCTGTCAAGACACTCTGGCGGAGTATCTCCCGATTCTCTGCCGTGGGTTGAGCCCAATACTTTCGAATCGGATCCCACGCGTCGCCAAGCCCTTGCTCGTACGCGTTTCCATTCTGCGAAACAATCGCGGTTACCCGCTCAGGGTGTGCCATCGCCAAGCGAAAACCGGTCGGTGCGCCGTAGTCGAAAACGTAGACGGAATAACGGTCGAGTTTGAGCGCCCGCGTGAAGGCCCCGATCGTAAGGGCCAGTTGGTCGAACGAGTACGGGTAGTTGCGCTCTAGGGGCACCTCGGTGAATCCGAACCCAGGGAGGTCCGGCGCAATCACGCGGTAGTCGCTCGCCAGGCGAGGAATAAGTTCACGGAACATGAAGGACGATGTTGGGAATCCGTGCAGCAGGAGAACTACCGGCGCGTTTGGGTCGCCCGCAGCACGATAAAAAACCTGTACTCCATCGGCTTCGGCCCTTTGGACGGATGTAACGGGCATGTTGAATCGGCGGAGGTCATCGCTAGGCTCAGCGCGTTTCGTCCCCGTTCGTGACATTGCATCACTCATGGAGTTCTCCCCTCATTTCGGTGCCCGCTTTCGTGCGAGTGGCGCCCCGCTCAGAACTTATCGAGCTTTGCTACGCCGAATACAGCGTGAAATCGCTCGCAATAGATGACCACCGCGTCGTATCTGCCCAGGTCTGCCGAGTCAGGAAGATCGTAGTTTTGATCGCCCTGGTTTGCCTTTAGCGGGCCCACTTCGACACTATTCAGTTGCCCCTTCACAATATCCTGCTTGAGGCTCTCGTCGGCGCTTTGAGCAAGCACTACGTGGACGTCAGGGCCATTCGAGGTCATGAAGTCAGTCAGCCGCAGGTCGCGTTTGCCATCTTGCGCTTGATAAACTGAAGCGCGCCCGCTCGTTGGATGTGCTCTACCAGCGAGCAGCCCCGTATAGAGAGGTTGGGCGGCGGTTGAGCCGAACGGCGCGGGCTCGTTGACTTTAACGTTGACCCATAGCTTTTCTGGACGGAATAGCCACCAGGCCGCCACCAGGACCGGCACCCCGATGGCTGCCAAGATCCACTTCTTGCGTGAAAGCCAAGAACTTGCACCTCCGGTCATGCTCACTCCGATCCACGGACACTAGAACTTCGCCAGAGGTGCCGCGCCGAAATTCGCGTTAAAACGCTCGCAATAGATCGAGACCGTCTGAAACTTAGCAAGGTCTGTACCCTCCGGGATCTCATAGTTTTGGTCACCTTCATTCCCTTTGAGGTTTCCCAGTTCCACTCGCGCGGTTTTGCTCTTCAGGAAGTTGGCATCGTCATCTGCGTCTTTTACGGCTACCAAAATCACATGGACGTCAGGCCCGTTCGACGTTTTGAAATCTGTCAGACGGAGGATCAGCTTTCCGTTTCCCTGTTGATAAACGGTGGCACGGCCTGACGTTTGATGGACTTTGCCGTGGAAGGTCCCGGTCTCGACGGGCTTCGCGCTTTCCTGTGCGCTCGCCCAGGGCTGTGTCCCGAAAGCCAGCGCCAGCAAAGCAGACGCCAGTGTTAGGTTGATTCTGACAAGCATCGCTTTGTCTCCTTTGTTTTGGTTTCTTGGGTGCCTGTACACACCCAAATTGCTTGCGCAGTTGAAATGCCAAAAAAAAACCGAAGATCAGCCAGCGGAGAACTTTCGATTCAAATCGTTGTGGCGATTGGAGTTTGTCCTGACATCAGGCCGGCAAATCCCGAACCATGTCCGACAAAACTGCGACGGAATTCTGCCCAATGACGGGTTTTGGTCGGACGTTTTGTCACTGGTAGGCGGCTGGGTGCAGAGGCCCGGAAGCTCAGTCGTTACCAGCCGCAGCGGCGTTGAGTTTTTGCTTCCCTAGCGTATTTGGGCCGATGCCTAGCTTCTTCATCCGGTAGGCCAACGACGTGCGTTTCATTCCCAAGCGCTCGGCGGCACCGTTGCGCCCACCGATCACCCAGTCGCTCGCTTCCAATGCTCTGAGGATGTGATCCCGCTCAACCTCCGCGAGGCGGCTCATCGTGATATTGGTTTTCCTTGAATCCGGGAACGGCTCGAGCTCGGAAATTGGAGCGCGTAATATCGACCCTGGGGACAGAATCACCGCGCGTTCAATGAAGTTCTGCAACTCGCGCACGTTTCCTGGCCACTCGTATCGCGTCAAAGCGTCCATGGTTTCCGGAGGGATTGCGTCGATTCGTTTGTTCATACGTTGCGCGTAGAACGCCGCGTAATGCCGCACCAATCTCGGGATGTCGTCCGTGCGCTGACGCAACGACGGAACATGGATCGGGAACACTTTTAGACGATAGTAAAGGTCTTCGCGAAATATCCCTTGTTTCACCATCGCAGGCAAATCCCGGTGTGTTGCCGCGATCAGCCGCACGTCAACCTTGTGGGTGCGGTTGCTGCCGAGCCTCTCGAATTCCTGCTCCTGCAAGACACGCAGCAGTTTGGCCTGTAGTTCCAGGGGTATGTCGCCAACCTCGTCTAGGAAAAGCGTTCCTTTGTCGGCAAGTTCGAACCGCCCCGTTTTTTGTGCGATGGCACCAGTAAACGCTCCTTTTTCGTGACCGAACAACTCGCTCTCCAGAAGTCCCAGGGGGATTGCCGCACAGTTCAGTTTCACAAAAGCCTTTTCGCTCCGACTACTCACTTTATGGATCGCACGCGCAACGAGCTCTTTCCCGCTGCCCGTCTCTCCTTGGATCAGCACACTCGAATCCGTGGGTGCCACAACAGAGACCAGGCTTAACGCGGTCTTAAGCGCAGGACTCTCCCCAACGATCTCCCCGAACTCGGCGCGAATTTCCTCCTCGAGATAGCGTCTCTGTTTCGTCTCGTGGTCTCTGTCTTTGATCGCCGTCTCATAGCTGAGTGCGTTCTCAACGGCGATCGCCACTTGACCGGCAACCTGTTCAAGAAAGCGAATGTCATCTTCAGAGAAAGCGCTCTCGGACCTCTTTATAGCGGCCAGCACACCCACAACGCCGCTCCTTCCGATCAGCGGCAGATCGCACCCCGACATCAGACCTTCAGCTATGGTCCGTTCGATGAAACGCCGACCCACCTCACTGCCGTAGCTTTCGGGGTCGTCTCTTACGTCATCCAGGCTCTTGAAGTACTGCGTCTTGCCGGTTCGGAAAGCCTTGCCACAGGGGGCACCGCGGACCGGTATCTTCGCTCCGTCGCAGATCGCTCCTCGCGATTCCGGGTTGTACAGAGTGCTTAGTCTCAATTGCTCGCTATCCTCATCCGGTAGAAGCAAGGCGCAAAAATCGGATCGCGTTACACTCAGCAGACTCTTGGAGAGGACATCAACCAAGCCACGAAGGTTCAGCTTCGAGGTCACGCTACTGGTAATGTCTAGAAGCAACCGCAGCCGATCGCGTTCGCGCTGCAACGCCTCCTCGTTCGTGTGGCGCTCAATCGCAATCCCCGTGATGTGACTGGCATTCTCGATCAGCCCCAGGTCCGACGCACCCGGGCTGCGCGGTTCACGATAAAGCATGGCGAAGGTACCGAGGACTTTACCGTGACTTGAGAACAAGGGGCGAGACCACACGGCGCGAATTCCGTAAGGTGCCATCAGGTGACGATAGTCGTCCCAACTCGACTCCGTCAGGATGTCAGTTACATACACAGGCTCCCTGCGATAAACAGCGGTGCCGCAGGAAGCACCTTTAGGGCAAACCAGCGTCCGCCCTACGTGCTCCCTAAATCCAGGAAGGCTCGGTGCTGCAGCACAATAGAGATACCTTGCGTCGGCGTCGGGAAGCCAGATCGTACAAAACATGCCTTCCGCTTGCGACTCAACCAATTGGGCAACATGCGCTAGAAGCTCCGAAATCGGAGAGCCGGCAAATATGAGTTTTTGCAGCGTGAGGACAGACTCGATTGAGAAGAGACTCGACTTCTCCTTCGCCGATAATGCCTCTGCAGCTTTGGCTGCTCGCTCCATTGAGCCACCTTCCTCGCGCTATTGGATTCGGTCGACCGCGTTTCGGTTGCAACGTAGCGAGAACGCGTACGGCGTTAGGCGAAGCTTGAGGTTCTCCGGCCAATTCGGACAACGGTCCGACATAGCGTCGCCTTCCGCCAGTATCCGAAAGGCTACTTTAATCCTGAACACGCCAAACTGCCACAGTCTGGCGGCCAAACACTAGTGGCTACGGGGCTCTTGCTTAATCGTTTCTCTACACCCATTCTGCTCGGCAGCTCGCCAAGCGAATGACGCTGTTGGGACCCGACCAACTCTGGGTCGCCGACATAACCTACATCCGTCTTGCGCGCGAATTTGTGTATCTGGCCGTCGTTCTGGATATGCTTTCTCGCAAGGTCATTGGCTGGGCGCTTGGCCGGAGTCTCCAAGCCCAACTGCCTATTTGTGCTCTGGAGCGCGCGATAGCTAGTCGAAAGCCACCCTCGGGAGTCGTGCATCACTCGGATCAGGGCGTGCAATATGCATGCAGCCAGTACATGCAAAAGCTCCGGGAGCATGGGATGCTGCCCAGTATGAGCAGACCTTCGAATCCTTATGACAACGCCACGTGCGAGAGTTTTCTAGAAACGCTTAAGCGTGAGGACATCCACGCTAGCACTTACGGTGACTTCGAAGACCTGCGGGAACGAATAGAGGAATTCAGTGATACGTACTACAACGTGCTTCGGCTACACTCGGCGCTCGAGTATCGTTCGCCCGAATCCTTCGAAAAAGAGCAACGAGAATCCCCGAGAGCGTCGGCCGCGGCGATGATGACGTTCTTCGAAGGCTAATGCGGGTATCTGGCATTTAGGAATGCCCTTCGAAGGAGGGTGTGATGCACATCTTTGTCTCAGAGAGGGGTTCACTTTGTGGGATTTCTGTTGGAAATCTTGGAGTGAACCCCTAAAGTGAGACAGTTTCATGATGCACACCTTGATGAGCCTGTTCTCACAACTCCTTCCTGACGTCCCTGAGAAGGCTGAGGACGCGGTTAACAAGCGGGTCTACATTGCCACGCGACCATAGAGCGAACGTTTCCAGCGGTCCGATAGAAAAACCTGGACTTCGTAGCACGACCCCATCCGGAACAAAGTCTTTTGCAGAAGATGGAAGGAACATAAATCCCACACGGGCCTTTGTAAGATTGACCCCGGTCTGAAAATGTTCCGCCATTTGATATCTACCCAGCGGCATATGGTTCTTGAGGAAGGCCGTCGCGATCATTTGATGCAGACTTGGCAACAAATCTTTCGAGGGCATGATGAGGAGCTCACCGTCGAGGTCTTTTAAGCTCACATGCCTCTTGCGGGCAGCTCTGTGCCCTTTCGGGAGAGCCACAACAAGTCGCTCCCGAATCAACAGCATGTGCTCGATTTGGTCGTAGGTACGGCTCAAATGACCAATGCAGACATCAAAGGCTCCCGAGCGTAGTCCTCTGATTTGGGGGTCTTCAGGCCCTTCTTTAAGCTCCACGTTCACACGAGGAAGAGTGCTTCTGATCTTCTCGAGAACCCGGGGAAGAATATGGAAGCTCGCCGTCGGAATGAACGCGAGACGGATTGTTCCTACCTCACCGCTCTCTGCATGAAGTGCTGCCGCCGATGCCTGCTGAAGTCTCAGCAGGATTTCTCGTGCCGCAGACAAGAAGACTTCGCCCGCCCGAGTGATTTCAACCCGCCGCTTGGATCGCCGGAAGAGGGCGACACCCAGTTCTTCTTCAAGTTGTTTGATCTGGACGCTCAATGAGGGCTGGGAGACATGGAGTTGTTTGCTTGCCTGCCGAAAACCGAGGGTTTCGGCAACGGCAACGAAATACCGCACGTGTCTGAGTTCCATGGCTGATATCTTCGGGCTATCAGAGTGACAGGAACAAAGTACTACACCTTATCACCGGCGGACGAATCTTATAATCCGTAATGCCAATGAAAGTCATCGACAGGTTCAACCGAAGAAAGGAGATTGGTCATGAAAGTAGGGTTTATAGGTGCCGGCAACGTAACGCGTACCTTCGGCCGCCATTTGATAAATGCTGGTCATACCATAGTTGTATCCAATTCCAGAGGTCCGGGGACGCTGGCTGAGTTTGTCGCTGATCTCGGTCCGGGCGCAATCTCCGGAACGAAACAGCAGGCTTCCGAGCGCGACGCCGTCATTCTTGCCACACATTGGGTCAGTGTGGCCGACGCTCTCAAGGGCATTGATTGGCGAGGCCGCATCCTGATCGATGCGACGAACGCACATCTGGAACCCCCAGACATTAGTCTGGCTGGCGTCACCAGATCGCGGGCCGCGTTGAAAGGGCGCACATCCAGCGAGATTGTCGCCGAGATGGCGGTTGGAGCACGGCTTGTAAAATCGATCAGCAACATGCCGATGGCCTGGATACAGGACTTCTCGCCGAACAA
>Ga0335078_10016882_pt1 | contig 10844 bp, 12 predicted proteins | sample Lox_Sample_32_FD_206711 | JGI IMG/M metagenome (GOLD analysis project Ga0335078, IMG submission 206711) | Soil microbial communities from Loxahatchee National Wildlife Refuge, Florida, United States - Lox_Sample_3.2 | ecosystem: Environmental > Terrestrial > Soil > Wetlands | place: USA... | reverse complement strand
ACCCCTCGAGCTTCCGGCCGCCCATCCCCTCGAGCGCGTTCACGGTGAGGTCGCGGGAGCTCACGCCCGTCCCCCCGACGGTCACCGCGGCCTCGACCCCGACCTCTTGGAGCCATGGTTCGAGCCGCTCGCGAACGTCGGCGACCGAGTTCGCGACGAGCGAGTAGTGGACGACCTTGTGACCGGCCTTCGAGAGGAGGTCCCGGGCAAGATGGCCGGAGGGGTCGTCCTGCTCGGTGTGCGTGTCGGAGACCGACAGGACGGCAAAACCGAGGGAACGGCTGCCGTGAAGGTGGTGACGGCTCGATGCCTCGGTGGTCCCTTTCGCTTCGTTCATGATACCTCGGTCCGCGACTTCGCCTTCGAAACGACCCGCACCGGGCCGAGCGACGTGGCGGGATAGAGGCCCCGCGCATCCTTCTCGAGGTACTTGACCATGTCCCATACGGTGAGGAGCGCCACGCACGCGCCAACGAGCGCTTCCATCTCGACTCCCGTGCGGTCGACGGTCTCCGACTCGGCCCGCACCCGCACGCCCTGACGGGAGAGCTCGAGCTCGACCGAGCTCGAGGTCAGGGGAACGGCGTGACAGTGCGGGATCAGCTCCGAGGTCCGCTTCATCGCGAGCAGGCCCGCGAGCTCTCCGGCGGCCAGCGGGTCGCCCTTCTCGACCCGGTGGGCCCGGATCGCGTTGCGGGTCGACGGCTTCGTGCGAAGCTCCCCCTGAGCGACCGCCCGCCGATGAACGCGGGGTTTCGCCGCGACGTCACGTTGTCGGGCCACCTACGGCTTCCTCCCCTCGGCGCCGACCGCGACATGGGCGAGCACCGCTTCGAGCTGGATTCGGTCGGAGGCTCCCTGGGCCAGGCGGAAGTCGACCTCGCCAAGGTACTCGAGCAGACGGACCTTCTCTCTTGCCGGAAGGACGGTCTCGCTGATGTCGGGAAGGTAGCTATGGATCGCCCGGAGGATGTCCTCGCCCGACGCGCCACGTTCCACGAACATCGCGAAGAGTCGGTCCCTGGCCTCCCGGAAGTTCCCCGATAGAGCGGCGGAAAGCATTCCTTCGACCTCCCGACGCAACGGAACGGTCGCGTACTCTTTGATCGTCTCGGCCGTGACGCTGTCGGAGTGGGTTGCGGCGAGCTGCAAAAGGTTCGTCGCTCGTCGCATGTCGCCAGCGCTCGCGGAGAGGATCGTCTCCAGCGCTTCGGCCGAGACCTTCTTGCCCTCGGCCGCGGCGATGCGCTTGATCTGCGTCCGCACCGCTTCGGGCGAGTAGGCCCGGAAGCGGAAGACCGCGCATCTCGATTGGATCGGGTCGATGATGCGGGAGGAGTAGTTGCAGGAGAGGATGAATCGGCACGACCCAGAGTACCGTTCCATCAGGCGGCGCAGCGAGGCCTGGGCCTCCGACGTGAGGTTGTCGGCCTCGTCAAGGAAGAGGATCTTGAATCCGACATCCCCGAGCGGAGACGTTCGTGCGTACTGCTTGATCGTCGTCCGGACCGTGTCGATCCCCCGCTCGTCGCTGGCGTTGAGCTCCATGAACGAGGACCGCCAGTCGGCCCCGAAGAGGTCGCGGGCGAGCGCCAGCGCCGCCGTCGTCTTGCCGCTCCCCGGCGGTCCCGCGAACAGGAGATGCGGCATCGATCGCTTTTCCGCGTACGAACTGAGCAGCGGCAGGATCGCTTCCTGTCCGACCATATCCCGGAGCGACGTGGGCCGGTACTTCTCGACCCAAACCGCTTCGGTCCCGCGCGCCGCCATCTGCCTCTCGCGTGCTCTCGCGGGCGGGCTAATTAGGGTTTCCCGGACCGCCGGGACGGGCCAGCGTCCGGCGGTCCGCGGACCGCCGCTTCCAACCGCTTCTCATCCCGTCGGTGACGGCGCAGCGCTTCGGCGAGGATCCGGCCGTACTGTCCTAGGGCTTGCCGATGCCCCCCCTGGTCCTCACCTTCCACGACGTGCAGAAGGCCGAGGAACTCCTCGACCGAGGTCGAGAACCACACGTGGTCGCTGAGCACCAACCCGACACCCCGGGCGACCTCCTTGTCCTCCCGCTGGGTCGCCCCGAGCCATCGGTCGGCGGATACGCGGTGCGCTCGAACGGCGGCCGATACCGCGTGGACGGCCCGCCGGATCTCGGGAAGTGGATACCCTTCGAGCAGCACGAGGTTGTAGGACCAGGCTTCGAGCCAGTCGATCAACGCGTCGAAGTCCCCCGGGACCTCGCGGATGTTCACGATGGGTCGGGGGAACGGCATCGACCAGAATCCGTCCGGTCGGGGAAAGCGATTGCGATGAGCGGTCGAAATCCCGCCCGGCGGTCACCGAGCGTGAGTGTCCGACGTGCGTCCGTGGGATACCCCACCCGCCCATCCGAACCCCGATGAACGGCCTATACCTGCGAACGGCTGCCGAGATAGCGACCCAGAGCCGAGAGAACCCGGGCGACATGCGAGTTCGAGGATTTCCGAGTCGGCCCTCGTCCGACGGTAATCCGAAGGCGCGCGGAGGCGCGACCCGGAACCACTGGTGGTCCCGGAACCTCTGATCCGGCGGAGGGGCGCCGGCTATCGGCCGGCGTTATTACCCGCCGCCGGCATTTGCCCCCGACCGTATGCGCGAGCTTCTTGCCCACGTCGCCTTCCGAGGGTCCATCCGGGAGCGCAGCATCGAGCCGTATCTCCGCCTCTTGAAAGCACTGCGCTACAAGCGACGGGTCAAGGGCGTCCTGCTCGACCTTTCGAGCGGGGGAGGGGAGGCGATCGCCTCGATGGACTTCTACCTCGGTGTGAAGCGGCTCAACGAAGTGAAGCCCGTCTACGCCTCGATCGGTGCGCTCGGAGCCTCCGGTGCCTACATGGCCGCCCTGGGGGCCCGAAAGATCTTTGCCTACCCCGAGTCGGACGTCGGCTCGATCGGCGTGGTCACCGCCCATTTCGCCGTGCGTGACCTCCTTCGACGGGTTGGAGTTTCGGTGGAACTTCTGCACGCGGGGGTCCACAAGGATGCCTATCAGGGTTTCCGCCCGCTCACCGAGGAGGAGCGGGCGAAGCTGCAGGCGATCACCCAGGAAGGGTACGATGTGTTCGTCCAGCTCGTCGCGCGGGAGCGGAAGAAGAGCGTCGAGGAGGTCCTTCCGCTCGCGACGGGTGAGTTCTGGACCGGGAGCCAAGCGCTGAAGCTCGGCCTCATCGACGCGCTGGCCGACCGCGAAGGGGCCATGGAAGAGCTCGCGCGGCTCACAGGGGTCTCCTCTCGGCGCGCGGTCCGGATCAGCCCGCCCCGTCCGCTGCTTGACCGACTGCTCTCTGGCCCCGCGTCGAGCCTGGGGTCCGGCATCGTCGGCCGGTTCCAGGACACCCTCGAAGACTTGCTCCTCGAGGGCGACACCCGGGTTCTACGACGATGATCGCGCCGCGAGCGGTTATATAGCGCCATCACGCTTCTCGGGCTGGTTCGGATGCCCGAAAAACGTAACCGGGGCTTCTCCAGCGCCGCCGGTCTCATCCAGTACTACGACATGGAGGAGACGCGGTCGCTGAAGGTTAACCCGTACCTCGTGATGGGGATGGGCATCGCCTCCGCGATCTTCGTCGAAGTGTTGAACTGGCGGCTGATCTAGTTCGTCGGTCCTCGAGACCGCACGACTATCCTGCGTCGGCGACGGCGGCCATGGGCAGAGAGCCGACGAGGGGAGTGACGCCGGGCAGGTAGCGGCCCTCGTGCGTCCGACCGAGGAGCACCACCTTCGAATCGGGCGATTCGTCGAGGACTCGGTAGCCGGTCTTGCCGGCGAGTCGCTGCGCGAACGAGGCGATCTCCGCGTGCGTCGGCTCCTGGTCCCGGCCGAGTCGCTGCCGGGACTTTCCCATGTAGACGTATCCTTTCGGCTCGACGAAATCGGGCCGCGCGAGGAGGTCGAGCTCCGCGTAGGAGTCGACCCAGCCGAGGTTCCATCCCCGGACGAGAGTGTGGCGCACGACGCGTCGGGTCCGGAGGTCCCGCACGATCGCCAGCGACTCCAAGAGCCGCTCCCACGCGTCGTCCTGCGCGGGCAGGGTCAGCCGCTGAAAGACCCGCGCGTTGGGCGCGGTCACCGAGACGTACAACTGCGTCGGGAGCGGGTCGAGCGCCCGGAGGGCGTCGGGGTTCGTCCCGTTCGTGACGAGGAACGTGGTGATCCCCCGCTCATGACAGAGCTCGAGGAACCGATTCATCTTCGGATAGAGCGTCGGTTCGCCGGTCAGCGAGATCGCGATGTGTCGGGGGGTCTGGGACTCCTCCCACCGAGCCGGAAGGACCGACGGGTCCCCCTTGAACCCCGAGAGGATCCGACGCTGGGCGTCGATCGAGCGGTCGAGCAGCTGCTCCGGGTCGTCGAACTCCGGCATCGTCTCGTCGTTCTCCCACCCCTGGTTCCGCCAACAGAACCGGCAGTGGAGGTTGCACGAGTCGATCGCCGGCGACATCTGCAGGCAGCGGTGGCTCTCGATACCGTAGAACCGACCCTTGTAGCAGTCCCGTCCGCGGACCAGCGACTCCCGCGACCAGTAGCATAGCTTCACCGCGCTGTGCTTGCCCACGAGCTGGTAACCCTGTCCCGCGAGCTCGTTCGAGAGGTCCTGGTCGGCCATCGTCCGACCGCTCGACTGAGATTTCACCCATAAGGCTTTGGAAACTGCCCTCGGGGGGTTCGCGCTCATCCGGATGGCGATGGTGGACCGCAACCTTCGCTGGCCGGGTGCCGGCGATTCGGGCGCCGACGGCCAGATTCTCGCGCCTCCTTTTCCCGGCCCACCACTTCCAAGGGGTCCTCGGGCTCGGCCGGTTCGAGAGCAGGTCTCGCGGCCCCGACGGGAGCGGTGCCGGTTGTGCTCGCACGGTCCGCCGGTATCCGTGCGGACCGAGTCGGGCGATGTTCGGTGCCGCGGGCCACGCTGACGGCGAAGGTGACGTCACTCATCGGATGCGCGGTCCCGATGAATGCGCGTTCGCTGCGGCGCGTGCTCGGTCGAGAGGCATTCGGCGCTCTCGGGCTTGTCCGCCGCCCCGTCCAGATAGCCCCGGCCGGCCGCGCTGCCCGCGCACGCCATGCCCACGTTCGCCCGTCCCACTATTCTGTCCGCCAGCGGGCAACCGCGCACGAGCCGACCGCTCGCGCGGGTTAGGCTGCGTCGCGTCAGCTCAGTTGAATTCCTCGCGCTCGAAGAGGAACAAGCCGGCAATCGCGGTCAGGACGAAGTAGCCAGCCATGATGGCGAGGCCCTCAGGATACGTCGGGTTGTAGGTGGTCGATGTGGTCACGCGCCCCCGTGGGCCGGTCGTAACCACGGTCGCCACGTGCGCCGGCAGGGTCGGGTCGAACGGGTAGGCGATCGTCGCCCGGGCGTAGTCGATGATGAACCAGGGCTCGATCTTGACCAGCCCGACGATCAGTTCCATGATGAGCGTGAACCCAAACAGGAAGAGAATAGCAACGACCAGCACGGCGTAGAGCGAGTTCTTGAACAGCGAGCTGAACAGGAAGACCGCCCCGAGGAGGGCGAGCAAGTAGAGGAGCGCGATCGCGAACGATTCGAGAAGGGCCAACGGGAAGAACCCGGTGCCGAGGTAGGCGACGCCGTTCCCGATCAGGATCACGAGGTAGAAGACCATCGCCACAATGGACGCACCGACCGCGGCGACGAACTTCCCGGCGTACACCGCCGAACGTCGGATCGGGAGCCCCATCAGGAAGTAGCCGGTCTTGTTCTGGAACTCTCCCGCGATCGCGTCGCCCCCGAAGATGATGCCGGCGAAGATGATCACCACGTAGACGCCGCCGCCCCAGAGGGACCCGTAGAACGCGTCGGAGCTCGAAGTGAGTCCCGAGACGACGTCGGAGCCGTGGTAGTACGCGAGGATGAACGACAGGATCGCGCCGATCGCGGCGACGATGACCATCATCAGGATGAATCGGCGGGACCGCAGGTAGTCGCGAAGCTGGTATCGAGACAACAGCAGCGCCTGCTGCCAGGTCTTTGGAACCGATCCGATGGTCACGGAGGGGGAGCTACTGCCCAAGTTCGCCGTCGCGCTCACCTTCAGTCTCCCTTCGAGATCTCTTGGAGGTAAACTTCCTCGAGCGCACTCTGGGTCGGCTCGAAGCTGACCAAACCCAGGCGAAGAGAGGCCAGTCGCTCCAGGACCTGAGCTTGCACTTCCGGGCCGCCCCGTATCGAGATGCGCGCCCGCCGAGGCCCGACGACGGAGACGCTCGCGATTCCCGGGATCGGCCCGACCTGCGAAACGAGGGTCGGGTCGTCAATCGGTCTTGCGAATGCGAGCTCGACCGAGGTGGAGTTCGAGTTGAGGCGGGAGGAGACGTTCGCGAGCGAGTCGTAGAACAGGAGTCGGCCGTGGTTGATGAGGGCGACTTCGTCGCATACATCGACGATCTCGCTCAGGATGTGGCTGCTCATGAAAATCAGGCGGTTCTCCTTCTTGAGACCGCGAACGATGTTGCGCACCTCCGCCATTCCACGCGGGTCGAGCCCGGTGCTCGGCTCGTCCAGGATCACCACTTCGGGGTCCGATAGAAGCGAGGCGGCGACGTTGATTCGCTGCTTCATCCCCTTCGACATCTTTCCGAACTTATGGTCGGCCCAATCCGTCATCTTCACCTCGGCCAGCACTTCCGAGGTGCGGGACCGGATCTCCTCGGGCCGCATCCCGCGGAGCGCGCCGCTCATCTCAAGGGCCTCGCGCGGGGTCAGCGACGGATAGATCTCGGGCGACTCCACTAGGTCGCCGCACACCGAGAGAGCGCGCTTCCGGTCCACTTGCACCGAAATCCCGTTGATGAACGCCTCTCCCTCGGTTGGGAAGATGAGGTCGGTGAACATCTTCAGGGTCGTTGTCTTGCCGGCTCCGTTGGGTCCTAGGAAGCCGACACACTTCGCCCCTTCGACCTTGAGGCTCAGGTGGTCGAGCGCGGTGAATGAGCCGAACCGCTTCGTGAGGTTGACCGCCTCGAGGCTAGGACTCATGGCAGACTCCGTACGCGAGGGGCTTGGGCCAGTGGTTCAAAAGCGTGCCGCCTCAACGCGAAGGAATGGCACGGCTCGCTCGCATCGGCACGGCGCCGTCGAGGCTCCCCCATCGAAGAGAAAGCGAATTCATGACGACCAACGTCGACGAAAGTCCCATTGCGAGCGCACCGGTGATCGGCAGCACGGCGTAGACGCCCAACCCGAACACCGGCACGAGGACTCCCATCGCAACCGGGAGTAGCACCGCGTTGTAGCCGAGCGCCCAAGTGAGGTTCCCGCGGACCTTCCGCACCGTTCTTCGACCTATTCGGAGGGCGGCGGCCACCCCGGAGAATCCGGGACGGACCAGGATTACCCCTCCGGCTTCGCGGGCGACCTCGGTCCCGGCCCCAATCGCGATCCCGAGGTCCGCCGCGGCGATCGCCGGAGCGTCGTTGATGCCGTCGCCCACGAACGCGACCTTCCGGCCCGACGCCTGGAAGGATCGGATCAGCTCGATCTTTCCCGCGGGGGAGACCTCTGCATGGACCTCGTGGATCCCGACGGCGCGGGCGACCCGGTCCGCCACGGCGCGGTGGTCGCCGGTCACCATCGCGACGCTGACTCCCATGTCCTGAAGCGCGAGCACGGCTTCGGCGACGCCTTCCGCGACTTCGTCGGAAAAGCCGATCAGGCCGAGGGGCCTTTCCGAGCGAAGGACCACGGACCAGGCCTTGCCTTCGGTCGAGAGGCGCTCGGCCCCTTCCCGAAGCACCCCCAGGTCCACTCCCTCCTCCGCCGCGGCACGTCCGTTCAGCACCGCCACCGAAACCCCATCGACGACACCCCGCACCCCCTTTCCGGGGTCCGTATGCACCTCGGCCGCGGTGTCGGTCGACAACCTTCGGGACGCGAGCGCATCCATCACGGCTCTCGCTAACGGATGCTCGGAACCTCGCTCGACGGACGCGGCGACGCGCAGCAGTTCCTCCTCCCCTACCCCCGGACCGGCCAAGAGGTCCGTCACCTGTGGACGCCCCCGCGTGAGCGTCCCGGTCTTGTCCGTAACGACGAGGTCGATCTCGCTCGCCCGCTCGAGGGAGTCCCGTCCCTTGAACAGGACCCCGTCCTCGGCCGCTCGCCCCGTCCCCACAACGATCGCCGCGGGGGTCGCGATCCCGAATGCGCATGGGCACGCGGTGATCGCGACCGAGACGAACACGAGCAGCGCGATCGTGAATCCGGCGCCCGCCACGTACCATCCGGCAGCCGCGGCCGCCGCGAGGAGGAAAACGACCGGGACGAACGCAGCGGCGATGCGGTCGGCCAGCTGCTGGAGCGGCACCCGGCTCGTTTCCGCCTCGGTCACCAGCTCGCCGATCTGCGCGAGGACGGTGTCCGCGCCGACCTTCGTGGCCACCACGGTCAACCATCCCTCTCCGTTAGTGCCCCCGGCGATCACGCTGTCGCCCGGACCCTTCTCGACGGGCAAGCTCTCGCCGGTAAGTATCGCCTCGTTGGTCGAGGAGTGACCCTCGAGGACCGTACCGTCGGTGGGATACCGTCCTCCGGGCAGCACCTTCCATCGCTCGCCCGCTTGCACTTCCGACACGGGGATCTCGACCTCGCGGCCGTCGCGCAATACCCGCGCCGTAGTGGGCAGCAGCGCGCCGAGCTCACGAAGGACTCCTCGGGCGCGCTCCCGGGTGAAATGCTCGAGATAGTTTCCCGTTAGAATCAGCGTAACGATGAGCGCGGACGCGTCGAAGTAGAGCGTCGAGGGCAGCCGTCCCGGTACCAGGAGGACCGCAACGCTGTAGGCATAGGCGGCGGTCGTCCCGACCGCGATCAGGATGTCCATGTTCCACGTGCGACTCCGCAGCGCCTCCCGAGTGCTCACGTAGAACTGCGAGCCGGGATACAGCTGCACCACCGTTGCGAGCGCCAGCATCGCCCAGTCCGTCCAGGAGAAATGAGGTCCGTAGGCCAGGGCGAGGACGACCAGCGAGAGCGGCCAAGCGACCGCGAGCTTCCGCCGAAGCGACCGGAGCGCCCGCTCGGGGTGCGCGAACTCCTGGAGGCAGTGTCCCGAACAGAAGTAGTAGCTGCGGTTGTCGCGAACGAGCTTCAGCTCCGATTCACGTTCGTCGACGAACATCCCACAGACCGGGTCGGTCGCCATACCGGAGACCTACGACCGACCGACAATGGTTCGCGCGGTTCGGAACCAGATCATCCGGAGCGTGGATGGGTTCGTTCGTAGCTCTTCTGGCAAGCGGTCGAGCAGAAGTAGACCGTCACCCCGCCGTAGGTGCCGCGGGCGGCCGCCTTGCTGTCCTCGATCACCATGTGACACACCGGGTCGGTTACCCGCGTCATGACCCTGCTCCAGGGAGGGCAACCCTATTAGGACGGTGAGAAAAAAGCTAAACCCTCCTAGGGGTGGCCGCCGCGAGATGCTCGAGCAGCTCGACGTGAAGACGGTGGCCCAACGGCTCAATGATCACCCCGACTCGGTCGTCCTGCTGGACGTACGCGAGCCGTACGAGCGCGACCTTGCGGCGATCGAACCGTCCATCCACATCCCGATGCGGGACGTGCCGGACCGGCTCGATGAGATCCCGAAGGACCGCGAGGTCATCGTCTACTGCCACACGGGGTCCCGCTCGATGATGGTCGCCGGATACCTAGTGAACCGCGGGTTCCCGTCCGTGGCGAACCTCTCGGGGGGGATCGATGCGTGGTCGGTTCGGGTGGACCCCAACGTCCCGCGCTATGGCTGACCCCGACGCGCGACCCTAGCGCCTCGAGCGCTCAGCGCGGGACCCTCAGCGTACTGTCACTTGCTCGAACGGCGTCCACCGTGAGGGTCGGACGACTGTTCGAACACCTCGATGTACCCGCGCATCTTCCAGTAGGTGTCCAGGAACTCCTGGCCCCGAGCGGTGATGTCGAAGACCGGCCGCCCATCGACCTCTTCCGACTTGAGCAGTCCCAGGTAGAGAAGACGTTCGACGAAGCCTCGGAGCCGGTCGACCGGCATGCCGGCGCCGTACGAGATTCGCGTGATCCTCGCCGCCCCGTGATAGCGCTTGACGACCTCGAGAACGGTGGCGTAGAGGTCGCTCACCTCCCGGCGCCGGGGACCCGAGGTGCCGTTCAACATCTCCGCGTCCTCGAACTAGAGCGGGAACGCCGGCAGACTCGCGACCTTCTGCGGAGGAGCGCGCACCCGGGACCCTTCCCCGACCTCGAGGGTTTCGGTGTACGTGACCTCATCGACCGTCGCCCCCTCCCGCAGGATCACCCGCCGAGCGAACACTCGCCTCGCCTCTGCTTTCTCTCCGAGTTCCACGGTGTCTGCGAAGACGTCCTGAGCGACCGCTTTGGTGTCCAGTCGGACGGCCCCGCCGACGAGAGGACCGCTTGCCCGTGACTTCCGCCCCAGCTCGATGCGCGAGGCCTTGAGACCCTCCCGGGTCGCGACCGCACCACCGATCTCCACATCTCCCGAGAAGACGGCACGGCCCGCGTCGATCTTCCCTCCGACCTCGAGCGAGGTCCCCGTCAGGACCGTCCCGACCGAGATCTGACCTCCCACCTCGAGCGTACCGGTCAGTTCGAGCGACCCGTGCACCGAGAACCGCCCGCCGACCTCCACGTTCCGACCCCTGCCGTTGCCTCCGATCGTGCCGAGTCCGCCGATCTCGAGGTCCTCGAACGTCAGGTCGTGGTCGGCGTTCATCATCCCGCCCACCTCGACGCGGCCACCGTGGGCCGAGTCATGGAACTCGACGACCCCTCCGACCTCCAGGCCGCCGAACT
>Ga0335078_10016881_pt1 | contig 10844 bp, 9 predicted proteins | sample Lox_Sample_32_FD_206711 | JGI IMG/M metagenome (GOLD analysis project Ga0335078, IMG submission 206711) | Soil microbial communities from Loxahatchee National Wildlife Refuge, Florida, United States - Lox_Sample_3.2 | ecosystem: Environmental > Terrestrial > Soil > Wetlands | place: USA: Florida... | reverse complement strand
CTCGGCTTCGTTCAACGTGGGCAGCACGAGAGAGAGAGCTATGTCGCAGGGTTTCACGCGATCAGGAATACGGAGCGGGCCGCTTGGACTCGGGATCAGCATCGCGTCGCTTGAGAGTATCTCACTTTGCGGGGGGTGCCTTACGCGCCCCACTCAAGCCAAAACCAGGCCTGAGTGGGCCACCCGCCCGAAATCCCATGACCCCGGTTGGCGTCTGCAAGATTTTGCATACCCACTCTTGCGGGTAAATATTCCCGTTCAGCCTCGCCGCTCCGAGATATACTCTCGCCCGCGAGTTGCGGGGACAAACTCACCCGCAGCCGTGCCGGAGGTTAGACAAATGCGCCACCGAATGTTTGTACCTTCTGTCTTTGCAACTCTCTTGCTTGTGGTCGCTGCCTCTTCTTTTACTGAGGCGCGCCCGTCCGCCCATCACCTTGTAAAATTCGACGTTTCTGGCTCCGGTACCGGCTCTGGCCAAGGTACCAGCCCTTTTCAGATCCTGAGTGACGGCACGATCCTTGGCAACTACATTGATTCCGGCAACGTGACCCACGGCTTCCTGCGGTCGCCCAACGGAACCATTGCTACGTTCGACGCCCCCGGCGCCGGCACGGGTTCCGGACAGGGCACATTTCCCGCCGCAGTCAACTCGAATCTCACTGTCGTGGGATATTACCCAGATCCAAGCGGCGTCTACCACAGCTTCATCCGCTCTCCAGGCGGCACTTTCACGAAATTCGACGATCCCTCAGCTGGTACAGGCGCCGGCAAGGGCACCTTCGCCTCCGACATCAACACGAACGGGTTGATCGCCGGCACCTACAGTGACTCCAGCGGCGTTTGGCACGGCTTTCTCCTCTCAACTGGTGGCAGGTTCCTTAACTTCGACGATCCTTCAGCCGGCACTGGCCCAGGGCAAGGCACAGGCGTCTCGGGTACATCAGGCCTTACTGATACGGGAGCTGTCGCCGGAAGCTACACCGACTCAGGCAATGTGGTTCACGGCTTCCTGCGCTCACCCGCCGGCACGTTCTCAACGATCGACCCGCTAGGCAGCGTCCAGACCGATGTAATCGGCCTCAGCGCCATAGAGACCGTCAGCGGGTATTACTTCGATTCCACCGGTTCCTTTCACGGCTTCACGAGCATCAACGGCGTGACTACGTCCTTTGACGCTCCGAATTCCCTCGACACGACGGCGAACAACATCAATCCCCAGGGAACGACCGCGGGCTACTACTTCGACTCGAGCAAGTTAGCGCACGCCTACCTGCGGTTTACGGGCGGCACGTTTTTTGAGTTCAGCGTTCCCGGGGCGGCAGACACCAGTGCCGCGTTCAGCAACTCCTCGGGACAGATCACCGGCGTTTACTTTGATTCGAACAACGCCAGTCACGGCTTCGTGGTCGAATGAGGATCCACGGTGTTTTGTGACCGCCTCGTCGGGTAGCGGCGTACCCCATGTCTCGCGGTTGCTCCATCTGTCGCCGCTTTCGCGAGACATGGGATCCGGGCTGCCCGGCGAGCCAAGGTGCGAGCGAAATCGCTGCGCGTACGCGTCCCGACTTAGCTTGTCATCCTGAGCGAGCGCAGCGAGTCGAAGGACCTATGTACTTCGTCGAACCGCCCCACCCAGGCCACAACTGGGCTTGCGTGGGCCACCGCGTATTATCTCGTGCGCGCAGCTACGGGGCAGAACCCATGAACGTACAAGAACAAATCAGGAAGTATATTGCCAGCCAATCTGAGCCGAAATGCAGTGACATGCGAGAGTTGCACCGGCTCACACTTCAAGTGTCACCAGAATGCAAATTATGGTTCTTCGATGGTAAAGACAGCAAAAATCATACTGTTTCCAACCCTACGATTGGTTATGGATTTCACACAATCAAATATGCCGGTGGAAAAAGCAGGGAGTTTTTTCAAATTGGTGTGAGCGGAAACAAAACCGGAATCTCAATCTATATTCTTGGTCTCAAAGATAAGAAGTACTTAGCCAGAACGTATGGAAAAAAACTGGGCAAGGCGAGCGTGACCGGATATTGCATTCGGTTTAAAACTCTAAAGGATATCAACATCGATACGCTTGAGGCGGCAATACGAGATGGACTTGCAGCTCAGGATGCCTGATATCGCGCTTCCCGGTATCTCAGGCTGAACAATATCGCCACAGCGCCCAATACCAGCGGACAGACTACGCTGGCTTCCGGACCTACCGTTCCTCCCGTCAGCCACGGGGGCCCGTTCAAAGTCACATGGAAGAGGTTGTGCGACGGTGCAAATCCGCTGTTGGGCACCCCGTAAAAGAACGTCTGGCTCCAGTCATAGCCGAGGTGAAAGCCGACGGCGCACCACAGAGTACCGGTTCGCCACAGAAACAAACACAACAACAGTCCAAACGACACGACCGACAGCACGCCGAATATGTTCTCTCCTCTATTGCTCAGGTGACCCCACCCGAAGAGAGCCGAGAGTATCACCGCTGCCGGCCAGAAACCGATGCCCGTCGCCAGCGTGTACTGCGCATACCCGCGATACAGGAATTCCTCCGCAAGGGCTGATAACAGGAATGCCCCGCCCCAGGCAGCCGCCGGCATCAGAATCGTCGTCCCACGAACCGTAGGGCTCGCGATCTGCAGCCCATGCAGCAGGTAAATGATGAGCACGGTGGCGCTGCTGGCGAGAAAGCCCATCCCCAGACCCAACCCCAGGTGTTTCATTAGCCCTTGTTGCAAGGGCAGGCCGTACTGACCGATCTTGCGGCCCTCGATTTTGCTCATGACCCATGCCGCCACGGCGATGATGCATACGAAAAAAGCATCCGGCACGGCGACTTTCGATGGCGTAAACTTCTCCGGATCGAATCCCGCCGGGATCAAGAATTGGATGATAATCGCACGCGCTAGCGCACCCATTGCGACTAACATCGGCAGGAAAATCAGCAACCTCCATCCGGCACGCAATCCCTTAGGTCCTAGGAACACCGCTCGTAGACCGGTCGTGTTGCTGTTCATCTTCGTTTCCCCCTGCGCGCTTTTGTTCGCAGAAACTGACTGCTTCCGCCGCCGTTCCTTCTACGCAGAGCCCTGCCGCAAAGTTTCCTCGGAGCAGGAAAATTGTGTGCGGAATATATCCAACCGAGAACAAAGAAGAAGGCCGGTGGCCCAGGTTCGCGTCCGTTCTGTGGACGCTAACCTGGGATCAGGAATCTCCGGATGAGGCTCATCGCACGATCAACATCAATCGCAGTACGCCAGATTCAAGCGTAAAGCAGAGTCTTTGAGGATCTTTTTTTCCCATCCCGGCCGCTTTGGATTGTGCGGATGGGTCAGGGCGGTTGGAATCCGGCCGGTATGGTGTAGAAACACGGCAGCAGAATGCTTGTAGGCTGGCAGCGGCTCGCGAAACGCGACGTTTCCCAAGTACTGCAAGGCATCCGAAAGCGCATAGTAGTTGGCATCTCCCTGCTTCCACAGCCGGTCGCGCTCGGCGAATTGCTCCGGAGCAAATGTCGCCAAGCCCAGCAGGTAGTCGGAACCGTACTCAATCATGTCGATTCCCAGGTCATTTCCGGTGTAAATGCGAAAATCGGGCCGCCGTGCATCGCGAACTGAGAGCCGTTCCAGTTCGAGTAGCCGGTCCAGCGAGGAGTGCTTTATGCCCTTAATCTCGGGAATATCGAGGAGCCTGGCAAAAGTGTCGGAATCGAAGATCTCCCCGTTTCCTGCGAACCGTGGGCTGAGTTCGAAAGCCAGGACGTGCGAGTATCCGCGGCATATTTCTCGATAGATGTCCGCTTTCTCTTTCGGTGTGGCGCTGTGCAGGCGCGCAGTCTGAAACAGGATGGGAATTCCGCCCGCTCCGACGATCGCATCCATCTGCTGCCTGTAGAGCTTGATCACATCCCCGGACTGCCCTTCAATGAACGCTCCACCCACAAACGGGACGCCGGCGCCTAGCGCTTCCCGAGTCCAGCGCAGCACCTGCAATTTCTCGGAATCGGCCAGGAGGTTTACGTAACCGGTATCCATGTTGACCGCGTTCATCAAGCCCGCGGTGTGCGTGACGCGGAGATGTTTCTGGAAAGCGTCTGCGGCAATCTCTCCCTCACTCGTGTAGGGCAGCAAGGCCGCGGCGATGCCCTGCACCTCGCGGCGCACTCGCTTCCTACCGGCCAGATCCTCGATCGTGAGCTTCTTCATCGATCAGCTTTCCTTGCCCTTCAATGCCGCAGACTTTGCCCGGTCGATTCCCTTGGCGCGATCGAGCTGTCCGGCCATCTCGGAATCTTTATAGAAACTGTCCAGCGGATAACACCCAGATGGCAAGCCGTTGCGCGGAGCCGTGGTGCAATCGCTGAATGTTCTACAGATGCGCTTGCGCTGAATCTCCTTGCCCTGCGCCGCATCCCAAAGAAATTCTGGATAAGTCAGCACCACCCTTCCGAGCCCTACCAGATCCAACCAATCTTCGCGAATCGCAGCCTGCGCCACGTGTGGTAAGAATTCCTGTAAATAGCTGTAAGCGGTACCGACAAAAATGAGCCTCGGGAACTTCTGTTTGATGCGCCTTGCAGCTTCCATTTGCCGAGCCACGCCGACCAAAGGATCCTCCGGCGGTAAGTATCCATCGGAAGGCGGATAGAGCGCTGGACGCTGAATGTGCGGGTTGTAATAAGGACTCCCGGCGGTCAGGTTCACCAGCGTAATCCCCAACTCCTCCAGCAACGCAATAAACCGGAACGGCTCGGTGAGGTCGCTCTCCGTCGGTTTATCCGCACTGACTCCGAATCCCCACCGATAGGGGATGAGGCCGGAGCTATCTTCTGGAATTCCGCGGCCCGGTTTGCGAGGGCTTGATTCTGCCGGGTCTGGACGGAAGGGCAAGGTGTCGAACGCCGAGAGCCTCACCCCAATCTCCAGGCCCGGCGCCAGCGAACGTACGCCTTCGACCACTTCGCGCAGGAACCGCGTTCGATTCTCGAAACTCCCCCCATATCTTCCGTCACGAGTGTGAGCCCCAAGGAGTTCGTGCGCCAGGTAGCCATGACAGTGCTTAATATCGACGAAATCGAAGTCCAGTTGCCAGGCCCGCACGGCGGCGCGATGGAAATCTTCCACGATGCGCTGGATGTCCGCATCGCTCAACAGCGGAGAGCCTGGGCCCAGTCCAAGCCGGGCGTCGAGAATCGGGTGATGCTGAGCGATACGCGGCTCACAGCGATTGTGTACATTGGGCCGGCAGAATCTCCCCGAGTGCGTGAGTTGCAAACCAATCACCGGTTCACGATTCGGACCCGCTGTCTCACGGCTGGCGTCCATCAGAGCTTGCCGAAGTCGCGAGAGACCGGATTCGGTGTGGACCCCTATCACCAGCTGATTGGGATTAGCGCGACCCTCGTGGGAGACGGCGACCGCCTCCCCGCCCCAGATCAGGCTTGCTCCGCTGTGGCCGAAATTCTTCCACCGCCGGATCGTGAGCTCACTGGGATTGCCGTCCGGCATTCCGTCCCATCCTTCCATCGGATGTACGGCGATTCGGTTATGGAGATGGAAGGGACCGCGGCGAAGCGGCCACAGCAGAGGGGACTGCACCCCGTGAAGAGGTTCTCTATCGCAGGGAATCGTTAAATCCAACGATCGCAGGTGCTCCCGAAAACGGTCTGCATCCTTGAGACTGGCGAGTCGAACGATGGGCTGCGAGCTCATGTGGTGTCCGGGCGCTCGGGCAAAGCGGACACAGCCATCGCCCCCAGCAGCGCCATGCTGACGAGTGCCACACATCCCATGCGATAACTTCCAGTTGTGTCGCGCAAATGTCCTACCCACCACGGGGACAATGCTTCCGCCACGCCCCCCGCCGTCAGAATCACCCCCATCAGCCTGCCCAGAATCTGCACCCCGAAGATCTCAGCTGTCATCAAGGGGATAATCATGTAATCACCGCCCAGCCCGATCCCGAACACTGCGGCAGCCGTAGCAATCGTGACCGGTCGTTGTCCCAGGAAGAGAAACGGAATCGCCCCCGCAACCAACAAGTAAATGAACAGCATTACATATTTTTTCGAGTAGCGGTCGGCCAACCATCCCATGAGCAGTCTTCCGACAATGCTGAAGCCCAGCACCAGGGAGAGAACCTGCGCTGCATTCTGCTGGCCGTACCCTCGATCAAGGCTCAGAAGCAGCTTGAGGTTCTGTTGCGCCCCGCTTACCGCGGCGATAGAGCACATGCTGCCCAACGTGAGAAGAGCGAAAGAGAGGGTCTTAAACGCGCCTCCCACACTGGGTCCCGGGCCTATTGCGCGAGGCGTGCTTTGTGGGACCTCCCTCACCAGATATGCAAAAGGAAAGGCAAGGACAAAGATCAGAATCCCCATCGCGCGCAGCGCCATCTGCCAACCAATCCTGGAGACCAGAACGTGCGAGATCCAGGGCGCAGCCGCTCCTCCAAAGCCGATTCCAAGATACGCCAACCCCATCGCCTTACCCCGTGCCCGCACGAACCATTGCGAGATCAGCACCTGGCAGGGCAACGGGCCACCACACACGTAACCCAGCGCATTCACCAGATAAAAGAAATAGAACCATGGAAGCACCGAGACGCTGCCTAACCCGACGACAGCGACGCTGGCCATCAGGACTCCTGCCATCATCAGCTGGCGCGGGCCGAATCGATCGATGATCCATCCGGCGATAAACCCGAAGACAGGACCAATCACCAACTTGCTCAGAGCATTTCCGGAGGTGACCTGCGCCCGGCTCCAACCGAATTCCCGCACCATGAAGTCGTAATAAAAAGGAAGGCCCCACAGCGCCAGGCCGACAATGCAAAACAGCGCGAAGAATGCAGCCAGGACCGCCAGCATCGGACCAAGGCCACCACTCTGCTCCGTCGCCACGTCTTCGGTCTTTTCGCTGAGCATAGAGGATGAAAGGATATTTCAAATCACCGAAGATGAGAATCATGCCTGCGTGTCGGCGCCGGGCGAGCGCCCTTTGCGTGCCAACCCCCGCTTGTCATCCTGAGCGAGCGCAGCAAGTCGTGGACCTGTGCAACAAGCGAGCGAAAAATGAAGAATGGTCGGGGAGAGAGGATTTGAACCTCCGACCCCCTGGTCCCGAACCAGATTCTAGACCTTATTGAATTTCCTGGAATTCTGTAGATTCTAAGTGATTGCTCTTGAACCTGTTGCGGACTGCATCTTGAACTCTGTTGAACTTTGGTGGAGTCGTGTGCTTTCACAGCTACAAAATCGTCTACCGCCGGGGCAACGCGTTCTTGGAATCATACTCAGAAGTGTTCGGAAAACCGAGAGTAGGTCTAAATTCTTCTCGCGTACCGGTCTCCCACTAAGCTTCACGCTTCAATCATTGCACACAAAGGAAGACAGACGCTCACCGAGAGAATAGCCGACAACCAGCGCTCGAATAACGCCGGATCAGTCAGCCGCAGCTGTGGCCGGCGACTGCTGCTTCATCATCTCTTCCATCCCCTTCTTCATTTCCTTCGCCGAGGGTTCCGCTTTGTGCATCCCGACCATCCAGCTGTAGCCATCGGGATCGACAACCGTGCCGCAACGATCACCCCAAAACATGTCCATGACCGGACCCTGCGGGGTAGCGCCAAGTTTCGTCGCCTTCTCAACCACTTTGTCGACGTTCTCAACATATATGTAGAGGCTGGCGGGAGAGGCACCGACACTTTTTGCACTCCGCCGTCCCATCGCAGGACTCTCGGGACCAAGCATCAGGGTGGTGCCGCGCAGAGTGAGTTCCGCGTGCATCGGTTTTCCGTCGGGGCCGTTCATGATGGCTCGTTTCGAGAAACCAAAAGCTTTTTGATAGAAACTCACTGCTGCTGGAATGTCAGAGACGGTAAGTGCGGCGGAGATGGCGCTGTACTGCTTCCTGTTGAGCGGATCGATCTTCTTTTTTGCCATAACGTTCCTTTCTTGCGGAGGACATTCTATCGGACAATCCCGCACCAGACCATAGGCAAGCGCCTCCTGTTCTGCTTTCAACAAGTTCGCGCACGGTAACCGAAAGTTACCGTGCAGCACCCTTTCAGGGGTGAAGTGTCACCGTATCAACCCCATGCGAAGCATGGCCGGGTTTTGACTTCCCCGGCAGGGCACCTTCGGGCAGGCAGGACACCCCGGAAACCCACCTCCGGGACCACCATAACCTCACCCCTCACCGTGTAGGAATCGCCAAACTGCCGGGTCAGGAATCGGACGCGGATTTGACCTCGGAATCGGGACGGCATTGGACAGCTAATGGACCAGGATCAGGGCGCGGATCGGCGGCTCACAACACCCCGGAATCAGCGTCGGATTGAGGCGGTAGATGACAAGGGCCGCGCCACAGATCGGCACGGCCCTCTACCCCCTCAGCATCGGGATTAGCAGCTAAAGAAAAAGTTCACTCCGGCCTACTTAGTGCCCAGCGCTTGGGTACTCATAACCTGATGGCGAGATAACCAGCAACTTTTCGTTCGGTCGGTCGATCAGTCTCTTTAGGGTTGCGGTAGAGGATGTGTCTTTGAGCAGCCCTGTCATCGTGACCCAGTACTGTTGCTGATCACTCGAAACTGCGTAGTAGATTACGCCCGGACGGTCTGACACATTATCCAACCGTGGCCCAGATGCGTCGCTTACGACAACGATCTGGTAAGGGAGCCGCTGTCCTCTCTGAGAGTAGAGGCTCTCCGTGGGCGGCGATTGGACACGATTCTGCCATGCTTCGGGGCCTCTTTTCATGGCATCGGAGAACTCGGCCTCGTTCTTTGGGAATCTGTGATTGGCATCATGCCAAACACCAAGGAATGAATGGAGGCTCGACAAGTAGTTTGAGTCTTGAATCATGCTCCGGTGCACATGCGGTATCCCATCGGGGATGTACACCAGCGTCGCCAACCCAAGTACAGCTCCAACAGGGAGAAGGAGTCTGTAAAAACCCCTGCGCGATGCACCATAAAAAGCGCAGCAGAAAATGCCAGCTCCTAGCATCACCAAGGCCGAACCTACCGCAAGATACGGATACTCGACATAGTAGACCTGGGTTGTGTGGATGCGGACCGAGCAGGAGATGAGGTAGAAGCCAAAGATCAGCGCCGGAAGAGCAAAGAGTCCAAAAAGTACCGTGAGTCCCAGTCCGATGCTTTTTCCCATAGATTCCTGTGGTCGCGCTCCAGCGGGCCAGGAATCGTCAGCAGCAGGCGCTCTGCGTTGCGGTCAGAGCGGCGGCGACGACTAAGTGAACCTCAGCCTATCGGATTTCGATGGTGATTGGCTGTGCTGAAAGTGGTCCCCGCATCGCTGGAACGTTGGGAGAAAGTTTCTTAAAGAAAGCCTCTGGTTGTGGAAGCCGATACGTGCCCGTCACGACGTACTTGCCAGGAGCTTCCAGCGAGTAGCCCCAGGCGCGTGAGCGATCGTCTTTGTTCACGCAAGACACGATCAGTTTCTTGCTGACTGACTCGCCGGGAGAGATCGTTACAAACGCGCGTGCAAAGTCGGTTTGGCCAGCGATACGCCCGCACCACTCGACACGCTTGCCCTCGGCGTTCACTATATCCAGAGTCACGAAGTGAGCGAGTTGAAAAGTTCTTGCGACGAGCACTTTGCCATCAGAACGATTGGCGAGTCGAAACGTGAACTCAACACTTTCTCCTTTCTCATAGATCGTCTTAATTGGCTCGATCACAAAGGCGAGTTTTGATTCCTCGCCACTCTTTGCGGTGTTCTCTTGGGCGAACCCGGCAAGCGAGCTTGCCAGCGCTAGGATGATTATTCCGAAAAGGATTCTTGTTTTCATTGTTCTGGGATTTGATTTGGTAGATCCGAGGTTGTTGTTGGAACTTGGGTTTGCGGTGTGGAAACGCCCACCGTAGTGGGCAGCGGCCATAGGCCACAAGTAGCCTCCATTCCGTAAGCCTGATCCTCCTGGTTGTCCCCGGGCACAAGCGTGATATGTACCATCTCGTGAACAAGGTTTTGTGCGATCATCCACGCTCCGAATCGGCACGTTACCGGTCTTAGCCAGATATCGTGCGTGTCTCCTGGGAGTGTGTAGGCTCCCTCCTGCCCGTTGGGACCGGTCGCGGTAACGTCATCGTTGGGAGCGGAGTGCATCGTGATGCCCGGATCGTTTATCAGGTCGGTGAACGAGCGACCAGTGCCGATACCTCTGAACGCACAGTCGCACTTCTTGGGCAGATGGTGAAGGATGTTGAGGGCCCGATTTAAGGAGTGGAGACAGTTGGGGTTGAAGTTCGGATCAATCGACAGTAAGCCGCTGGGATCAACGAACCCAGTTGGCTGATTTTTGACATAGCGGTAGAGGTTTATGTCCTGACCACGGAATCCGACCGGGTCACCGCTGATGAATCTGCCCGCGTTCTGGTCGAAGTAGCGGGCGCGGTAGAAGTAGATTCCCGTGTCCTGGTCGAACTCGCGCCCGGTGTACTGGAATGGATTGGTCAGCGTCCCCGTGGAAGCCGTGACCTTGCCGTAAGAGTCGTATGTGTACGTATTGGCAAGCGCGCCTGCTGCGTTGCTAAGCGAAGAGACTGAGCTTAGGCCGTCCTGCTCGTAGTAGCTGGTTGTGCCCGAGCGCAGCTCGGCAAAAGGCTCATCAGCTTTCCAGGCTTGTGTGTAACGCGCCAGGACGTTGCCGCTCGAATCGGCTTCCTCCAAGAGATTCGGCCCATCATAGAGGTAATTCGTCGTTCCTAGCGGCCCGGACTTCTGGATGCGGCGCCCGAAAGGATCGTAGCGGAAGGTAGTAGTTCCCACTCCCGGATTGACGACCTGTGTCAGCCGATTCTCGAAGTCCCAGGTG
>Ga0335078_10016880_pt1 | contig 10845 bp, 11 predicted proteins | sample Lox_Sample_32_FD_206711 | JGI IMG/M metagenome (GOLD analysis project Ga0335078, IMG submission 206711) | Soil microbial communities from Loxahatchee National Wildlife Refuge, Florida, United States - Lox_Sample_3.2 | ecosystem: Environmental > Terrestrial > Soil > Wetlands | place: USA... | reverse complement strand
GGCTGCCGAGCAGGTCGGGAAACGAGTCGACGATCGGCTGCGCTGCCAGGTCGGGCGGGAAGATGACCGCCAGGCCGTCGCCGCGATCCTCGTACTTGCACTGGCTATTCCAGGGCATCCCGCACCTGTCGAGGGCCTCGCGCAGGATCCCGTAGAGGGACGTGCGCAGGCGACGCTGGATCTCGACGTCTCGGTCGGCACGGGTCGACTCGGCGATGTCGACGGCCAGCATGGGGCAGACCTGCCCGCTGATCCGCGGAACGGTGTCGTGGCCGGATAGCTGGGTCATTTATGCCTCCTTGGCCGGATTTGGCCTGGCATAAGCGATTTAACAGACTAATCAGGATATTTCGGACCTAGCATTCGCCTGTGCAGATGCACGTGCAAAAGCTTAGTGCACGAGATAGGCGCGGGTTGTGCATTGCCGATTGTCCGCGGGTTAATTTGCCCGGTCTCGCGGCGCGTCCGGTCGTCATGGAAGTTTGGCCCCACTGAACATGCGAGATCGGTGTGCGCGATGGTCGTATTTGATGCCATCGTGACCCCTGATGCTGCGCGCCCGGCCTGACCGAGTAAGAGTGGCCACCATCATGGCGGGCGGCGGGCGGATAGGCGAACCGGGAACGAGGCAGGGACGAGGACCGCACGCGCCCTCGGGGACACCGTGGTGCCCGGCTCGGGAGTGAGGTTCCAGCGGGCGGCGATGGAGGCCAGGATGAGGATCGCCTCGGCGTCAGGGCGACGGTGCAGCACGTAGGGCGGGAGGCGGTGCCGGGGCTCCGGGCTGTGCGGGCGGGTGGCGGAAGTGGCGGAAGATGCGGGCATCGCAGGATCGTTACCTGGTAGCGAACCAGCAGTCGGCTAGCGCGTCCAGAGTGGCCCGGTCCGGCCCGGGCAGCCGCCGCATCCACCCGGCAAGATAGCTGTACCGGTGCAAGATGCCCCAGGCCAGCAGACGGCGGCGCAGGCCGGGGTCAAGCTGGTCACGCCGGTAACCATAAGCGGTCAGCGTGCGGGTCAGGAACCGGGCATCGCCCTGGGCCACGAACACCCCGACCGCCACGAATTCATACTCCCGCTCGCCGCGCATGGCGGGCTCGAAATCGATCAGCCCGGTCACCCGCCAGGCCCCGCCCGGGCCGACGGCGGCCAGCAGATGCTGCCGCATGATCTCGGTGTGCAGCAGCACCGGCGCCCCGGACGGCAGCTCGACCGCATCCAGAAAGCCGGGAATCTGATCCGCCCACAGCTCCGGCAGGCCCCAGGCGCGTTGCTCGCTGACGCACTCCGCGCGCCGCCGCGCGACGAAGCCCGGCCAGTCGGCAGGCTGCCAGCCGGGAATGGCCGGCGGCGGCACCCGGTGCAGCGCCGCTATCGTCTCGCCAAGCTGGCCGGCCAGCCGGTCCCGGTCCCTGCCTGGGACCTGGTCCCACACGGCATCCAGCGGGACGCCGGGCAGGCGGCTCATCAGGACGTAACCCCAGCCGTCCCGGTCTCCGGCCGCATGGACCCGCGGCGTCGGGACAGGCAGCCGTGAGTGCACAGCGGCCAGCACCTCCGCCTCGACCCGGTGATCCGGCCAGCCCGGCACCGGGGGAAACAGCTTAAGAACCAGGTCACCCGCCGCGTAGACCGGCCGCGAGCCCGCCTGGTACCTGGTCAGCCCGGCCGCGTCGACACCCAGGAACCGGCACAGCCGCTCGGCACCTGGCCGCAGCACGGCCTCGTCCCGGCAGATCTCTGCGAACGCCTGCTCAGTCACCGCTGACGGCAGCATAGGCCCCGACCGTACAAACCCCAGATCTCTCATCGCAACGAGATTTCCGCCTCACGGTCCCAACCCTCCCGGGGTTATTCGGAATGGGACGACAGGGTTCGGCGGGTAATGGCGATGGCGGCTATGGCGATCCACAAGAGTTCGAGGCCGAGGAAGATGCGCTCGTAGAGGCCGCCGGGGGCGTGGTGGTGCTTCGTGGCGGCGCCGAGCAGCAGGTAGGCGACGGCGCCCGCGATCGAGATGCCGAGCATGACCGGGGCGACGGGCCGCCAGGCCGGGTCGGACATCATGCTGGCGGAGAGCATGATGAGGCCGATCGTGATGGCGGTGAACGCGATGAAGGCCAGGACCAGATGGACGACGCCGCTGCCGTGCTGCGGGGTGCCCTCGATGTCGTCGGCGAAGAACGCGAGCAGGCCCGAGGAGATCGCCCAGGTGACGAGCAGGTACAAGCCGCCGCGGGTGCGGCCTTCCGGGCGCAGGATCCGGTACAGGGCTGCGGCTAGGGCCAGGGACAGGGCGCAGCGAAGCAGGAAGTTGATGTCCATCACCCAGTACCACGGGCCGCGGCCGTAGTCGCTCTCGGCGTTGTAGATCAGGCTGTAGCCGGGCCGCAGGAAGGCCAGCAGGACGTCGATGGCGACGTAGACGACGGCGCCGACCAGGGTGAACTGGGCCAGCGGCTTCGCGCGGGACGCGGCCGGGCGCTGCCGCGGCGGTGAGACGGCGGTGGTCATCGGGACCTCCGGAAGGACTGGTCGATGCGGTTGTGGCGAGGCCGCGGGCCGACGGTTAGAGGCGGTTGCCCGAGATCTGCAGGAGAGAAACGCAACCTGGTTGCATATCGATAGTATGCTGGGGTCATGGCCGCGGAGTCAAATCCCGTCTACCGGTTCGGCGACCTGCTCGCGCTGACCAGGCAGAGCTGGCTCGGCCAGATGTCCAGCCGCCTGGAACGGCTCGGTTTCGCCGACTACCGGCGCACCGACGCGGGCGCGTTGCGGTCGCTCTGGCGCGGTCCGCTGCCGGTCGGCCAGCTCGGCGAGGTGCTGGGCGTGACCAGGCAGGCGGCGAGGAAGGTCGCCGACGGGCTCGAGCAGCGGGGCTATGCGACGACCGAACGGGACTCGCGCGACACCAGGCAGCTGAACGTCACCTTGACCCAGCTCGGCCGCCACTACGCTCGCGCCATCATCGTCGTCATCGCCGAGCTCAACCACGAGATTGCCCAACGGGTCAGCCCGGAGCAGCTCGCCGCGGCGGACGCCGTGCTGCGCGCCGCCCTGTTCGACGACAGCGCCAGGCAGCGAGCCAGCCGCGTACCGCGACCCGCCGGGCAACCGTCCGCCCACGACGCAGTCTTAGCTGTTTATCGCGCGGTGGCTCCTGCGGCCAGCGGCGTACCGCCGGGGGTGGCGGCGAAGGCGTTCCGCAGGCTCAGCAGGTAGGAGAACGGTCCGGTGCCGCGGGTCCCATCGCGTACGGACTCGGCCCACGAGACCAGGCCATCCTCCCCGGTGTACAGCGGGAGCTGGTAACTGTAACTCGCGCACGCGGCCAGCGCGGACAGGTAGAGCGTGCTGGACATCCAGCCACGGGTAATACAGCACACGGGCGGACTTCACGGTCGGCCTCCCTCAAACCGCACCGCCGGGTTCCTGACGTAACCTGCACCTATCGGGGTCCCTTCCGAGCCTGGAGGCGGCTGGTGAACCGGATCGAACGGCGGATACGGAACATGGTCAACCCGTGCTCCACGGCGTTCGCCGGATGGTGGTGTCACTCGGCGCGATATCTGCCGCTGATCAGGACGGTCTCAGGCGTCAGAGGGGCCGCGCGGCCGCCGCGACGCGCGGCGGCTTACCGTCACGTCCCGCCCGAGCAAATGGCTGCCAGGCGGGCCGCCATCGACGCGGTGCTGGCGAGCCAGGAGAGACCGAGTCCCGATCCGTGACTCCGGCCACCATTCCCGGCGCCTACCCTTGCTCCGGGCTAGCCGGCTCGGAAGGCCAGGGCCTCGGCGGCCAGGGCGGCGCGGGCGAGGCTGTCGTAATAGACGTCGGCGGCGGCGCGGGCCTGATCGGTCATGCTATTGAGCTCGCCGATCACGTGCTCGTCGGCGGCGGTGCGGGCGGCCAGGTCGAGGAAGCTGTCGTTGAGGCCGGATAGGCGCATGGAGCTTTCCCAGTCGATGCGGGCGTTGTCCACCGCCGTGACCTCGGCGGCATAACGCTCGATGGCGCTGACCCTTTCGCCGGCGGAGAGCTCGGCCTGGGCGAGGACGCGCTGTTGCGGGTCGAGGACGGCGGAGGTGAGCGGACCCGGTTGCTGTGCCATGGGATGACCCGGCTGGAAACCGGCGTGCTTCGCGCGCAATTTAGTGACGTCCCGCAGAATGAGAGCGACCTCCCATTCGTGCCGCCGCAGAGTCATCTCAAGCCCCGGCTGCTTGAGCAGGTTATCTGCGTACGCCATCGACCCGAGAATGGTCTGCACGGCTTGCCTGGCCCGGCGGGCGATTTTCTGGCAGCCGCCGTCCAGATCCTGGAGCCGGATCACCCGATCCGATGCCGGCGGGTCGTAGCTGGCCGATTCGCCGAGGGCGGGGAAGCTGCGGTACGACCTTTCCGCGGCGGCAAGCCAGCCGACGGCGGGGAACGCAAGCGCGGCCGGGACCAGCAGCGACCAGGCGGTTATCATGCCCGCGTAGTGCAGGATGGCCAGCAGGATCGCGAGCACGACCACGGCCAGGCAACCGGCCATCGCCATGGTCAGCCGTAGCGCCGAGGCCGCCTTGGCGTCCATCGTCCCCGCGTGCCGACGGCGCCTTTGCGTACGTTCTCGCATTAGCTCCGGATCGGCGATCACGTCGCCGTCGTCAATCCCGCCGGGGAGATTCCCGCCGTGCCGAAGATCCGGAACGCCTTGCCGGCGCTGGGATGGATCATCGTGGCTCATCGAGCGATCCCCCGGAACGGTCACGTTCTACGCGATAAGCGTACCGCCGGCCGCTTGCCGCCTCCCGGGTTTCCGCGCTACCTGATCTGGAACGAGGCGAGGCCCTCTGGCGGCTCGGCGTGTACGGTGACGTCGGCCACGGCGGCCAACTGCGGGCCGTGCCTGGCCCATTCCAGCAGATGCTCCACCTCGTCGGCGGGTCCCTCGAAGGCGGCCTCTACCCGGCCGTCGGGCAGGTTGCGCACCCAGCCCCGCACGCCGTGCTTGAGCGCCACGCGCCGGCAGGTGATGCGGAAGCCGACGCCCTGGACCTGGCCGGCGATCAGCACCCGGTAGCGGATCACAAGCCCGACAGTAGAGCATGGTGATCTTTACGTTGCCGGTCGTGTTGGGATGAAGCCATGGCGATCTTTGTGCTTGTGCACGGGGCGTGGGGCGGCGCACACGGGTTCCGCAAGGTCCGCGGGCCGCTGCAGGCGGCCGGTCATTCGGTGTTCACGCCGAGCCTGACCGGCATCGGCGAGCGGGTGCACCTGACCGGGCCGCAGGTCTGCCTTACCACGCACGTCACCGACGTGGTCAACACCGTGCTGTACGAGGACCTAGACGAGATCGCGCTGCTCGGCTTCTCCTACGGCGGGTTCGTCGTCACCGGGGCGCTGCGGCACATCGGAGACCGGGTCCGGCACCTGGTCTTCCTGGACGCGTTCGTGCCCGGCGACGGCGACACGGTGTACGACCACACCGGTGCCGCGGCGGGGCGCGGCCGGGTGATCGGGCTGGGCGACGCGTGGCTCGTGCCGCCGATGGCACGGGAATTCGACGATCCGGCCGAGGCCGCCTGGGCGGGCCCGCGGCGCACCCCGCATCCGGTCGGCTGCTTCACCGAGCCGGTCCGGCTGGCGCGGCCGCTGGAGGACTACCCGTTCACCCGGACCTACATCAAGGCAACCGGGGAGCCGCGGCCCTCGGCGTTCGATGCGTTCTGGGCCGCCGCGGACCGGGCCAAGGCCTCCCCCGCCTGGCGGTACCTGGAGATCACCACCAACCACATGATCGCAAGCAACCGGCCAGCGGAACTGACCCGGCTGCTGCTCGAACTGGCGTGATGGGGATTAGTGGTGTCGCTTCTTGCGGGTGGTGCGGCGAAGATACCGTTCCCAAGCCTTGACTCGTTCAAGATCCTGATCCCTCATCGCGGCCTCCTTCGCGGCCACTTCAAGTTCCTTCTGCTGGCGAACCATCTCTCGCTCAAGATAAGCTATCCGTTCGTACAGAATGCTCTCTAGCACAACTGGGGCATCAATATCGGCGACTTTCGGCATGTCCCATGCCCCGCCGTACCGCTGGGCGACGAGAACTCGGTACTTCGGCAGGACCTCATCCAATCGCTCCTTGGCCGCGGCGATCAATGGACCGAAAGTGTTCAGCAGGGATTGCCGGTCCACTAGGTCCATCTGGCGCTCTTGAAGCTCCCAGAGCAGCTCGGACATTATCGCCCGTACGTCTTCTGCGGCAGCCGGGTGAATGGTAGCGAGCCATGCCCGGGCAGCATCGGGCTTCATAGTGATTGGCGCAGTGCTCTTCGCTACCGAATTGAGCATCGACGTATTCGACACGAAGTAAGCATTCGAGACCATTCGGCCATCGAGTTTCAGCATTCCCGAGCGGGCTCGTTCGACCAGTGCGATTGCCTCAGCTTCTGCCCGGACCTGACGGGGGTGCGTATAGGACCGGGCAGCTACACGTCGCTCTTGGACCAGCCTGATGTACTCGTCGCGGCTGGGCCCAAGGGTGGCATCATCACCCGCCAGGAAATCGAAGTCAAGAACCTCGACTTTGTGCTCCGCAAGCGACCTCGACACGGCGAAATCGGAAATTGAGCCGATGACCCGGGGTATGTCCAGGCAGCGGGCGAGATAGTCATCGAAGGATTTCGGCATTCCTGGATTGCCTGCAAGCGACCAGTATCCCTCCAGGAATGCATTCGTTTTGTTTCCGGCGCGGCCTGTCGCCGCCTCGAAGGCTAGCAGTGTCTGCAGGCCGCCAAGAGCCTTATCTTTCTTCTGAGCCCAGCGGGCGTGCTCCGCAAGCTCTTCCGCGAGCGGCCGGGTCGTAACTACGGCGGCGCCGGCCTCGTGTAGCTTGCGGATCAACGTCCGCGCTGAGTCGTTACCTTCGCTGCCAGCCGCAAGCCAGGGAATCAGGGTGCTCGAGTCTATGATGAACAAGGAGCTCCTGAGTTCTTTCATTCGTACCGCGAGCGTATCATTGTCGAGGCTAAGCAAATGTAGCACGAACTTTGCCTGAACGGCGGTGGCCAGATAGGCGCTTTCGGCTTGGGTAGGCTTACGGAAGACTTCCTGGATTGTCTGAACCACGCACAAGGCCTCGGCCTCGTCATTTGTCTTGTTTAGCCATTCGCCTATCGTCTGGAGTAGCGCCAGCGCATGGTAGTCCTGTTGCGTCGACGTGCCTCCGGTAGCGAATGCCAGGGCAACCCCCAAGGCTCGGCGCTCGATCGCTTCACGGAAGAAGGCGCACACCACATCCGCAGGGCGACCAGTTACCGCCCCGATCGGCGCGGCAGTCTGCTCGACGCGGGCTCGTATGGAGGCGGTGAACTGCTCCTCCATACGACCCGCGACCGCCGCGTGGTCCAGCACCGTCTCTCGGCCGGCCGCAGCTAGTGAATAGGTCCCGCCGCAATCGATCAGGAGCTTATCTGCAACAAGCTCACGGAGCGCGTCGGTCAACGCCTCCTCAGCTTCTTGCTCGGTGATCGAGGAGGACGCGATACGCCTGGCGAGCACGTTGAGGATGCCGTTAAGGTCGGTGGTGAGCTGCGCTCGAGTCCGAGGACCCGTCTCGCAGATCGAGAGCACCCGAGCCTGCAAAATAGATGTTCTCAGCCGCTGCGGGACCTCCCGCGGCGTATTGAGCACCAAGTGGTTGTAAATAAGCAGCCCGGTAGTTTCAGGATCATAGGACGGTGGTGCTTCGAGATGCCGCCCGAAGCGCAGTGAGCGCCGGATGCTCATGGCGCTGTAGACCGAAAGAGTGTGTCGTAGGTTCTGATGTTTCCCATCGTTATTACGGTAGGGGTGTACATCGATCTTGTTTGCCCGCAGAAATACTTGCCGACTGATGGTGTCTCTGAACTCGCCCGACTTCTCCATAAGAGCATAGATCGGGCGTGTCGCATCAGTAAGGCGTCCGACTCTGCGAAGCAGTTGCATCATTCTTTGGTCGCGGAACCCGATGCCGATAACGATTATACGCTTATTTGCGAGCAATCCTTGCAACTGTTGAAAGACCCGCGATTCGTCTACGTAGATTTCATCATAGTCATCGTCGGTGATTATGAGCCGAGAACGCGATGGATCCAGGTCGGCCGCGCCGTGAATATGCCAAACGACGCGTTCGGCGGTACCCGACGCTTTCCGTACCTCGTCGCCCACATTACCGACCGCCGTCCAGCCCGGATCTATGCGGTTAAGAGCCCGTTCAAGCAGGCCGTCATAGTTTGTGGTCAGGTATCCCGCGAAGGGTAGGTCCGCCAACAGGTCATGCATATTTCCGGGACTATTTCGGGCCGCTCGAAGCGAGTCCCTGACGCTTCCCTCGAGCGCCTTGCGGCCGATCAGGGCCTCAATGACGGCGAAGGCAGCCGGCAGATCCTTGGCATTGTGCGCGTGCTCGAACAGAGGATTCGACTCAAGCTCGGACAACTGCCATGACGTCAGCTTGGACCTGACATCGGCTAGCAGCTGATCCCAGCTTGGGCAACCCGCTTCTACGGAAGGTCCGCTGCCGATCAGCGCCCATGCGTCCTTACTATTGATAAGACGCAACAATTCAGTATGCAGCATTCCCGCCTCCTGGGTATATGGGCCCAGATAGGGAACACCCCCGCCTGTTAATCCAAGCGGGGGTATCTTGAAATATCTTTAAATCAGCATTGCCGACACGCATGCCTGCCACCGATCCTCGGATCCGGGATCGCGACAAGCAAGTTACTCCAGCGCATTTTCGCGTATGAAATTGTCCCCAGATTCACTAACCTTCTGAACAGTATTAGGTGAACGCAGCGCTGAATTTCGACACTGAGAATTGAGAGCATTCCCGTTCAACTACCGCTCCTCCTTCCGGCAACGCAGTAAAGATCGGATGACTCCTCGCCCCCGATTACCCGGGTAGACTAGCAGCACCACTGAAGCCCCAGCTACCACATGGTTGGTGGATTGTATGCAGTCCTCACGTTACGGAGGTCCATCGACAGAGGTGACTACCTGACCTGCATCGTCCCCCAGAGCGGGGTCGGATGACTACTGGGCAACCAACCATCTATTGGCCCATTCGGGCCATCTTGGGCAAAGACTACCTCAAGACACGCAGGTCGCGTACACTCCTGTGATCGTCCTCTTGGCTGGGACCACTGGTATTGGAGCAAATATATATGCAAGGACAATCTATGGATGGGAGCGTGACGGACGCGGGAAGACCCTCCTCGTCTGGCCGACCGCCAGATGAGGACCTGACTCCGATCGTCCGCCGACTTGTCATGCGGCGGAAGACCAAGAAAGCACAGTCTGATTTGGCCAACTCGGCCCTAACAAGAGCTTACCTTGATGCTGGTTTGCGGCTTATCACCGATCAGATGACCGCCGGAAGCAGGGCCGGGCCGGCTCGCGCGGGCGATGACGATGCACGGCCATTCTTCGGCTGGCTGACAAGAACCATGGTAATCGATGAAGTCGGACGCGGTGCGGAACTTCAAGGCAGCGAGGGGACGTTTCGCGATCGCTGGGAGTTTCGAGACGACTACATAGAGGATCTGCTCACCTATGCTCTATGGGCGCGCCATTGGTCCCTCGAGGCGAGTGTTGCCGAGGAGTCACGCGAACTACTGACGCAGGCTCCGGACTTCGTCCGGGCGATCCACGAGGTCGCGTACCGGGACCTCCGGACCCTAATCGACAATCCTGTCTACAAAATATCGATTCTAGGCGCTGCCATGGCAGCACATGACGATACTGCCCGGGAAGCGATAGCCGAGACATATCGTCAGATAACGGACTCATGGACTAATCTTTACGAAATTACGCTTGATGCCCGCGGTCTTAGACTGAGATCTGGGATCTCGTTGCCCGAGATCACAGATATGCTAACGGCAATCGCCGACGGCCTTAGCCTCAGGATCATGGCCGATCCGAGTTCTCATCTGATCGATCATGAACGGAAGCAGTCGTTGCTCGGCAAGGCGGCACTTGCCTTCGTGGTCGCATGCGTGGACGTCGGCGACGGGAAGAGCCTAGAGGACGTTGTCCGGGCGCTTGCTCCCCCGCCGCAAAGCTGACGACCTCGAAGGACACAAGCGCACGCGGCTAGAGCGTGAGCAGGATTCACAGCTGTTCGACAGGGGTGGGCCTGGACGGGCGTCCCGCCCGGCGCAAGTCAGCTGGTGAAGGTGGGGTCGCCGCCTCGGGTGGCGCCGGAGCGGTCCTTGGGCTCTTCCCAGTCTTCCTGGCGGCCCAGGGCGGTCCAGTCGAGGAGGACGTAGGCGCCGACGGTCGCCTCCGTGCCGCGGGCGTAGGCCGAGTAGGTGTGGTAGATGTCGTCGCCATCGCGCAGGAAGCAGCTGTAGCCGGGGAGCTCCGTAGACGTCTCGCCGCCGACGGCGTCGGGCTCCGGGCGGTAGTTGTACTCGATCTGGCCGCGTTCTGCGTCCAGCGAGACGCCGAAATCGTAGTTGAAGTCGCTGCCGTGGGCGGAGTACCAGGGGATGGTCCAGCCGCGTTCGGCGGCCTTCGCGGCGATCTTGCCGTAGGGGGCGCGGGAGGTGAACACCAAGGCCGTCTGTCTGGTCGCGAGCTGGTCGAGCATGAACAGGGGGAACGCGTTGATGCTGGCGGTGCAGCCGGGGCAGGGCTGCTCCCAGTCCGGGCCGAACATCACATGCTGGACGACCAGCTGGCGGTGGTCGCCGAACAGGTCGGCCAGCGTCACCTCGCCGTCCGGTCCCTCGAAGACGTAATCCTTGTCGATCCGCACCATGGGCAGGCGGCGGCGCTCGGCGTTCAGCGCGTCATGCCGGCGGGTGAGCGCCT
>Ga0335078_10016878_pt1 | contig 10845 bp, 11 predicted proteins | sample Lox_Sample_32_FD_206711 | JGI IMG/M metagenome (GOLD analysis project Ga0335078, IMG submission 206711) | Soil microbial communities from Loxahatchee National Wildlife Refuge, Florida, United States - Lox_Sample_3.2 | ecosystem: Environmental > Terrestrial > Soil > Wetlands | place: USA... | reverse complement strand
GGCACCGGACCGCAAGATCATGGCCAGATCTTTGGCCTCTTGCTCGGTGAAACGGCCATTGATCACGCCGGTATCGTGAATCTGCTCTTTAATTACCGCGACTTCCTGAACCTTGTTATCGAGAACCACCGCCAGGTTGTCCCCGACGTGGGCCCCGGTAAATGCCCCAAAGCGACGACCGCCTTCATTCGTCAGGTTGAACTGAACCGATGGCTGGCCATTTTCGTCGCGGGACGGCTCCGCATTCCGCAGGTCTCGTCCCGTAACTGCCGAAGCTCGAGAAATCAGATACCAGACCGGCCCTTCCGAACCGCTGCTCTTGCCCGGTAACAACATCGAATCCGGCGGCAAAACTCCGCCGTGATCCTGCAATGCCTGCTGCTCGCTCGAATACGGCCCTCCCATTGACTGCTTGATCTCCAGCATCGCCGTCGACTGCATGATTTCTTTTACGCGTGCCGGGTCATCCACACCGGGAAGCTGAACCAGAATCTGATACTGACCAAGGCCGTGTTCTTCGATGATGGGCTCGCTCACGCCGAGCTGGTCAATGCGGTTGCGAATTGTCTCAATCGCCTGAGCAACGGCCCGATTTTTCAAATCGGACAAATTCTGCGGCTTCATAGAAACTGTCCACGTGTTCTCGGCTCCAGAAGCAAGGTTGTAGTCAGGAAGGCGGTCATTCACAATCGAACGCAGGTCTGAAGTCTGCTCGGGCGGCACGCCCTTAATGACGATCTTGTCAGGAGTATTGGCCGCATCGGGCTTGGAAATGTCGGCGTAGCTGATCTTGTGGGTCCGCATGTCCGCCTTCAGGCGCTCCATGGCGTTGTCGGAGTCCACATTGACGGCGTCGTTGACCTGCACCTGCAAGATCAAGTGGGTGCCACCCTTGAGATCGAGTCCGAGATGAATCCGGTTCTGCAGTGCCGCCTGAAGGCCGCCGCCGGACCAGGTCTGGGGCACTCCGAAAATCCCGAATAAAAATACGAGAAGCGTCGCCGCGATGACAATCGCCTTCCAACCCAAGTTCTTGTTCATAGATAACTACTCACAGAGCAAACAGAAATTCTGCTACTTCTTGTTTGAGACTTCTTTCCCCGGCTCTTCTGCAGTCGTGACCGTCGAAACCGAGCCTCGGCTGACTTCTATTCTTAAATTGTCGGGCGGAACCCGAAGGTGAAGAACATCGTCCTTTAATGCAATGATAGTCCCTCGCAAGCCGCCAGTTGTTACGACTTTATCTCCCGTCTTCAGCTCATTGAGCATCTGCTGCCACTTCTTCTGCCGCCGCTGCTGCGGCATGATGAGCAAGAAGTAGAAAATCGCAAAGATGAAAATCAGCGGCGCAAAACCCAGCCATCCCGCCGAGCTGCCGCCTATCTGCAAAGTCAGTAATGCCGGACCGTTCATCAGAATTGTCTTTCTATAGCTCGGGAAAAACCGGCGCCTCCAAAGTCTCGGCGCACTTCCGCTTGGCGATGGATCGCTGGAGTTCTCGCGTTATCGGCCGGAGATTCCTTCAGCTTTGGACGCTTGCAAGGGTTGCCGAGCTACGGCTTGGCTCGAGACCAGACCTCGGATAGAAAACGGGCCCCTCTCCCAAGAGAAATAGAATGACGTACTGCTCTCATGGTGTCAAGGTAGAAGCTCAGGTTGTGGATGGTGTTCAGGACCTGCGCAAGGATCTCATTCGACGCGTATAAATGCCGCAAGTAGGCTCTGGTATAGCGCCCGCATACCCGGCAATTGCAATTGGGATCGAGTGGGCCTTCATCACTCGCCCATCTTGCCTGCTTGATCGAGATTCGTCCCTCCGATGTGAAAAGCAGGCCATGGCGCGCCGCGCGGGTGGGAAGCACGCAGTCCATCATGTCAATGCCGAGATTTGCATATTCCACAATCTCTTCCGGCGTCCCCACTCCCATGAGATATCTCGGCTGATCGTTGGGTAGGTGCTCGAGCGTGGACTCGACGATTTCCCGGGTCAGGGCTCGCGGCTCGCCCACGCTCAGCCCACCGATCGCATATCCGGAAAAGCCTATTCCGATGATTCGCTCCGCCGATTCTTTGCGAAGGGCGCGATCCATCCCTCCCTGAACGATGCCGAACAGTGCCTGCGTCTGTACCGAGCAAACGCTATTGCCTGCCAACCGGTTCCACGGCACTTCCTGCTTGTGCTCCTCAAAATATTTCTTGCTTCTCTCCGCCCAACGAACGGTCAGTTTCATGGATTGACGCACTCGGTCGAGCTCTGCTGGATGCTCCGTGCACTCGTCGAAGGCCATGATGATATCCGCTCCAAGCCCGATCTGCGCTTGCATCGCGCTTTCGGGAGAAAAGAAGTGACTCGATCCGTCGAGGTGGGATCGAAATGTCACGCCCTCTTCTGTGACCTTCCGCAAATCACTCAAGCTGAAAACCTGAAAGCCACCGGAATCGGTCAGAATCGATCGCGGCCAGGCCATAAATTTGTGCAGGCCCCCGAGCTTTTTGACCTGCTCAACCCCGGGCCTTAAATAAAGGTGGTACGTATTGCCCAGGAGAATCTCGACCCCGAGTTCTTCCAGCACCTCCTGCGAAACGCCTTTTACCGAGGCGACCGTGCCTACCGGCATGAATACAGGGGTTTCGATCTCGCCATGGGACGTGGTCAGGCGTCCGGCACGCGCTGCTCCCGCCCGAGCTTCAACAAGAAATTGGATGGACACTACGGGAATTGTAGCGAATCAGGACTCGATTTTTAGATCAACGAGTTCCCCTCGAACACTGCCATTATTAATGAGCAGCCGGCCAACTGTGATCGGCAACCGAAACCGCCTCGGCCCGGCGCTCCCAGGATTGAAATACAGAACGCCATTTTTCTGCTCTTGTTCAGGTGTATGGCTGTGACCGTAGACGATTGCTGCGAAACCAGCCGCTTTGGGGTTCAGATCCAGCGCTTGAATATCGTGCAGCACATAGATCGACATACCTTCGACTTCTAGGACATTGGTCTCGGGAATCTCTCGGGCCCAGTTTTCTCGATCAACGTTCCCTCGCACAGAGGTTACCGGTGCAATGCGACGCAGTTCATCGAGAATCGCGGGATTGCCGACGTCGCCGGCGTGAATGATCTGATCCGATCCGCGCAGCGCTTCTGCTGCCTCCGGGCGCAGCAGTCCGTGCGTATCCGAGATGACTCCAATCGTGGTCACTTTGAGTCCTCACATGCACCAGTGTGGGGTTAGGGGAGCAAAGATAGGTCCCCGGCGCTTTCGGCGATTCAATTCTTTTCCAGGAGCACCACCGCATGGGCGATCGCCGCGTTTTCTGTTCCCATGCCTTCGGGAGTCTTGGCCTTGAGGCCGACACAATCCGAGGAGATACGGAGTAGCTCCGCGACCTTCTCGCGGATCGCAACCGAATGCGGTCCGATTTTCGGCGCACTAAGAATGAGGGTTGAATCGACATTCGCGATCCTGAACCCGGCTGCATGGACACGGTTCAACGCCTCTCGCAAAAAAACTGCGGAGTCAGCTCCTTTCCACTTCGGATCTGATGGCGGAAACAAGGTTCCGATGTCGGGACCGGCAATTGCTCCCAGCAACGCGTCGGTCAGCGCATGCAGCAAAACGTCGCCGTCGGAATGGCCGCCCAACCCGTGGGTATGCGGTAATACCACGCCACCGATTTTCAAAGGGATTCCCAGCTTAAATTCGTGCGAATCCCAACCAAACCCGATTCTCATGCAGTGACCTCAGCCATGGGTTCACACGGATCCTTCCTTCGCTATCAAAAACAACCAAAAAGATTTCCGTGATGATCCGTGGTAATTCGTGGCCAATTCCCAGACTGAACTAGCTCTTCAAGTAGAACTCTGCCAATTCCAGATCGCCCGGCGTCGTGATCTTGATATTCCGGGCCGCCCCCATTACGACAGCCACTTCATGTCCGGAACGCTCCACCAGCGACGCTTCATCGGTCCCGATGAAGCCATCGGCCGCTGCCTCATCGAATGCCTTCTTGAGCACACTGTAACGGAACCCTTGTGGCGTTTGCGCCAGAACCACCCGTTCCCTCGGAACGGTAGCTGTGATCAGGGCGCCTTCGGAGGTTCGTTCCACTCGCTTCACGGTATCAACCGCCGGGACCCCTGCGATTGCCGCTCCGTATTTCTTTGCTCCCTCAATGACTTCTCGAATAATCTCGGCGGTAACGAATGGCCGCACCGCATCGTGAACTAGAACGATGTCGTCCGGTCCCGCAGATACCGCTGCGATCGCGTGAGCCACCGACTGCTGCCGGTGTTCTCCGCCCTCGACCGCTTGAATCTTTGTTCCCGCGAGATCCGGCGCTTCCTTCAGTCGTTCCCGAAATCCCTCCATCTCGTTCGCGCGCAGAGCTACATAAATTTCCGACACTTCATTACTGGCTGTGAACTTCCGCAACGTGTGGATCAGGATAGGTGTTCCCGCGAGCTCCGTGAACTGCTTGGAAGCGGTATGTTTTTTTTCTTTGCCTGACATCGCAGAGGCCATGCGTGTCCCGAGACCTGCGGCCGGAATTATAACGATGACCTTCATTGCGGGCTGTAAGTATACGAGCGTCGCTGCAGGCTTTCAAATCTCTATCGCGGGTGTCGGGTCGTCTGGTTTCACGACATGGTCACTTTGGAGGGATTACCCGCAGGAAATTTCCATACAGCATTTCCCGTAGGACCGAATTGCTCGGTCGATGAATTTAATTCGCGGTTCCAGTCAGTCCGTCCGGCTTTTACGAAAACCTCCTTCCTCATTCTCAAGCAGTTACCGCATGACGACCGCCGGAGCCAACGTGGCACGGAAAGTGCGAATCACAGATCAGTCCGAAACAACGGACGCAAGTCGATCCGCTTTTTGAGGTGCCTGTGAAAAGCAACCGTTCCTGGTTCCAATTGATCGCTTTCAGCGCCACGGTCGCTCTGCTTGTCGCTATCAGCCTGGCGATCTTCTTCGCCGGAGCAACTTTCGCCTTTGCGCTCGCGCGAACCGTAGAACCGCCAGTAGCAAACTTGGCCGATCAGGCAAGTGCCGCGGTCGCGAACCAACTTCCGGCCACGGATCCCACTCAAACCCAGAGTTTCGCTGGCGTAGTCACTGACGACCATTGCGGCGCGCGCCACGACATGGGGTCCGGGAAGACTTCTTCGGAATGTGCCAAGAACTGCGTACGCAATGGAGCCAACTTCGCCCTCGTGGATGGCGATAAGAGCTACCTGTTACAGGGCAATGCGGAAGAACTGGCGCAATACTCGGGATCACGAGTAAATCTCAATGGCGCCCTCCAGGGCGACACGATAAAGGTGGCGTCGATCCGCTCTGAGTGAGTCTCGGACGGCCTCGAATCGCAAAGCAGTTTGCTGATTGTATAATCCGCTAATCCGCCCGAAACTCTACATCGCGCTTTTCTCGCTCGTTCTGTCTGCAGTCGCGGCCTGTGCCGAACGAGCACCTGTTCCCGATTGGTGCCGGCCTCTTCCCCGTCCGGAATATAAAACTCTGCAACGAGTTCCTGTAAGCGATCCGTGGTTTGAAGTTTACAAAGTGTCACCTCGCGTTTTCGCGATCTACGAGCCGCATCAATCCGAAGAGACGATCAGCTACCTGATTCTAGGACAGAGGAAAGCCATGCTCTTCGACACGGGCATGGGTATCAGCGACCTCAAGAAGGTCACAGCGGCGCTGACGCAGTTGCCGATTATCGTTCTGAACTCGCACACGCATAACGATCACGTCGGAGACAACTGGGAGTTCGACACCATTTACGGCATGGACACGGATTTCACGCGCAAGAACGCGCGGGGTTCGCGCGAGGATGCCCAGGCAGAAATTGCGGCTGGTCAGATCTGCGGAGATTTACCGAAGGAATTCGATCCGAAAAGCTACGCCACCCGGTACTGGAAGATCACGTCCTACATTCACGACGGTGACCATATCGATTTGGGTGGGCGAACGATCGAGGTAATTGCAACTCCCGGCCATACGCCGGACGCGATTTCATTGCTGGATCGGGCAAACCGTCTGCTTTTTACTGGCGACACGTATTATCCGGCCACGATTTGGCTCTATCGTCCGGAGACGGATTTCAAAGCGTACGATGGGTCGATTCGGCACTTGGCGGCGCTAGCGCCTCAAGTGAAGATCGTTCTGGGTGCGCACAATATTCCGGTGGCTTCGCCATCGGTTCTGCCACGGCTGGTTACGGCGTTCGAGGCGGTTCGCGCGGGAAAGGCGCAGGCAACTCTGGGAGATCCGGGACAGGTGATCTACAAATACGACGACTTCTCCTTCCGCATGCTCGCGCCGGAAGCGCACTAACCCAAACATCTAGCGCTCTGTTTACTCTGGCGGCCGCTCCACCATCACCGGCTTTTTCGGTTCAGGTGTCGGCACCGCGGTGACCGTGGTGACCATTACAGCGGGTCGCGACTCAGTTCGCGGCGCGTTACGTTCATCCCATTTGCCGAAGATCATCTTGCCGGCTGTCGTCTGCAGCACGGACGTCACGGAAATGTCGATGGTCTTTCCAATCATCTTGCGCGCGTTGTCGACCACGACCATCGTCCCGTCATCCAGGTAAGCAACGCCCTGGTTGTATTCTTTCCCCTCTTTCAGGATGAATACCTTCATGGTTTCGCCGGGCAGGACGATCGGCTTCAAGGAATTCGCCAGCTCATTAATATTAAGGACCTCGACTCCTTGCAACTGTGCGACCTTATTCAAATTGAAGTCGTTAGTGATGATCTTGCCTTCATACAGCTTCGCCAGTTCGATCAGCTTCAGGTCTACTTCTCGTACCGTCGGAAAATCATCTTCCACAATCTGAATCTGAACCGACGCGACCTTCTGCAGCCGCTGCAATATGTCGAGGCCTCGACGGCCGCGATTCCGCTTCAAAGAGTCGGCGGAGTCCGCTACCAGTTGTAGTTCTCGCAGGACGAATTGCGGAATGACGATAGTGCCATCAAGAAATCCAGTTTCGGCAATATCGGCGATTCGGCCATCGATGATGACGCTGGTGTCGAGGATCTTGTAGCTTTTTTTGGATTGCTTCTCCCCACCGAAAATCCCACCCAGGGCTGCGAGGTTCAGCAGATCACCCTTATTGGCGCCGACGATCAGGCCCACGTAAGCCATCAGCAACATCACCATGATCTGGAGAAAGCTCTGGGTTGGACCGGTAGGAACGCTATTGCGGATGACTAAGGCGAACAGGTATGCGCCGAAGATGCCAAGAATACTGCCGATTGCGGCACCGATGAGCCGCTTGAGGCTGACCAGTCGCAAACGCCATTCGAAGATGACGATGCCCACGCCCAGCAGCGCACCCACTCCTCCCGCATACATTTTTGGAGTAATGCCGAACGGCTGGATGACGTAGCAGGTAACAGCAACGAACACTACGAATAAGAAACGAATGAAGATTAAATCCATTGGGCCCTCCCCCGGAACGGCCCAAACTGCCGTTCCTACGTTTGCCGTCGATCACCGCCATGAAACTGCCGGCAAACGTCATTCACGCGAAGCGTATGAACCGAACAAAATCTATGAAACGGTGCTCCGTCCCGCTGGTTTCACGGGAAATTGAAACAGTATTTCAGGGTGCAGTATATACCCGTCGGCAATTTCGCAGGATTACTCTGGTCACCGCTTGATGTGATCTGGGCTCGGCCCGAGAGCCGCTCTCAATGGCTGGTAAACTCTTCCCATGCACGCTCTTGTCATCTCCCGGTTCGGTGGACCCGAGGTTCTTGAAACTCAAGACCGTGCCGAACTAACACCCGGGCCCGGGCAAGAACTCGTACAGGTCGAGGCTGGAGGGCTGAACTTCGCGGACGTCATGACTGCTAAGGGCGGGTATCCCGGAACCCCCAAACCCCCGCTCACCGCCGGACGGGAATTCTGCGGCGTGCGCCATCGAGACGGGCAACGCGTGATGGGATACATGCAGTGGGGAGCCTTCGCAGAAAACACCGCAGCCAAATCTGAGTTGCTCTGGCCGGTTCCGCCAGGCTGGACAGCCGAGGAAGGTGCAGCTTTCCCCGTAAACTACTTCACCGCCTATCTCGCTTATTGGAAGGCAGGCTTAGCGGATTCCCAAAATTCCGCAAGCACCCCGCGAGTTCTAATTCACGCAGTCGCTGGTGGTGTAGGAACGGCCGCGGTGCAAATTGGCAAAATGCTGGGCGTCGAGATGTACGGCACTTCCTCTTCGGACGAGAAATTATCCCGCGTACAAAAACTCGGGTTGCAGCACGCCATCAACTACAAGCAACGCGATTATGAAGACGCGATCAAAGACTTGACCCACGGCGAAGGCGTCGACGTCGTTTTCGAAATGCTTGGTGGTGAGCACACCACAAAAAGCGTGCGATGCTTACGCGACTTCGGCCGCGTCATCACCTATGGAAGTGCAACGGGAGAAAAATCCAGTGTCGACACTCGTCTGCTTCATGCCCGCTGCACGAGCGTTCACGGCTTGTGGCTGAGCTATCTGGCAAACAATCGTGACGTGATGAGTCAAGCCTGGAACCGGCTATCCGCTTGGATGTCGGAAGGGCATTTGCATCCCGTAATCGGCCAGGTGTTTCCACTCGAGAAAGCGCAAGACGCCTACCGCCTTTTATCCGACGGTAAGAACTTCGGAAAAGTCGTTCTCAAAATTAGATAGACACGAATCTGTCCGCTTCCGCACTCGCCTTCTCATAAACGAACAGCCTAACAATTAGTGTTGTGCGTTTGTTGTTTTCTCGACTGGCAAGATTCAGTCGAAGGCAAGACTTTGCTGTGAAAACGTGCTGTTTAGCGCAGGTTAGCGATCGGATTCGTTTGACCGTTTCTTACACGCGGCAACAGCGCTTGGAACATTACGTGCTGCAATAGATCGCGTGTATCCATTCGTTACTACTCGTTCATATTTGTTCACAGAACATTTACAACTTGTTACTTGCGTCGGCTGCTAACAACGGCTCCAGGTGGCCGTCCAATGGGATGATTTGCAATTCAGGAAGGAACTTTTGAGGAAGACGCGACGTATCTGATCACGTTGCGAAAGCCGGGAGAACCAACCAGCCCTCCCGGCTCCAAAAAGTTTAGGGGTTGAGGGACTGAACTCACACTCGGTTTGGCGGCCCAGGTGAGCGCAATCCCTATAGCAGAGAGCCTCAGGCCTCGCGGCCTGATCGCTTTCTTCTTAACCCCGCGGCAGCATTGTAGGCCTTCGGCGGAGAAACGCAAGTTCTTTTGCCAAGGGGAAAGTCCAAGCCGCCCAGAACCGTTCCCGACGCTATTCGGGAGGAAAAAGGAGATCACATGAAGTTCGCACACATTTCCAAGGGCTTGTTGCTCGGACTGCTTCTGCTGCTGGCGACAAGTGTGTTCGCGGCCACTGCAAACAAGGGTTCTCTGCAAACCATGAGCGATTTCACGGTTAATGGAAAAACTCTGCCTGCCGGTGAATATCAGCTCAAGTGGGAAGGATCCGGTCCGCAAGTTCAACTGAATATTTTAAAGGGCAAGAACGTAGTCGCATCCACTCCGGCCCGCTTGGTGGACCTCAACCAAACCGCGAATTCCGATTCCGCGGTGCTCAAGAACAGCGGCGAGGGTCACTCGTTGGCAGAAGTCCGGTTCAGCGGCAAGAAGTATGCGCTGCAAATCGGAGATGAATCCAGCGATTCCGGTGGCGCCTCGAAATAAGGAATCGAACAATTCGACTGAAAGAAAAAGGGGCCGAGTCGGCCCCTTCTGTTTTGCATACGGAGACGCTGACTATTGCTTTTCGAGCTCCGCGGAAACATTTACGGATCCGCCACTGACCTTGATCTTCCTTTGCCAGCTCTTGTAACCAGATTTTGTGATCACGACCGAGTGATCTCCCGCGGCGACGTCGATGACCGACGGCGTGCTTCCAACATAACTGCCATCGATCTCGATATCCGCGCCGTTCGGCGTGGATGACATTGAGATCTGGTTCGGCTGCGCTGCCGGCGCCGATGTCTCGCTGACAGTCATTAGTGTGGCTGGCTGAGAAGCTGTTTGAGGCGGTTGCGAAAGCATTTTGGCAGACCGTGCCGGCCAGTCCTTCTCGATCGACTCGCAGGCATCTTTTACGGAATTTCCTAAAGACCGGGTCGAGTGGCTCACGATGGCATCCCCATCGCTGTTGAAAACGGCCACTTTGTTGTCATGAGCCAGAATGCTCTTGCCACCTTCGTGATCGAGCACAACCACGTAATTGGACTTGTCCTGCTTGTTGTTGACCACAACGGATGGGCAACGCTGCCCGAAGGTCTTGATGATCTCAGCGGTTTGCGGGCGTGCGCCGCCTTTCATATGGCCGGCGAAACCATCGCTCGAGCCTCCGCTGCTGCCCGACATTTCCCACGACTGGCTGTCGGTGATAAACACACGAGCTTTCTCGGTCTGACCCAGTGCGCACAGCGCGAAGAAACAGAATGCCAGGCAACTGACGATACGTCGCATAACGCCTCCAAGCAAGATTTGTGGGGAGATTGGCACATTCTTGCATCCGGGTTGGGCTGCCGCTAGTTACACTGGGCCCTGTCCCATCAAGCGGGGAAAGATTAGAAAAATTAGAAAGGAGCGCGATAGGCGCTCCCTTTCAGATCAGGTCACTTGAGATGTTATTTGCTCGCCGCTAGAACGTCGTCATTGAAGTTGAGCATGGCGCTGCGTGGACGATCCTTCACTCCTTTCAGAGGAACTTTCAATTCGAAGGATGAGTTTCCGATCAGCCTGGCTCGTCCCACGAACGTCGTCTGCTCGTTCGCCAATTCAAGGTATAAAGGCACCAGCATGCGAA
>Ga0335078_10016877_pt1 | contig 10845 bp, 9 predicted proteins | sample Lox_Sample_32_FD_206711 | JGI IMG/M metagenome (GOLD analysis project Ga0335078, IMG submission 206711) | Soil microbial communities from Loxahatchee National Wildlife Refuge, Florida, United States - Lox_Sample_3.2 | ecosystem: Environmental > Terrestrial > Soil > Wetlands | place: USA: Florida... | reverse complement strand
CCCGGCACCTCAGCCTCTTTTCGTGGGGAGAATGCGCGCCCGGCCTTCGGCCAGGGATTCGTATTCTCCCCGCAAAGAGCGAAATGTCAGGTTCCCTTTCCTCGTCAGTTAAAGACACAAGAAACCATGAAGGCAAGGCCAGAAGCGCGGCTTAGAGCGTGCCCCAGCCGGTCATTCGCCTAGCAACGTGTGCATGAGCGAGCAGCATCCTTGCAAGGTTGTATGCACGATTTCATGGCTGAGGAGAGCCAAGCAGGGTCCAAGCATGGCTGGGTATGGCTTGCACAGTAGCCAGATTGCTGCCCTCGCCTTCTGGCGATCAGTCTTGAAGCAGTACCCGTCGTCTTAACTTTTCAGCGCCACGCGAATGTGCAGCTCCTTGAGCTGCTGCTCGCTTACCGGGGTGGGTGCTTCGGCCATTAGGTCGATGGCCTTGGCTGTTTTGGGGAAGGCGATCACCTCCCGTAGATTTGCAGCGCCGGCAAGCAGCATCACGATGCGGTCGAGGCCGAGCGCGACGCCGCCGTGCGGCGGTGTGCCGTACTCAAGCGCATCGAGAAAAAACCCGAATCGCGCCCGCGCCTCCTCGTCGCCGATGCCAAGCGCCTGAAAGATCACCTGCTGCACGTCCTTGCGATGAATACGAATCGACCCCGATCCGAGCTCGAGCCCGTTCATCGCCAGGTCGTAGCAATTGGCGCGCACGCTCGCCGGATCGGACACGAGACTCGCCATATCGGCCTCGATCGGCGCAGTGAACGGATGATGCGCGGGAACCCATTTCCCCGTGGCCAGATCGTACTCGAACATCGCGAAATCGGTGAGCCACATGGGATGGAAGGCTTGGCTGCCGTCAATAAGATCGCTCGGGCTGCCGCGCGCAGCAGCCCGTTGGACTACTTCATCAGTGATCTGAAACGCTCGGTGCTTCTCGGCGTACTTCTTCGCCAGCTCGGCACGGAAGCTGCCGGCCGCCGCGTATACGTTAATCTCGCGCTCCGAAAGCCGCCCGGGAAACTTGGTATCGCTCGCTTTGATGTGATGCGCCGGATCGCCGGCCACGATAATGACAAAGTCCTCCTCGGCCGCGCCCGCCAACTCGCGCGCCTTCGTGGCAGCTTCAGGAAAGCTCTTCGCCAGCCGCTTGAAATCGTCGATGAACTTTGCGCCCTTCTTCAAATCGAAGAGCGGATGATTTTCCTCGCGCTCCTTGCGGCTCAGCTCGCCCACCTTGGGAATGCGCAGCGCAACAACCGGCAGCGCCGGGTCGATCTGCAGTGTGGCCAGCGCTTCGTCCGTGAACGCTGCCCGCACGTCTGTCAGACCGGGCAGACGCAGATCGGGCTTGTCGGTGCCGTACTGCCGCAGCGATTCGTCGTAGCTGATGCGCGGAAACGGAATCGGCAAATCGACGCCCGCCGTGGCGAAAGCCGCCTTCATGAACTGCTCCACCACGCCGAAGACCGTTTCCTGGCGCGCGAAGCTCATCTCAAGGTCCACCTGTGTGAACTCGAGTTGGCGGTCGGCGCGCAGATCCTCGTCGCGGAAGCAGCGGGCAATTTGAAAATAACGGTCGAAGCCCGAGATCATGAGAATTTGCTTGAAAATCTGCGGCGACTGCGGCAGCGCGTAGAACTCGCCGGGGTGCACGCGGCTGGGAACCAGAAAATCGCGCGCGCCCTCGGGCGTCGATTTTGTGAGGATGGGCGTTTCGATCTCGATAAAGCCCTGCTTGCTCAAGCTCTCGCGCACGGCCAGCGTAATATCGTGGCGTAGGCGGAAGTTGCGCTGCATCTCGGCACGGCGCAGGTCTACGTAGCGGTACTTCAAGCGCACTTCTTCGTTTTGAATCGCCTCTTCGGCGGGCGAAAACGGCGCCAGGCGCGCATCGTTCAGCACCCTCAGCTCGGCGGCCTCGATTTCGATCTCGCCGGTAGGCATCTTAGGATTGAGGGCGTCTTGCGAGCGCAGCCGGACCCGTCCCATCACGGCCACCACATACTCCGGCCGCACCTGCTCGGCCTTGGCGTGGCCGCCCGGCGTCAGATCGTGGTCCAGCACCACCTGCGCGATGCCGCTGCGGTCGCGCAAATCGAGGAAGATCAGGTTGCCGTGGTCGCGGCGACGGTTCACCCAGCCCATCAGCACCACTTGCTTGCCATGGTCGGCAGCGCGCAGCTCGCCGCAAAGATGCGTCCGTTCCAGATCGCCTAAAAAGTCGAGTGACATGCCTTTTTATTGTAATGTAGGGGATTTGCGTGGCTGAAACCGCATCTCTTCACGCGCCAGAAAGTTCCGGCTCTCGAAGGACTGCGGAGTTCATCTCGCGCGGCACGGCAAAGGCAAGGATGCGGCACTCAAATCAAAATGAGTCCGGCGTCCCGGTCGATTCGATACTGTACAAGGGGATAATTGAGATGCAAATAACATAGTCGCCGGGAGTCGTTCCAGTGGCAGTCGTTACCGCCCGACCATACGCCAATCCGATCCTTCAAGCGGTGTTTGGCAATCAGGAGAAGGCACTGGACCGCAAGGTCATAAGGACGGAATGCTGTCTTGCAAGAATCGGCCAATCGGCCATTGACAAGTTTGGCCGCATCGCCGCATCTACGCGAGAACGAAAATGTCTCATAACTGCAGTTGCCGTCGCAGGTGCGGTGCCTGAGTAGTGTCCCCATTCCAAAATAGGAGCTTTCAACCGCATCAATCGAACTCCCGACACCGGACGCATCCGTTACTGGAAAGGGAATAACGATCTCCTCGTTTTTGGCGTGGCCGCAATGCCAAACGCCGTTGAATGCAATACTATCGGTGTCTATCACCGGCAACCCTTCTCCAAGCGGACCCGCTAACCTCACACCCAAATCGTCAAGGGTCAGCACCATCCGGTTGAAGTCGGCAATTACGCTGGAAAACGATTCCTGGTCGATTTCTGCATCGATCTCCCAGTAGTGGCAGTAACCCATGCAAAATTCCATAATAGGCGGGGGTTGCCTGGGCAAAGAAGCAGCGGCCCGGGGTGGGCCTAATTCTTGAGGAAATCAAACAAACCAGCCCGCTCCACCTTCGATTGCACGCCGCTGGCGAAGTCCTTCACTGTCAGCTTACCGGATTGGAGTTCGTCTGGGCCCAGGATCACAATGCGGCGGGCCACCTTGTCGGCGGCCTCGAAGGACTTCTTCAACCGGAAACTGCCGTCGCCCAACTCGATGGCGAGGCCGGCGCGGCGCAGCTCGCGCGCCAGGACCAACGCGGCGGCATTGAGGGTTTCGCCGAGTGGAGCGATATAGGCGTCGCACTTCGCGTTCGCAATGGCCGTTTGAAGGATTCCTTGCTCCTGCGCCTGTAGTGTCAACACCAGCCGGTCCAATCCCATCGCGAAGCCGATGCCTGGAGCTTTCGGTCCGCCCATGGCCTCGCTCAGGCCGTCGTAGCGCCCGCCGCCGAGCAGCGCATTCTGCGCGCCAAGGCCGCTATGCGTGAACTCGAAGGTCGTCCGCGTGTAGTAGTCGAGCCCGCGCACCAGCCGCGGATTGAGCTTGTACCGGACGCCCACAGCATCGAGCGCCGCAGTCACTTGGGCGAAGTGGTCCTTCGACTCCCGGTCGAGCGAATCGCCGATCTTCGGCAGACTGTCAATGATCGGCTGATCTTCGGGCACCTTGCAGTCCAGCACGCGCAACGGATTCGTCAACGCGCGCCGTTGGCAGTCTTCACACATTTTTTCCTGGACTTGGACGAGAGCTGCGCGCAGGACGCCGTTATATCGTTCGCGATCCGCGGCCGAGCCCACGGAATTCAGCTCCAGTGTCCAGCCCTTGATGCCCAACTCATCGAGCAGGGTCGCGAGCATCTCCAGGACTTCCGCATCGCGCACCGGACTTTCACTGCCGGACGAAGGAGGCCCGATCACTTCGGCGCCAATCTGCCAGAACTGCCGGTAACGGCCCTTCTGCGGCCGCTCGCGCCGGAACTGCGGCCCGATGTAATACAACTTCTGCAGTTGCCCCGTCTCGCCCAGCTTGTGCTCGATGTAGGCCCGCACTACCCCGGCCGTGTTCTCGGGCCGCAGCGTCAGTGACTGCGCCTTCTCGCTCTCGGCCCGCGCTCGATCCTCCCACGTGTACATTTCCTTCGACACAATGTCGGTCTCTTCGCCCACGCTGCGCGCAAACAGCGCAGTGTCCTCGAAGATCGGCGTGCGAATCTCGCCGAAGTGGTAGCGGGCAAAGACCCGTCGCGCGGTCGCCTCAATGCGATTCCACAACTCCGTCTCCGGCGGCAGCAAATCCCGCGTCCCGCGCACAGCTTTCAGTGTGGCCATAACTGTCTAGTTTAAACGGCCTTGCTCACGCCCTCTTCCTGATCGCCTTGCGCAAGGTGGTGTCGATGCGCGTCTGCCAACCCGGGCCTGCCCAACTTTTTCACCGCGACTGAGGTATAAATATGTATGCGCCATTGGCTGGCGTGGGAGTTCGCCCATGATGTTCCACGTGGTCCTAAAGAAGGATGAGGATGGCTGGATCGTGGCTGAGTGCCCCGCTCTGCCCGGTTGCTTTTCTCAGGGGAAAACGGAACAGGAAGCGCTGGCCAACATCAAGGAAGCCATCACCGCGTGGCTCTGGGCCGAGGACCAGAAGACGGCCCAGTCACTCTCCGGCGATGAAGCCCCTCTTGTCGTTGCTGTGTAAGCATTGAGATCTCCCCCAAAAAATCCTGTGCCACGTGGGAATGCCCCTTTCCACAAACTTGCCCCTATGCACACTTAGATTGCACGTGAATGTGTGCATACGATGAAATAATTGAGGTTTGCGCGTGGGCAAACTGGCGAATATCTTGGGAAAGGACGTTGCCAAGGCCTTCCAAAAGGCTGGCTGGCAGGTCCGCGGTCAGGTCGGTAGCTATCCGGTGCCGACCAAGCCCGGCATCCGGGCGAACCTTACCGTTCCTCAACACGCGGAAGTGGCCCCAGGCACTCTGCGCGGACTCATTCGTACCGCTGGGCCTACCGTGGATGAGCTCTTGAATCTGCTTTGACCGGCCTCGTTTCGTGTTGGCGCACTTGCCGCACAGCACGGCCTTTTCATTTTCCCACGCAGGTAATTATGAGACCTTAATTCACCATTCTCGAATTGGGCGTGAGGGTTGCACCTACAGGCGCAATCCCTTTGCGCCTCGATACAGCAGCTGCCACTGCTGATCCTCCGCGTGCCAACCGCTGGAGGCGCGTCCCGCGATCCAAACGCCTGGCACGGCGTGATCGGAGTTCGACATGATTTGCGTGGCCGGCTGCAAGCTCCTCCCCCAAAACCGCAACTTCGACGCATTCCCCCACAAATCCCAAGCGGAATGCGCCGCGCGGAGCCGGCGCCATGCGGGAATCATGAGCACCGCGGTCCTGCTGCTTGCGGCAACCTGTGCCCATGCGCAGTTCGGCGCGCAACCGGTGGGCGCTGCTTCGGGCAGTCAGAGCATTTCGGTCACGGTCACGGTAGCGGGCACGGTGAGCAGCGTGGAGGTGCTCACGATGGGCTCGGCTAACGGAGATTTCGCCGTGGGCACGGGCCCTTCCAATTGCGCCTTCGCGACCCTGGCGATCGGCGGTAAGTGCACGCAGTCGGTTGCCTTCACGCCCGCCGCGCCCGGCTTGCACATGGGGGCGGTGGTGCTGGTGGGCACGCCCAGCGGCGGAGCGGGTCTGACTGTGCTGGGCACAGCTTATCTGTCCGGAACAGGCACGGGAGGACTGGGCGTTTTCGTCACGGGCAATGTAATCCCTATGGCCGGGCAATTGGGACTTTTTGCCGCGGTGGACGACGGTCAGACGGCCACGCAGGCGGAGCTTTACCTGCCAGGCGGCGAGGTCGTCGATGGCGCCGGCAACATGTATATCGCCGATACCGGGCACAACCGCATCCGCATGGTGTGCGGCGCGGCGGCCGCTCCTACCATTCAGGGAACCACGTGCGCCGGCGCAGGCATCATCTCAACCATCGCCGGCAACGGCGATCCCAACTACTCAGGCGACGGCCGACCCGCTTCGCGCGCCACCGTGAATGCTCCCAGTTACGTGGCCCTGGACGGCGCGGGCAATCTCTACATCGCCGACAGCGGCAACAACGTCATCCGCATGATCGATGCGGCCACAGGCGTCATAACGACGGTCGCGGGGAACGGCGCCATCGGAGACAGCAATCTCGATCTGGTGGGGGATAGCGGCCCGGCCACGTCGGCAAACCTCAACCAGCCCCAAGGCGTTACGCTCGACGCCAATGGAAATCTCTACATTGCCGACACCGGCAACCACCGCATCCGCCTGGTGAACGCGGCTGCCGGCACAATCTCCACCATCGCTGGCACCGGCGCAACCAACGCCAACGGCACCGGCGGCTACAACGGCGACAACATCCAGGCCTGGACCGCGGAGCTCAATTTCCCCTACGCGGTGGCCTTCGACCCTGCCGGAAATATGTACATTCCCGACTCGGGCAATAACCGCATCCGCAAAGTGAAAGCGGCGAGCGGCGCTATTACAGCCGGCAGCAGCATCGTCACCGTTGCCGGAACCGGGAATCCAGGTGCGACGGGCTGCGCGGCGACACCGATCGCGGCCACGCAGGCCGCCCTGTGGTCTCCCTCCGGCGTTGCCGTGGATGCGGCCGGCAATGTGTATATCGCCGATACGCAGAATGCCGCCATTCGTAAAGTCAGCGCGGCCACGGGCCTCATCTCCACACTTCTGCAGAGCGGCTGCGGCACTTTCTATTTTGGCGGCCAGTTCGCGAACCAAGAGCTTTACGGGCCTACCGGGCTCTATCTTGACGGCAGCGGCAACCTGTACATCGTCGACCGGCTCGACATGGTGGTGCGCGAGGTCCAGGGCAGCTTTGTTGCGCTTAACTACACTACGCCGGTCCGCCAGACTGAAACCTCTCAGCCAAAGTCGCAGACGGTGGAGAACGACGGCAATGCCGCGCTTGACCTGACAACCATTACTGCGGATATAAACGCCGAGGTCGACGACGCGGTCAGCGGCTCCTGCTCGAACGGCGAGACTCTAGCCGTAGACGAGCAATGCGAGCTGGGCGCAGTTTTTGCTCCTGCCGGGACGCCAGTTCTCACTCTACCCACGGCGGAGACGCCCGCCATTGACGTGGCAGCGGACACTCAAGCCGGCGTCACGACGCCCAATTCGCCTCTCGTTATCAAACTGGTCGGGACTGCTTCGCCTCTCGCTTCCACCGCTACCACCGTGACCTCCAGTCTCGACCCTTCCGGCTACGGGCAGAGTGTCACGTTCACGGTGACCGTGAATGCCGCCCCGGGCACCGGCCCTTTGGCGGCCACGGTCAGCGTCTCCGACACCTTCTGCGGCAGCACTGCGAAACTCGCCTCCGGCCTGTCGCTGAACGCGGCCGGCGCGGCCACCTTCTCCATCTCCACGCTCGCGGTTGGCCAGCACTCCATCATTGCTTCTTACGACGCCACACCCGGCAACGACCCTAACCACATGACCAGCGCATCGACGCCGGCGCTAATTCAGACCGTGCTGGAAGGCACGGCCGTCAGCCTGACCTCGAGCCTGAATCCGTCTACCCTCGGTCAGAGCGTTAGCTTCACCGCGACCGTTGCCAGTTCCGGCGGTGGCGTCAATCCTGCCGGCACCGTCACTTTTTTCGACGGCTCTACGCCTCTCGCCACGTCTCTCCTCAGCGCGAGCGGCGTGGCCGGCTACACCAGTTCGACGCTCGCCAACGGCACTCATCAGATCACGGCGGTGTACAACGGCAGCGCGAGTACCCAGGTGCAAGGCAGCACGTCGCCGGTCGTGAACCAGGATGTGCAGGCCGCGTCGGCGATCGGCGTTGTCTCCAGCCTCAATCCATCAACCTACGGCGCCCCGGTCACCTTCACGGCAACAGTCGCGTCGGCTGCGGCATCGCCCGCCACGGGGACGGTGAACTTTCTCGATAACGGCGTATCCATCGGAACCGCGACGTTGGGCGGCAACCCCGGAGCAGCCACCTTCACCATTTCCACTCTGGCCGTCGGCACACATCCCATCGCGGCAACCTATGCCGGCGACTCCAACAACACCGGCAGCTCGAGCGCGGCGCCTCTCAACCAAACCGTGCAACAGGCGCCGACCATGACCGCGGTGTCGGCTAAGCCCGCTGCCGGCATCGCCGGAACCTCGGAGACGATCTCCGCAGCCGTGCAGCTGGTTACAGGGGCGGCGCCGCTCACGGGCACCGTAAGCTTTACGTCGGGGTCCACGACGCTGGGCAGCGCCTCGTTGAATGCTTCGGGCGTGGCCGCCATTACACTCACACTTGCCGCCGGGTCCTATCAGATCGTCGCTGCGTATGGGGGCGACTCCAACGCGCTGGGCAGCGTGTCGTCGCTGTTGTCCTACTCCGTCGCCCTGGCGACCACGCAAACCGCGCTCACCGTAACGCCCAGTCCGGCGGTAGTCGCCAGTCCCATCACTTTTACCGCAACGGTAACGGGCAACGGCGCCACGCCGGCGGGCAGCGTCAATTTCTTGGCCAATGGAGTCGTGGTTGGCACCTCGCCCCTGAACGGCGGCACGGCCACTTTCACCGACTCGGCGCTTGCCGCCGGCAGCTATGCCATGACCGCAGAGTATCTGGGCAATGCCGGCGATGCCATCAGCACTTCCGCGAACGTCAACGAAACCGTGAGTGCCATTCCCACCACAGTTACGCTCGCATCCGCCGCCACAACGGGAGCCAACCCACAGGTGGTTCTAATGGCGTCGGTCGTCAACAATACCACCGGACCCGTCCCCACCGGCACGGTCACGTTCTACATGGGCGGTACGTCGTCGGGCTCAGGCTCATCCGGAAACGGCGGCGTGTCGCTGGGCACGGTCACGCTCGATGCAAGCGGCGCCGCCACGCTCACGGCGAACCTGGTCAGCGGCACCAATTACAGCATCTATGCTGCGTATGGCGGCGATTCGGACCACGGTCCTTCCACGTCGCAGACCGTCAACGTCTCCGGCACGTCAACCGGATTCACGGTTGCGGTCTCGCCTTCGACGGTCAACGTACCTGCCTCGCAGAACGTTACTGTCACCGTCAAGCTCACGTCGGCCAACAACTTTACCGACACCATCGGTCTGGGTTGCGCATCGCTCCCGCCGATGGTCAACTGCCACTTCGCCGCCGTCAGTCTCGCCCTTCCTGCAGGCGGCACGGCAAGCACGCAACTTACGATCGACACCAATGCACCGCTGAGCGGCGGAGCCGCCGCTATGAGCCATCCTTCGCGAGGCGGCAAATTCTCGTTCGCCGGACTCTTCCTGCCCTTTTGTATCGCGTTCGCATGCATCTTCTCGCGTTTGCGACGGCGCAATGCCAAGGTTCTTACCTTAGCCTTGATTCTGAGCTTCACCGTGGCCGCGTTTGTAGTTACCGGCTGCAGCAGTTTCAGCCAAACAACCGCGGCGCCGGGAAACTATGTCATTCAGATCACGGGTACCGGCACAACCACCGATGCGATCGAATATCAAAGCGTCACGCTCAACGTCACAAAGTAGGCGGGGAGGCAGAAATGGGTTGCGGTCCGAACGGAACAATCACATGCTTCCGCGATAGCCGGGTCCGACGCAGTCGAAGACCGGTACGCAATCTTCGGGTGCGCCTGTTGATCGGGTACTTGACGCTGGTGCGGGATTGAGTTGTTGCTTCTACAGCACCGCCTCCGATTCGGCCGCGCGCGCAATGCGGCCGACCAAGGCATTTGTCAGGGTGTACGGAGCCATCACAAATCCCGCCAGCAGCCGCGGGATGCGCCGGAAATCGTCGCCCAGCGAGCGCCCCTGGCCGGTCAGGAAGACTCCGCGGCGCATTACGAACAGGTGGAAGAGCGCGGAGACGCCGGCGAAGATGCTCACGGCTAACGTGGCTCTGAAAGGAACGGCGGCCCCAACGGCACGATGGGCGAGCCAGTCGACAACCTGCGCGGCTCCGGGGACGCCGCAGGCCACGATGCAATTGCCGAGCAGGCGGGAACGAAGCAGGAGAGCCTTTTGCTGCATCCCGGCGTAGATTCCGGCCGTCAACGTGACATAGGCAATTTCAACCGCGACGATGGAGACCCGCCCACGGGGCCCATGGTGCGCCAGCGCCGCAAGATACACGAGTGAGCGGGCGGTCGCGCTCAACAGCGCGCATTTCCAGTTCCAGCAAGAGAACACTTGGGCAAAGAACAGGGACCGTTTGGCCGGGAACATGGCTCCATTGTGACGGACTTTTGCAAATGACGCGTCAATGCCGAGTTACAAAAGGATAGAGATTTCCAGCCATACCGTATCTGGAATGATTCCCATTTTCCGCAATGACATCGTGACTGGCATCACGGTGAGGTCTGGGCCTCCCTGGCTAGCCTCAAAGTCGAGGGTGCCGCTTTTTAACGAGCCCCCGATCGAGGAGCAAACCATCCATGGCCTTTGTCGTAACCGATGCATGCATCAAGGACTTTGTTTGTGTTTCGGAGTGTTCCACCGCCGCTATCGCGCCTGCAGAGAGCGATCCTGCTGCCGCGACCGTGTCGCAGGTCTTTATCAATCCCGATGAGTGCATCGATTGCGGCAATTGCGCTTCAGTCTGCGCGCAGAATGCGATCTTCGCGCTGGAAGAACTGCCCGCCGACAAGTCAGCCTTTGCCGAAAAGAACCGCGCGTACTTCAACTAGGTTTCTGACCGCTTGATTCTGCGCCATCTTGAAGTCCCGCAGGTCCTGCTTTTCGGACCTGGGAAGAAGGATGCCAAGGTTCGAGTTTACGCGGTCAGAGGCCTAGCTGCCGAAACTCCGCGA
>Ga0335078_10016876_pt1 | contig 10846 bp, 8 predicted proteins | sample Lox_Sample_32_FD_206711 | JGI IMG/M metagenome (GOLD analysis project Ga0335078, IMG submission 206711) | Soil microbial communities from Loxahatchee National Wildlife Refuge, Florida, United States - Lox_Sample_3.2 | ecosystem: Environmental > Terrestrial > Soil > Wetlands | place: USA: Florida... | reverse complement strand
AGCTTCTGCTCCGTGAATTTCTTCGTGTTGTCGAGTGGGAAGATATTCTTAGGCATTATGACTCTTCTCTCCCCTCAAGGTCTCCCTTGAGCGTATTTCACGAATGATCTCAGCCACGCATTAGAGTGGTAACCCCACAGATATCAGCTCCTATCGCAGGTCGCAGAGAATCTCCAGAGAACGGCTTGCCAGCAGACGAGACTCAGCCATAGGCACTCGAGACCGCGGGCGCCTCAGTAACCCTCCATCGTGGTTTGAAGAACACAATGAAGGCGATGTCGAGGACAACCCCGACGCATGCGATGACGATCGCGAGCGTCGTCGTGACGAATGAGCTTACGTTGAGAAAAATGAGCGCCGGAAGGAGCCCGGTGTAGAGCCCCTGAGCAGCGCACACAGCACCGGTGTACCTCGTAAAGTTTGTCTTGCCCAGGGCGAGCACGATCCAGAACAGGAGCCACAGGAAGGCCCAGTTCGCCCAAAGGACGCCGAGGATGTTGCCAGTGGCAGTCCCAAGCTGGAAATTGAAGCCCGCGTACACGCACGCGGCTATGGCCACGAACAAACAGAACCCGCCAAGTCCTGTGCCGTCCAGGTCAAAGGCGTTATTCATGGCCACGTACAAGTACGTGAAGCCGAAGAGGAATAGGCCGGACGCACCCACAATTACAGCCTGATTTCCATTCGCGGTGAAAATCAGATACAAGGGCGTGATGACCTGCAGAAGTCCGACGAACAGATTCATCGGGATCATCGACTTGCCCTTGACCAGCCCCAGCAAACTCAACCCGTTAACGAACAGGACAGCACCTACGTAGAGGAGCCCTACTGCACCCATGAAACGCCTCACATCCTCGCCTCAGCGACCGGAACCCGGGGAACCGCATCTCACTTGTCAGGGGTGGACGATGTAACCCCGGCGCCGCTGATTCCCGCGTCCTCCCACCGGGGAGCGTCGTCATGGCCTAGGGAGACGCCGGAGCGCCGGGGTCAACGGAAGCACAGGCGTGCGCCTGCGGGCGCCAGCTGGAGGCAGCGAGGTAACCACTTCCGGCTGGTCGCGAGTCTTCTCCGCGTGTTCGATCGCGGCAGACAGCTCACGTGACCGAGGTGATGAGAACGAAAGCATCGGCGACGAGAAAACTCGCCTCGCCTCGCCGCCGCACACTTCGCAGATATCCGACTCCGGCGCGGTGCCGAGCGGCCACACCGCCTCGACCACACCATCTGTCGCACAGCGATATGTGTATATTGTCACGATTTAGGCTAACCTCAGCAACCCCTCCCACGTCAAGAGGCACTTGGCCACAAATGGTCGGAGGGGGCGCAGAACGCAGACAGCAGCCCATGCGCCGCGCGCACGCCACCTACACCACATGGCTGTCCACGGCGTAGAAGAACGCCTGCAGTTGCCGAGTTGCGGCTGGCGACCGCGGCGTGTGGGATACGTGCTGGCCCGGCTGCCTGACGGGCATCCCGTCCGCCAGCGAGCTACTTGATGATGAGCACCCGATCGCGGCGCGGGACCAGTTCTCCGATCACGGGCGTTCCCGGCAGTTCTCCAGCCACGAGCAAGCCGCCCGACGTCTGCGCGTCTGCGAGCAGGAGCAGGTCCTCCTCGCCCGCCGCGCCGGTGTCGGTGTGCGGGAGCACCCAGTCCAGGTTCCGGCGGCTCCCGCCCGGAATGTAGCCGGCCTGCGCCGCGGCCCGCGTGCCCTCGATGAGCGGCACCGCCGCGTGGTCCACCACCGCGGAGACCCCGCTGGCCCGCGCCAGCTTGAACAAGTGACCGAGCAGGCCGAACCCGGTCACGTCGGTGGCGCAGCCGATTCCGGCGGCCAGCGCCTGCCGGCTGGCCACAGCGTTCAGGGTCGTCATCACCTCGATCGCCGCCGCGCTGATCTCGCCCGTGGCCTTGTGCCAGGCGTTGAGCACGCCGATGCCGAGCGGCTTGGTCAGGCTCAGCGGCAGACCCGGCTGGCCAGCATCGATCCGCAGCAGCCGGGCCGGGTTGGCGGTGCCGGTCACTGCCATGCCGTACTTCGGCTCGGGGTCGTCGATGCTGTGCCCGCCCGCCACGTGGCAACCCGCCGCGCGGCCGGTGTCCAGGCCGCCGCGCAGCACCTCGGCGGCCAGCTCGAGCGGGAGCTTGTCGCGGGGCCAGCCGAGCAGGTTCACCGCGACCAGCGGCTCGCCGCCCATCGCGTAGATATCGGACAGCGCGTTAGCCGCGGCGATCCGCCCGAACGTATATGCGTCGTCCACGACGGGGGTAAAGAAGTCGGCCGTGACGACCACCGCCATGGACGGGCCCACCCGCACCACGGCGCCGTCGTCGCCGTTCTCGACGCCCACCATCAGGTCCGTGCCCAGGCCGTCAGGCCCGAGCATCTTTATTGTTTCCTCGAGCTCGCCGGGCGGGATCTTGCAGGCGCAGCCACCGCCGCGTGCGTACTGGGAGAGCCGGAAGTGGTCCAGGTGGGTCATGTGGACAAATTTAGTTCCCGCCGGGGCGCGCGTTGGCGTCACCCGTGCCGGGTGTTAGCCAGAGCCAGATGGCGCGCGTCGCCAGGGCGCGGGTAGCGTCAGGCCCGGAGGTGTCAGGGTGCCTGGTGGCCCCCCCGGTCTTCAAAACCGGTGGGCGGCGCGTCGCGTCGCCGGCGGGTTCGATTCCCGTCCGCCTCCGCTCGATCTCCGGCCGCTTCACTCGGCCCTGGGAACGGCGCCGACCGCAGCGTAGGGTCGCGATTGTGGATCCGCGCCGTCACGTGCCCAGAACCGACGTCGTGCTCGCCGACCCTCGCCTTGTCGCGGCGCGGGAACTGCTGGGCGCGACGCTGGTCAAGGCGGCGGTGACCCGCGCGCAGGATATGGCGCGCTCCGGGGCCATCAGCCCAGCGACCGTCGCCGACGCCGCCGCCGCCTCACTCCCGCCGACCGCCGCCACCCTGACTCCGGTAATTAACGCGACCGGCGTCCTGGTGCACACCAATCTCGGCCGGGCGCCGCTGTCGGCGGCTGCGCGTCACGCGGTGCAGGCCGCGGCGGGCTGCACCAACGTGGAGTTCGACCTCGCGTCGGGCAAGCGCGGCCGCCGCGGCGTAGGCGCGCTTGACGCGCTTGCGCGCGCGGTTCCGGCAGCCGGAGCGGTGTACGTGGTCAACAACAACGCCGCCGCGCTGGTGCTGGCGGCTACCGCGCTGGCCGCCGGGCGCGAGATCATCGTGAGCCGCGGCGAGATGATCGAGATCGGCGACCGGTTCCGTCTTCCTGACCTGCTCCAATCCACGGGTGCCCGGATCCGTGAGGTGGGTACGACCAACCGGACCGCGCTGGCCGACTACCAGCAGGCGGTATGCGCCGGCACGGCGTTCATCCTGAAGGTGCACCCGTCCAACTACGTGATCGAGGGCTTCACCGCTTCGGTCAGCGTCGGCGAGCTCGCGGGCCTCGGCGTGCTCGTTGTCGGCGATATCGGATCGGGCCTGCTCCGGCCGAGCCCGGTTCTCCCGGACGAACCCGACGCGGACACCTGGCTGCGCGCTGGCGCCGGGCTGGTCACGGCTAGCGGCGACAAGCTGCTCGGCGGCCCGCAGGCCGGCCTGCTGCTCGGTGAGCGCGAGACGGTCATCAGGCTCGCTCGCCACCCGCTGGCCCGGGCGCTGCGGGTGGACAAGCTCACCCTTGCCGCGCTTGAGGCCACGCTGGCCGGCCCTACTCCGCCGGTCACGCAGGCCATGACCGCAACCGAGCCCTCGCTCAGGACGCGGGCCGGGGCGCTGGCCGGGCGGCTGGCGCTCGCGGGCGTCGACTGCCGGGCGGTGCCGTCCGCCGCCGCAGTGGGAGGCGGCGGCGGACCCGGCGTGACCCTGCCGAGCGCCGCGCTATCCTTGCCCGAGCGGCTCGCGTCCGGCCTGCGTTCGGGTACCGCGGTGCGCCGCGGGGACATGCCAGCGGTCGTCGGCCGGGTCGAGGACGGCCGACTGCTGCTTGACCTGCGTGCGGTCGCGCCCACCGAGGACGAGCGGCTCGCCGAGGCCGTGCTCGCCGCCGCGGCTGGCCAGCAGTAGCCATGCACGTCATCGCGACCGCCGGCCACGTGGATCACGGGAAGTCCATGCTCGTGCGCGCGCTCACCGGGATGGAGCCAGACCGCTGGGAAGCAGAGCAGCGCCGGGGCATGACCATCGACCTTGGCTTCGCCTGGATGACGCTGCCCTCTGGCGAACCGATCGCGTTCGTCGACGTGCCAGGGCACGAGCGCTTCGTCACCAACATGCTGGCCGGAGCGGGGCCAGCGCCTGCCGTGATGTTCGTGGTGGCCGCCGACGAGGGCTGGAAGCCCCAGTCCGCCGAGCATCTCGCGGCGATCGACGCCCTCGGCGTCCGCAACGGGATTCTGGTGGTCACCCGGGCCGACCTGGCCGACCCTGGGCCAGCGCTGCATCAGGCGACAGTCAAGATCGCCGGGACCAGCCTCGGCCGGGGCGGCGGCCCTGAAGCCGTCGCGGTCAGCGCGCTCACCGGTGAGGGCATGCCCGATCTGATCGTCGCGCTAGGCAGGCTCGTGGCGCGGATTCCCCGGCCTGACCCGCAGCAGGCGGTCCGGCTGTGGCTGGACCGGGTGTTCGCCATCAAGGGCAGCGGGACCGTCGTCACCGGGACTCTGCAGGAAGGAACCGTGTGGGGCGGGGACGAGCTGCTGCTGACGCCCGCCTCGCGACCGGTGCGGATCCGGGGCCTGCAGTCACTTGGCTCACCAGTCGCCCAGGCCAGCGGCGTGGCACGGGTTGCGCTGAACCTGCGCGGCATCAGCACCAGGGAACTGGGCCGCGGCATGGCGCTCATCACCGCCGGGCGCTGGACGATGACCAGCGTGATCGATGTCCGCCTGACATCCCCGCCGCGGCGGCAGCCCGACGGCGCCCTGCGGCTACCGCCCGAGCTAACGCTGCACATTGGCGCGGCCCGGGCGGTGGCCCGGGTCCGGATGCTGGGCCGCCGCATCGCCAGGCTGAGCCTGGATCACCCGCTGCCGCTGCACGTCGGCGACCTGGTGCTGCTGCGCGATCCCGGAGCAGCCGCAGGCCCAGCCGACGGCAGGCCGATCTTCGGCGCGACCGTGCTCGACGTCGTGCCGCCGAGGCTGCGCGGCAACGGCGCCGCCGCGGCGGCGGGCAAGGAACTAGCTTCCTGGCCCGAGCCGCCGGCAGCACCGGACCTGCTGCGACGGCACCGGCTGCTGCGGACAAGCGGCGCATCGGCCATGGGCCTGCGCAACCTGCCGTCGCCGGTCAGCGGGGAATGGCTGGCCGACCCGGCACACTGGCAACGGTTGCGCCAGCGCCTGGTCGCGGCCGTCGCCGCGCACGCGCAGCGCAATCCGCTGGCTCCCGGTCTTCCCGTCGACGCGGCCCGGGCCGAACTGGGCCTGCCCGACCGCGGCCTGGTCAGGGCCCTCGCGGCCGGGCGCGCGAGCGACGGGGATGGCGAGCCGATCGACACCAGCGGTGGTTACCTGCGGCGCGGCAGCAGCGGCAGTGAGCAGGGGCCCAGCGCGGGCCGCGCGGAACGGCCGGGGCATGGCATGGCGGCCGGCGGCGGTGCCGCCCATGCCGCCCCGCCAGCTCCTTCCGGCCTGCCCGCCCCGGTGACCAAGGCTGTCCAGGCGGTGCTCAACGGCCTAGCGGACGCGCCGTTCAGCGCGCCTGACGCGGAGCGACTGCGCGAGCTGGGACTCGACGCCCGGGCTGCCGCGGCAGCGGAGCGCGCTGGCCTGCTGCGCCGACTGCCCGGCAACGTGGTCCTGGCTCCCGACGCGGCCGACCGGGCGGCTCGGATACTGGCCGACCTGCCGCAGCCGTTCACAGCCGCAGAGGTCAGGCAGGCGTTGCGGACATCGCGGCGGGTTGTGATTCCGCTGCTTGAATGGCTCGACCGGGAGGGGATCACCCGGCGGCTGCCTGACGATCGCCGGATCATGCGCAAGGCGCCGGGCAGCCCGGACACGAACGGAGGACGATGAGCACCCTGGACGACTGGACCGGCGCGCTATCCGCCGAGCTTGGCCTTGACCCGGAGGATGCCACCCAGAAGACCGTGCTGAACCTGGCCAGGGTGGTGGCCCACACGGTGGACCGGCCGGCCGCCCCGCTGACCGCGTACTTCCTGGGGGTCGCGGTCGGCCGCGGGCAACCGCTGGCGGAAACGGCCGCGAGGCTCGCCGAGCTTGCCCGCAACTGGCAGGCCGACCACCAACCGGAAGCCTGACAGTCCTCGGCATCGGGAGACGAGGTCCAGTCACACACGAGCTGCGCCCACTGCGCTACCCGGTCAGGAGGCTGCGCGCCCTGCAGCGCCGCGATCAGGGACGCGGCCAACAGCTCGAGGATCACCGCAGCGGCGAGGGGATATCCGGGCATCCCGATCATCGGGACGATCGCAGCCGACCAGCCGACTAGCTGCGGGCGCGCGCAAGCCAGCCCGCACTCGCGCACGCGTCCAGCCACTGTGCGTAGGCAGCAGCCTACGGGCTGGGCCCCGGGCCGACGGCGGCTGCGTTCATCACGCTCACCGGACCGGCAGGTGATCGGCCACGCATCCACAGTAAGCCCGCGGCATATGGCCGCACAGCAGGCACGGAGTCTAAGGACGCCAGCCGGTGCGCCCCGGTGTAGACATTCATCGACGGGCCGCGCAGGAAGCCGACCAGGGTCAGTCCGGCCTCGTCAGCCAGTTCGACGGCGAGCGAGGACGGTGCCGAGACCGCAGCGAGCAGCGGGATGCCCGCGAGCACCGCCTTCTGGACCAGCTCAAACGAGGCCCTGCCGCTGACCAGCAGCACGCATCCGGTCAGCGGCAGGCGGTCGTTAAGCAGCGCCCAGCCCACGACCTTGTCGACGGCGTTGTGCCTGCCCACGTCTTCGCGCACGGCGATCAGGTCGCCCTCGACACTGAACAGCCCGGCAGCGTGCAAGCCGCCGGTGCTGGAGAAGACCCGCTGCGCCTCGCGCAGCCGCTCAGGGAGCCCGGCCAGCATCTCCGGCGCAAACCGCGCCGTGTCGTCGGCCAGCGCGGCGTGCGGCAGGACGCAGATGTCCCGGATGCTCGCCTTCCCGCAGACGCCGCAGGCGCTTGTGGTCAGGAAGTTGCGGCGCGCGCCCGGCGCGACGGGGATGCCCGCTGCCAGGGTCACGTCGGCGATGTTGCCAAGACCGTCATGATCCGCATGGCCGCAAGCCGTCCCGTCACAGAGCTTGATCCCGGCGATCTCGGCCGTCGTGCGAATCACGGCCTCGCTGACCAAGAATCCGGCGGCAAGCTCAAGGTCGTCTCCGGGGGTGCGCATGGTCATCGTCAGCGCGGTGCCGTCCACCCTGATCCCGAGCGGCTCCTCGCGCGCAAGCAGGTCGGCGCGAGCCGAGGTGCCGCCGGGCCGGTCACCGCCGGGCAGCATGATCCGCAGCACGCGCCCCCGCGCCGTTCGCCCGGACAACGACCCGCCCTTCTGCCTCGCGGCTATTTCCCACAGGGCCTCGCGGCTATTTCCCACAGGGTATGCACGTGGCACATACTTCCCACAGGATACGTACGTGGCACACTAGAGGCTAATATCGTGCTGAGATGCTGAGATATGCATTGGCGGCCGCCCAGCGGCGTAGACGCAGGTCAAAACACCGAAAGCAAACTGGGTGGGTCGGCAGTTGCTCGTCAGGAAGGTGTGCTCGATGAGCAGGCAAGTACGGTTGACGGAGCCGCTGGTCCGGGACGGTGGGAGGCTGAGGCCGACGTCCTGGGATGAGGCCCTCGACCGCGCGGCAGCCGGGTTCGCGGTGGCCAGGGAGCGGGACGCGACCAAGTCGTTCGGGATGTTCAGCTGCTCCAAGGCAACGAACGAGATGAACTACGCGGCCCAGAAGTTCACCCGGGCCGTGATGGGCAGCAACAACATCGACAGCTGCAACCGGACTTGACACGCTCCTAGCGTCGTCGGTCTGGCGGCTGTGTTCGGAGCCGGTGGCGGCACCAGCTCCTATCGGGAAGCGGAAGACGCTGACCTCATCGTCATGTGGGGGTCGAACGCGCGCGAAGCGCACCCGATCTTCTTCCACCATGTGCTCAAGGGCATTAGGAGCGGCACCCGCATGTACGCGGTCGACCCACGGCGCACCACGTCGGCGCAGTGGGCCGACGCGTGGCTCGGCATCGACGTCGGGTCGGACATCTCGCTGGCCAACGCCATCGGCCGGGAGATCATCGAGGCCGACCTGGTGGACGAGGTATTCGTGCGCCGGGCCACTACGGGCTACGACGCCTACGCCGCGTCCGTCCAGCCGTACACGCTGCAGCGGGCCCAGCGCGACACCGGCGTGCCCGCCGACCTGATCCGACAACTCGCGCACGACTACGGACGCGCCGACCGGGCGCAGATCTGCTGGACCCTAGGCATCACCGAGCACCACGACGCGGCCGACAACGTATTTGCCCTGATCAACCTGGCCTTGCTTACCGGCCACGTGGGCCGGTACGGCTCCGGCCTGGTTCCGCTGCGCGGCCAGAACAACGTCCAGGGCGGCGGCGACATGGGCGCGGTCCCGAACAAGCTGACCGGGTTTCAGGATGTCGAGACCAATATGGAGGCCCGGGCCCGGTTCGAGGCCGCCTACGGTGTGTCGATCCCGCCCAAGCAGGGCTGGCACCTGTCGCTGATGTTCGAGGCCATGGAGCGCGGCGAGCTAACCGCCTGCTACATTATCGGCGAGAACCCGATGCGCTCCGAGGCCGACACCGGCCGGGCCCGCAGGCTCCTCGAAGGTCTGGAGCACTTCGTGGTGCAGGACATGTTCCTCACCGACACCGCGAAGGTCGCCGATGTCGTGCTGCCGGCCACGGCCACGTGGTGCGAGGCGGAGGGCACCGTGACCTCCAGCGAGCGGCGGGTGCAGCGGGTGCGCAAGGCGCTCGAGCCGCCGCCCGGCGCCCGCGACGACATCGGGATCATCTGCGAGATCGCCCGGCGCCTCGGCGCCGACTGGGGTAACCCGTCCGCCGAGGACCTCTGGAACGAGCTGCGCACCCTCTCCCCGATGCACGCGGGAATGAGCTACCAGCGGCTGGAAAAGCTCGGCGGCATCCAGTGGCCGTGCTATGACGAGCAGCACCCCGGCGAGATGTTCCTGCATGCCAGGCTGTGGGAGGAGGACCCGGCCAAGCGCGGGGCGCCCGCTCCGTTCACGCCGGTGGAGCATGATCCGCCGCGGGACGAGCTCTCGGCGGAGTTCCCGATCCGGCTCACTACCGGGCGCCGGCTCGACTCGTTCAACACCGGGGTCCAGTCGGGGCAGTACGCCACGCCGATCCGGCGGCCCGAGACGATCAACCTCTCGCCCGAGGACGCGGACGAGCTCGGCTTCGCCGAGGGCGAGATCGCGCGGGTGTCGTCGCGGCGCGGCTCGCTGGAGGCGCCGGTGCACGTCGATGACACCCTCCGCGCCGGGCTTGCCTTCATGACTTTGCACTTTCCCGAGCAGGTCGCGACCAATGTACTCACGCTGGACGCCTGGGATCCCAAGTCCGGCACGGCCGAGTTCAAGGCGACGGCGATCCGCGTGGACAAGGCGGACTCCCCTACCCCGGCCGCCGCCGACGAGAGCCAGCAGACGAAGGTGGACCGCTCGTGGACCTGAGGCTCGGAGTCGCGGAGCCAGCCACCAACCAGGAGCGGGCCGCCATCGCCTCGGTGCTCGGGCCGCCGCAGACCGGCTGGGAAGGCGGGCCGCGCGAGACAGCCGACGGGCACGCCGCGTACGGCGGCCACGCGGCGCGGGCCCGGCGGCACCTGCTGCTCCCTGTCCTGCACGCGGTGCAGGAGCAGATCGGCTGGATCAGCCCGGGCGCCCTCGACCACCTGTGCGCCCGGCTCACGATCCCGCCGGCCGAGGCTTACGGGGTAGCGTCGTTCTACGCGCTGCTGCGCACCACCCCGTCGCCCGCCGCGGTGGTCCACATCTGCGACGACTTGGCCTGCCGGGTGAACGGTGCCGAGCAATTCTGCGAGCAGATGGAGCGCCGCTTCGGCAGCGAGGGTACGGAGGCGGCCTTCAATGGAGCGGGCGTCGCCTGGCAGCGCAGCCCTTGCCTGGGCCAGTGCGACCGCGGCTCGGCTGCGATGATCCAGCATGCCGGCGCGCAGCCGGCCCGGGCCGTGCTAGCGCCCGGCGACCCCGATCAGGTCTGGTCAACGCTGTCCGGCGAGCCGTCCGCGCAGCCCGCTCCCATCGATCATCTCATTCCACAGGTTGCCGCCGGTGGCTACCCGTTCAGGCTGCTACGGCGGGTCGGGCGGATCGACCCAAGCTCGCTCGGCTCCTATCGCGCGGCGGGCGGGTATGAGATGCTCCGGCGGGCCGTCGCCATCGGGCCGCAGGGGGTGCTCAGGGAACTGAAGGACGCCAAGCTGCTCGGACGTGGCGGCGCCGCGTTCCCGACCGCGGTGAAATGGGAAGCCGTGGCCACCAACCCGGTCCGGCCGCACTACGTGGTCGGCAACGCCGACGAATCCGAGCCCGGCACGTTCAAGGACCGGGTGCTGATGGAGGCCGACCCGTACGCCCTGGTCGAGGCGTTCACGATCATGGGCTACACGTGCGGGGCGGAGCAGGGCTACATCTACATCAGGGGCGAGTACCCGCTGGCCGAGGCGCGGCTGCGGCACGCGATCACACAAGCCAGCGCCCGCGGTTTCCTCGGCCCGGACGTGATGGGCGAGGGCTTCGCCTTCGACATTGAGGTGCGACGCGGCGCCGGCGCCTACATCGCGGGCGAGGAGACCGCGCTGGTCAACTCG
>Ga0335078_10016874_pt1 | contig 10846 bp, 11 predicted proteins | sample Lox_Sample_32_FD_206711 | JGI IMG/M metagenome (GOLD analysis project Ga0335078, IMG submission 206711) | Soil microbial communities from Loxahatchee National Wildlife Refuge, Florida, United States - Lox_Sample_3.2 | ecosystem: Environmental > Terrestrial > Soil > Wetlands | place: USA... | reverse complement strand
AGCCGGTCGATCATCACCGCGTTGCCGGCGGGGATGTTGTCTTTCCATGCCGGATTGCCGAACGTCGTCGGCGTCCCGACAAGGTTGAACGACTCTTTGACCGTCATCGGCAGGCCGTGCAGCGGCCCCCAGCTGTCGCCGCGCGCCAGCGCCGCATCGGCGTCGCGGGCGCGGTGCCGGGCCTTTTCGACCTGCCAGACGACGATCGCGTTGAGCTTCGGGTTGAGGTTTTTGGCGCGTTCCAGATAGTAGTCGAGCAGCTCGAGACAGCCGATCTGCCGGTCGCGGATCCCAGCGGCGAGCTCCTTCGCCGAGGCGAACGGGTTCATGCCTCAGGCCGTCAGGATTTCGAGGACGTGCCCGTTCGGATCGTCGAAATAGACACCCCTTCCGCCGCGCCGCTGGTTGATCTGGCCGTCGGTGCGCGAGCGTGGGCCGCTGCCATAGGCGATCCCCTCGGCCTTGACCCGGTCGAAGATCGCGTCGAACTCGGCGTCGCTCACCATGAAGGCGTAGTGATGCGACTGGAACGCGCCGCGCTCGTCGAAATCGAGCGTCAGCTCCCGGTTGACCTGGACCGGCGCGAAATGCGAATGCGGACCCTTGTACTCGAGCCCGAAGATGCGGGCGAAGAATTCGGCCGAGGCGACCTTGTCGTGCGCCGGGACGATCGTGTGATTGAGAACGATGGTCATCGCAGCCTCCTGCTGGGGGATGCACGCAGGCCAGGGTATCGCGAATTCGGGTTTGACTAAAGCCGCGCGAACCCCAAGATCGCGCGCCTTGCGATCGAGTTGTGCCGCGCCTGCGGCCGGCCCGCCTGAACGCGCCGCGGGAGCGCCCTGTGAAATTCGGCATCGTCTCGGACATTCATTGCAACGCCGACGGCCTGCGCCGCGCGTTCGAGCTGATGGGCGATGTCGACGAGCTCGTCTGCCTGGGCGACAGCATCTGGGAATACCGGTTTTCGAACGAGGTCGTCGCGCTGCTGCGCGAGCGCGGCGCGCACACCATCCTCGGCAACCACGAGGAGGGGTTTTTCGGGCCGCTCGGCGAACGCGCGCGGGCGCGGCCCGGCAGCGACCCCGGCCATCTCGAATGGCTCGCGACGCGCCCGCACCGGATCGAGCTCGAGCGCGGCGACAAGCGTATCCTGCTGGTGCATTCGACGCCGTGGGAGCCGCGCGGCGCCTATGTCCTGCCCGAGGACGCGCTGCTCGCGAGGTTTGCCGAGGCGGAGGCCGATATCGTGCTCTACGGCCACACCCACCGCCAGGTGGTGAAGCGGTTCGGCGGCGTGCTGGTCGTCAACCCCGGGTCGACCGGCGACGCGCGCGACCACAGCAACGGCCGCCGGTTGAGCTGCGCCGTGCTCGACACCGCGAGCGAGGAGGTGCGCATCTTCGATTTCGCGGACCCGCGATGAGCGCCGCGGAACGCTATTTCGAGGATTACCCGCCGGGCGCCGTGTTCACCGGCGGATCGATCGCGGTCAGCGAGCAGGATATTCTCGACTTCGCCCGGCAATACGATCCGCAGCCGATGCATGTCGACAAGGCGGCGGCCGAGACCGGCCCGTTTGGCGGGCTGATCGCCAGCGGCTGGCATAGCGGAGCGCTGATGATGAAGCTCTTCGCGGCTCATTTTCTGTCGCCGGCGAGCAGCCTTGCTTCGCCCGGGCTCGACGAGTTGCGCTGGCTGAAGCCGGTACGCCCGGGCGACACGCTGAGCCTGCGCGTGACGGTGCTGACCGCGCGCGTATCGCGCTCGAACCCGGATCGGGGCGTGCTCACCAGCTTTGCCGAATTGTTGAACCAAAGGGGCGAAACGGTGATGAGCCTCAAGCCGATCGGCCTCATCCGCCGCCGTCCGGCCGCCGCGCCGCGATGAGCGGCCGATGCATACGCCGCTTCGTCACGGCCGGTGTCGCGCTGGTGCTGGCCGCGCTGCCGGCCGCGGCCCAGCCGAAAGCGCCGATCGATCCGGATCTGGTGAAATCCGATACCGCGCTCCTCAAGGACGATGCCAAGGCGATCGCCGAGTTTCAGCGGCGGCTGCGCGACCAAGTGCATTTCCAGAACGGGCTGCTCGTCATCGTCGACCGCTCGGGTGCCGCCACGGGGGTCGCGGTGATGCCGGCAACGGTCATCTGGGGCATCGATTGCAGCGACAGCGGGCTTGCCGTCACCTTCGGCGCGGGGAGCGGCGACACCGATAACGGCATCGTGCTGCAATTGACCAGCGCCGCGATCGGCGACGCGCAGTGCCTCAGGATCGCCCCGGCAGTCGGCGACACCGCGCTGGCGATCACGAAGGGGAACTGATCTCCCACCCCAGCCAGTCGCACAGCGCGCGGCCCATCACGAGGGCGCGGTCGGCGCCCCGGAGCCACGCCAGCTCCTCGGTGAACAGCGTGACCGCCTGGCGGTAGCTGCACGGGATGCCGGTCATGTCGGTGCCCCAGAAGAAACGGCGCGGGCCGAACGCGTCGAACACCCGTTTCAGATAGGGGTGCAGCCGGCGATAGGGGTAGGGCTCGCTCGAATAGCGCGGCAGCGCCGAGGCCTTGGCCGCGACGTTGGGGTGCCGGGCGAGCGCCAGCAGGTTCGCGAGGTCGCCGAAGGCCGCCTCGTCCTTCGCGTCGCGCACCAGCGCCAGATGGTCGATCACGAAGCGCATCCCGGGATGCCGCTCGGCGAGCCGGCCGATCTCGGGCAGCAGCCCCGGCACCGACACCATCGCCGGGAGCTGCGCGCGCTCCGCCGCCTGCCACAGCCAGTCGCCCTCGGCCTCGGTGAACAATTCACGCGCGCCGGCGCCGGCAGTGGTGACGCGAATTCCGAGCATGCCTTTCTGGTCGCGCCAATGGTCGAGCGCATGCGGGTCTTTCCGGTCGAGCGGCGGGCGGCCCATCACCGCGAATTTGTCGGGATGCGCTTGCGCGGCGGCGAGCGCGAGATCGTTGCGGTCGCCCTCCCAGGATGGCGGCACGATCACCGCGCGGTCGACCCCGGCCGTCGCCATCTCGGCGAGCAGATCGTTCTTCGAGAACGGTTGCGGCCGGTGCGCGCGATGGGCGTGCCCCGCAGGCCACGGCCGCACCGGCGTATCGGCGCCCCAGATGTGCACCTGCGCATCGACGATCGGCATGCGGGCATCGCGGCATAAGCCGGCCGCGCTTGTCAAGGCGGCGGGGGCATGGTTCGATCCGCGCGGCGCCACGGGGAGGAACCATGGCCGATTCGATCATCGTCGACACCGCGACCAAGATTTTCCAGGACCTTTGCGAGGCCGACACGGTCAACAAGGCCGAGAAGGGCGAATGGCCCAAGGCGCTGTGGGACGCGCTCGAAGAGTCGTTCCTGCCGCTGACCTGGGTTCCCGACACGCTCGGCGGCGCGGGGGCCGAGATCGCCGACGGGTTCGCGGTGCTGCGCGTCGCCGGCCGGTTCGCGGCGCCGGTGCCGATCGCCGAGACGCTGCTCGCCGGCTGGCTTCTGGCGCAGGCCGGGATCGAGTCGCCGGCGGGCCCGATGACGATCGCCCCGGTGCACGAGGACGGCGATATCCAGGTCGGCGAGGCCGGCGCGCTGGTCGGCCGTGCGCGCCATGTGCCGTTTGCCCGCAACGCCGGCCACATCGCGCTGGTCGGTACGCGGAATGGCGCGCCGGTCGCCGCACTCGTCGCGGCCAAAGGGTTGGCGATCAGCCCCGGCGTCGGGCTCAGCGGCGAGCCGCGCGACACCGTGACGTTCGACGGCGCGACCGCGCTCGACGTAAAACCAGCGCCCGGCCTCGACCCGGCGCGGCTGACCCTGATCGCCGCCGCCGCGCGCACCCAGCAGATGGCCGGCGCGCTGGAGCGCATCCTCGAACAGTCGGTGCAGTTCGCGATGGACCGCGTCCAGTTCGGCCGGCCGATCGCCAAGTTCCAAGCGGTACAGCACAATCTGGCGACCCTGGCCGGCGAGGTCGCGGCCGCCAGCGCCGCCGCCGACGGCGCCGCCGAGGCGGTCGCGCAGCACGGCGTTGCCGGCGATGTCGTCGCCGCCGAGGTGGCGATCGCGAAGCTCAGGGTCGGCGACGCGGCCGGCACCGGCGCGGCGATCGCGCATCAGGTGCACGGCGCGATGGGCTTTACCTACGAGCATACGCTGCACCACTCGACGCGGCGTCTGTGGGGCTGGCGCGAGGAATTCGGCAACGAGACGCTGTGGGCCGAGCGGCTGGGCCGCATGGTCGCGGCCCGCGGCGCCGATGCGCTGTGGCCGTTCGTCACCCAGGGATCGTGAGGCAGGGCAATGGCAAACACGTTCCAATTCGACCCGATCGAGCTGCCGCCGGAGTGCAAGGAGCTGCGCAAGGAGGTGCGCGCTTTCCTCAAAGCGGAGATCGAGGCCGGCACGTTCAGCCCGCAGGGCAAGCGCGGCGACAATGCCGCGGCATTCGCGCGCAAGGTCGGCGCCAAGGGCTGGATCGGCATGACCTGGCCCAAGGAGTACGGCGGCCACGGGCGCACCCAGCTCGAGCGCTACGTCGTCACCGAGGAGATGCTGGCGCATCGCGCGCCGACCCGCCACTACTCGACCGCCGACCGGCAGTCGGGCCCGGTGCTACTGCGCTACGGCCAGGAGGAGGTGAAAAAGACCATCGTCCCGCGCATCTGCTCGGGCGAATTGTGCTTCTGCATCGGTTTGTCGGAGCCGAATTCCGGCTCCGACGTCTTCGCCGCGTCGACCCGGGCGACCAAGACCGACGGCGGCTGGCTGGTCAACGGCCGCAAGATCTGGACCTCGAACGCGCACCAGGCCGATTACATGATCGGCCTCCTGCGCACCTCGAACCCGACCCCGGAGAACCGCCGGCACGGCCTCACCCAGTTCCTTATCGCGATGAAGTCGCCCGGCATCACCATCCGACCGATCATCAATTTGACCGGCGCGCACGATTTCAACGAGGTGATCTTCGACGACGTCTTCGTCCCCGACCTGCACATGATCGGCGAGGTCGACATGGCCTGGAAGCAGGCGAGCGCCGAGCTCGCCTATGAGCGCAGCGGCCCCGACCGCTGGCTCGAAACGCTGCAAAGCCTCGTCGAGCTGGTGCGCGTCGTGGGGCCGGAGCCGAGCGAGCGCCAGGCCGAGGGCATCGGCCGCGAGGTCGCGCATCTCGCGACGATGCGGCGCATGTCGCTGTCGATCGCCGGCATGCTGCAGGCCGGTCAGTCGCCGGCGGCGGAGGCGGCCATCGTCAAGGATCTCGGCACCAATTTCGAGCAGGCGCTCCCCAACAAGGTGCGGCTGATGGCGCCGGTGCGCGGCGATGCGGCGCCGGACAGCAACGACGACCGCTTCGAGCAGGCGCTCAACTACACCACGCTGATCGCGCCCAAGCTGACGATCCAGGGCGGCACCCGCGAGATTCTGCGGGGCATCATTGCGCGCGGGTTGGGGCTGCGCTAGCCCGGCCCCGCCTATCATACCGTCGGGTGGCGGACCGCGCATTTTCATCGCATCGCTGGCTGCACGCGTGGCGCGGCAACGTCGCGTTGCTGGCCGCGACGCTCGTTCTGTCGCTGATCATCGCCGAGCTGGCGCTGCGCATCGCTGGCGGCAACACGCCGCAATTCTACCGCCTCGACCCCGATGTCGGCTGGCGGCCGCGCCCGGACGTGTCGGGCTGGATCCGCGGCGAGAGCGAAACCTACGTGTCCATGAACCGCGCCGGGTATCGCGACGTCGACCACCCGCTGGCGAAGCCGCCCAGGACCTACCGCATCGTCGTGCTCGGAGACTCGATGACCGAGGCGGTCGAGGTGCCGCTCGACGAGACCTACTGGCGCCGGCTCGCCGCGCCGCTCGCGGCCTGCCGCGGCGACGGAGAGAACGTCGAAATCCTCAATTTCGCGGTCAACGGCTACGGCACTGCACAGGAATACCTGACGCTCGACAAATGGGCGCTCGCCTGGCGTCCCGATCTGGTGCTGCTCGCGTTCTTCACCGGCAATGACGTCACCGACAACAGCTTCGTGCTCGGCCGGCACGCGGGCAGGCCCTATTTCGAGCTCATGGACGGCCGGCTCGTGGAGGTCCGTCGGCCGGGCGATCAGCCTGATTTCATGCTGCGCAAGCGGTGGCTCGACCTGCGCGCGCACACGCTTGACGAGTTGCGCCTGGTGCAGTTGGCGCGGCATGACGCGCGCCTGCTGCGCGAAACGCTCAAATACCAGGTCGCGCCCGACACCCAGGTCGAGCAGCCGGGGCTCGACAGCCACGTCTTCGCGCCGCCGGCCAGCCCGGATTGGGCCGCCGCGTGGCGGGTGAGCGAGGCGCTGATCGCCGCCGCCGCCGATCGCGCCCACGCGGCCGGCGCCGCGTTCGCGCTGACGACGCTCGCCAACCCGCTGCAGATGCTGCCCGATCCGGCCGAGCGGCAGAGGCTCGCGCAGAGCCTCGGCGTCGCCGATCTGACCTATCCCGACCGCCGGCTCGCCGCGTTCGCCGCCGCGCACGGCCTGGTCGACGTACCGCTGGTCGACGCGATGGCGGATTATGCCGCCGAGCGCGACGCGGCGCTGTCGGGCGATCTGTCCCGTCCGATCGGCCATTGGAACGCGCTCGGCCATCAGGTCGCCGGCGAGGCGCTGGCGCGCGGGCTGTGCGCCGCGATGGCCGCGGGGCGGCTCGCGCCGCCGGCGCGTTAGCGCGGAGCGCCGGCCGCACCCGGCGCGCGCGGAAGCCATGCGCAAAGCCGCTCGATTTTTGGGCGAGGATTGACCAGACTGCCCGCCATGCCCGACCTTCGCCCGCTCCTGTCGCCGAGAAGCCTTACCATCGTCGGCGCGTCGGCCGACGATTCGATCCGCGGCCGGCTCACCAAGCAGCTGATCGAGCACGGTTTCGACGGCCCGATCTATCCGGTTACGCGCAGCCACGCCGAGGTGCTCGGCCACAAGGCCTACAAGAGCGTCGCCGAACTGCCCGAGCCGGTCGATCTCGCGGTCGTCGTGGTGCCGGCGGCGCATGTCATCTCGACGATCGAGCAGTGCGGCGCGCGGGGCATCCCGGCCGCCGTCATCATCAGTTCCGGGTTCGGCGAGGAGAAGAGCACCGAGGCGGTCGAGCGCGACGCGCAGCTGCGCGCTCTCGCTGCGCGCACCGGCATGGCGATTTGCGGCCCGAACTCCGAAGGGTTGGTCAACCCACTGCGCCCGCTGGTCGCGACGTTCAGCCCGGTGTTCCACGACCACACCAAGCCGCTGCTGCCGACCGGCAGCCGGGCGCGGCCGATCGCCGTCTCCTGCCAGTCCGGCGCGCTCACGTTCTCGTTTCTGAGCCGCGGCCAGCCGCGCCAGCTCAAGTTCACCACGCAGGTCAGCTCGGGCAACCAGACGGTGCTCGAGGCGCACGACTACATCGAGGCGGCGATCGACACCGGCGCGGCCGATATCTTCCTCGTCTATCTCGAAGGCATCCGCCACCCGGCGCGGTTCCGCGCGATGGCCGACAAGGCGGCGCGGGCCGGCAAGCCGCTGATCGTCGCCAAGGTCGGCCGCTCCGACGCCGGCCGCCGCGCCGCCGCCTCGCATACCGGCGCGCTGGCGCATTCGGGCGCGATCGACGACGCGGTGTTCCGCCATCACGGCATCGTCCGCGGCGAAGACCTCGACCACATGCTCGACATCGCCGCCGCCTTCGCGTTCTGCAAGCTGCCCAAGGGCAACCGCGTCGCCATCATCACCGGCTCGGGCGGCAGCGCGGTGTGGATGGCCGACATCCTCTCGGCGCATGGGCTCGAAGTGCCGGAACTCGAACCCGAGCTGCAGGCCAAGATCATGGCGATGCTGCCGTCCTACGCCTCGGCGCTCAACCCGATCGACGCCACCGCGCAGGCGATCGGCGAGGTCGGCTACAAGCCGATCGTCGAGCTGGTGCGCCAGTCGCAGCGTATCGACACGATCCTCCTGATCTCGTCGGTCGCCAACGAGACCACCGCCCGCAAACGCGCCGAGGAGCTGGGCGACATCGTCGCCGAGACCGCGCAGCCGATCCTGATGGCGACCTACACCACCGCGACGCCCGGCGCGATCGCCGCCTTTGCCGAGGTCGGCGTCCCGGCCTACACCTCGATGCCGAGCTGCGCGCAGGCGATCCGCGCGCTCGTCGATTATGCGCAATTCCAGGGCCGCATTGCCGGCCGCACCGCGCCGGCCGAGACGACGGCCTCGGTGCGCGCCACGGTCGGCAAGGCGCTCGCCGAGTCGGGCAAGGTCTTGACCGAGGTGCAAGCAAAGGCGCTACTCGCGGCCTACGGAGTCAAGCGGGTGCCCGAATTTCTCGCGGTCGGCGAGGACGACGCGAGCGACGCGGCGATGCGGATCGGCGGGCCGGTGGCCTTGAAGGTCCAGTCGCCCGAAATCCTGCACAAGACCGAGGCCGGCGCGGTGCGGCTCGGCCTCACGGGCGATGCCGCGGTGCGCGACGCCTACCGCGGCGTGCTGGCGAGCGCCAGGACGGCGCATCCCGGCGCGCAGATCGACGGCGTGCTGGTTCAGGCGATGGCGCCGCCCGGCCACCAGGTCATCCTCGGCGTCACCCGGGACGCAACGTTCGGACCGATGCTGATGGTCGGGCTCGGCGGCATCCATGTCGAGGTGCTGAAGGATGTCGCCTTCGCGCCGGTGCCGCTTGCGGCCGACGAGGCGCTGGCGCTGATCGGCGAGCTGCAAGGCGCCGCGCTGCTCGACGGGGTGCGCGGCCAGAAGCCCGCGGACAAGGCGGCGCTTGCCGAGTTGATGGTCGCGCTGTCGCGCTTTGCCGCCGACCATGCCGACCGGATCGCCGAGATCGATTTGAACCCGGTCATCGTCCATGACGCGGGCGAGGGCCTCAGCGTCGTCGATGCGCTGATCGTCAAACAGTAGGGAGCATCGCCATGACCGACCTGGGCACCTACACCGATATCGGCGTCAGCCTCGACGGGTTTGTCGCGACCGTCGAAATCCGCCGGCCGCCGCACAATTTCTTCGACAGCGACCTGATCGCCCAGATCGGCGAGGCGTTCGAGCGGCTCGACGCCAACGATGCCTGCCGCTCGATCGTGCTCGCCGCCGAGGGCCGCTCGTTCTGCGCCGGCGCCGATTTTTCGAAGCGGATGGACACCGGCACGGTCAACGAGAGCAGCCGCAGCGGCGGCGGCAAGCATCTCTACAAGGAGGCGAGCCGCCTGTTCCGCGCCAAGAAGCCGATCGTCGGCGCGATCCAGGGCGCGGCGGTGGGCGGCGGGCTCGGCCTCGCGCTGGTGCCGGATTTCCGCGTGACCTGCAGCGAGGCGCGGTTCAGCGCCAATTTCAACCGGCTCGGCTTCCACCCCGGTTTCGGGCTGACCTATACCTTGCCGCGCCTCGTCGGCGTGCAGCAGGCGGCGCTCCTGTTCTATACCGGCCGGCGCATCCCGGGCGAGGAGGCGGTGCGCATCGGGCTTGCCGACGTGCTGGTGCCGCAGGCCGAGGTGCGCGGCGCCGCGCAGGCGCTGGCGCTGGAGATCGCGCAGTCCTCGCCGCTGGCGGTCGTCGCGACCCGCGAGACGATGCGCCGCGGCTTTGTCGAAGCCGCCGAGGCGGCGACCGAGCGCGAGCTGGTCGAGCAGGACTGGCTGCGCCGCACCGAGGATTTCTCGGAAGGCATCAAGGCCTACGGCGAACGCCGCCTGCCGAACTTCAAGGGGCGGTAGTCAAACCCCGAGCAGCTCGACGTCGAAGATCAGCGTCGCGTTGGGCGGGATGACGCCACCCGCGCCGCGCGCGCCATAGCCGAGCTCGGACGGGATGATCAGCGTGCGCTTGCCGCCGACCTTCATGCCCGCGACGCCCTCGTCCCACCCCTTGATCACCTGGCCGGCGCCGAGCCGGAAGCTGAACGGCGAGCCGCGGTCGAGCGAGCTGTCGAATTTCTTGCCCTTCTGCCCGCCCGGCTCCTGCAGCCATCCGGTGTAATGCACCGAGACGCTCTTGCCGCTCACCGCCTCGTCGCCGGTGCCGACGACGCTATCGGTATAGATGAGACCACTCGACGTTGCCGGCATCGTGCTTATCTCCAAGGTCTGGGATGAGGCGGTGCCGTGCCGCGCCGCCACAGATGAAAGGATCGATGTCGTGAACAGCCCCATCCTGACCGAGACCGTCGCCGCCGTCACCGACATTCTCGGGCGCGAGCTCGACGACATCCGGGTCGAGCGCGCGGTGATCGGCCTGTTCTTCACCGGCGTCAAGCTGTCGACCGGCCATGCCGGCGCCTGCGCGACGCCGATCAAGACGATCCCCGAGGCGGTGTGCTGCCCCTCGTCCGCGATGGCGATGCCGTTTCCCGGCAAGATGAAGGGCAAGCCGGCGCGCGACGCGATCAAGGAGGCGTTCTCCGACCACGGCATTCGCCGCGGCGTCGGCATCGCCACGGTCAACGCCCTCGCCGAATTGTGTTGGGAGCGCCGGCCCAATCCCGCGGTCGAGCTGCGGTGCGGCGTCGACGCGTTCGACGCCAACGATTTTCGGCCGCACGACCGCACCGTCGTGGTCGGCGCCTTCGTGCCGTTCTTGAAGGAATTGAAGCGCCGCAAGCAGCCGTTCCTGGTGCTCGAAAAAGACCCCGACACGCTGAAGCCGGAGGAGATGCCGTTCTACCGGCCGGCCGAAATGGCGCGCGAAATCGTGCCGCAGGCCGACGTGCTGCTGATCACCGGCACGACCCTCATCAACGACACGCTGGAGGACCTGCTGTCCTGGGCGCGGCCCGAGGCGCGGGTCACCGTGGTCGGGCCGACCGTCGGGTTGCTGCCCGACGCGTTCCTC
>Ga0335078_10016873_pt1 | contig 10846 bp, 9 predicted proteins | sample Lox_Sample_32_FD_206711 | JGI IMG/M metagenome (GOLD analysis project Ga0335078, IMG submission 206711) | Soil microbial communities from Loxahatchee National Wildlife Refuge, Florida, United States - Lox_Sample_3.2 | ecosystem: Environmental > Terrestrial > Soil > Wetlands | place: USA: Florida... | reverse complement strand
CCGTCCAGCCTGCGCGGCACCACCGAGCGGATGTCCCGGGCCCGGCAGGTGATCGCCCGCCGGATGGTTGAGTCCCTGCAGACCTCGGCCCAGCTGACCACGGTGGTTGAGGTGGACATCACCGAGATCGCCCGGCTCCGGGATCGCGCCAGAGCGGACTTCGAGGCGCGCGAGGGCGTCAAGCTGTCGTTCCTGCCGTTCTTCGCGCTGGCCACGGTGGAGGCGCTCAAGGTGCACCCGCGGCTGAACGCCAGCATCGACCCGGACGGCACCCAGGTCACCTACCACGACGCCGAGCATCTGGGCATGGCGGTGGACACCGAGCGCGGGCTGATGGTCCCGGTCATCCGGAACGCCGGCGACCTGAACGTCGGCGGCCTGGCGCGCAAGATCGCGGACCTGGCGGCGCGCACCCGCGCCGGGCAGGTCAGCCCGGACGACCTGGCCGGCGGCACGTTCACGCTGACCAACACGGGCAGCCGGGGCGCGCTGTTCGACACGCCGATCATCAACCAGCCGCAGGTCGGCATCCTGGGCACCGGCGCCGTGGTGCGCCGGCCGGTGGTCGTGCCCGACCCCGCGCTGGGCGACGTGATCGCCGTCCGGTCCATGGTGTACCTGGCGCTGAGCTACGACCACCGGCTGGTGGACGGCGCCGACGCGGCCCGCTTCCTGGTTACCGTGAAGCAGCGCCTGGAAGAGGGGGCGTTCGAGGCCGAGCTGGGGCTGTGACCTGGCGGCCGAACACCGCCGGCCAGAACTTTCGCAGCACGGGGGGCAGCATGAAGGTAGTGGTAACCGGGGCGTCGGGGCTCATCGGCAGCGCGCTGTCGGCTGCGCTGCGGGCAGCTGGCGACCAGGTCGTGACGCTGGTACGCCGGACGCCCGCCGCCGCCAGCGAGATCGCCTGGGACCCGCTGGCCGACCATGGCGGCCTGACGCCGGGGGCCCTGGACGGCGCGGACGCGGTGGTGCACCTGGCCGGCGCCGGGATCGCCGACCGCCGGTGGACCAGCGCCTACAAGGCGGAGATCCGCGACAGCCGGGTACGGGGCACCGGGGCCATCGCCGGGCTGGTGGCGGGCATGACACGGCCACCCGCCGTGCTGCTGTGCGGGTCCGCGATCGGCTGGTACGGGGATACCGGGGGCCGGGAGGTGGACGAGTCCGCGCCCGCCGGCCAGGGATTCCTGGCCGGGGTCGTCCGCGACTGGGAAGCGGCCGCCGATCCGGCCCGGGAGGCGGGCATCCGCGTTGCCCATCTTCGTTCCGGCGTCGTGCTATCGCCCCGCGGCGGGGTGCTGGCCCGGCTGCTGCTGCCGTTCCGGCTGGGGCTCGGGGCCCGGGTCGGGCCGGGCACCCAGTACATGAGCTGGGTGGCACTCGGCGACTGGGTCCGGGCGGCCCGGTTCCTGGTCCAGCACACCGAGGTATCCGGGGCGGTGAACATCACCGCGCCGAATCCGGTGACCAACGCCGAGTTCACCACCGCGCTGGCGGGTGCGGTGCACCGCCCGGCGCTGCTGAGTATCCCGTCCCCGGTGCTGTCGGCCGCGCTCGGCGGGGTCACCACCGACCTGCTGACCAGCGCGCGGGTGATGCCCCGGCGGCTGCGGGAGGCCGGATTCGAATTCAGCCACCCGGAACTGGCCGGCGCGCTGGCCGCCGAGCTCCGGGCCACGGGCTCCGCCGCCTGATCCCGGTGGCCGGTCAGCCGGCCCGGGCGTCCAGGAATGCGGTGACCGCGCCGGTGAACCAGGCCGGATCGTCCAGCCAGGGAAAATGGCCCGCACCGGGCTGCACCGCAAGCGACCAGCCAGGAAACAGCCGGACCGTTTCCGCGGCGAACTCCGGGGTCGGGCCGATGTCCGCCTCCCCCGCGAGCACCAGCACCGGCGCGGTCAGGCCGGCCAGCGCCGCCCGGGTGGCGGGCGGGTCGAACGCGCCGTCGGCGTACATGCCAGCCAGCACCGGCCTGGCCCGCTCGCTGATCCCGAGCAGGGCGTGTGCCCGCGCGGTCTCGTCCCAGCGCCCGTAGAAGAAGGGCTGGTAGGTGCGGCGGGTCTGAGCACTGTCGTCGCCCGCCTCCGCGCCGGCCACGGCCGCGGCCGCGGCCGGGTACCAGGGCTCGGCCGACCGTCGTTGCATCGCCGCGTGCTGCTCCTCGTCGGTCAGCTCGAGGCCCAGCGCGCGCAGCCCCGGCGTGACCAGCACCAGGTGACTGATGCGCCCGGGGTGGGCGGCCGCGTACAGCAGCGCCACGTTGCCGGCCGCGGAGTGGGCGAGCAGGTCCATCTGGTCCAGTCCGAGTTCGGCCCGCAGCGCCTCGACATCCATAGCCAGCCGGTCACACCGGAAGCTGCCCGGGCCGGCCGGCGCCTCGGATTCCCCGGTGCCCCGGGTATCGGGCAGGATCAGCTCCCGGGCAGCGGTCAGGCCGCCCAGGTCACCCAGATAGTCGGGGGTCCGGCCAGGACCGCCGGGCAGGCAGACCAGCGGCCGCCCCCGGCCGGCCCGCCGGTAGCTGAGCTTGGTGCCGTCCCAGGACGCGAAGTGAGCCATGCCAGCATCCTTTCCGGTCGGCGCCTCGCGATGAGCGCGGTTCGCTGCTGGCGCCCAGCCGCCCGGCGGGCGCCAGCGGGCCGCTAGTCGGGGGCCAGCCGGGGTGGTTTCTGCCGGGACCGCGCGCCGTCGCCGTCCTGGCCGGGAGGGGTGGCCGGGTTCTCGGGCTCGGCCGGTGCGTCCTGCGGCGCCGGGTAGCCCGGCTCGGCCGGGATGAGGTTGCGGAAGCCGCGGCTTTCCAGCCCGTACAGCGGTACCTTCCACAGCGGCGGCACCGGGCCCGGCAGACCGCTGAACCGGCCGAGCGCGCGGATGTTCAGCCGCATCAGGCGGCGCGCCCCGATGATGGCCAGCGCCGCCAGCGGCAGCTCGATGCACAGCGCCATCACCAGGCTGAGCAGGAAACCGCTGGTCCGCAGGTCCAGGGTGACGTCGAACCAGGCATCGCAGCACAGCAGCGTGGCCAGCACGACCAGGCAGATGATGACCAGCTGGCGGTGCCGCCAGCCAGCCCAGGCGGTGATCGCGAACGCCACGAGCAGCAGCACATCGAAACCCACCCAGGCACCCCGCCAGCCGCCGGTGTGGTAGTACCGGGGCAGCGTCACCGCGAGCACGCCGGTCCACGCGGCTAGCGACGCGCAGCAGGCGATGATCGCGGTCAGCGCCAGGCCGCGGCGAAGCGGCCCGGCGGGCAGGCCGGACCTGGTGGGCGGGACGGGGTCGTCGAGCGCAGCGAGGGCGCGGGCCAGTTCCGCCCGCTCGCCCGGGCTCATCTGGCGCAGCTCGTCCACATCTATCACCCGACATACCTCCTTAGCGGGGTAACTACCCCGCAGGGCCGGTTACTTCCCATCACGCCACCAGGGATTAGCCGGAAATCCGGCCGGGAACCCGGGCCGCCGGCCGCGGGCTAGGCTGGCAGCATGAGCGGTGAGCTGGTTTACCTGCATGCCGGGCTGGGCGATCGGTACATCCCGTACCTGGACGGGTGGGAGCTGCAGCGGCAGCTGCACGAGCGGCGGGTGGCCGGCACCATCCCGGACACCTGCCTGCTGCTCGAGCACGAGCCGGTGTTCACCGCGGGCAAGCGGACCAGCCCGCTGGACCGGCCGCCCGGCGACGCGGGCGCACCGGTCATCGACGTGGACCGGGGCGGCAAGATCACCTGGCACGGCCCCGGCCAGCTGGTCGGCTACCCCATCATCAAGCTCAGCGATCCGGTGGACGTGATCGCCTACGTGCGGGCCATCGAGGAGGCCCTGATCCGCGCGTGTGCGGACCAGGGCCTGCCCACGGTCCGGGTCGACGGCCGCAGCGGGGTGTGGGTCGCGGGCCAGGCCGGCCACCCCGACCGCAAGGTTGGCGCGATCGGCATCCGGGTGTCCCGGGGCGTGACCATGCACGGCTTCGCGCTGAACTGCGACTGCGACCTGGCCGCCTACGACCGGTTCGTGCCGTGCGGCATCCGGGACGCCGGGGTGAGCAGCCTGACCGCGGAGCTGGGCCGGCCGGTGAGCATCCGGGACATGACCGGCCCGGTTGAGCAGCGCCTCGCCGATGTCCTCGGCGCGACCTCCTGGCGGCGCTCGGCCGGGCTGGCCGATCCCGTGGCGGCCGCGACCTAGGACAGGCCTGCCCGGTCGGCCAGGTAGCTGGGCAGCTCGGCGGCGGGCACCGCGGTCTGTTCCCTGGTGTCCATGTCCCGCACGGTGACCGTGCCCGCCTCCTGCTCGCTGCGGCCGTAGAGGAGCGCCCAGCGGGCGCCCTGCTCGCTGGCCCACCTGAGCTGCCGGCTGAGCTTGTGTGAGGCGCCCAGGTAGACGCTGGACCGCAGCCCGGCCCCGCGGGCCTCGGCGGCCAGCTCGAACGCGCGCCGGGCGAACTCCTGGCCCATGATGGTCACCGCCACATCCAGCCGCCGGCCCGGGGCCGCGGCGCCGGCCCCGGGCCGCAGCAGCAGGATCCGCTCGACGCCCAGCGACCCGCCGGTGCCCGGCGTGTCCGGGCCGCCCAGCTGCCCGATCAGGTGGTCGTAGCGGCCGCCGGAGGAGATCGACCCGGGCACGCCGGCCGCCACCACCTCCCAGATCGGGCCGGTGTAGTAGCTCAGCCCGCGGACCATCCGCGGGGTGAACTCCACCCGGTCCGGCGGGATCGTGGTGCGGAGCAGGCTGAGCGCCTCATCCACCTCGTCGAGCCCGGCCGCGCCCTCCTCGCTCGGCTTGAGCGCGGCGCGGATCCGCTCGGCCGCGTCCGGCGCGGTCATCGCGCCGACCAGTTCCGCCGCCCGGTCCTGGCCCAGCCCACGGCCCGCCAGCTCCCCGGTGACCTCGGCGGGCGACATCTTGTCCAGCTTGTCCAGCGTGATGAGGACGCCCGGGCCCAGATGGGCGGGCACGCCGAACGCGTCCAGCAGGCCCGCCAGCACGTGCCGCGAGTTGAGCAGGAACCGGAAGTCCGCGATGCCCAGCTCGGACAGCACGTCGTGCACCGCGCAGATCACCTCGGCGTCGGCCAGCCCTGACGTGGTGCCCAGCGTGTCCAGGTCACACTGGGTGAACTCGCGGAACCGGCCGCGCCCGGGCCGGTCGGCCCGCCACACCGGGCCGATCGCGTAGCGCTTGTACGGGCTGGGTAGCTGGCTGCCGTACGCGGCCGCCACCCGGGCCAGCGGCACCGTCATGTCGTAGCGCAGCGCCAGGTCGGCTTCGCCGGAGGCCTCGTGCTCACCCCGCCGCAAGATCTTGAAGATGAGCTTGTCGCCCTCTTCGCCGTACTTGCCCAGCAGCACGTCCAGCCGCTCGAAGGCCGGCGTCTGCAGTGGCTCGAACCCGTACCGCGAGAAGACCGAGCGGATGACCGTGAACGCGCGCTCCCGCGCGTCGAGCTCGGCGGCGAGGAAGTCACGTGTCCCGGAAGGGGGATCGAACTGCGTTGGCATGCGCCCATGCTCCCCGACATCCCGCCCCGCGTCACATCGATACCCGGGCCAGCGCCGTTGCGTACCGGCCGGGGGCCTCGCGGGAGCCCGTTATGCAGGAAAAAACCCAGGCGCGGCCGGTGCGGCGGGCATGCTAGCGTGGACATATGGATTACTAGGACCAGCGGCCCGTCAGCTGCGCAATCAAGCCAAGCCCGCCCTCGTCCTAGGAGTTTCCCGGTGTCCGCCCCGCAGGTCACTGACGCCCCCACCCGGCTGCTGCCGGGCCGTCCGCCCGCGCCCGCGCCGCGGCCCAGACCTCGGTCCACGCTGACCCTGGCCATCGTCCTCCAGGTGCTGATCTCGGCCGGCGACGGGCTGGCCATGGTGGCCCTGGCCAGCCGGGTCTACCAGAGTTCCCACGCGTCCTGGGCGGTCGCGTCGGTGTTCCTCGCGGTGACCGTGCCGATCACCGCGCTGGCGCCGGTGGCCGGGCTGCTGCTGGACCGGTTCCCCGCGCGGCCGGTGCTGGTGGCCGCGGCCGCGGCGCAGACCCTGGTGGCGCTGGCCCTGATCCGGCTGACCGGGACCGGGGCCACGCTCGGCTTGTCGGTCGGCTTCGGCCTGTGCGCCGCCGTGCTGCAGCCCGGGCTGGGCGCGATCGTCCCGCAGCTGGCCGGGGACACCGGCGTGACCCGGGCCAACGGTTACCTGCAGGCGGCCACCTGGGCCGGGTTCACGGCCGGCCCGCTGGTGACCGGCGTGCTGACCGCGGCGGGCGGAACCGGCCTGGCCCTGGGCGCGGTGGCGGTCGTCTACGGCCTGGGCGCGGCCGGGCTGCGGGCGCTCCGGCTGGCGCCGGTGCCGGTGGGGGCCGCTCCCGGCGCCGGGGCTGGCCACGACGCTGAACCGGGCCAGGGCGCGGGCCGCGAGGGCATCGGCCGGCAGGTCAGCGCGGGCCTGCGGTTCCTGCGCGGCGACGCCGAAGCGGGGCTGCTGGTGCTGGTGGTCAGCATCATGGTGGCGTTCGGGAACATGGCCAGTGTGGCCGAGGTGGCCTTCGCTGAGAGCGTGCTCAAGTCCGGCGCCACCGGCTACTCGGTGCTGGTCGCCGCGTGGACCGGGGGCATGCTCACCGGGACCCTGCTCGGCGGCCGGCTGCCGCGCCGCCGCCTGGCGCTGGCCACGCTGGGCGGGACGCTGGCCGCGGGCACCGGGGTGGCGCTGGCGGCCGGCGCGATGACGCTGTGGCAGGCGGCCCTCGCCTACGGGATAGGCGGGACCGCGAACGGCATCGAGGTCGTGGCCACCCGCAGCTTCCTCAACCACCGGGTCCCGGCGGCCATCGCGGGGCGGGTGTTCGCCCTGTACACCGGGCTGCTGTTCGGCGCCGCTTCGCTGGGCATGGCCGCGGCCGGCGGGCTGCTGGCCTCGGTCAACCCGCGGGTGCTGCTGCTGGCCGCGGGCGGCGGCGGGATCGTGGCCGGCGCGGCCGGCTGGGTCGGCTACGCCCGGCTCCGCCGGCGCGACCAGGAGACCGGGCGCGGGGCCGGCCCCGCCGCCCGGGACGTAGGCTGACAGCGTGGTACTCGCACCTGACGGCCGGAAGCTGCTCCGCCTGGAAGCACGCAACCGCCAGACCCCGATCGAGAAGAAGCCGCCGTGGATCAAGACCCGGCTGCGCACCGGCCCGGCGTACACCGCGCTGAAAGGGCTGGTCCAGCGCGAAGGGCTGCACACGGTCTGCGAGGAGGCGGGCTGCCCGAACATCTTCGAGTGCTGGGAGGACCGCGAGGCGACATTCCTGATCGGCGGGGACCAGTGCACCCGGCGCTGCGACTTCTGCCAGATCGCCACCGGGAAGCCGGAGCCGCTGGACACCGACGAGCCGCGCCGGGTCGCGGAATCGGTGGCCACGATGGGCCTGCGGTACGCCACCGTGACCGGGGTGGCCCGCGATGACCAGGCCGACGGTGGCGCCTGGCTGTACGCGCAGACCTGCCACGAGATCCACGCCGCGGTGCCCGGCTGCGGAGTCGAGCTGCTGATCCCGGACTTCAGCGCGGATGACGGCAAGCTGGCCCCGGTGTTCGCCGCCCGCCCGGAGGTGCTCGCGCACAACATCGAGACCGTGCCCCGGATCTTCCGGCGGATCCGGCCGGGGTTCCGCTACGAGCGGTCGCTCGATGTGCTGGCCAAGGCCCGGGAGGCCGGGCTGGTCACCAAGTCCAACCTGATCCTCGGTCTCGGCGAGGAACCCCACGAGATCAGCGCGGCCATGGCCGACCTGCGCTCGGCCGGCTGTGAGCTGCTCACGATCACCCAGTACCTGCGTCCGTCCCCGCTGCACCACCCGGTGCAGCGGTGGGTGCCGCCAGCCGAATTCGACCGGCTTCGCGACGAGGCGGCCGGGCTGGGATTCTCCGGCGTGATGTCCGGGCCGCTGGTCCGGTCCTCCTACCGGGCCGGGCGGCTGTACCGGGAAGCCATGGCCCGGCGGGCCGAGCCGGCCGCCGCGGTTTCCCACCCGGCCCGCTGACTCGTATCCTGCCGTCCATGGCGAACAAGCCCCCAGGCAAGGCAGACCGGAAAGACGGCGCGGACGGCGTCCCCTCCGGCCGCATCAAGCAGATCCGGATGGTCGCGGGCATCATCCGCGAGCAGAACCCGAGAGCGCTGCCCATCGTCGCGCTCGCCGGGGTTGGCGTCATCGCCGTTTTCGTCATCGTCGGCCTGCTCACCGGGCTGGCGGGGGTGCTGATCCCGCTCGGCGTGCTCGCCGGGCTGGCCACCGCCATGATCTTGTTCGGCCGGTACGCACAGTCGGCGCAGTACTCCGCGGTCGAGGGGCGGCCGGGCGCCGCCGCCGCGATCCTGCAGAGCATGCGCGGGAACTGGACGGTCACCCCGGCGGTCGCGGCCAACCGCAACATGGACGTGGTGCACCGGGCCGTCGGCCGGCCTGGTGTGGTACTGGTCGGCGAGGGTTCCCCGAACCGGCTGCCCAGCCTGCTGGCGGCGGAGAAGAAGCGGATCTCCCGGGTCGCCCACGAGACCCCCATCTACGACTTCCAGGTCGGCAACGAGGAAGGCCAGGTGCCGATCCGCAAGCTGCAGCGGAAGATCATGCGGCTGCCGCGCAACCTGCGGGGCCCCGAGGTGAGCGAGCTCAACTACCGGCTCAAGGCGCTGCCGCAGTCGCTGCAGGCGCCCAAGGGACCGATGCCCAGGTCCGGCCGGATGCCCAAGCCGCCCCGCCCGCGGATGCGCTGACCGCAGCCCCGCCCGGCGCGGGGGCCAGCGGGCCGTCGCCCTAGGCCCGGATGACGATCGTGTTCGCCGCCCGGTCGTGCAGGCCGCGCAGGTCGCGGTCGGTGACCAGCGGCGGCACCACGGCCAGCAGCAGCAGCGTGCGGACCAGGGCCCAGCCGAACCCGACCGGCCTGCCGTCCAGCCGGGCGACCCGCAGGCTACAGATCCGCTTGCCCACGGTGAACCCGGTGGTGGCGGTGAGCAGGTAGACCTCGGCGGCGAAGATCAGCAACGTGATCACGGTCACGTCGCTGTGGCCGAAGAACGCGCGGGCGATGAACAGGCTCAGGATCCAGTCGATCAGCAGCGCAAGCAGCCGCCGCCCCATGCCCGCCACCGACCTGGGGCCCTCGGCCGGCAGCCCGAACTGCTCACCGGGATACCGTTCTTCCTCGCCGGGCGTGCGGGTACCCGGCAGCAGGACCTCGGTCCACCGTCGCTGTGTCACCCCACCACGGTACCGCTCGGCGCGCTGGGAGCTTTTCTGTGCCGCACGCCCTGCCCAACGGCAGCGTAACCGGGTTAAGCTGCCCTGCCAGGGACCAGGCACGAGGTGCGCTGGCTTAACCCAGTCGCTGCATGGGTTCGAGAGGTGGGCAAATGAAACATGTCCGGCTGTGGGCCGCTGCTGGAGCTGTGTTAACTGCTGGTGCGCTGCTGGGGGCGGCTGCGCCCGCCGCAGGAGCGCGGGCCGTGCGTGCAGCGCCGCGGCTGTCCGCGTCCTCGCATGTGAGCATCAACTGCGCGACCAGCAAGATCTGCCCCGATGTGGCGGAGTCCGACGATGTCTTCGGGCGCTATATAGGCCACGACGAGCCGTCGGCGGTGTTCTACTCGAACAAGCCGGGCTCGGGCAACCACATGCAGTACCGCGTGAGGCTGCCCGGCGATCCGTCGCCGCAGCACCCGAACACCAAGTCCTACACGCAGGAGCTGGACGCGACTTTCTGGTTCGGCTTGGCGTTGTGCGACACCCAGTCGTACCCCGAGCAGGTCTCCACCTGCAAACCCGACAGTGACAGCAACATCGTGGATCCGGCTGTGTCCCCCAAGCATCCGGGCACCGCGTTCATGGAACTGCAGTTCTATCCGCCGGGCTGGGTCCCGTGGCCGACGTGGGCCGTAGCAGCTGGCGCCGGTGCGTGCGATCCCACCAAGTGGTGCGCGGCCATGAACATCTTCGGCCTCTCGGAGAACCCGGTCACCGGTCAGCTCCAGAACAGCACCTGCGCCGCCAAGGCCGGGATCGAGTACTGGAACTTCGCGTTCATCACCAAGAACGGCCGTTCGCAGGCGCCGGCTAATCCGCTCCAGTCCACGCTGGCCACGTTCACCCCGGACCGGGCGAATGACCTGCTGATGAACTCCGGCGACGTGATGAACGTGTCGGTGCGCGACACCGGGGCGGGTGTCCGGGTCGTGCTCGACGACAAGACCAGCCACCGGTCCGGCTCCATGACGGCCAGCGCCGCAAACGGCTTCGCGCAGGTCAAATTCGACCCGACCGGGACGAGCTGCACCGCCATCCCGTACAACTTCCACCCGATGTACTCGACCTCTTCCCCGCAGACCCGGGTGATCTGGGCGGCGCACACGTACAACGTGGCGTTCTCCGACGAGATCGGTCACTTCCAGTTCTGCAACGGCCCCACGGCGATTCCGGCGAGCCAGTTCGGGCTCGACGCGCAGGGCAACCCCATCACCTGCCCGGCCGGCGACAAAGAGGGGCGGGGCGCGCGCGCACGGCCGGCTGACGGCGATGACAACTTCTGCTTCCCCGGCTCGGAGGCGCTCCGGATCCATGTCAACGGCTGCACTGATACCAACACTGGCTTCGACGGTGCCTCGTATCAGAAGCTGTGGCCGGACGGCAACACGAGACTGCACCCGCAGCCCATCCTGTTCAGCCCCCCGCGCACGGGGCCGAACTTCAACGTCAACTATCCACGCATGGGATTCGAGGCCGACCTGCCGGACATCGAGCCGGGCTGCGACGTCACCACCGGCACCGGATGCACGCTGATCCCGACCCAGGACAATGGCCAGCCG
>Ga0335078_10016872_pt1 | contig 10847 bp, 9 predicted proteins | sample Lox_Sample_32_FD_206711 | JGI IMG/M metagenome (GOLD analysis project Ga0335078, IMG submission 206711) | Soil microbial communities from Loxahatchee National Wildlife Refuge, Florida, United States - Lox_Sample_3.2 | ecosystem: Environmental > Terrestrial > Soil > Wetlands | place: USA: Florida... | reverse complement strand
CTTCCTGTACACCTTGAAGAACACCCACACGGCGTTGGCAAGGAGAAGGGCCGCGGTGACGAAGAACACGTACCGGATCCCCAGCCGCGCCGCCACCTGTCCGCCCAGGACCGACCCGCCGAAAACCCCTATGTACGTGGCGGAAATGTTCAGCCCGAACACGCGCCCTGTCAGGGAGTCCGGCGTCAACCTCTTCAGGAGAATGTTCACGGCGGAAAAGCCGCCTGCCGCCAGGCCCAGGAGGAACCGAAGAGCCATGAGCTCCCCGGGGTTCCTGACAAACGCCTGGGGAATGAAGGTAACCCCGGCGGCCACCAGCACAACCAGCATCACCTTGTGAGGACCAATCCTGTCGGAGAGCTTTCCGAGCCGTGGTGCCGCAATGATGCTGGCCAGTCCTGAAGCGGAAAACGTCAGCCCGGCCAGCAGCGCGACGTGCGCCGCGCTGGCGGAGAGCTGCGTAATGTAGACAGTGACAATGGGCTCCACCGTGTACAGCGCCAGGCTCACCACCAGTGACGTGACGAACAGGACGGCCGTCAGCGCTTTGTCGGGGATGCCGCTCCAGATCTGGCGGAGGCCCAGCGTCTTCTTGTCGGGACGGACAAATGACTCCTCCACGAACAGCACGGTGGTAAGGAACGCCACCATCATGAGCGCGCCGGTGATGAAAAACACGCTGGGCAGGCCGAAGCTTTCCGTGATGAAACCGCCAATGATCGGTCCGAGGAGCGAGCCGGCAATTCCCGCCGTGGACAGCGTGGCAAGGGCCCAGCCCGCGTGCTCCCTGTCCGTCTGCGTGGCAATCAGCGTGGTGCATGCCGTGGTGTACCCCGTGATGGCGCCCTGAAGCGTCCTCAGCCCGATCAGCTGGTAGACGTTGCGCGTAAACCCCATGCAGAAAATGACCACCGCCATGCCCAGGCTTGCCCGCAGGAGCATTGGTTTTCTTCCATATTTATCCGCTGCCTGGCCCCAGATGGGTGAGAAGATTGCGGAAACCACAAACGTGGCGCCGAAGGCAATCCCGGAGAATTGCTCCACCAGGGACGTGGTGCTCACGCCAAGGTACTTCACGTACAGCGGCATCACCGGCGCAATCTGGCTCATCCCTATGCCGGTTACAAACGTCCCGAACCAGCACACAAGGAGATTCTTCTTCCAGGTCAGCATGGAACGCCCCGGGCCGCCCGCGTCAGCCCTTGTGCGTCAACTGCTTGGCAAGGAAAAGCGCGGCGCCCGCGGCTTCCTGGTAGACGGCCTGCGCAAAGCCCACGGAAGCGTAGAGCTTCCGCGCGCCCACGTTGTTCTCAAGCACCTCCAGCGTGATCTTGCAGCAGCCCAGCGCCTTGGCCTTGCGCTCCACCTCCGCAAGCAGCATGCGCCCAATCCCCTTTCCTCGCCGCACCGGCAGCACCGAGAGGTCGTGGATGTTGACCAGGGGCCGCGCCGCAAACGTTGAAAACCCAAGGAAGCACACCGCAATGCCCACCGCGGCCGACCTTCCGTCCGCTTTTTCCCAGGCAAGGAAAATGAGAGTGGTGGGGTGCTTGCGGAGTCCGGGAACAAGCGCCGCCTTCACTTCCGCTGTGAGAGGGGCGCCGTTTCCCATGGGGTCCATGGCGTACGCGTTGATCATTTCCAGGATGGCCTGCTGGTCCGCGGGTGAATCCAGGTCCGCTTCCCGAACTTCGATTGAAGATGCCGATGAAGGTGCCGACTGCATGGCCGGACCATAGCACAGGACCGCCCCGGCTTCCATGCTTCCCTTGTCTCCCGGCGCCGGCTGGTGTACGTTTTGGGCTGGAAAGCTATGAGGGCAGCCGCCAAACACTCGTCTGCAAAGAACCGGGCGTCCGCGCGCGCAAAGGCCGGCAAAAGCGGAAGGGCCACGCCGCTGCGGCAGCCGGCGGGCACCATGCATCGATCCATCCAGCTCCTCCAGACCGCGCTGGATGAGCTGAACGCCAGGATGCCCACCGCCGACGTGGAGCACATCGCCATCCTGATCAACGAAGCCATGACCGCTGAGGCCAGGAGCTTCCACACCCCGGAGCACGTGTTCAATCTCGTTGACCCCGGCAACCCCTACATGACGCTGGCGGCGCTTTTCCATGACCTGGTGTACTACCAGGTGGACCTGGGGATCATCCCGCAGATCTCCACGGCGCTGGAGTCAAGCATCGAGCCGTGGGAGGGCGGGCTGCGCCTGAAGCCGGGCGTCCAGGAGAACGACCGTCAGCTTCTCATCTGCATGGAAGTCTTTGACGTGAAGGCAGGCCAGAAGCTGGCGCCCTTCGGCGGGATGAACGAGTTCCTGAGCGCGCTGGTCATGGGCAGGAGGCTGGGCGGCGTGGTGAAGGAGGCGGACCTTCTCCTTGCCACCGCGTGCATCGAAATGACCATCCCTTTCCGTCCGCGGGACGCCAGCGGACGCACCCCGGCGGAGCGCCTCAGCGTTCGGCTGCAATCTGCAAATGCCAACCTTCACCTTGGGCTCAGCCTTGAAAGGCTGGAACAGGCAGTTGGCTGGGCGGCCCGGTTTGCCAACCGGGACGTTGCAAACTTTTCGGAGCGCGACGTCACCCGGTTCCTGGACAACACGTGGAAGCTGCTCCCGGAAACCAATCCATCCCTGCGGACGCTGGGCGTCTATTCCATCAGGAGCTACCGCGTTGCGCTCCAGAAGATGGAAGGTTTTCTCTGCGCGCTGGACCCCGCCACCATTTTTGCCCAGTACAAGGGGTCACCCCCGGACAAGGAATACCACGACATGCAGCGCCGGGGCGCGCGAAACGTCTCCACGGCCTGCGAATACCTGGGCATCAAGCTGCTGACGGCAGCCATCCTGGAGGCGCTTGCGGAAATCAGCGGCGGGGATGCGCCCGTATCGCTGTTCATGGGCGACATCGGCGCAACAGAGCGGGGAAGCCGCCTGGAGGATTACCTGCCGGCGGAGAAGCCGGCAACGGGCCTCCGCGTGGACAAGACGCTCCACGACCTCCTGGCCTTCGGGCGGGCCAGCGCGTCCAGCTTTGACCTGCAGAACTCCCCGCTTTCCCTGTTCATCTACAGGCACCTGGGCGCCGACGGATTCCACAAGCTGCGCGGAATTGCCAAGCAGGTGTTCGACGGAAAGATCACCCCCCGCGCCTTCCTTGACGGGCTCCCCGGTGATATGATCACCGTGATCGCGGACAGCTGCGCGCGGATGGCGTTCACGCGGGCCGCGGATCTGCACGCCTACGCCGCCTCTCGGCGCTTGTAGACGCAGGACCGCTGCCCGGCTCCCGCCGTCCGCCCTGCAACGCATTCCCGGTCATCCCATTTTCTTCTTCAAGGAACTGAACCTGTGGCAACCATGAAAAGTGGAATCATCCTTTGCGCCGCATGCGCGGCATTGGCGCTGGCAGGATGCCATGCCAGGCCGGCAGCGCCGTCCGCGCGCATCACCACGCAGCTGCCGTGGCAGGCCCGAGGCGGCGCAACCCCTGGGCCGCAGACATCGCCGGACCCGGCAACCGCCAGCAAGGCGGGAATATCGCACCGCCAGCTTGCACCGTCTCGGAGCACCAGCGCCGCCGGCACCTGGCCCACCCGGGGCTGGCCCATCTCCACTCCCGAAGAGCAGGGGATGGACGGGAGCAAGCTGGCGGAAATGCTGGCCTCCGCCCGGGCACAAGGCCTTGCGCTTCACAGCGTGCTTGTCATCCGCCACGGCTGCATCGTCATGGAGAAGTACTTCGGCACCTATGACCAGGACACCACGCACTCCCTGTACTCCGTCACCAAGAGCTTCGTCTCCGCGCTGGTGGGGATTGCCATCCGGAAGGGGCTGATCAGCGGGGTGAGCCATCCGGTGATGGGTTACTTCCCTGGCGGCACGTTCGTAGGCACCGCCTCCGGCATGACCTCCTCCCCGCCGGCGCAGCAGTCCCGGCAGGCCGTCCCCCCGCGGACCTCCTCCCCGTTCGGCGCCGGCGCAAGGGCGTCCCAGTCCGGCGCGCTTTCCAAGGGGGCCATCACCGTGCAGGACCTTCTCACCATGAGCTCGGGGCTGAGCTGGCTTGAAGCGGATGAGACGTATGACCGCATGTACGCATCCTCCACGGACTGGGTGAAGTTCGTGCTGGACAATCCCATGGAAGCCCAGCCGGGGCAGAGCTTCAACTACAGCTCGGGAAACTCGCACCTGCTCTCCGCGATTGTCCAGAAGACCAGCCGCATGAGCACTTACGACTTTGCCCTGGCCAACCTGTTCCGCCCCCTGGGAATCCAGGACCCTGACTGGGAGCGGGATCCTTCGGGGATCCCCATCGGCGGCTGGGGGCTTTCCCTCACTCCCCGAGACATGGCCAAGCTCGGCTACCTCTACCTCCACGGCGGCAAGTGGGAGCAGCGGCAGGTGGTGCCCTCCTCATGGGTGAAAGCGTCCACGGAGCCCCACATCCGCGTTGATGACAAGTGGCAGTACGGCTACCAGTGGTGGCTGGACCCGGGAAAGTCGTACTTCGCCGCCATTGGCCGCTGGGGGCAGACCATCCTTGTGGTGCCTGGCCAGGACCTCGTGGTTGTGTTCACCGCTCACATCGACTCAAACGACACCGAGGTGGACCTTGCCCGGAAGTACATCATCCCTGCCTGCTCACCATCCTCCCCTTCGGATTCTTGAGGGGGAGCGCGGCCGCCTGCAGCAAGCGCCGCGCCCTGTTCGCACCCCGAGCGCCGCGTCCGACGCTGCTCCCCCTGGCTGCGGCCTCCTCGGCGCGCTTGCGCGCGCCTGCGGTGTCCTCCGCCACCCCCACTCATTCTCAGAGCTTTTGTCGTATCCAGCCCCTCAGTGTGGTGGAGCGCGTTGGTCTGCAGCGTAAAAACCCCCCTGACTTTGTCGCGTTTGGCCCCGCCAGCGGCCACCCGGAGTTGCTACATTAGACACGTGAGGACGCAGGCAAGGAGGGGAAATGAGCTCTGAGAGGGGCCGCTCGGAAAAGGCGACGAAACACCCGTCACAATCCATTTCGTAGCTCGAAACGCGCGCCGGGCTGCAGAATGGTACAAGTCTGTTTTCGGCGCCGTCGAGCTTGGCAGCATTCCAGTGCCAGGGGAGAAGTACATGCAAATCGAGCTTCGTTTCGGCAGCAGCACAATGATGCTGGCCGATGAGTTCGCTGAAATGGGAGTGTCAGGTCCTCCGGCGACCGGAGCAACTGCGGTGGTTTTTCATTTTTCAACTTCCAATGCAAAAGCCGTCTGGGATCGCGCGGTTGCCGAAGGAGCGCACGTGGTACAGCCGCTCCTTGAACAGTTTTGGGGCGAGCTCTATGGGCAGATCCAGGATCCGTTTGGACATCGGTGGGGTATCGGCCAGCGGACACGGGAGGTCAGTCGCGAAGAAATTGAGCGCATTGCAGCGGGTCTTTTCCAGTGATCTGGTCTGGGGCTGACCAGCAAGAAGACAATCCCCTGGAGGAACCGGCATGGAATCTGCAAAAGAGTTCAGGATTTCATTAACTGTTGACGACTTCGAAAAGACCGTGGCCTTCTATCGCGACGCCGTGGGGCTGAAGCTTGAAAGGGATTGGTCAACCGCACAAGGGCGCTGCGTGCTTCTGTCCATCGAGAAGGCGACTTTGGAAATCATGGATGATAGCCAGGCAATTCTTGTGGATTCGGTGGAAGTTGGGAAAAGGGTATCCGGCCAGATCAGATTTGCATTCCATTTTGCCAACATGGAACAGGCCATCACCCTGGCTGAAGACAAAGGAGCCCAGTCTCTTCACGCACCGGTTGAGACGCCGTGGAAGGACGTCAATGCGCGGTTGTTTGGCCCGGATGGGATGCAGATGACTTTTTTCTGCAGCGCTACTGAATTAAACCAGAGATGAATCCCGCAGAATAGACGGGGTGGCGCTGTTCGCCCACATCGGCAAGGTGGAAAGTTCCGCCGCCAGCTTGCCGTAAACGCCCAGGGCTTCGTCACAAGCTACCCCGGGCTGTGGGAGGTTGTCGGGACGGCATAAGCGCCGGTAGTTCTCAGCTTGCGTGACGGAACTGCGGAAGCCAGGCGCGATTCTTTTCAAACATCTCGTCGGTCATGGCGTGGATCTCCGCCAGGCTGAGCACCGCGGAGGTAAGCGGGTCCATGCAGATGGCGTGAAATACCATCCGCGGGTCTCCCTGGAACGAAGCCGCTACGGCAAGCTCCTCAATGCGGGCGCTGACGTTGTTCATGATGGCAAGATGGTCCGGCAGAGGCCCCACGGAGAGAGGGGCAATGCCTCTGCGGGAGGCAACGATGGGCACCTCAACGCAGCATCCGGGTGGAAGGTTGCTGATCAGTGTGGTGTTGCGGACGTTTCCGTTGAACTCAAACATCTCGCAGTCTCCAAAGACCGCGTTGAAGATGGCGGCGGCGTACTCCGTACCGCGCTCAAGGTCCACCGACGGGGCGGAAAGCCAGCTCTCCACGTCCGCTTTCCATTCCCGCTCCCGGCGAAGGTACTCGTTCAGGATGTACGCGTGGGCGCCGGGGTTCCATCCGGTCCCCTGCGTGCAGTATTTCTCAATCAGCTCCGGGCGCTTGCGGAACCAGGCAACGTACTCCGAGGCGTGACCGGAAGATTCGGTCACGTAGTAGTCCAGGTGGAGAAACATTTCGTTTCGGACCTGCTCCTCGTTGTACACCTCGGGCCGCTGGCTGACGGCCGCGCGGATCAGCGGGTACGCGTCCCTGCCCTTCCAGCGATACTGCAGGTACCACGCCTGGTGGTTGATGCCGGCGCAGCGGTACGTCACCTCCTCCCGCGGCGCGCCGATCCAGCGGGCCAGCATGGCCGCGGTGCCCTGAACGCTGTGACACAGGCCGGTGACGCTGACGGAGGTCCGTTCCTGCATGGCCCGACAGAGCATGGCCATGGGGTTGGTGTAGTTCAGCACAATGGCGCCGGGACAGAAGCGTTCAATGTCGGAGAGGATGTCCATCATCACGGGAATGGTTCGGAGCGCGCGGAATATCCCGGACGGCCCGCGCGTGTCCCCCACGTTGATGTCCACCCCGTACTTCATGGGAATCTCGATGTCGTGACGCCAGACGTTCACCCCGCCGGCAAGGATGGTAATGAGAACGCCATCCGCCCCTTCAAGCGCCTCCCGGCGATCCATGGTGGCGCTGATCCTGGCCGGGGAGCGGCTTGCCTCCACAATCCGTGTCACGGCCCGCCGGGACATTTCCAGGCGCTCCGCGTCAATATCCATCAGGGCAATCTGAACGTCCCGCAAGGCCGGGAACGTAAGGATGTCCCGGGTCAGGCTGCGGGTGAACTCAATGCTGCCGGCCCCGATGAACGCGATCTTCCTCATGATGGTGGCTCCTTGCTGGAATGAAATGAGATTGCCCGGCAGGGGACGCCGGGCAATCCAACCAGGGGATGAACCCCTTACTGGAACAGCGCGTTGACCTTCTGGTTGGCGGCCTTCAGCGCATCCGCCGCGGACACCTTTCCCAGGAAAATGCCGTCAAAGCTCTCCTGCATGATGGAGGTGATCTCCGCGGCGTGGTCCGTGATGGGGAAGAGGAACGTGCCGTCCTTTTCCAGGGCCTGGGCGGTAAAGGCGGACACGTCAAGGCCCTTCTCCTCGTAAGTCTTCAAAGCAGCCTGCACGCCGCTTTCAATGGCGGGGAAGACCACGCCGTAGCTTCCCACCACGTTCTGCGCGGCCGCGGAACCCAGGTACTTCACCCACTGCCACGCCTCCTTGGGATGCTGGGTCTTGATGTAGATGGAGTCCGCCAGTCCGTTGAACATGCTGCGCCGGCCCACCGGGCCAATGGGGAGCCGCGCAAAGCCCACCTTGAACTCCGTATTCCCTCCATAGAAGCCGATCATCCACGAGCCGTCCAGGACCATGCCGATCTTCTGTGACGTGAAGAGCACCGTGGAGCCCACGTTCTGCGCGGAGAGCGCCTCGTACGGCGTCATGAGGCCCTTCTTGCGGGAAAGGTCGGCGAAGTACTGCATGGTCTGGATGAACCGGGGATCATCATAGTAGTACTTCTTTGCGTACATGCCGTTGGTGAACTTCCACCCCGTGCTGGCGGCAAACGAGCTCCAGTACTGCTGGCCGTACGCGCCGAAATTGGAATAATCCATGGCAATTCCCCATCGCACGACGTTGGAAGGATCGAAGGCTGGGGACAGACCGTTGTTGCCGTCCTTATCCAGCGCAAACTTCCTGAGGACGGTTTCAAACGTGCCGCCGTTGGCAGGGTTCCACGTCATGGAGTTCATTTCCTTTTCCGTGATTCCCAACTTGGCCGCCAGGTCCTTGTTGTACACCACGGCTATGGTGTCCCAGTCCTTGGGAAGTCCGTAGCGCTTGCCGTCCCGTGTCCACAGGTCCGCCAGGCCTTTCAGATAGATATTGGTGGGCACCTTGTCGGACTTCACCATGGGCTCGATATCCATGAGCTGGCCCTTGGCGGCAAACTCCGGATACTTGGCAAGGTGGTCGGTAAAGACGTCCGCCGCCGTACCTGCCACCATGGAGGTCTGCAGGTCGTTCCAGTAATCCCCCCACCCCATCTGGGTGATCTCGATGCGGATGTTGGGATTCCTTGCCATGAAATCATCCGCCACCTTCTGATACGCGGGGAGCTGGTTGGAGTCCCACAGCGTATAGCGTATGGTCACCGGATCAGCCGCGGCCGCGATGGCGCAGGCCAGAAGGCCCGCAGCACACGCAATCAAAACCCGCTTCGTTCTGGACATGGTACCTCCTCCTCTGTCGTTGGCGATTGTTTTTTACGGTCGGCTCCTTCGCCCGGGAGCCGCCCACCATCAGCGAAAGCCCGTGAAGCCGATTGAGTTGATGACCCGTCTCCCCAGGGCCAGGAACAGGACCAGCGTGGGAAGGATTGCCAGCGTGGTGCCAGCCATCAGCCCGGCCCAGTCCGGAAGGTTCTGCGCGCCCTGCTGCCGGAACACCCCAAGGGCCACGGTGAGCATGCGCACGCCCTCACTCTTGCCGACAAGAAGCGGCCACAGGTAGTCGTTCCAGGAATAGATGAACGTGATGATGGCCAGCGTGGTGATTGCGGTCATGCTCAGGGGAACGGCAATCTGGAAGAAGATTCGTACGCGCCCGGCCCCCTCCACCCGGGCGGCCTCCTCCAGCTCCCGGCTCAGGCCCAGGAAGAACTGCCTCATGAAGAAGACGGCAAACGGGGACATGAGAAACGCGGGGGCGGCAATGCCCTGGTAGGTGTTGAGCCATCCCAGGGATTTGATCAGGATGAAGTTGGGGATGAGGAGCACAATCCCGGGCACCATGAGAGCGGACAGGTAAAAGCCGAAAATCTGCCGGCTCAGGGGGAAGCGCAGGCGCGCAAAAGCGTAGGCCGCTGCCGCGCTGAAGAACGTCTGCCCAATCGTGATGAGCGCGGACACAAGAATTGAGTTGCGCAGGAAGACAAAGAAGTGGATGGTCTGGCCAGAGCCGCCCAGCCTGACGGAGGTGGCGGAATCCACCAGGCCCAGCACGCGCTCAAAGTTACCGAGCGTAGGCTCCGGCGGGAGAAACTCCGTTGGGTGGCTGTACACGCCGCGCGGAAAGGCAAACGCGGTCCGCACTGACCAGTAGAAGGGGAAAAGCGTCACGAAGGAGATCACCGCAACGGCTGCCCAGAACAGCGCCCGCGCGGCAAGGGAAAGCTTCACGTTTCCACCTCCCCCGCCCTCAGGAGCTTCATCTGCAAAAGGCCCACCCCCACCAGGATCAGGAACAGCACCATGGACACCGCAGCGGCATATCCCATCTGGAACCGCTCAAAAGCCTGCTGGTAGATCATGTAATTGAAGACCTTGGTGGCGTTGATGGGACCGCCCTTCGTGGTTACCGCCACGGTGTCGAAGATCTGGAAGGAACCCAGAACCGACGTGACAACGACAAAGGCCAGGACCGGCCGCAGGAGCGGAAGCGTTATCCGCCAGAACGACTGGCGGTCGTTTGCGCCGTCTATCCGGGCAGCTTCGTACACGTCCGTCGGGATTGCCTGGAGACCTGCGAACACTAGGAGCGCGGTGTAGCCCAGGTAGCGCCAGATGTTGATTCCGGCAATGGTCGGAAGCGCCGTGCCGGGGGAGGAAAGAAAAGGAAGGAGCGGACCGCCAAGCGCCTTTACGGCTACGTTGATCAGGCCAACAGTGGGGTCCAGGAGCCACACCCACAGGAGAGCCACCACCACGTTGGGCATGAGCCACGGCAGGAGGATCACGCCCTTCAGGAGCGTTGAGTTGGCGGCCGTGTTCATCACAAGGGCAACCATCACCGCCAGGACCGTCTGCAGCGGAATGTTCCACAGCACGTAGAAGACGGTCACCTTCAGGGCGTTCCAGAAATCAGGGTCGGAAAGAAGGGCGACATAGTTGGCAAGGCCGACTGCCTTGGGTTGGGTCAGGAGGTTCCAGTCCGTGAAGCTGATGTAAAGGCCGCGGATTGCGGGAGCCACAAAGAAAACAAGAAAGCCAGCAAGGCTGGGAAGAATGAAAACCAGGGCAAGGCCGGCCTCTCGAACATGCAGGCCGGTGCGGACAAGGCTTGTGTTCTTGCTTCTTTCCCTGATCACCAGCTGCGCCATCTTGCTCCTTATCGCACTCCAGTTCTGATAAAACGCTTTACTAAAACGTTTTAATTTGCTACATCCTATATGGGCGCTGGGGCCATGTCAAGCTTTTTTTTCAGCTTTGCAATTACTCAAAAGAGGCCATAAGATCTCAGCGCATTCCGGGAAGGAGAGAGGGAGCTTGTCGAAAAGAAAAGTCACCATGAGAGACGTTGCAGAGATGGCC
>Ga0335078_10016871_pt1 | contig 10847 bp, 14 predicted proteins | sample Lox_Sample_32_FD_206711 | JGI IMG/M metagenome (GOLD analysis project Ga0335078, IMG submission 206711) | Soil microbial communities from Loxahatchee National Wildlife Refuge, Florida, United States - Lox_Sample_3.2 | ecosystem: Environmental > Terrestrial > Soil > Wetlands | place: USA... | reverse complement strand
CGCCGGCGTGAACCTGCGCCGTTCGCTGCGCGCCATCTGGGCCGGAGGAAGCCTTCCGTCGGCGGGAGCCGCCCGTGACCTGCTTGCCCACGTCACCGTGGCGGGCGCGGCGGGCGCGGCGGGCGCTGCGACGAGGCCCGGGCACCGGCGGTGACGCCGCCCGTCCCACGCCGTGCTAACATACCCCTGAGGGTATAGACACCCGAGGACCTCATCACCCCCGCACTCAGGAGCCCGGCATGGACGTGGACATCCAGACGATGGCCGACGTGATCAAGCGGCTCCGCCGGGCCCAGGGCCAGGTCGGCGGGGTCATCAAGATGATCGAGGAAGGCCGCGATTGCGCCGACGTGGTGACCCAGCTTGCCGCGGCTTCCCGGGCGCTCGACCGGGCCGGTTTCAAGATCATCGCGACCGGCCTGCAGCAGTGCGCCCTCAACGGTGACGGCGCCGCCGATACCGATCGCGCCCGGCTGGAGAAGCTCTTCCTGTCCCTCGCCTGAGCCGTCTCGCTCTCCCCGCCTGGCCTCTTCCGCGGGTTCGATTAGGGACCTTCGTCACCCCGGAATACCCCCTAAGGTATTTGCGCGACCAGATGGCGACGGGGTAATCTGACCTTATCAGATACCCGTGGGGGTATTTGAGAAGGAGACTCGGATGCTGGCCGTCGCCATCCCGGCCGGGCTGCTTATCGGCCTGTCGCTCGGCGCCCTCGGCGGCGGCGGATCGATCCTCACCGTCCCGGTCCTGGTCTACCTGCTGCACCAGCCGCCGCATGCGGCCACCGCCGGGTCGCTGATCATCGTGGGCATCACGGCGACGGCCGGGATGGTCGCGCACTGGCGGGCGGGCCGCCTCCGGCTCGGGCCCGGATTCGTCTTCGGCGTCCTCGGCGTGGCCGGCGCCTACGGCGGCACCCGGCTGTCCTCGAGCATCCGGCCCGACCTGCTGCTCAGCCTGTTCGCCGGGCTCATGCTCGTGGTCGCCGCGGCCATGCTGCGCCGCTTGCGCGCGGCGGGCGACCGGCACCCGCCCGCCGCCGCGAGCCCGCACGCCCCACACGAGACAGCCCTGCCGGACAGCCCCGGCGGCTCGTTCTCCCGGGGCGGGGCGATCACTGCCACGCTGGACAGGCCGGCGTCCGCCGTTCGCGCGTCGGCCCCTTCCGCTGCCCGCAATCGTCCCTGGGGGAGCGCTGCCGTTTACTGGGGTACCGGGGGGAGCGCGGCTGTCCGCCGGGGCCTGAAGGTCGTCGCCGCGGCTACCGCAGTCGGGCTGCTCACTGGCTTCTTCGGCGTGGGCGGCGGGTTCGTCATCGTGCCCGCGCTGGTACTGGTGCTGGGCTTCGAGATGCCCGTCGCCGTGGGGACCTCGCTGCTTGTCATCGCGATCAACAGCGCCGCCGCGCTCGCCGCCCGCCTCGGCGGCCACGTCGACCTCGCCTGGCCGCTGCTCGGCGCGTTCACCGCCGCGGCGCTGGCCGGGACCTTGGCGGGCGCCCGCATCTCCTCCCGGGTGGACGCGTCCCGGCTCACCGCGGCCTTCGCCGTCCTGCTCGTCGTCGTGGCCGCCTACTCACTCGCCCGCAGCCTGCCCGGGCTGGTGTTACGCCCGCAGCCGCGGCACCGGGCAGGGGTGGCCACCGGCCGACAACGCGCTTAGTAGACGAGGGCCTGGGCGCCGTCGGCCATGATCTCGGCGACGAAGGTCGCGGCGCCGGCGATCCGGATGCCGTCGATCAGGTCGTCGGGGGTGATGTCGCGGCGGGCGGCGCACTGGGTGCAGACCGTCACCGAGCCCGCGGCGAGCACGCCGGCCAGCAGGTCGGCCAGCGGGGCGGCGTGCGGCAGCGAGAAGTCCCCCGCCCGGCCGGGCAGCGCGAACCACGCGGACTCCCCGGTGAGCCAGAGCGAAACCGCGACCCCGCTGGCCGCCGCGGTCGCGGCCACGGTGAACGCCTGGTTGCAGCGCTCGGGGTCGTCCTTGCCAGCCGTGACCTTGATGACCAAAGACCGCTGCGACATGTCAGAACTCTAGCCGGGCCAGGCGGTCCGCGGCGCGCCGAACGGCGGCAGGCCCGGCCCGCGCCTACACTGCGGCCTATGCACGGGATGTTGAGCGCAACGATCCTGATCATCACGTTCGCCGTGATCGCCGTGGCCGGCCTGTACCTGGCCGGGCGGGTGTACCTGGCGGGAACGAGGGGGAAGACCGGCGGCGATGCATCCTGACCTGCCGGTGCATCCGGACCTTGAGCCGCTGCGGTTCCTGCTCGGGAGGTGGGAAGGCGCCGGGATCGGCGGCTATCCGACGATCGAGTCGTTCAGGTTCGGCCAGGAAATCAGCTTCAGTCACAACGGCAAGCCGTTCCTCAGCTACCTGAGCAGGACCTGGGCCCTGGACGAGGACGGGCAGATCGGCCGCCCGCTAGGCACCGAGGCCGGGTACTGGCGCCCGCGGCCCGATAGCCAGGTCGAGGTCATGCTCGCCCACCCCACCGGTATCGTCGAGATCTACCTGGGCGAGATAACCGGCACCCGCATCGAGATGGCCACCGACGTCGTGGCCCGCACCGGCACCGCCAAGGAAGTCACCGCAGGCCACCGCCTCTACGGCCTCGCAGGCGCGGACCTGGCCTACGCCTATGACATGGCCGCCATGGGCCAGTCCCTGCAACCCCACCTATCCGCCCAGCTAAAACGCGTAACCCCAGCCGAATAACCCGTGAAGAAAGCGGCCATGACGGCGCTTCGGGGGAGCTAGAGGGGCCCGGCCCGGGCCGTCCCGACCGTAGCTTTGTCACAACGTGACGGCTCTGACCGTGTCGGTGCCACAACGCTCCGGCCGGGCCTGGTGCCCACGTGACCGCAGGGGCAGATTAGCGCTGGCGGGAACGACCTGGATGGGCGCGGAGGGCAGCCGGGCGCGGAGGGCAGCCGGGGCGGGAAGCGCAGCCGGGCGCGGAGGGCAGCCGGGGCGGGAAGCGCAGCGGGGGTTACGGGGGGTCGTCCCCCCGGAAGAAAGCAGTATCCCCGGGCGACTCCCGCACATGGGGTGCGGGGGCCGACTGGACTAGGTCGGCCAGCCCGGGGACTCGGTGTCTGCCCAGTTTAGCCGGTCGCCGTCCCGTTGGACGCGCCGGCGGGAAGGCGGCTAGCTGGCAGCCACCTCGCGAGTCCGTTTACCATGCATGCTTTCGGACCACCTCCTTTCCCGCGTACCTGGCACGTTAGCCGGGAGATGATCAGCAGGCAAGCCCATTTCACCGCGGGCCTAGCCGGGCAAGGCCGAACTAGTATGGGTGGCATGAACGCCGACGCGCCGATTCCCGTGCGTGCCTGGGACGAGCAGCTGCGTGCACGCGGTTACCGGGTCACCCCGCAACGTCAGCTGGTGCTCGAGGCGATCTCCCGGCTGCACCACGCGACCCCGGAGGAGATAGGCGCGGCGGTGCAGCAGACGGCGCGCGGTGTGAACATCTCCACCATCTACCGGACGCTCGAACTGCTCGAGCAGATCGGCATGGTCACCCACACGCACCTGGGGCACGGTGCGCCCATCTACCACCTGGCAAGCGACGCCGACCACGTGCACCTGGTCTGCCGCGACTGCGGCCGGGTGACCGAGATAGGCCCGGACGCGATCAGGCCGCTGATCACCGTCCTGGACGAGCGGCACGGGTTCGAGACCGACGTGGGCCACCTCACGGTCTTCGGGCGCTGCGCCGAGTGCAGGGTGGCCGTCGATGCCTGAGCACACTGAGCCCGCCGCTGGCGCCGGCACTGGCGGAAGCCCGCTGCTTGCCTGGCCGGGCGCGGTCCAGGCCGGCTGGCCGGACGAGGGCGTGGCCGCGCACTACGGCGACCCGATGCGGGAGCAGCGCGCGCTTGACGGGGGCGCGGCGGTCGTGGACCGGTCCAACCGCGGCGTGCTGAGGATCACCGGGCCGGACCGGCTGAGCTGGCTGCACAGCCTGACCACCCAGAACCTGCAGCAGCTCGCGGCCGGCCAGAGCGCCCAGGCCCTCATCCTCAGCCCGACCGGTCATGTGGAGCACCACCTCACGCTGGTCGACGACGGCACCGCGACGTGGGTGCACGCCGAGCCCGGCGAGGCGCCCGCGCTTGCCGCCTTCCTCGACTCCATGCGGTTCATGCTCCGCGTCGAGGTGGCCGATGCCAGCCGCGACTACGCGGTGCTCACCGTCTCCGACCCGGCAGGGGCGGCGCTCGCAGCCGGGCTCGACGGGATAGCCGCGACGGTGAACCAGGGCTCGTTCGGGATAATTGATCTGATAGTGGTGCGGGACCTGCTGCCGGACGCGGCCGGGGAATTGGTACGGCGCGGCGCCGCGCCGGCGGGCATGTGGGCGTTCGAGGCGCTGCGGATCGCGGCCAGGGTGCCCAGGCTCGGCCTGGACACCGATCACCGGACGATCCCGCACGAGGTCGGCTGGATCGGGACCGCCGTGCACCTGAACAAGGGCTGCTACCGCGGCCAGGAGACGGTGGCGCGGGTGCACAACCTCGGCCACCCGCCGCGGCGGCTGGTCTTCCTCGACCTGGACGGGAGCGTGGACCGGCTGCCAGCGCACGGCGACCCGGTCGAGCTCGACGGGGCCGCGGTCGGCTTCACCGGGTCGGCCGCGCGGCATTACGAACTCGGCCCGATCGGGCTCGGGCTGATCAAGCGCACCGTACCGGTTGACGCGACGCTGCTGGCCGGCGGCGTCGCCGCGGCGCAGGAGGTCATCGTGCCGCCGGACGCGGGCGCCAACGTCAAGATCGCGCTCCGCCGTCACTAGCGGGCCGTCACTAGCGGGCCGTCACTAGCGGCCGGCCGCCGGCCAACCCGTAAGCTGTGAGAGTTCCGGGGACAGGGAGGTTAGCCCGCAGTGCTGCGCAGGATCCTGCTGGCCGCGTCGGCCAGTCCCAGGCTTCGCCAGATCGTCACCACGGCGCCGACCACGCGCGCCATCGTCGATTCGTACGTCGCGGGCGAGACCGCCGACGACGCGGTGCGGGTGACCCGCGCGCTGCGGGCCGCCGGCCTGCTCGTCTCGCTTGACTACCTGGGCGAGGACACTAAGGACCTGGCGCAGGCCTCGGCGGTCGCCGATGAGTACGTCCAGCTGCTCGGCAAGCTGGCGGCCGACGGCCTGACCCACGGCGGGGCCGCCGAGGTCTCGGTGAAGCCGACCGCGGTCGGCCTCTTCCTCGGCACCGCCGTCGCGGCGGAGAACATCGGGCGGATCTGCGCCGCCGCTCGGGAGGCTGGCACCACGGTGACGCTCGACGCCGAGGAGCACGCGGCGATCGAGCCCACCCTGCGGATCGCCGCGGACCTGCGGGCGGAGTACGCCGACCTAGGCTGCGTCATCCAGGCGTGCCTGCGCAGGAGCGAGGCGGACTGCAGGCCGCTGGCCGGCCACGGCGTCAGGGTCAGGCTCTGCAAGGGCGCCTACAGCGAGCCGGATGCCGTCGCGTTCACCGCCCGCCGCGACGTGGACGCGTCCTACGCGCGCTGCCTGCGGACGCTGATGAACGGACCCGGCTACCCGATGCTGGCCACCCACGACCCGCGGCTGATCGAGATCACCTCGTCGCTTGCCGTGCTGACCGGCCGCGCGTCGGCCAGCTTCGAGTACCAGATGCTCTACGGGATCCGCCCTGCCGAGCAGCGGCGGCTGGCCGACACGGGCGCGCGGATGCGGGTGTACGTCCCGTACGGCGGCGACTGGTACGCCTATCTCGTCCGCAGGCTGGCCGAACGGCCGGCTAACCTCGCCTTCTTCCTCCGCTCGCTCAGGTCGAACACATAGGGGTCGGACTCATGATCGCCATTCTCGGCACCGGCAAGATGGGCGAGGCGCTGCTGTCCGGGCTGCTGCGCGCGGGCCGGCCTCCTTCGGCCGTGATCGCGGCAGTCCGACGGGAGGACCGGGGCGAGGAGCTGAGCTCGCGCTACGGGATCCAGGTGACCGACGCCGCTTCGGCCGCCAAGGTGGCGGACACCCTCGTGCTGGCGGTAAAGCCGCAGGACATGGGCAGGCTGCTGGAGGAGATCGCGCCGGTGGTGCCGCCGGGCCGGCTGGTCATCTCGGTCGCGGCCGGCATCACCACGGGGTTCATCGAGCGGCGGCTTGCGGGCGAGATTCCCGTCGTCCGGGTCATGTCGAACACGCCGGTCCTCGTCGACGAGGCGATGAGCGTGATCTCGGCCGGCGCCTACGCGGGCGAGGAGCACCTGCGCCGGGCGGAGGAACTGCTCCGCCCGGTCGGCAAGGTCCTGCGCATCCCAGAGTCGCAGCAAGACGCCGCGACCGCGCTGTCTGGCAGCGGCCCAGCCTACGTGTATTACCTGGTCGAGGCGATGGTGGACGCCGCCATCCTGCTCGGCATGGGGCGCGGCGCCGCGCTGGAAATGGTGAACCAGGCGGTCTACGGCGCGGCCACGATGCTGCGCGAGTCCGGCGAGCATCCGGTGATCTTGCGGGAAGCCGTCACGTCGCCCGGCGGCACGACGATCTCGGCGATCGCCGAGCTGGAAAAGCACCGGGTGCGCGCCGCGTTCCTCGCCGCCATCGAGGCCGCCCGCGATCGCGGCCGCGAGCTCGGCCGGGACCCGGCAGAGGCCGAGGCCGAGAGGGGACGGTAGGTGGCGGGCCCGTTCACCCTCGTCTGGGACGAGCGGCTGATCGGGTACGACTTCGGGCCTGGCCACCCGCTTGCGCCGGTGCGGGTCGAGCTGACGATCGCGCTGGCGCGCGAGCTCGGCGTGCTTTCGCTGCCCTCGGTGACGGTGGCGACCCCGGTCGTCCCGGCGGAGATCGCCGAGCTCGAGCTTGTGCACGACGCGGCCTACATCGAGGCGGTCCGCCAGGCCGGCCTGGACGGATGGGGCGACGGCAGGTACGGGCTCGGCACCATGGACAACCCCGTTTTCCCCGCCATGCACGAGGCATCCGCGCTGGTCGCCGGGGCCACGCTCGCGGCGGCCCGGGCGGTCTGGCACGGCGAGGCCCCGCACGGCAAGGTATTGCACGCGGCCAACATCGCTGGCGGGCTGCACCACGCCATGCGCCGGTCGGCGAGCGGCTTCTGCGTCTACAACGACCCGGCCATCGCGATCCGCTGGCTGCTCGACGCGGGCGCCCAGCGGGTCGCGTACGTGGACCTCGACGTGCACCACGGCGACGGGGTGCAGGCGGCGTTCTACGACGACCCCAGGGTGCTGACCATCAGCCTGCACGAGCACCCGGCCACCTTGTTCCCCGGCACCGGGCTGGCGTCGGAGACCGGCCGCGGCGAGGGCACCGGGTACGCGGTCAACGTGGCGCTGCCCGCGGGCACCGGCGACGCGGGCTGGCTGCGCGCCTTCGACGCGGTGGTGCCGCCGCTGCTGCGTTCGTTCCGCCCGGAGGTGCTTGTCAGCCAGCACGGGTGCGACAGTCACCGGCTGGATCCGCTGGCCCACCTCGAGCTCAGCGTCGACGCGCAGCGGCGCGCGGCGCTCATGGTGCACGAGCTGGCGCACGAGACGGCGGCCGGGAAATGGCTGTTCACCGGCGGGGGCGGTTACGAGCTTGTCCAGGTCGTGCCCAGGACGTGGACGCACCTGCTGGCCGCGGCCGCGGGCGAGCCGGTCGATCCGGGCCTGGCGATCCCGGCCGACTGGCGCGATCTGGCGTACCGGCGCACCGGCGAGGGGGCGCCGTCGCGGATGACGGACGGCGAAGACGCGGAGTTCGTTCCGTTCGCAGCGGGAATCGATCCCTCAGATCCGGTGGACGCCGCCATCATGAACACCTGCCGCGCCACCTTTGCCTGGCACGGTCTGCACGTGCAGACGTAAGGTCGAAATGGTCGACTTCGGCCCGGAGCCGGTCGCCGGAGTTTTGCAGCCCGAATGCAGCACGTGAACCCGGCGTTGTCAAGCCGGCCATCCGATGAATGGTATACAGCGCGAACGACGCAGCTCAGCGCCGGGAACCAGGTATTCACCTGGTGCCGCCCAGATGATTGCGGCCAAACAGTAACAACAATGAAGCTTTGGACGGGGTTGCTCTTTTCTGTGCGGGTCTTACGCTGGAGGCGTACGTGACTGGTGCGCTGAATCCCGTCAAGTGCATGCGGAAGAGGCTAACTCGATGGCAGGCGAAACCCCCCTTAGCGATGTCAGATTTCTCACGGTGGCCGAAGTGGCCTTGATCATGCGCGTGTCCAAGATGACCGTGTATCGCTTGGTCCACTCCGGCGAACTCGAGGCGATCCGCGTCGGACGGTCGTTCCGGGTACCCGAGCAGGCGGTGAACCAGTATCTGCGGGCCGCCTTCGTCGGCACCGGCTGAACCGACCCGGCCTGGGCGACCAGGCCGGGTTCCGGTGGGTACGGGGAGTCGGGGTGGGGATAGCGTCGCGCGGCGGAACCGGCCGCCCGCGGCGGGCGGTCGGCGATGAGGCGATCACTCATGATCATGATCGGCTGCCCTAGCACCCCGGATCGGGGGTAATCTCTAACGTTGGGTGTGGTTCAAGCCGCCCTTACCGGGCGAGCGCGTTGGCGTGCCCGTCATCCGCAAACGCCTAGGAAGGGCGGTCTCGTGGGCTCTGTCATCAAGAAGCGGCGCAAGCGCATGGCCAAGAAGAAGCACCGCAAGCTGCTGAAGAAGACGCGCATCCAGCGCAGGAACAAGAAGTAGCCTGACGCCCCTGGGCGCGGCGGTCCACCATAGGGATTGATGTCTGTTCCGGTCCTTATCGGGTTCGCGGGCGTGCTGGTCGCGGCGGTGGCCACCGGCCTGCTCGCCGGGCGTTGCTTCCGTCAGCCGCGGCTCGACCTCATCCTGTGGACGGCATCGACGCTTGCGCTCACGATCGCGCTCGCGGCGCAGGCCATGGGCTTCGATCGCGGGTTCAGCCCGGCGACGTTCCGCGCGGTCCAGCTGTTCGCCGCCCTGCTGGCTCCGCTGTGGCTCGGCTGGGGCCTGGTCGAGAGGGTCGCGGCGGGCGAGGGCGCCAGGTTCAGCGTGCGGCTGCTGTGCAGCGCGCTGACGGTCGTTGCCGGTGTGATCTTGGCCACCGACCCGCTCAGCACCCGGGCGTTCGGCAAGTCCTGGCCGCTAGGTAGCCAGCACTACCAGCCGATCGCGGACTACGTGCTCGACGCGGTGCAGGCCGTTGCGGTCATCGCCGCCGTGGCCACGGCGTTTCTCGCCGCTGCCCTGGCGAGAGCTGTCCCGGCGAGAGCTGTCCCGGCGGGAGCTGTCCCGGCGGGAGCCGCAGTGGCGGGAGCCGCAGTGGCGGGAAACGACCGGCGCTCGCCGGCCGTGCTTGCCGGAATAGGGCCGGTCGCGCTGGCCGTGCTGATCACCGCGGCGCTGCGCTTCTCGCTGCCGTCCAGGTCGCTGTATCCGCTGCTGTGCCTGATGGCGGCCGCGCTTGTGTGGTTCGGCGCGACCAGGCTCACGCGGGCGCCCGCCGGGGCCGCGGGACGGGGCGCGCGCGCCAGGGAGGGGGCACGCGCCGGCCGTAGCCCCCGGGGTTCCGGGACGGGTCGCGGCGTTCTGGCCGACCGGTACCCACCGGTCGAGGAGTACCCTTTGGTCGATATGTACCCGCCAGCAGATGGGGACGGACTGACCGACGCGCCGTACCGGCGGGAGGACCCGTCCGGAAGGCACGCCGACCGTGGCTCGCGGCCCGGCCGGACCGAACGCGGGCCTTACCGGCCGGTCGGATCCGGCGGGTTCGGGCCAGGGAACGGCGCGCCGCCTGCGTACGGCCGGCCGCAGCAGGCCGGCCGTCCAGCGCCGGGCCCGCCACCGCCGGGCCCGCAGGCGCAAGGTCCGCCACCGCCGGGCCCGCAGGCGCAAGGTCCGCCACCGCCGGGCCCGCAGGCGGCAGCCGGTTCGGCCGAGCAGCCCGCGGTCGCCAAGCCGTACGGCCGGATCCTGATCTTCACGCTGCTCGAGGAGCGGGTGGCCGACTTCGACAGGCTCGCCGAGCAGACGGCGGAGCAGGTCATGTCCGCCGAGCCCGACACCCTGGTCTACGTCATCCACCTGGTGCCGAACGCCCCCATGCAGCGGATCTTCTATGAGATCTACCGGGACCGGGCCGCCTTCGACCGGCACGAGAATCAGCCGTACATGCAGCGTTTCGTGGCGGACCGCAGGTCGCTCGTGCTGGCCACCAACGTCATCGAGTTGAGGCTCAAGTTCGCCAAGGTCGCCCCGCTGCCTGCCCCGTCGCCGGAGTCGGCCCCGCCAGCGATCCAGCGGGCGCAGCTACCCGCCGGACCGGGTGCCCAGGGGTGGGGACCGCCGATGCCGCAGAGCCTGCAGCCGCTGCCCCCGGCCAGGACCCAGCGGCGTTACGGAGACGGCTAGCGTGCCCGCGGCCCGGATCATGCTGCTGGCCAAGCCGGGCTGTCACCTCTGCGACGACGCGCGGGCGGTGATCGAACGGGTGGCCGGCGACCTCGGCGTCGGATGGCAGGAGCGTGACATCACCGCGGACCCCGAGGACATGCGCGAGTACTGGGACAAGATCCCGGTTACGTTCGTCGACGGGGTGCAGGTCGACTTCTGGCGGATCAGCGAGAGCCGGCTGCGCCAGGCGCTGGCCAAGCCGGCCAGGCCGGCCAGGCCGGCCTGGCGGCCCTGACCGGAGGCGCCCGGGCACGCGACCGGAGGCGCCCCGGCACCGGTGACCGGAGGTGCCCCGGCGACTTTGTGAATCCGTGCACAAAGGCGTAACGTGGATTACACGTCGGCTGACGCGGGCTGCGAGCGCCAGACACGGAGCCCACATCCAGGAGCCCCACACCTAGGAGCGCTGCCGCGA
>Ga0335078_10016870_pt1 | contig 10848 bp, 7 predicted proteins | sample Lox_Sample_32_FD_206711 | JGI IMG/M metagenome (GOLD analysis project Ga0335078, IMG submission 206711) | Soil microbial communities from Loxahatchee National Wildlife Refuge, Florida, United States - Lox_Sample_3.2 | ecosystem: Environmental > Terrestrial > Soil > Wetlands | place: USA: Florida... | reverse complement strand
TCGTAGGCGTGCAACACCGCCGGTGAGCTGTTCTCCACCGCCCACACAATTCCGTTGGAGCTCTGATTGGCGGAGACGCTCGGCGTGGTGCCCGGAAATCCGAACGAAGTTGCGGTCTGCGAGGTCGTCGTCGTCGCCAGCTTCGCATTGGAAATCGCATAAGCCTTCAGGTTGTCGCCGACGTCGCCGTAGTAAACCGTGTTGTTGAAGTACGCCGGACTCGACCACTCGCCGCCGGGCAGCGCACCCTGCAGCTCCTGATAAATCTGATTGTTGTTATTCGGATTCCACTTGCCCATGTTGTCGCGATTGACAACGTAGATGTTGGTGTCCTTGCCGGCGCCGATGGCGAGATGATGCACCTGCCCCTGGTTGTCCGTCAGATCGGGCAACACCAGCACACCGCCGGAGCCGAGGTCTTCATCCGCGTTCGACTCCTGCACCGTGTTGTACATGTTGAAGTAGTCGGCGGCCTGCAGCGTACCTCCGGAGTTGGTGAGCTTGATGAAGGCGTTGCCGAAATCGCCGTTGATGGGGAAGCCTTGCGAGTTCAACGTGGTGTCGAAGGTGCCGTTGCCGTCGAGAAAATAGATGTTGCCCGAACCATCCGCTGCCAGTCCGTCGCCCGACATCCAGATCGCACCCTCGTTGCCATTGGGCGTGACATCGATCACGGAAACTTGCTGCAAGCTGCGGGCGCTATACGCCATGATCCATCCCGTGTAGGGACGCTCATCGCAATGCGAGGTGAATGCCAGATACAACGTCGGGCCGAATTCCAGAATGCCGGCGCGCTCGGCGAATTGTCCGGGATTGAAGATGACGAAGCCGTTCATGCTGCCGTCGCCGGTGCCGGGATACATCGCCTGAATTTCCGTCGGGCCGCCGAACAGCTCCGCACCGGTCGAAAGGTCCAGGGCATGCAGCCGCTGATGATAGTGGCCGGAGGAATCCTTGCTCATGGCCACAAAAAAGATGGCGCCGTGCGGTCCGGCCATCTTATCGATCACCGGTGTATCGGTGATGCCTATGGTGGGCGCAATCTGGCCGCAACCGTGATCGTCGCTCGGCGTCTCGCCGGCTTCCAGCGCCGAGACCATCCAGAACTGTCGGCCCGTGTTGGCGCTGAAGGCATAGATGCTGTCGTTTTCGGTCACGACATAAACGGTGTTGTTCAAGCTGCCACCGATGTTCTGCTCGTTGACATACAGCGGCTGCGCGTCCACCTTGCCGTCGACGGTGAAGAACGCGATCTTGCCGAAGGAAGCGGAGTTCACGTTGCTCGGCGTCAGCGTCGTTTCCTGCAGGGTCACGCCCTGGCGATAGAAGTTGTAGTGATAGGTGAGCACATCGGTGGGATACGGAATCGCCAGATTGGGATTGCTATCGTGCGCGGGTGCGCTCGCACTGCCTGCCTGGGCGGCAGAATCTCCGGCACAGCAATTCAGTGTTAGAACACATACTGTTAGAAGCAATACCAGGCTGGATCGCATAGGCATCTTCCACCCCCAACAAAAGTTGCAAGGGATTATATGCCGAGAACGGGATGCTTGGGTATTCAGATTCAATAAAAATGTGGTCATCGCGAGTAGCTCGTTGGTGGCTAATGAATCTGGCTTTAGAAGGCCGCGCTGATCCGATGTATATCGTATTACGATACATATTGCGGGATGGCGGGCAGACCTCATGGGTTCAGCGATGACTCGCAGAATTGGGCGCGTCGAGCGGCGAGCGTCCCCTTCGGTGGCTGCGGGATTTGTTGATCGAGAAGACATGCAGGTAGAGCGGGCCTTCAGGCTCGCGTTCGGTGCATCACCGGAGGTAGTTTTGCATTCCGTTGCCGCGGCAGCGGAATGCAAAATCAAAATCAGAGGCCGGTCGTAACGCGGCGCGGAACCGCCGCTCTACCAGCGCGAGAATTATCGCCGCCTGCGATCGGTCGGCGCGATCGTGACGTAGGACAAAAAGGCAGTGTGATCGCCCTGGGCCACGCCCCGGAATTCCAGGGTATGCATGCCGCCGAAGCTGGCCGTGAACGCCGCCGTTTCCAAAGTGAACGGCGTGAAGCTGCTCAGCGCCCAAGTGCCCACTACGTTGCCATCGATCAGGGCTTCTACCGTTTGATTGCCGTCGTGGGGCGGATCTTCGAATCGCGACCCCAGGTAAAAGCTGAGGGTGTAGCTACCCGCCGGAAACACGAGGGCCTGCCGAGCGAACGAGGGCGTGCCCTGGAGGAAAGCGGCCTGCGAGAAGGGAAAGCCAGTGAACGGCGGCGGATTCAGGATGGTGCCGGCACCGGTAAGCCCTGCGCTACTCAGGACGACACCCCCTCCGCCGACGCTGCGAGCAGCCGCGCCGCCCATGAGCCATCCGAAGCCGGGGCTCTGGTTGAAGTTCTGCGTTGGAAAGTCGGCGATGCACGAACTGATGGCGTTCTGGTAGGCGTAGTCGGTAGTGGAACAGCTTATCGGCACGGCGCCGAAATCGAAGTTGACGATATTGACTGGAACCTGTTGTTGTGTCAGCTCGAACACCGTCCCGGAGCCCCCAGTGCCGCCGCCTTCAGTTGTGCCATAGAGATTGCCGGCGGCATCGAAGAGCAAGGCGCCGAGGGGCAGGCTTCCGTCCAGGCAGCCGTTCTCCGAGCAGAAGTTGTAGAGCACCGTCTCCGTCCAGCTGCCGCCTCCGGTGGACGACAGCTCGAACGCCGTTCCGTTGCCGTTCGTACCGCCAACTTCAGTCGTGCCATAGAGGTTGCCAGCAGCATCGAGGATCAGGCCGGCAAAGGGACCAGACCCATCGGAGCCGTTATCGAAGCTGTAGAGCTTGGTCTCCGACCAGGCTCCGCCCCCTGTTGGGGACAACTCGAACGCTGTTCCACCGCCCCCGTTTCCTTCGTTGTAGGCGCCACCAAAAAGCGTTGTGCCATAGAGACTACCGGCGCCGCCCATGATCAGACCGGCGTAGGGCATGAATCCATCCGTTCCGTTGTAGTCAGGGAACGCATATAGCACCGCCTCCGTCCACCCCATGCCTGCTGCGGGAGACAATTCGAACACTGTCCCGCAACCATACTCCCCAAAGCCGTTACAGCCGCTGCCGTTGTTACCGCCAAACGGAGTCGTGCCGTAAAGGTTGCCGGCAGCATCGAAGATCAGGCCGGCGTAGGGATTAGCTCCATCCGTGCAACCGTTTTGTGAGCAGAAGCTGTAGAGCACCGTCTCTGTCCAGCCTCCGTGTCCGTTGGGCGACAACTCGAACACCGTCCCGCAGCCGGATCCGAAGCAGCCGGGAATGCCGCCCGCCAACGTGGTACCGAAGAGATTGCCGGCTGAATCAAGGATCAGAGTGGAGTAGGGCTGGTCCCCGTCCGTGCAGTTGTTTTGCGAGCAGAAGGTGTAGAGCACCGTCTCCGTCCATCCCCCATGTCCGTTGGGCGACACCTCGAACACCGTGTCGCCGAGGGTTGTGCCGTAGAGATTGCCGGCCGCATCGCTGGTCAGGCCAGAGAAAGGATACCCCCCATCGTTACCGTTGTCGAAGCTATACAGCACGCTTTCGTTCCAACTCGCGGGTGAGGCCGGCGTCGAGTGCGATCCGTTCACGGTTGGGGTAAACCCAGGGACGCGGGGCCCATCCGCGTGGGGAGCTAAAGGCCGAGTCATTAGGGGCGCAGGGCTTTGCGCGCTGGCTGGCGGGACAAGTACTGCCAGGACGCTGAAGGTTGTGACTAACAGAACAACAAAGCTGAGAGCTTGGAATTTGCGAGCGAGTAGGCTGAGCATCGGACTCCTCCTATAAATGCACGTCGGGGCCCACATATTTCTTAGCCTTTACCTCTTACTCGTTCCGTTCGGAACTGCAGGATGGTTACAGCGCAGTTTAGAAAGCCGCAACGGAGATTACGCGAAGTTCCCTATGGACTGCAATAAGCTGCCTGGCCAGGATTTCCATCTTGGCACGCTCGGTGGAGTACTATACACCCGAATTGGACGGGTGCCCCGGGTCTTGCAGTGTCGCGACGCGGGAGTTCCCTTCGTTCGCCGTCAGTGGGGCCGCCGCGATGGGGCATTGCACGGCGAGTTGCGCCGGGCCCGGGTTGCGCGCGTGAGGACAATCTTCTAATTTTGTAGGGCGTTTGACTGACTCCGCACGCTTTTCTTCTTTGCAGCACGGAGAATTTTCGATGAATGATCGTACTGTCGGTGCCGTACCGACCACCCGCCGGAGCTTTCTCAAAACAAGCGTCGTGGGCGGAGTCGCTGGTGTCCTGCTGCCCACGCTGAGCGGCGCGAAGGAAGCCGCTCTCACGACAGTCGAGGCGTTCGAACTCGACGAGGTCTCGATTTCCGAGCTTCAGGATGGCATGAGGGCCGGCAAATACACGGCGCGCTCGATCACGGAGAAGTATCTGGCCCGGATCGAGGCCATCGATAAGCAGGGGCCGGCGATCAACGCCGTGATCGAGGTGAACCCTGATGCACTCAAATTGGCCGAGGCAATGGACAAGGAGCGCGCGGCCGGCAAAGTCCGCGGGCCGCTGCACGGCATCCCAATCCTGGTCAAAGACAACGTCGATACTGCCGATATGATGACAACCGGCGGTTCGCTGGCGCTGCTGGAATGGAAACCGCCGCAGGATGCAAGGGTGGTGCAAAAACTGCGCGCCGCCGGAGCGGTGATTCTGGGCAAGAGCAATCTGAGCGAGTGGGCCAACATCCGCTCCAGCCATTCCACCAGCGGGTGGAGCGCACGCGGGGGGTTGACTCGCAACCCCTATGCTCTCGATCGCAACGCCTGCGGCTCCAGCTCAGGTTCGGGGGCTGCGGTAGCGGCGAATCTGTGCGCGGCTGCGATCGGCACCGAGACCGATGGCTCAATCGTGTGTCCATCAGGAGCCAACGGGATCGTCGGCATCAAGCCCACTGTCGGGCTGACGAGCCGCACCGGGATTATTCCCATCTCCCACACACAGGATGGCGCCGGCCCGATGGCGCGCACCGTTCGCGATGCCGCCATTCTGCTGGGAGTGCTTGCGGGCGTGGACGGCTCCGACCGCGCGACCCTTGTCTCCGAAGGCAAGTCGCACACGGACTACACGCAATTCCTGGACCCTAACGGGCTGCGCGGGGCACGCATCGGAGTGGCGCGAAAGTATTTCGGCTTCAGCGAGGAAGTGGATGCGCTGATGAATTCCCTGCTCGACGAGATGAAAAAGCAGGGGGCGACCCTGGTCGATCCCGCTGACCTCGAGACCTTCGGCAAGTTTGACGACTCCGAGCTTACCGTCCTGATGTACGAGTTGAAGGCCGACCTGAATGTTTACCTCTCGCACCTTGGGCCGGGCGTGCCCGTCCACACCTTGCAAGAAGTCATCGATTTCAACGACAAGCACAAGGACAAGGAGATGCCTTACTTCGGTCAAGATCTTTTTATCAAGGCGCAAGCTAAAGGGCCCCTCACCGAGAAGGAATATCTGGACGCGCTGGAGAAGGACCAGAAACTGGCGCGGACCGAGGGTATTGACTTACTGATGGACAAGAACAAATTGGACGCGATTGTTGCGCCGACCGCTGGCCCTGCCTGCCTCACCGACCTCTTGAACGGCGATCACTTCACCGGCGGCAGCTCCAACGCGGCTGCGGTGGCAGGCTACCCGAACATCAACGTGCCGGCTGGATTCATCCATGGCATGCCGGTGGGCATCTCGATCTTCGGCCGGGCATGGAGTGAGCCAACGCTGCTCAAGCTGGCCTACGCCTTCGAGCAGGCTACCAGGCCGCGCAAGCCGCCACAATTCCTGCCCACCCTGGCGCTGAATCCCCGGGGATAGGATCAGGGCCCGGGGCTCGTTTTACGTCTGGGGTTCAGATCAGCTTCCCTCTCTTGTTTACTAGTGGGATCTGGAGGGCGACGAAGCTGGCCTGGAAGCCGCGCACGCGAATCAGAACCGGCACATCAAGCCATTCGATTTCCCAAAGTCTCAACGGGAGGCATGAATGTTCTTATGACCACGGCAGGGCGTCTTCTGCTACAGCCCATGTGGTTAGGAAATTGTTAGGGAGACTCTGAACAAGTGGATCGGTCGGCCTCAGGGGCTAAAGCCCGCACTGATTTTGCTGAACTTCCGGCACGGCTGAAGCCGTGCCCTTTCAAAAACTGGGGCTTAATCAGAGTCTCCTTAGTCCTTTCTGGTGCCTGCGACTTCAGTTTCGTTCTAGCCTGTTACTAACGTGTCAAGCAGATGGCGCAAATCACATCACGGTCTCCAGCTAGGTCGATACATTATTCTCACCGCCGCACCTTCGCGCCAGCATACATGAGTATGGAATGCGATGCCGTAAATGACATAGTCAGGCAAGCTACTCCGGGGAAGTATCGCGTGGTCGCTACGGACACGTTGCCCTGGCCGTACGAGAGCTCTGTTCTTGGCGAATATTCGAGTTTGAAGGACGCAAAGCGAGCCGCAGACGCGGAGTGCAAGCGCGGTGGCTCGATGACGTACCTTTCAATTTACGATGACCAGCGCGAGTTGATTTACGTTACTTATTATGACTAGAAGTGCTACAAGTAAATTGACCTCCGCATACTTACCTCCTGCCTGATTGTTCTTTGCGGAAGAGTCGTCCCACGCAGTTTGTGAACCTTTAGTCGAAAGGAGAACCGAACAGCTCGGTGATGGGGGTAGTTCGACAGGATAGCCACAGTGACATCCCTTCGCGCAAAGAGTAGGCAGCAGATCGGATTGCAAATCCTGCGGAAAGGGTACAGTCATGCCTACTAATTAGGCCAAGCCCGCGACAACGATAATCTCGGGGCTGTTCGCTGCGATTGGCGATCGATCCCAATCGCCATACCAGGTCACCTCAACGAAACCGGCATCAGCCAGAAAAATGGCCAGCTCGTCCCGATTCACGAATCGAAGCCTATCTGTGGTGTGCACGACATCATTCTCTCCAAAGCGGAAATGGCTCTCGTAGGTTAGCAACTGACCGAGAACCATCTGCGTGACATGATGCAGCTGGACTGGCCCGATGCCTGCAACCTCCACCCGTTTCCATGTCTTGTCCGGAGTCCAGTCCTCCCATTTCCGCAGGGCTGGATTGCGGGTCTCGAACGCTAAGCGGCCTCCCGGCGCGAGATGAAGACGAAGGGACTGGAGCGCAGCGTAGATGTGCGAATCGGTGAGAAAGACCTGGAAGACATGCCCGGTCATAACTATGAGATCGAAGCGAGTCCTAATCGCCAGATTCGCGGCGGCTAGGTTTAACCATGTCACCTTGTCGGCGCCAGGCCGCCTGCGGGCAATTTCGAGCATCGCTGCTGCCGGATCAGCGCCGGTGACAGAATGTCCCAGCGCCGCGAGATGGCAGGCGAGCCGACCTGTGCCGCAGCCCATATCCAAAATCGATTTGGGTGTCTTCCCAGCCAGATCAATGTAGAACGCATCATCCGGCCCGGAAGGGTTTAGCGCATCGTACACTGCACTCAGGCGAGGATCTGTATAGCTGGTAATTTGGGTCTCTGGCATTTGCAGTCGCGAAGCGTATCACAGACCAAGCCTAAGCACGGCAGAGACTCGCTTGGTTTGGGCGGGCAGTCTGCCTTCGCGCCGAGCAATTGCCTCACGCCAGTTCGAACTTCAACTCCCCGAGCTTTTCCACGCTGCAAGCAATCTTGTCGCCGGCCTTGAGCCAATCCCACTTCTCCTTGCGGGTGGCAACTCCGTTGGCAACTCCGTTGAAGATCACTCCTCCTGGCGTGCCGGTGTAGATGATGTCTCCCGGCCGAAGAGAAATGCGTGCTGTGGTATAGCTGATGATCTGACGGCAGTTGAAGACCATGTCACTCGTATTGGACGACTGCCGCGTATCCCCATTGACCCGGCATTCCAAGTTCAGCTTGTCGGGATCCACCTGCTCGGCGGTGACAAAATAAGGTCCCAAAGGGGCAAAGCCGTCAGAAGTCTTTCCTAGCATCCACTGGCCGCCAGTTTCGAACTGCAGGTCGCGGGCACTGAAATCATTGCCGGTCGCGTATCCGGCAACGTAGGACAGTGCGTCCTTCTCGCTGACATCCCGCGCCTCCTTGCCCATAACGATCACCAGTTCGATCTCGTAATCGAACTTCTTTGCTACAGCCGAAGGCAGCGTGATGGTGCCGCCATTGTGTAGCAGGGAGTTGTTGTACTTGTTGAAGAGCACCGGTTGCTTGGGAATGGGAAGTTTGATCTCCTCGGCGTGCTTGCGATAGTTCAAGCCTACACAGACGATCTTCTCCGGGCGGGTGACCAGCGGTCCATACTCTATGGCTTCCTCTTTCCAGAAGGCCTTGCTCGCAGCAGTGGAGTTCAAGGCGGCTTCTACGACTGCTTGTACACTGGCTCCCTCTTGGTTCTGCAACATATCGTCGAGGCTGGCGGGAGAGTAGATTTTCAACATCTCCGCCGCCTGCATCACGTCGAGGACGCCCTTGCTGGTCTTCGCTGCAAGGCGGTATTGCCCATCACGACGCATGGTCAGCAGCGTCAACCCTTGCGCCATTCCCTTCTTTGCCGGGCCTGCCATTTTGCTCGCCGCGCTCACGCTCTTCAACCCGCCTGCGGCTGCCATCGTGCCGATCGCGACCGCTCCCTTCAAGAAATTCCTGCGGTTCGATTTCATGGACGAACTCCATTCTTCATTATCCGGAACTTCCTTGTGAACTTAAGAACGGCGCGATTGTACGTCTAGTCCGGCGTGTCCGCAAGGTCGTGAAATGGTTGCGGACTACAAGCCGGCTTGGCGTTTCGCAGATTGGTCAAGCTAAAGCGCACTCGCGAAAACAAGCCACTGTTTAGTAGCAAAGCTGTGCGGCGATATTGATCTCAGAACAACGCCGGCCGGTGTTCACATCGAGGCCTCGCCGCCCACTGCAGACGGTTTAGCCAGACCCGCTGGCGGCTTCCCCAATCGGGAGCGTCCGGCAACTGCTCAACGCGCATTATCTCTATCCCATAATGGCAGCATGTACACCAAAAGAATGCGCCCGGAAAAATAAGCGACGGGACGGAAAATTATTTCTCACTGCCTTTTCTCTTTTTCTACTTACCGCCACGTACCTGCTTGCAGCGGCCGCTTCGAGTAAATAGGCAGATCGGCTTCGAATCCAGCCTCTGGGACGGGAGCCACGCGAATACTGACGAATTCGCATGCTCGTGGGGTGCAACCCTGCCGTGTGGCTGCCTCTCTGCATGCCCACCACTTTGGAAGGCGAACTGCTCCAATTGGCGATATGTCCAGCAGCCCTGGACAGCGAGATCGTTCAGGACTCTGCGGACCCAGGCTGCTTCCATGAAGATCAAATATGGCGGGTGGATATTTCTCAGCTTATGTTTCCTGAGCACCTATCGCCTCTTCCCCTTGGGCAAAAGTGTAGGTCTCACGATTTTCTTCGTCCTCTCGATGGTGCTGCATGAACTTGGGCACGCTCTGGCTGCGTGGTACTACGGCGTGCACGTGCACGAGTTAGGCCTCTGTTTGTGGGGCGGTTATATCCGTTTCGAGCATCCCGGCAACGCCCTGTACCACGTTGTAATCCTGACGGCGGGTATGTTGATGAACCTGTTGCTGGTACCGCTGTTCTGGTTCCTGCCGCAGATCGGGCCGCTGGTGAGTGTCTGGAACCTGGTTCTGTTTGCGTCCAGCATCGTGCCACTTCCTGCGTTTGACGGCGGTAAGATCCTGAAATTGTGTATGCGGCAGTCGTGAAGGTTGGCGTTCGAAGGCGTCCTCCGAATCAGAACGCGATGCTCCCGCCCCGGAACATATCCCATTCATTGCCGCAAGTGCAGGGAGCGGCTTGTTGAGGCCGGCGGGAATGGGTGGAGACACGGCCACAAGGAGAACAATCGCCCTCCGCAGCCTCCCACAACCGCGGCGCTCTGACATCAGGATCGCCGACTCCGGAACTCAAATCCGCAAGCATGTTTCCGCGGTGCGCCATACAATAGTCCCCTGACTGTGCTGCGACGCGCAGACACTGTTAAATCACGAGCCGGCGAGAAGCGGAAGGGAGCTCCGTGCTTGTGACACGGGCAATCTTGCGAGGAGAGGATGAAATGCGATTCGCGGCCGTAGTACTAATCACCGCGTGCGTCAGCCTATCCTGCGCCGTCCAGATCAAGGCTTCGCGCCCGGCACAATCCGCCCCCGCTGCTCCGGCCAAAGCGGTTCCGAACGGCGTGTGGGGCGGCGAGCACATTCGCATGGAAGTAAGCGCTAGCGGTGCAGACATTGAATTCGACTGCGCCCGGGGGAGTATTTCGCAACCCTTGGAGCTTGACGATAAAGGGCGCTTCAAGGTGCAGGGTATCTATAGGGCTGAGACGCCGGCGGCTGCCGCGGTCGATGGCGGCTTAACTGCTTCTGGGGTCAAGGCGACTTATACCGGGACCCTCAGCGGCACGAGCTTGCGGCTCGAGGTTTTCATCGAGGGGCAGGACACGCCGCGGACTTTTGATCTGGTGCAGGGTGATCAGGGTCACCTGGCGAAGTGCGCCTAATCAGGAACAGGTGCATCCAGCTGGCGTTCCATTCGCCGCACCGAACCGGATGAGGTCCGGCGGCGCCGACCACCCGGAATTGGATATCTTCCAAGAATTTTGCATCCTTACATCGGCTCGGCATACGAGATGCTACGGCGGTTCGATGGTAGCTGCGGCGTAATTTGAAAGGGCACGCCTTCACAGGCCGCTGAAAAAGTCGGATTCGGGCTGCTTTGAAGGGGCGCAGCTTTAGCTGCGCCGTTCTAAGCCCTTTATTTTTGTCATCCCGAGCGGCCTTCAGGCCGCGAGGGATCTGCGTGCTC
>Ga0335078_10016869_pt1 | contig 10848 bp, 9 predicted proteins | sample Lox_Sample_32_FD_206711 | JGI IMG/M metagenome (GOLD analysis project Ga0335078, IMG submission 206711) | Soil microbial communities from Loxahatchee National Wildlife Refuge, Florida, United States - Lox_Sample_3.2 | ecosystem: Environmental > Terrestrial > Soil > Wetlands | place: USA: Florida... | reverse complement strand
GCCGTCGCGCGGGGACGGAGAACGTTGCGGGGATCGTTGGTCTGGGCAAGGCCACGGAACTCGCTCTGCACAGCCTGGAAGACGGAACCATGGCGCGGGTTGCAATGCTTCGCGATCGGCTGGAGGCGGAGATCCTACGCCTTCCCGGAACCGGTGTAAACGGCGCGGACGGCGACGCCAAGGCGGTTCCGCGGGCAGCCAACACCACGAACATCTGGTTCGACCAGTTGGAGGGCGAAGCTCTGGTAATTGCTCTCGATCTGAAGGGCGTTGCCGTCTCCGGCGGGTCGGCGTGCCACTCCGGCGCCACCGAGCCCAGCCATGTGCTGATGGCGATGGGCCTGGACAAGACGCGCGCGCGCGCCAGCTTGCGCTTCAGCCTGCTGAAAACGGCAACCGACGCGGATGTGGACTACGTCCTCGAAGTCGTGCCGGAAGCTGTCGAGCATTTGCGTTCGCTGTCGCCCGTGGCGGCGGGGACGGCGGGATAGCGCGGCCGCTCACCGAATTGGGTGCCCCAGGTCCCGATTTTGGAACCTGGGATAGCGCGGATCCGAGCCTTACAGAAGAACATGATCGTACACAGCACCATCGCAGTCGCCATGTCCGGAGGGGTTGACTCCTCGACGGTAGCGGCGATCCTCGCCCGCGGCACCTCCGGTGCGGGTGGCGTTTCGGTTGTGGGTCTCACCTTACAGCTCTGGGATCAGACGCGGCTGGCGGGAAAGCATGGAATTCCGGAGGCGCCGAAGGCGGGCCGCTGTTGCTCGCTCGACGATGTGTACGACGCGCGGCGCGTCGCCGAGCATCTCGGCATTCCGTACTACGTCGTCAATCACGAAGAGCGGTTCGAGCGCGACGTGGTGCGGCCGTTCGTCGATGAGTATCTGCACGGGCGCACGCCGATTCCCTGCTCTCTCTGCAACAACCATCTCAAGTTCGACCAGCTGCTGCAGACCGCGCGCTCAATCGGTGCCGGGCGAATCGCTACCGGCCACTACGCGATCAACGAATACGACAATGGCCGGGGGCGTTGGATTTTGAAGCGCCCCGTCGATCGCGCCAAGGACCAGACGTATTTCCTCTTCGGTCTTACACAGGAGCAGTTGTCGCGCACGCTGTTTCCGCTGGGCCGTATGACCAAGCCCGAGGTGCGCGAAGTTGCGCGGCGCAGCGGCCTGGCGCTGGCCGAGAAGCCCGACTCGCAGGAGATCTGCTTCATCCCCGGCGGCGACTACAAGCAGTTTCTTACCGCCTATCTCGAAGAGCAGGGCGAGCAATTCCCTGAGACAGCCGGCGAGCTCGTCGCTTCAGATGGCGAAGTGATCGGACGCCACGAAGGCATCTTCAACTTCACCGTGGGCCAGCGCAAGGGGCTGGGCGTGGCTTCGCCTTCGCCGCTCTATGTATTGAACATCGACCCGGCGAATCATCGCGTGACCGTGGGCGCGGACGCCGAACTCGCTTCGCGCACTCTGCGCGCCAATCGCCTGAACTGGATCAGCATTCCCGAGCTGACGGCGCCGATGCGCGTCCAGGCCAAGATTCGCCATCGCCACGAGCCGGCGTGGGCCACGCTCGAGCCGGCCGGCGACGACGAAGTGATCGCAACCTTCGACGAGCCGCAGCGCGCGGTCACGCCGGGCCAGTCTGCGGTCTTCTACGATGGCGACGAAGTGGTGGGCGGGGGATGGATCAAGAGCGCGAATTGCGATACCATGAGGCACGCACAATGAAGATCGAAATCGAAATCCCGGACGAGTTGGCGCGCGCTCTCGCTGAGCGCGGTGCCGATCTTTCTCGCGCAGCTATCGAAGCGATCGCCTTGGAAGGCTATCGCTCACGATGGCTTTCAGATGGGCAGGTGCGGAGGCTCCTTGGCTTTTCGACCCGAATGAAGGTGCACGAGTTCCTGAAGGAACATAATGTCTATTTGAATTATTCAATGGAAGATCTAAAGCAAGATATCAGTGCTTCTGACGAATTCCTTGCACAGCGAAAGATCAAAGATTCAAATGCCGCATGATTATCGTCGCTGACACTTCCCCGATCAATTACCTCATCCTCATTGAACAGATTGACCTTCTGCCACATCTCTACGGCCGAATCATTATTCCCACGGCTGTCTTGGAGGAACTCCGATCCGAGGACGCTCCCACGCCCGTTCGAACGTGGATGTCTCGTCTACCGGAGTGGCTGGATGTTCGCATGCCGGCGGGCGTCTATGACACGGTTCTAGCAACAATGGACCCCGGGGAGCGAGAGGCCATTGCGCTCGCGCTGGAATTGAATGCGACGTATCTCATCGCAGACGATCTCGTTGCGCGTTCCGAAGCATTGCGGAGGCGATTGAAGGTCGTCGGTACTCTCGGAATTTTGCGCGCTGCTGCCCGAGAGGATCGGATCAACTTCCCGGTGACTCTCAATCGTCTCCTGGAGACGAGCTTTCGAGTAGATGCGAATTTGATTCGGTTTCTCCTCGACGAGGAGTCTGCTCGCGGATGAGAAATCCGCTTGAACCAAAGCTACTCCCGCGCCGCCCACGCCAGCCCGTCGGGACCGCCGCCAGCGTCGATGCGGCCGACAACTTCGAGCGTCTTGAGATCGATGACCGCGACGTAGCCCTCACGCCCACAGGCCGCGTAGGCGCGCGCGCCGTCGGGCTGCATCTGGATGCCACCCGAAGCATGGACATCGGTCAATCGCTTCACTTCCTTACGCGAAGCGGCATCGAAAACCACCAGCGCGGAGCCCGCCGACGCCAGCACCAGCTTGCCGTCGGGCGTGAATTTCACGCGGTTCACCCCGCGCACGTTGGCGTCGAGCGTGGCAACGACCTTCTTTTCGGCGATGTCGATCACCGAGATCGTTCCGTCGCCGGCGTTGCCCACCCATGCCTCTTTGCCGTCGGGAGAGATATCGAACCCCTCCGAGCCGTGGCCGACAGGAACGACGGTCTCTTCCCAATTGCCGCCGGGCGGCGCCGGAGGCGGTCCCGGCGGCATTCCCGGCGGTGGTGGCGCTCCCGGTGGACCCTCCCCGGGAGGCGGCATCGGCGGCGCTCCGGCAGCGCGTTCCGTCTTGTCGAGAATCGTTACGGTTCCCGAGTTCACGTTGGTTGTCAGAATCCGCTTCGCGTCGGGAAAGACGTAGATCATGTGCGTGCGGTTCTGGCCAATGCCCATGATCCAGTCGATCTTGTCGGTTGCCGGGTCGTAGCTGCCGATGGCCTTGGCCGCCTCCGCGGTGAACCACACCTTGCCCTCGACGAAGGTGAGCCCATGAGGCCCGCGCAGCGCGCCCAGATCGATGAACTTGATGCGCTTTTGTCCGACCAGGTCGATCATCGCCAGCGTGTGGAAGGCGCCGAAGCCATAGTTCGAAACGTACGCAGTCTTGCCGTCAGAGGAAGCGATGACTTCGTGCGGATCGTCTCCCACGGGAATGCGGGCGACCGCTTTGAGTGTGCCCGGATCGACGATGGCCAGCGTGTGATCCTGCTTGGAGAGCGCCAGCAGCGCCGCCTTGGGAGTCGCCGTCTGGGCCGCAGCCAGGGCGGCCAGCCCCGCGGCACAGAGGGGGAGCACGGAACGCCAGCGGAGTTTCAAGCTGCGCCTCTTTCTGCCGGAAATTTCAAACCCAAGCGCAGATCCTTCACTTCGGTCACGCGGCGACCTCGTTCAGGATGACAGTCTTGAGCAATAGCATTTTGACTTGGGTAGAGTATGCTCGGCTCGCGGCCACTAGATGAACGACTCGTGATCGTTGGCGGGTTGAACCCGATGCGCAGTCCCATCGGCTCGGCGAAACGACTCCATGATGGCCCGGGCCGCCGCAAGAACACCCGCGATCTGCCGCGCCGGCGCGCTCACCGCGGTATGCACAAAGCCGAGAACGCGATCCGTGTCGTCGAGCGCGCGGGTTACCGCGGAGTCGAGACGGGCGGCCTGATGCCGGATTCGCTCCAGTGCATCGACGGCCGACGCCTCGATTCCGTCGGCCTGGGTGCGCGCTTTTTTGGTGAGGGCGGCCACATCGGCAGAGATGGCCTTGAGATTCGGCGCGGCAGCAACGAATTCTTTCAATATCGGCTCAACTTCGGGAACAAGCCGCTCAAACAGCGCGCGCGACTCGTTGAGGACGGGCATCGCCGAGGTGCGCAACTCTTCAAAGTCATTGCGCAGCGAAAGAAACATCTTTCTGCCAACCAGCAAGGCGGCCAGCAGAATTCCGGCCTGGGCGAGCAAGGCCAATGCCGTCAAGGCCACAAAGACGGTCAAGAGCGATTCATTTTGCACAGCGGTCACCCACGATGAGTCCTGCGAAACCCAGGGGGAGCACTGCTATATTGTCACCCGATTTTGCCTTGCGGCCAGGAAAGCGCGCGACTCCCCGAAGATTGGCGTCTGGGAACAGCTCCGCGCGCCGGGCACAAAACAAGTGCCGGCCGCGCAGTGCCGGCCGGGATTAGACTTGCGTGTCACCAGGAGCCACGGTGGACTTGTAGGCCTGCCGCCCCGCATCGACGGCAGCGCTGACGCGGCTGGACTGATCGCTGACCAGACTCTTGCCGCGCTCCACAAACTCTTCCCACTGGGCCCGGCCGCGATCGACCACGTCTCGTCCGCGGTCGACGTAATCGCTCACCTGCTCCTTGCCCTTTTCCACCAGGGTCCCGACCTGTTCCTTGCTCCGCTCGACGAAGGCGGTCACCTGCTCCTTGCCCTTGTCGACAAGCGTGCCGACCTGCTCGGCCGCCTGGCGTGTCTTGGTGCGAAGATACTCCGTGCCCTCGCGAGCGCTATTGGCGAGGTCTTCACGCGTTTCCTTGCCGCTCTTTGGCGCGTAGAGCACTCCGATGAGCGCGCCGAGGCCCAATCCGGCGAGAAACCATGCAATTCCACTGGTTTTGCTTTCTTCCGACATGATGAACATCTCCTTCCGCTCAGCTCGAAGACTCACTGAGCGTAACAAATTCGTTCGGGTTGCGGCAAATGTCTTTAGTTTGCCACATTTCGCGGCGCCGGCGCGCGCGTTGCGCCGCCGGAATTTCCGCGCACATCACACCCCTTGGACGCTCATAACCGCAAGATCGTTGTAGATCGATTTCTTGGCCATCCGCCGGCACGCAGCTCTGCGCCGGTCACCGAGGGCGAAATGAAGCGGCGCGAGCCAAAGCTCACGCCGCAGTGAGAAGAGCCAACCGGCGCAACGCCCGAAGTGGAGCGCGGTCACCCGGAACCGCTCTAGAAATCGAGCCGCGCGGAGATCTGCGCCGTGCGTGCGCCGCCGAAGTCGGAGCCGATGGTGCCGGTGATCAACCCGAAGCTGGACCCGCTCAAATCCATCTCCGGATCGCCCAGGTTGGTGTGATTCAGGACGTTGGTGAAGGTGCCTTCCGCGCGCAGCTTGAATCGCTCGGTGAGAGAGAAAGTCTTGTTTAGGCCGGCCGAAAGATTGATCAGGCCGGGTCCCTGGACCGAGCCGACCTGGCTGTTGCCGAAGCGTCCAATCGGCAGCGGATGCGGGCCGTTCGGAAGCAGCGTTCCATCGGACTGCGGAGTGAAGCCGCTGCCGGTGGCGCAGGAATTGCCGGGCGTCCACGTTGAATCGCCGGGGCAGGCAAACGCCGAAGCGTTGGCCCAGTGGAAGCGATTCTTGCCGTGAGGATTGGCGCTGACTCCGGACAACTGGTCCGGATGCTGGTCGCGATGGCCGCCATCGAAGCTGATCCCGCCGGCTCCCAGGTTTCCGCTCGAGCCCGAGCCGGTTCCCGAAGGATCGCCTTCGCCGCTGGGGAAGTACGGTGTTTCGAAGGCGCCGGTTTGCATGGTGAGAATCGAGGAGAGCCTCCAGCCGCCAACCACAAGATCGGCCGCTCGCGGCATCGATCCGCCAAACATCTTGCCGCGCCCCAAGGGCAGGTCGTAGAGCGCGGTGGTGTTCCAGCGCAAGCGACGCGTTCCGTAGACATTGCCGAAGTCCACATGGCGGTCGAGGATCGAAGTCGCGCGCACGCCGCCGCCTTCGCCGCCAAAGCCGGTGCCGTCGGGACCCTGGTTATCGGCCAGCGCTTTGGCCCAGGTAAAGCCGGAGTGAAACTCGAGCCCTTGTTGCAGGCGATGACTGCCTTCGACCTGCAAGGAGTTGTAGCTTTCGTTGGCGCCGGTAGCGCGGGTATTGATGCGGCCCCAGTTGGGGAAGAGCCGCGAGGAGATCGGCGCGTTGAACGAGGCCACGGTAGTCGAATACGGAAGCGTGTTCTCATCCGGAGCCCAGACGAGCTGGTGCGTCTCCGATCCGATGTAGGAGACTCGGCCGGCATAGCCGGAGCCGAAGTCGTGATCGATGCTGAGCGACCACTGCTCGGTATACGGGTCTTTCCAGTTGGTGCTGTTGGCGGTGCCGAAGTAGTCCGTGCCGTAGCAGGTCGTGCATCCGTTGCCGCCGCTGCCGGGAGAGATCGCCGGCCACTGGTAGAGCGGCTTGTGCGTGGTGGTGTTGAGCGAGTTGGAGAAGGTTTGCGTGTAGGCCTGCACCGTGCCGGTGAGCGAGTAGAAACTCGACCCGAGCATGTTGATGTTGTAGAGCCCGTAGCCGGCGCGCACCGCCCACTTGTCGTCGCCGAAGGGCCGCCATGCGAAGCCCAGGCGCGGCATGAAGCGAAGGTGCGGATATTTCTTCAGGCCGTCAGGATAACCGGCCGCGCTGTTGCCCTCCACCTGCATGCAGGGTGCGCCGTTGACGGTTGCGGAGTTGGTGGGCGATGTGCCGTTGGGGTCGCAGGCGTTGGCGCTGGCCAGGAAGCCCTGCGCCAGCAGCGATTGCCTGCCCTGCGGGTAGATTACGCGGCCGGCAAGAGCGACGCTGGGATCGAAGTTGCCGATGTCGCCGAACTTGTCGTAGTAGCCCGGATGCAGCTCATAGCGCACGCCATAGGAAACGGTGAGACGCGAGCTGAGACGCCACTCGTCTTCGCCGAAGAAGTGGTAGTGGTTCGAGAGGCCGTCGTTGTCCTGGCGGACGACGTCATAGAAGGTCTGATTGGGCAAGCCGAGCAGGAAGTCGGCGAAATCCACGCCCGTGAAGATACCGGTGCTGCCGCTGGTGTTGAACTGGTAGGAGCCGTAGTTATCGGCATCGTTGAATCCCAGCGGAGTGATGGCTTCGAGGTGCTGGATGTCGGTGCCGAACTTGAAGGTGTGATTGCCCTTGAGCCAGATGAGCGTGTCGCTGTAGTCGTAGGTCAGCGATTTGGTCAGGCTGGTCAGCCGATCGGCGTCGAGGCTCTGGATATTGTTGAACCCCATGAACGGGATGCCGTTATAAAACAGGTTCTGCAATCCCTGCCAGCCCTGGGCATTGGTGAAAGCAAGACCGTTGAAGCTGTCGCTTTGACCCGAAGTGTAGCGCGTGAATCCGAATCCGCCTTCGTTGATCAGGTTCTGCCGGATCGTCCAGTTGGTGTCGACCTTCATGGCGCGATTCTGGCTGATATTCAGATACGACGGAACCGACAGGATCTCCGGCTGCGAGATCGGAAAATTCTTCCAGGTGAACTTGCCCCAGAGAAGGAACTTCTGGTTGGAGCCGAAGTACTGGTCGCCGCGCACATCGAACTGGTTGGAGTGGCCGCTGGCGTCAACGTTCTGCTGCCAATTGCCCACGCCGTCATCGGTGTAGGCCGTCGGGTCGCCGATGTTGGGATCCGGATAGAACTGCTTGAGAATGTTCTGGGCAATCGAGCTGATCTGGCCGGAAGGAAGCGACGTACCGAAGCTGCCGCCGGTGAAGGGATTGCTCAGACCCTTAAAGGTATTCTTGCCGTCGCTGTCGGGCGAGACATACTTGGAAAAGTTGCCCTGTTTCATCAGCGTGCTCGGCACCTTCTCGTTCAGCGTCTGTTGCGCAGGATGGCGCCAGGCCTCAAAGTCGCCGAAGAAGAAGCTGCGGCTGTGGCCGTTGTAAAGATGCGGAATGACGACTGGTCCCCCCAGGCTGCCGCCGAAGGTGGCGCCGTGAATGTCGGGCTGTGTGAGGGTCGTAGGGTAGGTGTAGGGGATCGCGTCCCACTTCGAATCCTGGTAGTACCAGAAGCCCGAGCCGTGCAGATCGTTGGTGCCGCCCTTGGTAGTAACGACAACCTGGCCAGGGTCGCCGAACTCGGCGTTGGCAAGCACGCCGTCGGCGCGAATCTCGGAGATGGATTCGGTAGACGGGAAGGTGTCGTTGATGAAGCTGCCGCCGGTCGCGCTCTTGGTGGTAACGCCGTCGACGGTCACATCGACCTGGTAGGGCAACGCGCCCTGCAGAGAGATGCCGGAGCCGTCGTCCTGCACACCCGGAAGCGTGCCGAAGATGGCCGCCGCGCTGGTGCCGCTGAAGCTGGCGCGCGTGTTCACGGGCAGATTGGTCGCGTCATCGGAGGTGAAATCGCCGCTGATGGTCGGCGATTCGGTCTCGATGGCGCTGACCGAGTCGCCGGTGACTTCGACGTTGGTTTGCACCGTGCCCACGGCCAGGCTGGCATCGACGCGCAGCTCCTGCCGCACCTCCAGCGTCACGCCGGTCGCCGCCCACGACTCAAATCCCGGAGCCGTCACCTTGATGGAATAGTGGCCGGCCTTGGAATCGAGGAACCGGTAATCTCCCACGGCGTTGGTCCTCGTGTTGCGGACCTCGCCTTCGTCGGTATTGGTCAACTCGACGGAAGCATCGGGTACAACGGCCCCTTTGGCATCCCTGACGGTGCCGGCGATCGAGCCTTGCGTGGCTTGCGACCAACCCATCGGGCCGGTGATCGCGAGCGCCAAAGCAATACCGAGAAGGGTCCAGCGGCGGCGAAGAATACTTGCATAGATGGAGTGCGGGCTCCTGGATTGCATGACTGCCTCCTGAATTTCGTGGATCTGGATCGAACGGTTGGGAAGCGTGATGAGGAATCGGAGAGTGACACGCCTTCCGTGGATTGGCCGAATGGGTGAACGGTTCGGTTGCCGAGTCCGAAGTGGAGCCTGCACCGGGGGCATGCCGGTCCAACGTCGGTCCAGCGATCGATTCTCTGCCAGTTCAGAAACGGGATTGGGGGTCTGGTGCTTCGCGCCTCGTTCCGGGTGATTTCCAGTTGTGTGGTTGATCGCAAGTACAAGGTAATCGGACGATGTTACAGCCGGTTTAAAAACAGCCCGGCCGGGGGGAGCCTGCGTCTTTTGCAGAATACGCAAGCGCGATTTGAACCGATTTTCACATGGCGAAAGAACCTTGGTAACCACGTTGTATACCAGTTTGACAACGGGCTGGATGAAGAGGCATTCTCGCTGCACTGACTCCCTTTTTCGAAACTCCAGGGGCGAGGACCCTCCTGAAATGCACACCCAGATCCTTAGATTGGCAATCCTCCTGCAAAGCCTGATGGTTCGTGAAGAAGGCCAGGACGTGATCGAATACACCCTGGTCTTGATTCTGGTCGCGTTCGGGGCGACGGCAGCCATAAAGACTTTGGGAGGAGCCCTGGATTTCGCTTTCACCGCCATCAGCAGCACATTGGCCAGCAGCCTCACGTAGCCGATCCACAGGAAGAATGCAGCTCCTTTGGAATGAGCGTGGATTACGGCGAGAATCGGTGAACGCTGTAGGCGATGGGCAGCCCGATGAGAAACATGTGCACGAGAATTCCCTGGATCAGATCGGAGCGGGGAATGGGGCTGTGCACATGAAGAGCGCAGAGTGGAAGCACGATGAGGTTCATCACGAGATAGACTGCAATTCCGAAGAACAATCCGCAGACAAAGAAATGCGGCTTGAGGAACGCAAGCCGACGGCTGAAAGCGTAATACACCGCGGCAGCTCCGGTCGCGATAAGAAACTCCAGGAAGAGCCCCAGCGCATACACGCCCAAGCCGCCCGAGAATGCGCTCGCGCCCAGTAAGCCGCCCGCAACGGCGCGCGGCCAACCTGCGTTGAGGGTCACATAAGCCGCGATCGTATCCAGCCCGCCGGCAACCAGGCCGCCGGCGAGGATGGCAGGCCATGCTCCCCGCAGCGGCCGGCGGGCGTCGATCGAAGCTGCTGTGCTCATCCTGCCTCTTGGGATTTTGGAGAATAAAGGGGCGGCTCGCTTGCGTCCCGATGCACCGCAGTGTACGGCATTCGGCCTGCACTGTGCTCGGGCGAATTGGGAGGCGCGCCGGTTGGGCCGGCTTTCCGTTTCGCGGCCGAGGCGAGAAACCGCGGTAGAATGCGGGCAAGGAAAGGGCAATGGATACGGGTTCTCGAGATGTCACGCAGTTGCTCAAGGCGATGAATGCCGGCGATCGCGCCGCTGGTGAACAATTGCTGCCTCTCGTCTACCGTGAGCTACACCGAATCGCCAGCGCCTATATGCGCCGCGAGCGGCCTGACCACACGCTGCAGGCAACAGCGCTGATTCACGAAGCGTATCTGCGGCTGGCGGGCGAAGAGATTGACTGGCAGAATCGAGGTCATTTCATCGGGCTGGCCGCGCACGTGATGCGACGCGTTCTGGTGGATTATGCACGGCAGCACCACGCCGAGCGGCGCGCGGGCGGATTACAGCGCGTGGAGATGGACGACAACTTCGCCATAACGCCCGAGCGGCTCGATGAAGTGCTTTTCCTCGACCGGGCGCTGCAGAGGCTGAAGGAAAAGAACCCGCGTCAGGCGCAGGTGGTGGAGCTGCGCTACTTCGCAGGTCTTTCTGTAGAGCAGATCGCGGCCGTACTGGAAGTTGCACCCCGGTCTGTGAAGCGGGACTGGTCGCTGGCGCGCATGTTTCTTTACAGCGAACTACGGCCCGGCCAACCCCTGCCCGGCGGCCGCGCCGTTCAG
>Ga0335078_10016868_pt1 | contig 10849 bp, 10 predicted proteins | sample Lox_Sample_32_FD_206711 | JGI IMG/M metagenome (GOLD analysis project Ga0335078, IMG submission 206711) | Soil microbial communities from Loxahatchee National Wildlife Refuge, Florida, United States - Lox_Sample_3.2 | ecosystem: Environmental > Terrestrial > Soil > Wetlands | place: USA... | reverse complement strand
GTTCCATCGCCTCCCGAATGGACTTCACATCTGCGTAGGCGTCGGCGTCGAGAAGCTGAAGGAAGAGACTGAAGTTTGTCGGGTCGCCTTTGTGCGGAGTGGCCGTCAGCAACAATAGGTGGTCGGAGGAGTCCCGCAGCAATTCGCCGAGGGCATAGCGTGCGGTCTTTCGCGACGGCGGCGTCCACGACATCCGGTGGGCCTCGTCCACGATGACCAAATCCCAACGAACCTGCTTCAGACCGGGAAGAATGTTCTCGCGCTTCGCGAGGTCGAGCGATGTGATGACCAGCGGCGTCTCAATCCATTGGTTGATGCCAAACTGTTCACGAATCTGGTCGCCCTTGAGGACAACGAACTTCTCTTCGAATTTCTCTTTCAATTCCCGTTGCCATTGGAACGCGAGGTTCGCCGGGCAAATGATGAGAATCCGTTCGGCGAGTCCGCGAAGTTTCAGTTCCCGGATGAGCAGACCGGCCATAATGGTTTTGCCGGCCCCAGCGTCGTCGGCCAGCAGGAAGCGAACACGGGCAAGCTTCAGCAGGTAGTCGTATACGGCTTCAAGTTGGTGCGGGAGCGGGTCTACGCGGGATATTGAGAGCCCAAAGTAGGGGTCGAACTCATAGGCGATGCCCAGCGAGTACGCCTGAACTCCTATGCGGAGCAGATGACCATCACCTTGGTACGATGCCTGCGGCTTATGAATCTGGAGTTGAGCGAAGTCGGCGGTTGTTAGCGTGACCCTTCGAAATTTCTCCGTATTGACGCCGCATAGTCCGACGACCCATGTCCCGGAGCCGCTTTCCCGAATGGTTTCGACCCGCATGGGCTCACTGAACAGGGTGCCGGTAACGACCTGCCCTTCAACGAGCGGCTGAGCAGCTTGCGTCGTGGAATTCGAGCCTGACTCCGACATGATTGAGTACCCCTCAGCCTTGGAGTGGCGGACCTTCGAGTCTGCTTCCGACCACCGGAATCCGCAACAAGGCACTGAAATGCTCGAAGAATTGATGATAGTCCCATTGCGGGAGTGAGGAGAAGCTGAGCTTAGGACAGGAACTCCACTGAATGCATGGAAACGAACTCCCGGAATCCATCGAGAAAATCGGGGGCATATTGATCATCGACATGCCGGGTATTCCACAGCCCTGAGTCCCGAATCGTATGTTCGGGCGAACAATTGCCGAGCCAGTTGCTTGACGGTGGATCGATTGGCTGCTTCCCTATGTTGCTCAATAGCGCAATGCAGTTTGTTTCGAGTTGAGCACGCATACTTTTTGAACTGGGTGCATCGTCGATAGCCACCCAAAGAAAAGGCATTTGGCAGATGTACTCGCTCACAGCCAACTCAAGTGGGGTTTCAGCTATGCGAATGTCCTTCGGAGCGTTCATCCCTTGGCTCCACGATTGGCGGATGTTGTCCGGGAACTGAGCCCGCTGGAGGAGTGCCTCGCCGACCCGCGACCTAAATATTGAGCCACGGTGATTGCCGCCGCCGTTCCGGTTTCCACGATGGGAACGAAGCCGGGTCCAAAGCTTCGTATTAGAATTCTCGGACACGGCATGGGTGCCAACACGTACGACCCTAGGCGTGATCCCGTCCTCGCGCACCTCGCCATCCTCGAAGAAGAAATACACACCACGCTCCGGCCAGCCGCTCTTTCCCGTGCAGGCGCTGAGACAGCGACAGCCTCCAAGCCTCTCTCGCAAGTCGCCCAAAATCTCGTAAAAACAGTTCAAATCGGCTCTGCGATCCATGGTTTCTTGTGCTTAGTTCCAATCAACGTCGCCCGACAGATTTTCTGAATTCCTTGGAACGTCCTCAGCAAACGGAAGACCGGCCCTAATTAGCTTGTTGATTCGGGATTGGTAGCTCGGAGGGAATCCGACATTCCCATTGATGTGGCGAAGAGTCAAACGATGGCCAGTAAAGGCCTGAACAACGCGTGACCAGTAAACTTCCGGACCGAGAACTCCGACAGTTGCATATCGAGCTAAATCACGGTCGCTTAGCCCGCCATGATGGTGTTTACGATTTTCACGCTTGCAGGTATCGGCCTATTTATAGCGAAGCATCGCGGGTGGGGTTCGCTGTGTTTCGTGATTGCCCTTGTTTCGCTACTCGCAAAGATATGAATGCCACGCCAATCTCTCCCGGCCCGCTGGTGACCCCCAGAGCGGTGGCATTAGGTCGTGCAAAATGAGATAGCATTTTCTTGAATCGGCTAGGGTCGCTCCCGAATGGGCAAGCTCTCCCGGCTTGCCCCGCCGATCTCTTCACAGCCGGGATGCCACTCGGGAGGTGGCAAGTGGAAGGCAAACATCCCTGTGCTTTGCCGGAAGGGCTATCAGCGCAGGAACTTCTTTGGTTCCATTGGTGTCGTAGCCGTGAACGGTTGAGAGCCCTTGCAAGCATGGCAGAAAACCGCCTGCCTTTGAATGAGAATACAGAGTACTCGCCTGAACTGGTGCGCCAAGCCAATGCGCGCGCACTAGGCTTTCAGTTGCTTTTTGCTCGTATGCGCCGAATTGAAAACTATTTGGAGCAAGGGCGAATGAAGCGCCCATTGCTGGGCACTCTCTCCGCTCTGAGCGCCGCTGAGTTGATTCGTGCGAATGTTCAGAGAGGCGACAGTGATGAGGCGATTGCATTGTTTCTGGAAAACTGGAGAAAACCGGCTAGGAAGCCGGGCCGTCCTACAGGATCGAGCGATTGTGAGAGCATTGCCGTACTTGCGCTCCAATTGCACGACAGTGACCCAAGACGGTGGACATGGCCGAAGGTGACCGATCAAGTGCTCAACTGCAAATCGCACGCAGTGCACGATTCGGATTCAGAATGTACGGCAAAGTTGAGACAAGCTGTTACTCGCTTGCGGACCTTTCTAAAAGAGCTTCAATCCGATTAGGTGGTTTCGCCGTGACAAAACCCTCATCTATTTTTGTCACTGGCAATTAGTCCTCGATGCGCCCTACGCTTCCTATATCGCGGCGAAATCCGCGTGGAACCAATCGCCCCGGCGACGGGGCGACGTTGGCCAAGGTCGATTGCCATGATTACATGGCAGCGTCCGCCGAGCACACAGCTTCAAGGATGTAGCCGAAGCGAGTGAGCGCCGACCGAGACGAAGGGCGAGCGGGTTGCTGGGGTCGCTCTGAGGCTGAAACGGCAATGGACGCGGCAGAACCGATGTAGCGACGTTACCGGGCCGTCACTCACACTGCATTCTGAGCTTTCACAGTCCTTGCAGGAATTGAGTGGTAAGCGGGAGCTACTGAGCCATCCGAAGACGCTAAGCGGCGAACCGCGCATACGGCATCTTTGCACGGCTGTATAGGCCGTGCTCTGCTCCGCATTAGGCCCCCGGCCCCGGCATTCTCTCTAAGAACTTCAAAATCCGAATTGAAAATATCCCTTCGGAGCGAAGCGACGAAGACCGGGGTCCGGGGCGGTAGCACCCGGTTTCCAGAACGCTGAAATGGACGCAGAACGCGGCCAGAGGACATGAACGGGTGATATGCGGGATGCACTCCAAACCGTGCTAAGAGCAGCGCAAGAACTCCCAGTGACAGAACTCCCGCGCCTGCTCGGGGAACTTGAAGAGTGCCGCTGCACGGCAATGGCGCGGCTGACCATGCCCGCACCCGTTCAAGCGCAATCGGACGAACTGCTGGACGTAGCAGAGGCCGCGCATCGTTTAGGGCTCAGCAAGGACTATCTTTATCGGCATCATTCCGATTTTCCGTTTACCCGCCGCGTCGGGCGCAAACTTCTGTTTTCCGCCTTGGGAATTGAGCGATACATAAGGCAGCTACGCCCTCTTGACAGCAAAGCGGCATAGGCGTATATCTGACTTGTCGGAAGCGCCGACCGGAGATTGAGGGAATGCCGAAAAAACAAACTGATGCGAGCCCGATCATCAAAACCACGTTGCGAATACCGGAATCGCTGCTCAAGCGGGCGAAGATTCGCGGAATCGAGGACGGGCAACCTTTGCAGGATGTGATTGTCGCCGCACTTGAGATGTATCTCAAGCAGGGAGGGGGAAGGCCATGAAAGGCAGAGGGGATGGCCGGATATTCACCCGGAAGGGAAGCGCCTATCTCTGGTGCGCCTACTATCTGCGCGGCAAGGAATACAGAGAGAGCACTGGAACGGTGGACCCGGGAAAAGCCGCAAAGTTTCTGAAACACAGACTCAAAGAAGTGGGGGCCGATCAAATCGGCAAGGCTCCCTTTGTTGGGCCGCAGCAGGAACGTATGAAGGTTTCCAAGCTCTTGGACGCTTTGGAAGAGGATTACAAGCTGCGTGGCAAGGACAGCCCGCAGTTCAAGTCTCGGCTCAGGCGGATGCGAAGCTACTTTGGCGCATGGCGAGCTATGGAAGTGACCGCAGAGGCCGTTGACCGCTACATTGTAGAGCAACAGGAAGCGGGAACCGCGCCAGCGACGATCAAGCGCCATACCCAATTGCTCGCACAGGCGTTTAAGCTCGCAATCGAACGGATGCACCTTTCCACCGCGCCACAAATTCGCTATCTCTCGGAAAAGGGCAATGAGCGGCAGGGATTCTTTACGGATGGCGAGTTCCACGCGGTCAGGGACAAGCTCCCTGAATATCTGCGGGATTTCGTTCAGTTCGGATAACTGACCGGATGGCGCAAGGGCGAGATTGCTTCTCTTTGCTGGTCGGACGTGGAAGGCGATCTGGTCCGGTTGCGTGGTGAGAACTCAAAGAATGGCGAAGTACGCAGCGTGACTCTAAGCGGCGACCTGGCGGACCTGATTGAGCGCCGGAAGGCACAAAGGCAAGTGGAAACGAAAACCGGCGTGCTCTTGTCTGCCTATGTATTTCACCAGAAGGGCGAGCCGGTTGGAGATTTCCGCAAGGCATGGGCGACGGCCTGCGTTGCGGCTGGTCTCGGACAGTTTGTGTGCGACCGCTCTAATCAGCCAATTGATGGTCATACCTGCGAAGCGTGTAACGGTGAGGCCCGGTACGTGGGGAGCATCTTCCACGATTTCAGGCGGACGGCTGTTCGGAACATGGTCCGGGCCGGAGTGCCTGAGCGGGTAGCCATGAAGATCAGCGGCCACAAAACGCGATCAATCTTTGATCGCTACAACATCGTGAACGAGGCCGATCTGAGGGACGCCATGCAGCGCACACAGAGCTATCAGAGGGAAGGCGGACAGCAAGCAAACCGCGCCGCCGTGGTTCAGATGCGGGCCGCTCAAGGTTAGGGATTTGGCGAAAAGGCGGACAGTTCGCGGACATTCAGGCAGAAACGAAAAAGGCCGCTCACGGGCGACCTTTCCTAAATCCTTGATATTCAGAGGCTTGCTTGGTGGCGGAGGGCAGGATCGAACTGCCGACCTTGGGGTTATGAATCCCACGCTCTAACCAACTGAGCTACTCCGCCGCGAGGGGCACAATCATGCAACAAATCGCACGGCGCCGCCAGATTCGATGATACGGGCGCAAGATAGGCAGGTCAAACCGCGGACGCCCTTGACTTTCCCTGGAGCTGAGCTGAGCCCATCTTCCCGTGCACTGCCGCTATGACTTGATGAACTCCGGCAGGTCCGCGTTAATGACGTCGGCATGCACGGTCGCCATGCCGTGGGGATATCCCTTGTACACCTTCAGCGTGGCATTCTTCACCAACCTGGCCGAGAGCAGCGCCGAGTCGGTGATGGGAACGACCTGGTCGTCATCGCCCTGCATGATGAGGGCGGGAACCGCGATCTTTTTCAAGTCCCCGGTGAAGTCGGTTTCCGAAAAGGCCTTGACGCAGTCGTAGTGCGCCTTGGCCCCGCCGATCATTCCCTGCCGCCACCAGTTGTCGATGACACCGGGGTAGACCGTGGCTCCCTGACGGTTGAATCCGTAGGAAGGCTCACTCGCAACGTCGCGGTAGAATTGAGCCCGGTTTGTCGCCAGCGCGGCGTGAATCTGGTCGAACACTTCCATGGGAGTTCCAGCGGGTTCTGCGCAGACTTCAACATAATGGCGGCACTGCGCCAGCCAGAACCGCCTTGGAGACGGTGAACTCAGCAATCGTTCGACGGCATCGCCAGATAATTGGCCGTAGCGAATGTGAAGCCGGAAGGCTACAATTTGTGCTCTGGTCCTAAGGTGATCATCGAAGCTTTGGATGGCACACGACAGCATTGATCTACGCAATCCCGAAAGAAATCGTGCGCACCCGATTCAGCAGATGCAATCCAGCCCTGTTCCGTCGCGCAGCCGGGGATGGCTGAATGCCTCCGATCTGGTGCTGGCGGCAGGCTTCAGTTTCACCGGCGCCGGAACCATCATGCTCGGAGTGCTGTTGCCGGTGCTTTCGCTCCAATGGAGCCTGCGTGACGACGCGGCGGGCTTTCTGCTCTTTCTGCAATTTGGCGGCTCCTCTCTGGGCGCGATTTTCAGCGGCTTGCGGCGCTTGCGCTGCTTGCGGATCGGCTACGCGCTGCTTGTGGCCGCAAGCGGCGCCTTAGCCTTTGCCGGCCCGCGATCCGCCTTTGCCATCTTCTTTCTCTTCGGGCTGGGTCTGGGCATCTCCATGACCTCCACCAGCCTGCTCTTTTCTGACCGCTATGAAATCGATCGCGCGCAGAAACTGGAGGCGCTCAACTTCGCCTGGTCCGTCGGAGCCATGGCCGGCCCCGTCCTTTTTCTGCCCTTTCTGCGAATCGCGCATCTACGGCTGCTGTTCTTCACGTTTCAGGCGGTCTTCCTGTTCATACTGCTTTGGACGCTTCTTCGGGAGCGCGCCGACCACGGTCTTCAGCAGGCGGCGGAACAACCCGCGGCAAAGCATGCTTCCTTGGGTGTCGTTCTGGTCCTGCTGGCGATGGTCATCGGCTCCGTGGGCGTGGAGACGTCGCTGAGCGGCTGGCTCACCACCTACGTGCATCGTCTTGGCCCGGAGAGTGGAGCGGCATTGTTTCCCGCAGCGCTCCTCTATTTCGGCGTTGTTCTCAGCCGGCTGCTTTGCTCCACACCACGATTCGGAAAGATCGATCCGCTGCGGGCGCTGCAAGGGCTGCTCTGGGGAACTGCGGGCGCGGTTACCTTGCTCATCGCGCTCCATGGGCCGGTGGCGGTCGATGCCGCGGCCGCGCTGGCGGGCCTGTGCATCGGGCCGCTGTATCCCCTGGTGCTGGCATTTCTGCTCAACCGAAACTCGCGCGGCTGGATTTTTGCCGTGGCCGGTATGGCCGCGGCGGTCTTTCCGTGGTTCACCGGCGTGTTATCGGCGCACTTTGGCTCGCTGCGTTACGGGTTGATGGCGCCTCTGGCCGCCGCATGGTTGATGGCGATGCTGCGGCCCTTGCTTTTCCGGTCCGCAGTGCGCCCCGCCGCGGAGAGTCCCAGCAGTAGCGCTTAAACGAAGCCAAGATTGCGGGGTTATGGGCTCGGCTGCCGGATCTTTTTGCCGGCCCCGTAGATTTACGGGCGCCCAGTTCCGGCTGTGCCGCGACCTCATCAGGGGCATGGTTGTGGGGTGGATGCGGTTCAGCAGAAGCTGGGTCGCGGTCCTCTCTATCTCTTCAAGCGGTTGGCGGAGAGTGGTGAGGCGCGGCACCGTGTAAGCGGCGGCCTTGATGACACCGAAACCCCACCGCGGATCAGCTGCGAATTCCGAAATGGTCCATTCCTGATATGAACAGCAAGATCGAAACCTGGCTGTTCAAGATCATCCCGCAGAGGATCGAAATCAGTCTGCCTGCCGTTGAATGAAAGAGGAGGCAGCGATCCACGTGCCTTCTACGCGATGCGTGCGCCCATGAAACGTCTTCTTCGGTGTCTGCTGAAGAACGGAGTCAGGATTCTTCTGGTTATGCTGCTGGGCGGACTTCTGGGCGCGACCCTGGTGAGGCTCTCGCCCGGCTACGGCGTAGAGGAGAACGAGTTGAACAGCCGCTTGAGCCGCGAGAGTGTGGAAGCGCTGCGGGCGGCACATGCACAGGACGCGAGTATCCCGCGGTTCTACCTCGCATATCTGAGCCGGCTGGCGCACGGCGATCTGGGCCAATCGGCCACGCTCGACGAGCCGGTAACACAATTGCTGGCCGAGCGGCTGCCGGAGACTCTGAAATCTGTTGCTATTGGGCTTGGTCTGGGATGGGCGCTGGGGCTGGCGCTGGCCCTGGCCGCAGTTGCATCGCGTGGCGCCGCCAATGCCGCTGCCAGCGCAGCCGCGGCCGCGCTGCTGTCGGTTCCGACGGCGGTGATGGCGCTACTGCTGGTGATGGCGCGTGCGCCGGGAAGACTGGCGATTGGTTTGATCGTCTTTCCCAAGATTTTTCAGTATGCGCGCAATCTGCTGCTGCGGTGCGCCGCCATGCCGCACGTGCTGACCGCGCGAGCCAAAGGCTTGGGGGGCGCACGGATTCTTTTTCGGCATATTTTGCCCGTGGCCGGTGCGCAATTGCTGGCCCTGGCCGGGGTGAGCGTGAGCATGGCGTTTGCGGCGGCAATTCCGGTTGAGGCAGTGTGCGATCTGCCGGGTATCGGGCAGTTGGCGTGGAAGGCTGCAATGGGGCGCGACCTGGTGCTCCTCGTCGACCTTACGATGCTGGTGACGCTGGTGACCCTGGCCGCGAATATGGCAGGCGAGCTGGTGGCGCAGCCCGGGCGGACAGGAGAAGCATGAAAGGCCCACGTCGAGCGGCGCTGGTGTTTCTGGTGGCGTTGGGCTGTATTTGCGTGTTTCCGCGCCTGGTGACTCCAGCCGATTATGCCCAGCAGCTGCGTGATGCTCCGGATGCGTCGCCATCGGCGGAGCACGTGCTGGGCACGGATGCTCTTGGACGCGACCGCTTGGCGCGCCTGGTATATGGAACGCGCATCTCCCTCTCGCTGGCGCCGGCTGCAGCATTGCTGACTACTCTGCTGGCCGCATTGATTGGCGGTTTTGGCGGCTTCGCGGGCGGTTGGGTGGAGCGCGCCGTAATGGCCGCCGCGGATTTGGTCCTTTCTCTGCCCTGGTTGTTTCTTCTCATCACGGTGCGTGCGTTTCTGCCCTTGAATGTGGCTCCGATGATCTCCGTGACCATCACCTTCGCTCTGCTCGGATGCCTGGGATGGGCTGCGGCTGCGCGCGTGATCTGTGCGGATGTGCGCACCCTTCGGGAGTCGGACTTTGTGTTGCTGGCCCACGCCACCGGTTGCGGCCGGCTGCGTCTGCTATGGCGGCACGTGTTGCCCAACCTGCGTCCCATTCTGTTGGCACAGTTCTGGATATCGATTCCCGTCTTCATTCTGACCGAAGCCAATCTCGGCATCCTCGGCCTCGGCGTCGCGGAGCCGCTGCCTTCGTGGGGCGGACTGCTGGTGGAGTTGGAGAGCTTTTCATCGCTCGCGTCGCAGCCCTGGCTGCTGGCGCCGCTTTTGCTGCTGGTGCTCACGGTAGTGTGTTTCCAAACGGTTCTTCAGGGTTAGGAGGTGCGGGTGTGAAGACGAAAACGATCTCGCGGATTGTGGTGCCGGCCTTGCTCGGCTGTTCGGTGGCGCTCAACGGACAGCCGGGAAGCGTGCTGCGCTTTTGCCTGCACACGGAGCCGAAAACACTCAACCCATTACTGGTGGAGGACGAAGCATCGGAAACGATTCGTTATCTCACCGGCGGTGTGCTCGTGCGCCTGAACCGCAAGACGCAGCAACTCGAGCCGGAACTGGCTGCCTCGTGGAAGGTCGCCGCGAATGGGAGCGCGATTGCCTTCACCCTGCGGCACGGCGTGCGCTTCTCCGACGGAACGCCGTTTACAGCGGACGACGTACGATACACCGTCGAGCAGTTGATGGCTCCGGCCGTGCATTCGCCGGTTGGTGACGCCTTTCGGGCAGGTGGAGACAAAGTGATCGCGCGCGTTACCGGCAAGGATCAGGTGACGGTGATCTTTCCCAAGCCGATTGTGGGGATCGACCGGCTTTTCGATGAGTTGGCGATTTTGCCGGAACCATCGGCGCAAGGCGAACGCGCTGTGCTGGGACCGTATTACGTCGCGGAAATGAAATCGGGTTCGTATGTGATTCTCAAGCGCAATCCGAATTACTGGAAACGCGACGGACAGGGACGGCAACTCCCCTACATCGAGACCATTCGGATGGACATTGAACAGAACCGCGAGATGGAAATGCTGCGCTTCACCCGGGGAGAGATCGACTTCATCTCCGGATTGGATGCCGAGAGCTACGACCGGCTCGAGAAACAGAATCCCAAAACAGCTTTCGATGCGGGCGCCTCGTTGGATGCAGAGCAGATGTGGTTCAATCAGGTTCCGAGCGCGCCCTTGCCTGCATACAAGAAAGCATGGTTCACCTCCATGCGCTTCCGGCAGGCGATTTCGAGCGCCATCAACCGTGAAGACCTGGCGCGCGTGGTTTATCGCGGACATGCACGGCCGGGAGTGAGCTGGATTTCACCCGCGAATCGATTTTGGTTTGACGCCAAGCTCAAGCCGCGGCCCTTCGACCGGAACGCGGCGTTGGCGCTGCTGGGGCAGGAAGGGTTCAGGCTGCGCGGAGCGACGCTCTACGACTCCGGAGGACACGCGGTGGAGTTTTCCGTCATCACCAACGCGGGCAACCAGGCCCGCGAGCGCATGGCCACGATGATCCAGCAGGATCTGGGCGGAATCGGCATCCGGCTCAATGTCGTGACCCTGGACTTTCCCTCTCTGATCGAGCGTATCGCGCACAGCTTCAACTACGAAGCCTGCCTGTTGGGGCTGGTGAACGACGATCTCGATCCGGACTCGCAAATCAACGTATGGCTGAGTTCCGGCGAGGATCATCAGTGGAACCCCAACCAGAAGACGCCGGCGACCAGTTGGGAGG
>Ga0335078_10016867_pt1 | contig 10849 bp, 10 predicted proteins | sample Lox_Sample_32_FD_206711 | JGI IMG/M metagenome (GOLD analysis project Ga0335078, IMG submission 206711) | Soil microbial communities from Loxahatchee National Wildlife Refuge, Florida, United States - Lox_Sample_3.2 | ecosystem: Environmental > Terrestrial > Soil > Wetlands | place: USA... | reverse complement strand
CGCGTCGAGGATGGGTTGATCCTGCTCCCACAGCAGCTTCTTTTCGAGGGTGTCGCGCGCCGGTTTGTCTGGCGGGGCGGCTGCGGAAGACGCAGGTGTGCGCGGCCAGGATTCCAGCAAGACCTGGCGGTCGCCCGCGCGACGAATCTCGGCCACCAGGAGGAATTGCGTCAGGTTCTCGGAGATGGTGAGTTGGACTTCCGCCGCCGGCGGCGCTGCCGTCTTTAATTCAGCCTCGAACACGCGGCGGATTGCGGCGGTGTCGGCGGCGGACAGAGAGGACAGGTTCTTGACGGCCAGCGCCACCGGTTCATGGGCCACGGCGGTGGCGACGTTGCGGGCCAGGTCGTGGGCCGCGCCGTCCATGTCGGCGTTGATCAAGGGCGCCAGCAGTACGAGGAGAAGTGGGCTCAAGCCATCATGATCGCACGGGGCGTGCTCAGGGCGCAGGGTTTGGCAACCGCTCGTAGACGGCGTGCAGGTGCTGCCGGTAGCTGGCGCCGGCGGTTTCGGCGATGTCGTTGTGGCCTGCGCCGGGCACCAGCCAGAACGACTTCGGCTGGGGCGCGGCGGCGAACAGAGCCTGGCCGAGGCGCAGCGGAATCACCTCATCTCTGTCGCCGTGAATGAAGAAGACCGGCGCGTGGATGCGGCCAATCTTCGCGCGCGAATCGAATCCCCAGATGAGCGACGGACCGATGACCGGCAGCACGGTCCGCGCCACATCTTTCGCCGAAGTGAACGGCGCTTCCAGGACCACCGAAGCACACGGGCGGCGCGCGGCCAGATCCACGGCGACGGCGGTGCCCAGGGACTCGCCGTGGATGATCATCTGGTCCGGGCGAAAGCCGGCCTTCGCCAGGTAATCGTAGGCCGCATCGGCATCGCGATAGAGACCTCTCTCGGTGGGCCGGCCATGGCTCTTGCCGTAGCCGCGGTAATCGAGGGCGAGGACCGCGGATCCGGCTGCCAGCATCTCCTGAAACCGGGTGTAGCGGTGAGTGAGGTTGCCCCCATTTCCGTGGAGGTGCAGAGTGACCAAAGAGGCGCCATCGCGCGGAATCCACCAGGCGTGAATGCGGACACCATCGGCGGTGTCCAGCCAAACGTCTTTCGCGCGCAGCAGCGTTTGCGCGTCCCAGGGGCCGTCCGGGTATTTCGTGGGGAAGTAGACCATGCGATTGGCGATGTACGAGAGCGCCAAGTACGCAGCGGCGGCGATTACGGGAATTACGACGTAGGTGGGAACGCGCCACATGAGTTCCCGGGCCACAGAAACAGGCTAGGCTATGATCCCCTTGCGCACGGCGTATAAGATCAACTCCGGCACGCTGTGCAGGTTCAACTTCTGCAGGATGTGAGTGCGATGGGTCTCCACGGTGTACAGGCTGAGATTCAGCATGTTAGCGACTTCCTTGTTAGTGCGGCCTTCCGCCAGAAGCTGCAGGATCTCGCGCTCGCGATTGGTGAGCAACTCGTAAGTGTCCTCTGCGCCGCGGCTTTCTAACTGGCGCATGTAATCTTCCACCAGGATCTTACTAATTGCGGGACTGAAGAAAGATTTGCCTTCGGTCAGGGCGCGCACGGCCGCCAGCAGGTCAGCTTCGGCGGAATCCTTCAGCAGGTAGGCGCGCGCGCCGGCCTTCAGCGCGCGGATCACGTAGCTCTCGTCGGAGTGCATGCTAAGGATAGCGATCGCCGTGTGCGGATTGTGGTTGACGATCTGGCGGGCGGCCTCGATGCCGTTCAGATTGGGCATGCCGATGTCCATGATGACGACATCGGGGTTGGCGGATTCACTGAGCGCCACCGCCTGCCGGCCGTCCGCGGCTTCCCCGATCACCTGCAGATTGGGCTGGCGCTCCAGCAGCAGGCGCAGGCCGTTGCGCATCACAGTGTGGTCGTCGGCCAGCACGATCCGCACGGGATTCATGCGATTGCCTCTACGGCCCTTGGGGCTAGCGGGATTTCGATGCGCAGCCGGGTGCCCCGCCCCGGCTCGGACTGCAGGTGGAAGCGTCCGCCCAGATGCGTGACCCGTTCTTCCATGCCCAACAGGCCGAGGCCGCGCGTGTGCGTGCTATCGAAGCCCTGGCCATCGTCGGAGACGCTGAGGTGGATGCGCTCGCTTTGCTGAACCACTTGAATGCGCACGCTGCGCGCGCAGGCGTGCCGGGCGCAGTTGTGCAAAGCTTCCTGCACCACGCGATAGATGCAGGTCTTGTGCTCTTCGGGCAAATCGTCGGCCACGCTTTCGGCGTCCACCGTGACAGCCATGCCGGTGCGTTTGGATATCTCTCGCGCCTGCCATTGCAGGGCGGGCACCAGGCCAAGATCGTCGAGCATAGAGGGACGCAGCAGCAACGCCATGTTCCGCACTACGTTGACGCTGCTCTCGGCCAGGCTGCGGATGGACTCCACGTGGCCGCGCAACTCGGCGTCGCCGGGCGCCACGGCCCACAGATTGCCCAGTTCCATTAACAGGGCGCTCAGCGACTGGCCGACTTCATCGTGCAGCTCGCGGGAGATGGCGCGGCGCTCCTGCTCCTGCGCTTCCACCAGGCGGGCGGATAGCTCCTTCAACTTGGCCTGTGCGTGGGCCGCCTGGCGATAGCGCAGATCGGCGTCCCGCGCCAGGTGCAGGATGCGGCGGGTGGTGGCCACCGCCAGCAGCGCTCCGAATCCCAGCGTGAGGGCCAGCATCAGGCCCAGCCGGTAGCGAAACCGCTCGAAGATCTCTTTCAGCCGCTCGGCGCCGTTGTTGAGTTCCTGCTCGTTGACCGCGCCGATGCGGTCGGCGATTTCCAACGTGGTGGCGCGCCGGGGGAAGAGTTCCTCGTGCAAGAATGCGTCGCTGCGGGTCAGCTTTTCCTTGGCATCCCAATGGAAGATGGGGTCGAGCACTTTCCAATAGTCGGAGATGCGCGCCTCCAGAGCCTGAAACGGGGCTTCTTCTCCGGCATCCAGCGACTGGGAGTAGCGCACCAGCGCCGCATCCATTTCCCCGCGCACTTTTTGCAGGCTGGCGCGATAGGTCTCGGCGCGCACAGCATCCCGTTCCAGCAGGTAATCGCGCGTAAACGTTCCCGATTGGTAGAGGGCCGATCGGATCTCCTCCAGGGCGCGATTGCGCAGCAGGAACGTCTGGCGGATCTGGGCATTGCGCAATTGCACCTGGCGCAAGGCGCGCAACGAGTCGATACCGGCGAAGAGCATGAGTCCCAGCATGCCGCCAAAGCTGGCCAGCAACACCACTTGCGCTCCCCACTGGAGAGGCTGCGCGCTCCGCTTGAAAACCACGGCGTCTTTGGTTTCCTCAGGCTCCATAGGTAACGTATCAACTAAGCTTCTTCGATCATATACCGTCTACTCGGTAGATTTGGGACCGCCGCGGGCTGGCGAATCCACCGATTCAGGAGCGAAAATACTCTGCGCACAGGATACCGGCCGGGCCGCAGCGCTTTTACTCTTAAATCAGTAGCCTGGTCGAGGGACGCGCCAAGCCGTTGCCGCCACGGTGGCGCGGGTGGCGCGTCCCTGCGCTAATTCCGGCGGTGGAGCCGTGAAGCTGCACGCGCAACCGGCTTGCGCCCGCCACCCCGATTGCCCCCCACCTGTCCCAAGGCGTATAATCCGTTGAGCGCATCCGAGCTATCCGAAGAGAGGGGAACAATCCATGTGGATTCGAAAAGGACAACGCGACCGGCAGAAGGGCGTCGATTCGCCGGTGCCCACGCAACTGGTCTCCAACGAGGAGTACATTCCGCGCCGGCAAACGCAAAAGCAGAAGGAAGTCGAGTATTGGACCGGTCAGATCGCCGGCGAGAAAGCCCGCAAGCTGGGCATGGACCGCCGCAAGTTCATGGCGACACCCATGGGGCTGGCCGCCTGCTTCCTGGCCTCCAACAAGGTCTGGGGCAAGGTCTGGGACGTGGACGAAGACGAGGCCTCGGACCAGGGCGCGTACGAGGAGAAGCTGCCCAAGGGCGAGTACTTCGTGCTGGACGTCCAGTCGCACTTCACCAACGGCATGCCCATCGGCCTGCGCGGCGAGATCGGCAAGATGGAATTCTTCCGGAACATGGGTTTCAAGCTCGCCGAAGACAAGGAGGCCTACAGCTTCCATAACTTCATCAAGGAGATGTTCTTCGATAGCGAAACCGACATGATCGTCATCTCCGGCGTGCCCGGCAAGGAGCTGCAGCGCGACAAGGATGGCAAGGTGCTGGAGGGCCAGGCGCGCACGCCCGGCCTCAATATACTGCCAAGCTGGCTCATGGCGCAGGCGCGCGACGAGATCAACGGCCTGGCGCAGTCGAAGCGCGCGTTGAGTCAGGGCAACCTGGCGCCCAATCACTATTGGGATAAGGTTGCCAACAAGCCTGACAAAGCCGCCACCATCGAACAGATGGAACGCGAGCTCAACTTATACAAGGTCTCTTCGTGGAAATGGTATTGTCACACCGATCCGGGACGCTCGGGCGGCGGCTTCCAATGCGACGACGACAACGCGCAGTGGTTCATCGAGGAGTCCCGCAAGCGCGGCATGAAGACCTTCAGCGTGCACAAAGGCTACTCCTATCAGTCGCGCATTCTCGGCCACCTGGCGAATCCCAAGGATATCGAACAGGCCGCCCTGCGCAATCCCGACATCACTTGGGTGATCTATCATTCCGCGCTGCAGCACGGCCCCAACGAGCCGAATTGGGAGGAGGCGAATAAGTACGATCCGGTGACCGGCGATTTCGCCTGGCACAATGTCCTGATGGATATCAAGCGGCGCAATCCGAAGATCGACAATGTGTATCCGGAAATCGGCAGCTTCTTCGGGCCGCTGGCGATCTCGAACCCGACTATGGCGATGCACGGCATCGGCAAGAACATCAAGTATTACGGCGTGGATCACGTGATCTGGGGAACCGACTGTCTCTGGTGGGGATCGCCGCAGTGGGTGATCGACGCTTTCAAGCGCTTCCAGATCAGCGACGAGCTGTGCGAGAAGTTCGGCTATACGAAGCTTACCAAGGAAGACAAGGCTAAGATCTTTGGGCTGAATGCGGCCAAGATCTATAAGTTAGACGTGACCGCCAAGCGCAACCCGCTGCCCGCCGACGCTCTATCGCGCCTGAAGACGGCCTATGTGGATCGTGGCGGCGACCGGTCAAATGAGGCTTACGGGTGGGTACGCGCGGACGACTAATCGCCCCACTCGCGCTGGCGGCGTCCGGTGTCCTCTTGGCCCAAGTCCCGAAATACGTCACGGGCGATGAATGCCTGTTCTGTCATCGCGTCAAGGTAGCCGATACCTGGCAGAAGAACCCGCACGCACGGACGGTCCATCCACGCGACGATAGCGACCCGGTGCCGGCGGACGCTGCTTTCGTCCTGGGCGCGCATCCGCCGCAACGTGGCCTGAAACAGGACGGCTATGGCAGGTTCGACCTGCTCTCGATCGATGGTAAGACCTGGGACAAGCAAGCGTTTGCGTTGCGCTGCGCCGGCTGCCATGCAACGGCGGTGGACCCACAGACCCACGCTTTCTCTACATCCTCGCTCGATTGCTTTACCTGTCATGGCATCGCGCCGGAGAATCACCCCAACGACACATCGCTGATCTGGTTTTCCAGGAAGCACGCCAAGGATCCCAAGCAGATCGTTTCCATTTGCGGGCAATGCCACCTGCGCGGCGGCAAATCTAAATCGAGCGGTCTGCCTTACCCCAACAACTTCATAGCGGGCGGCGATCTTTTCGCCGACTTCCAGGTGGATCTCACAAAGGCCGGGGACCACATCGTCGACAACACGCGCGATGTAGTTATGAACGGCAGCGATGTCACGTGTATCAGTTGTCACAAGATTCACGATGACACTTCGGCCAAACATCGGCTGGTGCTAACGGGGCCCATCTGTCTCGACTGCCACAACGCAGATGGCCCCAAGAAGATAGTGAAGAAACGCACGGTGCATAGCGACTTATGCGAATATTGACGGTGCTTGCCCTGCTGCTCCCAGCCATGGCACAAGAGACACCCAAAGCGCACTTCCACCATATCCATCTCAATGCCACCGATCCGGCCGCCGCGGCCGATTTCTACACTCGGAAATTCGAGTTCGACGGATCGCGGATTCTCTTCACGAAGGTGAAGGACCCGCCGCCATCGGAGATCGTCTCCGCGATCTGGCACTTCGGATGGGGCGCGGAAGACATGCCCGCGGCCTACAAGAAGCAAATCGAGTCGGGCACGAAGTTCCAGACGCCCATCACCGACATCAGCGACCTAATCGGCAAACCGCCCGGCAGCTTCTTCTTTGCGTATGTCGATGGCCCCGATCACGCCCTGATCGAGTTGAACACCGCGGCCCATCATCACTTCGGACATGTTCATTTGCTGAGCTCCGACCCGATAGCCGCCGGCCAGTGGTACAAGAAATACTTCGGCGTTTCCGGATACATCGGCCCACGAACGGGACGCATCTACCGCGGCGTGCACGTCGACCCGGCCGCCTCGCTCAACATGGATGATGTCAATATCATCATCTTTCCCGTCGAATATGCGCGCGACGCTATGCCAGAGTTATGGAGGAATCGCAAGGACTTCGAACCCACTACGGGCCGCGTGGTTGATCACCTGGCCTTCAGCGTGCATGACGTGCACGCGACACTGGAGCGTCTGCGCAAGGAGGGCATTAAGGTAACTGACGGGACATTCATCGAAGGCCCGGACCATATCCGCATCGAGTTAGTAGAGCAATAATATGGAACAACCAATCTGGAATTTTGAGCAGGAACCGTGGGGTGACGAACGGCCCGACGAAACCAGCATCAACCTGCGGGCGTATTTCGACCGCATGTCTCAGGACAAGATGCAGCAATACTCGCCGGACTGGAGCGACGAGCGGGTGGTCGAGTGGGACGGCAACTTCAGGGACGACGGCGCGCTGATGATCGCCTGTTGCGAGCGCGACGTGGATGTGGGCGAGTACCGCTGCGTGCTCGAGCAGGCGCGCGCCTACCGGGAGCGTGTCACCCGCGCCCCACAAACGGCATCTGCGTAGCCATTACAGTCATAAACTGGACGTTGGCATCCAATGGCAGGCTCGCCATATACAGGACGGCGTCCGCCACATGGCGCACGTCCATCACCGGCTCAGGCTTCCGGGACCCGTCGGCTTGCGGCACGCCCGACGCCATGCGCGCGGTCATCTCGGTAGCCGCGTTGCCGATGTCGATCTGTCCGCAGGCGATATCGTACTTGCGGCCATCGAGTGAGATGCACTTAGTCAGTCCGGTGATGGCGTGCTTGGTCGCCGTGTAAGGCGCTGAGTTGGGCCGCGGCACATGCGCGGAGATCGAACCATTGTTGATGATGCGCCCGCCGCGCGGCGTCTGCGCCTTCATGATCCTGATGGCTTCCTGCGCGCAGAGGAATGGGCCGGTCAGATTGACGTTCACCACCGCGCTCCATTGTTCGTAAGTCAAGTCCTCCATGGGGATGGCGGGCGCGCCGGCGCCCGCGTTGTTGAACAATAGGTCAAGCCGTCCGAAAGCTTGCTTTGCCTTGGCGAAGAGCGCGCGCACGGCATCCGGATCGCCGACGTCGGCCGGTACAGAAAGCATCTTGCCGCCCCCCGCGCCTGCCATCGCCGCGGTGCGCTCCAGTTCGGCGACGCGCCGTCCCGCAAGCACTATTGAGTATCCCGCGCCTTGCAGTGCCAAGCTTACGGCGCGGCCGATGCCACTGCCCGCCCCAGTCACCAGCGCAATCCTGTTGTGGGGTTCCATGCTCGCTCCGGCCAGGATACCATGAGCCCCCTGGCAGTGACTTTGGCCATTTTTGCACAAGTTCAGAGCTGCCGGTTAAAGTAAAGATTGGCCCAACTCCTCATCGTCGACGACGACGCCAACACCCTGGCCTCCCTCTCCCGCGCCTTCCGCCTCGCCGGGCACCAGGCCACCGTCTGCGACAACGCCGCCCGCGCGCTCGAACTCCTCAAAAACGAGCGCTTCGACATGGTGCTTTCTGACGTGGTCATGCCCGGCAAAGATGGCCTCGCGCTTCTCGAAGATCTGAAGGCGCACGGCGCGCCGGTGCCGGTGGTCATGATCTCCGGCCAGGCCAACATCGAAATGGCCGTGCGCGCCACGCGCCTGGGCGCCGTCGATTTTCTCGAAAAGCCGCTTTCCACGGAGAAGCTCCTGCTCACCATCGACAACGTCCTGCGCATGCGGCGCCTCGAAGACGAGAACCGCCAGTTGCGCCAGCGCGTGGGCAAGCACGAGATCGTGCACTCCGGCGACGCCATGCGGCGCGTCATGGCGCAGGTGGATCGCGTCGCCGCCAGCGAAACCCGCGTCTGCATCCTGGGCGAAACCGGCACCGGCAAGGAGCTGATCGCACGCGCGCTTCACGATCGCAGCCCCCGCCGCGACGGCCCTTTCGTCACGTTGAACTGCGCCGCCGTGCCCGCCGAGTTGATCGAGTCCGAGCTGTTCGGCCACGAAAAAGGTTCGTTCACCGGCGCTGTTTCCCGCCACCTCGGCAAGTTCGAACAGGCGCACCACGGCACGCTGTTTCTGGATGAAATCGGCGACATGCCGGCCGTGATGCAGGCCAAGCTGCTGCGCGTGCTCGAGGAGAAGCAGGTGGAGCGCATCGGCGGCGACCGCTCCATTCCGGTGGACGTGCGCGTCGTCGTGGCCACCCATCGCAACCTGGATGAGATGGTCGAGCGCGGCGCATTCCGCCAGGATCTCTACCATCGCATCTACGTTTATCCGCTGGCTCTGCCGCCATTGCGCGAGCGCCCGGAAGATGTCCCCGCGCTGGTGGATCACTTCGCCCGCCAGGTTTCCGAGATCAACGGCTGGAAGCCGAAGCCGGTCTCGCCCGAAGCTATCGCGGAGCTGAGGCGGTACTCCTGGCCCGGAAATGTGCGCGAGTTGCGCAACGTGGTAGAGCGCCTGCTGCTGCTGGCCGATACCGAAGTGGATGCCGCCGCCGTGCGCCTGGCCCTGCCCCACGCCGCAACGGCCTCTGGAGCGCCGCTGGGGGGCGGTACGCTCGCCGCGCGCAGCGAAGCTTACGAGCGCGAAGTGATCCTCGCAGAGCTCAAACGCCACCAGCGCATGACCGACACGGCCAAGGCCCTGGGCCTGGAGCGCAGCCATCTATATAAGAAGTGTCAGCAGCTCGGCATCGACCTGCGCGCCCTGCGCCAACCGTGACGCCTACTTCCCCCGCGGCGCCGCCGTCACCCGCGCCAAGAACAAATCCAAGAAGCCGCGCACATTCACATCGCGCGCGATCAGGGTAGTTGCCTGCACGCCCTGCGGCAATTGATCGGCGGGCTTGAACATGGTCATGCCGTTCGCCACGCAGCAGCCCGTCTCCACCTGCACGCTGCCCAATTGCGTTTCGATCAGCGTGGGCCGAATCGCCGTCGCCACGGCCAGCGGATCGTGCAGCGTCGGAAACTGATTGGGATGGCCGTCCTGCCACAGGTCGATGAGCTTCGCCAGAAAGCGCGAGGCCGGATTCCCGGCCGCCCGCAACCGCGCCAGATCCGCACCTTCGAGCTTACAGCGCGTCGTAACATCCAGGCCCACGGCGGTAATCGGCACGCCGGATGCGAACACGATCTCCGCCGCCACGCGGTCGCGCCAGATGTTGTACTCCTGGTACAGCATGTGGAAGGCGCCGCCCATCAGCACAATGCGCGCGATCTTCGGACGGATATTCGGGCCGCTCTTTAGCGCCAGCGCGATATTGGTGAGCGGGCCGATAGGCACCAGCGTCATCGGCTGCGGCGAGGCCATCAACGTGTCGATGATGAGTCCGGCGGCGCGGCGGTGCGCGGCTTCGGGCACGGTGTCCGCAGCCGTGAGCACTTCAAATTGCCGCGCGCGCTGCTTGCGTACCGGATCGAGCAGGGGCTCGGAGGCGCCCGTGCCCAGCGGAATATCGTGCCGGCCGTAGAGCCCCAGCTCTTTCCACGCCAGGCGCGTGCGCGTCTCGGTATCGTCGATCACGGTAGTCACCGCGCGCACGTCGAGTTCGGGCGATTGTAGCGCCAGGGCCAGCGCCAAGGCATCGTCGATATCGTCGCCGATGTCCGTGTCGAGAATGATGGGAATGCGTTCCTGCGCCCAGCACGCCGTGCCGAGCAGCAGCCACAAGGGAAGCACCAGTTTGCGCATGATCCCTCCCATTGTGGCCCATTGCGGTAGAACCGGTACAATCGTTTACGGAAGCTAATCTTGGCCGGTGCTGGGCGCGGGCTTCAAACCCGTCGTGCGGTACATAGTATTGCGGGTGGGTTCGACTCCCACTAGCTTCCGCCATAAACTCATATCAATCGATATGTACGATGCCACGCTGTAGGGCAGTCACGACTGCCTGGGTCCGGTCTTCCACTCCCAGACGGCTCAGAATCACGCTGACGTGGCACTTCACGGTGGCCTCGGTAATGCCCAGGGTCCCGGCGATCTCCTTATTGCTCCTTCCGCGCACCAGCAGCGTAAGAACCTCCCGCTCGCGGCCGCTGAGATCGGAATTCGGCGTGCGCGCCGCCAGGCTTTGTGCGACCGGAGGCGGCAGGAACCGCATGCCAGCGTGCACCTTGCGCACCGCGTCCACCAGATCGCCGTGCGACATGCCTTTCAACAGGTAGCCCTGCGCTCCGGCGGCCAACGCCTGGTGAATGTCTTCGTCGCCTTCGTAAGTGGTCAGGACTACGAACCGCGCGTGAGGATCGCGGCTGCGAATCGTGCGAATCGCCTCCACACCGCCCATCCCCGGCAGCCGGAGATCCATCAATGTGACGTGCGGCTTATGTTGCCAGAACAGCT
>Ga0335078_10016866_pt1 | contig 10849 bp, 6 predicted proteins | sample Lox_Sample_32_FD_206711 | JGI IMG/M metagenome (GOLD analysis project Ga0335078, IMG submission 206711) | Soil microbial communities from Loxahatchee National Wildlife Refuge, Florida, United States - Lox_Sample_3.2 | ecosystem: Environmental > Terrestrial > Soil > Wetlands | place: USA: Florida... | reverse complement strand
TTCTGCTCGATGCCGCCGATGGTTTCGAGCCGCTCCTCCGTGCTCAAGCCCTTGAAGCGCCACTTCAGCCGCTCCCAGCCCCTGAGGAACGGGCCGAGATAGATCAGGAGCGATACCAGCACCCGCGCCTTGATGCCGCGGAACCGCTTGTCGATCGGCGCCTTGAGGCCGCCATTCACCGCGAGCGAGAGGCTGAGCAGCAGCGGCGCCAGCAGGAGCCAATACCAGCCGCCGAGCGCGCCCCCGAGGATCGCGAGGAGAAGCGCGGCGACGTTCCACTCGAAGCTCAGCGGCAAGGCGGTCGCAAGCGAGCCCGGCGGCTCGTACATCGTCTGGAAGAGGCCGCGCCCGAAGACGCCGGAATAGATCAGCGGCTGGCGCGAGAGCAGCAGCGACGCCGAGAGATCGCCGTAGATACGTCCGAGCCATTTCGCCTGGCCGAAGAGATTGAAGCGGAAGGGGTGCTTCGCATAGACCAGCGCCTCGGCCTTGCCGTAACCGCGCTGCTGGCCGATGTAGGCGCGAACCGTGTTGCGACGGAAGTGCCAAACAGTCGCGGCCGGGCTGAATCCGATCGTGTGGCCCGCGTCCTGGAAGCGCCAGCAGATGTCGACATCGTCGCCTGCCGCGCGATAGAGCGGATCGAAGCCGCCGAGCGCCAAGAGCGCATCGCGGCGGAAGGCCATGTTGCAGCCGGCGATGTGCTCGGCGGTGTCGTCGGTGAGGAGCACATGTGTGGGACCGCCCGGCGAAACCGCGACCGCGGAGGGCACAAGGCTATCCTCTGGCGGCGGGAAGTTCGGTCCGCCGCAGGCGACAAGGCCGCGGCGCTCCATCGTCGAAACGAGGTAGGTGAGCCAATCGGGATCGGCGACGCAATCGCTGTCGGTATAGGCGACGATCTCGCCTGTTGCGGCCTCCGCGCCGACGTTCCGCGCGACGCTCAGCCCCTTGTTGGGCTGGCTGATGATGCGGCAATAGGGAAAGCGCTCAGAGATCTCGAGCGTGCGATCGGTCGAGCCGTCGTTGACGACGATCACCTCGTAGTTCGGGTATCGCAGCACCTCGAGCGAGGCGAGGCAGGCCTCCATGGTGCGCTCGGCGTTGTAGGCGCAGACGACGACCGAGACGCGCGGCGGCAGCGCCAGCTGCGGCGGGATGGGCTCCTGGAAGCGACGCGCGACCACGGAGAAAGCGGGTTTCGGCACTCGGTCGCGGTCGACGAGGCCGAAGGCCCAGTTCTCGATGAGATGCCCGCCCGTGAACCACTCGTCGGTCCAGGCGAAGACGAAAGTGCCGGCGACGCCCATATCGAAGGCCGCGCGGATCTGCCAGGAGAGGATACGCGCCTGCTCCTCGCGCCCCTCGCGGATGGAATCGATGCCGAATTCCGTCAGCACCAGCGGCCGATCGACCGAGAGATTCTGCAGCTTCGAGAGATAGCGGCGGAACGCGTCCTCGTCGTGAAGGTAGACGTTGAAGCAGAGGAAATCCGTGAAATCGACGGTGAGGTATTCGGTCGAGGGGAAATTCGCGTAGCTCACGAGGCCCGTGGGGTGCTCGGCCTTGACTGCCTGCATGAGGCGCATCAGGAAGGCGCGGACGCGCTTCGGCCCGTGCCAGCGCACCATATCCGGCGGAATTTCGTTGCCGATGAGGTAGGCGAAGATCGCGGGGTGGCGCTTCAAGCCGCGAACGGCGTCGCCCACTCCCTTCACGATCTCGTTGCGAAGCTTGCGGCTCTCGAGGAAGGCCACGTGTTGCGACCACGGCAGTCCCACCAGCACGCGCATCCCCGCCTCGGCGGCCGTGTCGAGGAGCCAGATCGGAGGCACCGTGAAGACGCGAAGAACGGTCGCCCCCATCCCCGCCATCATCGCGAAATCCTTGGCGACGACATCGCGCTCCGGGAACTGATCGCCGTGCGAGCCCACCGGGAAGGGGCCGTAGGTCACGCCCTTCACGTGGAATTTCCGCTCGCCCGCGAAGAAGAACTTTCCGTAGACGCGGATGGGCTCGAGCGTTGCGGCGGTGACCCCCTCACCGGCGCGCGGCAATGCCGGCAGTATGACTGCGGTCTCGTTCATAGTCCTTGCCTCCGTCGTGCCGTCGGCGCGTCAGGCGCCGGCAGCCCTCTGCCGCTCATTGGGATCCCGGCCGTGCCAGGCCCAGGCGGTCTTGATGATGGTGTCGAGATCGGAATGCCGCGGCGCCCAGCCCAGCACCTCGCGGGCGCGGCGGGCGTCGGCGACCAGCACCGGCGGATCGCCAGCTCGGCGCGCGGTCTCGCGGCGGGCGATGCGGCGTCCGGTGACGCGCTCGGCGGCGGCGATCACCTCGCGAACGGAATGGCCGGCGCCGGTGCCGAGGTTGAGGCTCTGGCTGAGCCCACCCTTCAATAGATGCTGTAGCGCCAGGATGTGGGCCTCGACGAGGTCCTCGACGTGGATGTAGTCGCGGATCGCGGTGCCGTCGGGGGTCGGATAGTCGGTGCCGAAGATGTCGATCTGCGCGCGGCGCCCGAGCGCCGCCTCCAAGACCAGCGGGATCAGATGCGTCTCGGGATGGTGGTCCTCGCCGATCTCGCCGGCGAGGTCGGCCCCGGCTGCGTTGAAATACCGCAGGCTCGCATAGGTGAAGCCGTGGGCGGCGCCGTACCAGTGGAGCATGCGCTCCACCATGAGCTTGGTCTCCCCGTAGGGGTTGATCGGGCGTTGGTGGGTGCTCTCGGCAATCGGCATCCGCTCGGGATGCCCGTAGGTTGCGCAGGTCGAGGAGAAAACGATCCGTTTGAGGCCCCGCTCCCGCATCGCCTCGAGAAGGCCGAGGCTATTGACGACATTGTTGCGGAAATAGAGGTCGGGCTTCGCCACCGACTCCCCGACGTAGGCGAAGGCCGCGAAATGCATGACCGCCGCCACGTCGAAACGGCGAAGGGTATCCGCGAGGCGGGCGGTGTCCGTGAGGTCGGCCTCGATCAGCGGCCCCCACTTCACGGCCTCCCGGTGGCCGTTCACGAGGCTGTCGTAGGCGACAGGCCGAAATCCCGCCCGGGCCAACGCCTTGCAGGCGTGACTGCCGATGTAGCCGGCGCCGCCGGTCACGAGGATCGTGTGGCTCATTGTCGCGTGTCTGACAGCCGTTCGGAAAAGGGACCCGAAATTCGCCCCTGAGAACGGCCGCCAGCGCCCCCTTCTTCCCCTGCGGCCTCACTTTTTTGGCCGCGTCCGTCTCTACCGCGGGCGCGCGCGCCGAACAAGGGGTCGGCAAGGCCGCAAACCTCGGTTAACGAATGGTCCCATTGAGGTTTCTTGACGGGGCGTCGGCTTGGTGAGATGAACGGCGGGCTCGCCCACCCGACCCGCCATGCCGCTTCCGGGCGGAATTTTCGGTGGGGGAGCGCGTTGTCACGAGCATTCTGCGGGAGCTCTCATGCGAATTGCCGTCATCGGCACCGGATATGTGGGTATCGTCTCCGGCGCCTGCTTCTCCGAATTCGGTGTTTCCGTCACCTGCGTCGACAAGGACGCCGGCAAGATCGAGCGGCTCAAGGCGGGCGAGATCCCGATTTACGAGCCCGGCCTCGAGGGGCTGGTGGCGAGCAATGCGCGCGCCGGACGCCTCACCTTTACGACTGACCTTCCCGCTGCGGTTGCAGGCGCGGATGCCGTCTTCATTGCCGTGGGCACCCCCTCGCGCCGGGGCGACGGCCACGCCGACCTCTCCTACGTATACGGCGCCGCCGAGGAGATCGCGCAGGCGCTCACGGGCTATGCGGTGGTGGTCACGAAATCGACGGTGCCTGTGGGCACCGGCCGGCAGGTCGAGCAGATCCTGCGCCGGGTTCGCCCAGACGCAGCATTCGATGTCGTCTCCAATCCCGAATTCCTGCGCGAAGGCTCCGCAATCGGCGATTTCATGCGGCCCGACCGCGTGGTAATCGGCGCCGAAACCGAGCGGGCACGAGAGGTGATGCGGGCGCTCTATCGGCCGCTCTACTTGATCGAGACGCCGATCGTCTTCACCACCATCGAGACCGCGGAGCTCATCAAGTACGCCGCCAACAGCTTCCTCGCGACCAAGATCTCCTTCATCAACGAGATCGCCGACCTCTGCGAGCGGGTGGGCGCGGACGTGCAGGACGTCGCCAAGGGCATCGGCCTCGACGGGCGCATCGGCGGCAAGTTCCTGCATGCGGGGCCGGGTTATGGCGGCTCCTGCTTCCCCAAGGACTGCCTCGCCCTCGTGCGCACTGCACAGGAGGCGGATGCGCCGATCTCCATCGTCGAGCAGGTCGTTCGCGTCAACGACGCGCGCAAGCGCAAGATGGCTGAGAAGGTCGTCAAAGCCTGCGGCGGCAGCGTCGCGGGGAAGACACTTGCGATCCTCGGCCTCGCCTTCAAGCCCAACACCGACGACATGCGCGAGGCCCCGAGCCTCACCATCGTTCCGGCGCTGCAGGAGCTGGGCGCGGAGATCCGCGCCTTCGACCCCGAGGGCATGACCGAGGCGAAGAAGCTGCTTCCGGGCATCGCCTTCGCGGCCGACGCCTACGACGCGATGCGCGGCGCGGACGCCGCGGTGCTGCTCACGGAGTGGAACGAGTTCCGCGCCCTCGATCTCGAGCGCGTGAAGAGCCTGCTCAAGACGCCGACGCTCATCGATCTCCGCAACGTCTACAAGCCCGCGGAGATGGCGGCGGCGGGCTTCTTCTATTTCAGTATCGGCCGCCGGCCGGTAGAGCCCGGGCGCGCGGGCTTGCGCGCCGTCGCCAACAGGACCTGACATGAGCCTCGGCAAGAAACGCATTCTCGTCACCGGCGGCGCCGGTTTCCTCGGCTCGCACCTCTGCGAGCGTCTCGTGGCCCAGGGCCACGACGTGCTCTGCGTCGACAACTACTTCACGGGGCGCAAGGAGAACATCGCCCATATCATGCCGGAGGCGAACTTCGAGGCGATGCGCCACGACGTCTGCTTCCCGCTCTACGTAGAGGTCGACGAGATCTACAACCTCGCTTGCCCAGCCTCGCCCGTGCACTACCAATTCGACCCCGTGCAGACGACGAAGACCAGCGTCTCCGGCGCGATCAACATGCTCGGGCTCGCCAAACGCGTCCGCGCCAAGGTGTTCCAAGCCTCGACCTCCGAGGTCTATGGCGACCCCGTCGTCCATCCGCAAACGGAGGAGTATCGCGGCAACGTCAACCCGATCGGCCCCCGCGCCTGCTACGACGAGGGAAAACGCTGCGCCGAGACGCTCTTCTTCGACTACCATCGCCAACACAATCTCCGTATCAAGGTAGCGCGCATCTTCAACACCTACGGGCCGCGGATGCATCCCAATGACGGCCGCGTGGTCTCGAACTTCATCGTCCAGGCCCTGAAGGGCGAGCCCATTACCGTCTATGGCGATGGCAAACAGACCCGCGCCTTCTGCTACGTCGACGATCTCGTCGAGGGCTTCCTGCGGCTGATGGCGACCGCGGACGAGATCACGGGGCCGATCAATCTCGGCAATCCCGTGGAGACGCCTGTGATCACGCTCGCGGAGAAGATCATCGAGCTCATTGGCTCCAAATCCAAGATCGAGAGCCGGCCGCTCCCGGTCGACGATCCCGTGCAGCGCTGCCCGGACATCAGCCGCGCGCGCAACCTTCTGGGCTGGGAGCCCCGCGTCCCGCTCGCCACCGGTCTCGAACGCACCATCGCGTATTTCGAGCGGCTGCTCTCGGGCTCGAAGGACGGCGCGGTGCTGCGCCTCAGGGCCTAAGCCAGCTCCGACCGACACGCCTCCTCTAGCTCTCGCAGTTGCGAACGCCGGTGAGAGCGCAATCATGCTAACGTCCCGCGCGTGACTTGGCGCGGGAGCTGATGGCATGATGGCGGAAGGGGTCGTGCGGATGGACGGGCCGGTGCTCGTCTTCGGCGGACCCTACAGCAATCTCGAGGCGACAGAAGCGATGCTGGCGGAAGCGCGCCGCCTCGCGATCCCGCCCGCGCGCATACTCTGCACCGGCGACATCGTCGCCTATGGCGCCGATGCGCTCGCGACCGTCGCCGCAGTGCGCGCCTCGGGTATCCACGCGATCATGGGGAATTGCGAGGAGTCCCTCGCCGCCAATTCCGAGAATTGTGGCTGTGGCTATGCCGAGGGAAGCGCCTGCGACCGGCTCGCGAGCGAGTGGTACGCGCATGCCGACAGGACCCTCGACCTTGAGAGCCGCCGCTGGATGGGGGCGCTTCCGCGCCGGCTCGTAATCGAGATCGGGCGACGGCGCCTCGCCGTGATCCACGGGGGGACGCGGCGGATCAACCGTTTCGTCTTTGCCTCCTCTCCGGCGCCGGTGCTCCGAGATCAGCTCGCGAGCTGCGCCGAGGACGGCGTCATTGCCGGACATTCCGGCATTCCCTTCTCCGAGATCGTCGGCGGCAAGCTCTGGCACAACGCCGGCGCCATCGGAATGCCCGCCAATGACGGCACTTCCCGCGTCTGGTTCAGCCTGCTCATTCCGACGGAAGATGGCCTGCGCATCGAGCACCGCACCCTCGCCTACGATCACCGCGCGGCCGTCACGAAAATGCGCGCGGCGGGATTGCCCGCGGGCTACGCGGACGCGCTGGAGACTGGCCTCTGGCCCAGTGTGGACGTGCTGCCTGCGGCGGAGATCGCCGCCACAGGCAAGCCGATCGAGCCGGGCGCCCTCCTATGGCCTGCGGGCAACGGTCACGCCCGCTCGCCGCGCTGGCCCGCGGAGCCCAATCCCAAGCCGGATCCGCCCGCGCTCGCCTCGGAGAAATTCCGCGACCCCCTCCTCATGGCGACGGGCGAAAGGCGGGCGACCGTTGCGCTCGACGCCCTGCGCACGCTTTGGGTCAACACCGGCAGTCTCTGCAACATCGCCTGCAGGAACTGCTACATCGAATCGAGCCCGCGCAACGATCGCCTCGCATATCTGAGCCGCGCCGAGCTGCGCACATATCTCCAGGAGATTTCGCGCGACCGTTTGCCGACGCGTCAGATCGCCTTCACTGGCGGCGAGCCCTTCATGAACCCGGAGATCATTGGGATGCTCGAGGATTGCCTCGCCGGTGGCTTCGAGGCGCTCGTTCTCACGAATGCGATGCGGCCGATGCAGCGCTTGCAGCCGTCGCTTCTGGGTCTGCGCGCGCGGTTCGGATCGCGCCTCCATCTGCGGGTCTCACTCGACCACTACACGCGCGATCTGCATGAGGAGGAGCGCGGCGAGGACACTTGGCAGCCGAGTTTGGGCGGGCTCCTTTGGCTCGCCCGCAACGGATTCGAGATCACGGTTGCAGGCCGCCTCATGTGGGGCGAGAGCGAGACCGCGGCGCGTCAGGGCTATGCCGCGCTCTTCGAGGCCGAGGGCATCGCAATCGATGCCGACAATCCCAACCGCCTGGTGCTCTTCCCGGAGATGGACGCGCGGCTCGATGTGCCCGAACTCGGCGAACGCTGCTGGGAGCTGCCGGGCGTCGCACCCGAGCGCCCGATGTGCGCGACCTCGCGGATGGTCGTGAAGCGCAGGGGCGCCGATCGTCCGGCAGTGCTCGCATGCACACTCATTCCCTACGAGCCCGCTTTTGAGCTGGGCACAAGTCTGCAAGACGCCATGGGGGCAATTCCCCTCAATCACCCACATTGCGCAAAATTCTGTGTCTTCGGCGGCAGCTCTTGTAGCCGCAGCTAGCGCATCCCCTCGCCCCTCGAGGCGCGATTCATCCCGAAACGGCTCGGCCCTGCTATCCCCTAGACCTGTTCTCCCCCCTCGACCGCCACTTCCAGCGTGTTCTCGCGGGGAGACAGCGGGCAGAGCCAGCGGGGGGAATAGGCGCAGGAGGGGTTGTAGGCGAAATTGAAGTCTAGGATCGTGCGACCCCGATCATCCTGGCCGAGATCGGCGCCTTTGGCGCTATCGAGGAGATAGCGGCCGCCGGCATAGCTCGAAACACCGGAGGTGGTGTCGCGGAACGGCAGGAAGATGCTTCCGGCATAACCCTCGATCCAATAAAGCGTGAGTTCCCTTCCGAGGCTCGATGCCAGCCCCTCGGTGCGGGCGAACGCGGTGAGGAGCAGCGCGCCGTCGCCACCGCCGTCATAGCGAGCGGCCGACATCTCGTCGATCGGGACAAGCGCCACCGCAAAGCGTAGCCGGGGATCGTAGTTGCCGTAGGCAAGCCCTTTGAACGAATCTCGACCCGATGTCTCCAGCGGGGTCTGCGGGTGCGTGCGGAAGAGCGCGTCTCGGGTTTCTCGCCAGTGCCGCCAAGCGCGCGCGGGATCGGACTCGCCGCGGATCTCCGCGTAGAGCGCCACGATGCGGCGACGCCAATCCCAAAGCGCGAGCCGACCGGCGTCCGCGGCGCTCATGCCGCCTCGTCCACGCGCGAGGGAACACCCGCGGCCTTGAGCGCCTTCTTCTGCCGCCGTGCGAGTGCAGCGGAATCGAAGTCGCGGATCAAATCGTGGAACAGGCGATGCCAATTGATCTCGGCCTTCAAGTGCATGAAGACCGAGCCGAGGCCGATCGCCGCGCGGTCCATGAACACGAACTCACGCGGCGGGCGTACCCCGCCGAGGCGGCGCAGCTCCACATGCACCTCCTCCGCGACCTCGCGGCCATAGGAGCCGCTCTCCGCCTCCTGGATGCGCCGCTTGCGGTCGTCCATCAGGGGCGCATATAGAAACCGCGCCCAGCGATTGAGGACCTCGATCATCTCCCTGTTCTTGAGCTTGAAGCCCCAGCTCTCGTAGGCCGCGACGGCGAGCGCCTCGTCGTTGCGGTCGAGCGCGTGATAGAGATCGATCACGCCCTTGACGAAGCTTGCGGGAAAAATGCGGACACAGCCGAAATCGAGCAGGTTCACCCCGCGATCCGGGCGCACGGTGTAGTTCCCGAGATGGGGATCGCCGTGGATGGTGCCGTAATCGTAAAAGGGCACGTACCACGCGCGGAAGAGATTCCGCGCGATCGCATTACGCCCCTCGAGGGGCGCTTTGGCCGCATCGAGAAGCGGCGTCCCTTCGAGCCAGGTCATGGTGAGGAGCCGCCGTGTCGAGATCGCGGGCACGACCTCCGGGACATGCACCTGCGGCTCCTCCTTGAGGGCAGAGCCGTAGAAGCGCAAATGCGCGGCCTCGCGCGCGTAGTCGAGCTCCTCGCGCAGACGCGCGCCGATCTCCTCGCGGATCTCCGAGAGCGACACCGCGCGGTCGTATCGCTCGTAGATCGAGAGGATGAGGCGGAACTGGTTCAGATCGGCCTCCACCGCCGAATCCATGTCCGGATACTGCAGCTTGCAGGCAAGAAGACGACCGTCGAGCCCCTCGGCACGATGAACTTGTCCAAGTGAAGCCGCGCGCGCGGCCTCGTGCTCGAAGCGGCGGAATTTCTTCTGCCAGTCGGGCCCGAGCTCGCCCGCCATGCGGCGCTTGACGAAGGCCCAGCCCATGGGCGGCGCGTTCGCCTGAAGCTGCGCGAGCTCGCCCGCATATTCCCGCGGCAGCGCATCCGGGATGGTCGCGAGGAGCTGCGCCACCTTCATCAGCGGCCCCTTGATCCCGCCAAGCGCCGCCTTCAGGTCGGCGGCGTGGCGTGCGCGGTCGACGCTGAATCCGAGATAGCGCTCGCCCGCAAGCCGCGCGGCAAGCCCGCCGACGGTGCTCGAGACCTGCGCGTAGCGCCGGACCCTGCCGGCGAAAGAGTTCCGCTCAGCCATGCCCGTCGCTAGCCCATCGCCTCGAGCTCGTCGATGAAGCCCGCGATCACCGCGAGCCCCTTGTCCCAGAATTTGGGATCGCCGGCATCGAGGCCGAAGGGTGCCAAGAGCTCTCGATGATGCCGCGTGCCGCCCGCCCGCAGCATGTCCAGATACTTCTCCGCGAAGCCCCGCTCCGCCTCCTGATAGACCGCGTATAGCGAGTTCACGAGACAGTCGCCGAAGGCGTAGGCGTAAACGTAGAAGGGCGTATGGATGAAGTGCGGGATGTAGCTCCAGTAGTGCCGGTACTCGTCCTCGAAGGCGAGCGCCGGGCCGAGGCTCTCGGCCTGGACGTCGAGCCAGACCTGGCCGATGCGGTCGGGCGTGAGCTCGCCCTGGCGCCGCTCGTCATGGACGCGCCGCTCGTACTCGACGAAGGCGATCTGGCGAACGACGGTGTTGAGCATGTCCTCGACCTTGCTCGCGAGCATGACCTTGCGGCGCTTGGGATCGCGCTCGGCGCCGAGGAGCGCGCGGAAGGTCAGCATCTCCCCGAAGACCGAGGCGGTCTCTGCGAGTGTGAGCGGCGTCTGCGACATCAGGAGACCCTGGCCGCCCGCGAGCACCTGGTGCACGCCGTGTCCGAGCTCGTGCGCGAGCGTCATCACATCCCGCGCCTTGCCCTGGTAGTTGAGCAGCAGATAGGGGTGCGCACTCGGCACCGTCGGATGCGCGAAGGCGCCCGGCGACTTCCCCGGACGCACCGGCGCATCGATCCAGCGGTGCTCGAAGAACCTCCGACCCACCGCCGCCATCTCCGGGGAGAAGGCACCATAGGCGCGGAGCACCGTCGTCTCCGCCTCCTGCCAGGGGATGGTCCGGCTCTCCTCGTCCGGCAGCGGCGCATTCCGGTCCCAATACGGGAGACGCTCGACGCCGAACCATTTGGCCTTGAGGCGGTAATAGCGGTGCGAGAGACGCGGGAAGGCCGCGCGCACCGCCGAGATCAACGCATCCACCACCTCGTCCTCGACGAAGTTCCCGAGATTGCGCGAGGAAATCGGCCGCTTGTAACCCCGCCAGCGATCCTCGATCTCCTTGTCCTTGGCTAGAGTGTTGGTAATGAGCG